>Ga0187894_10002009_pt1 | contig 25044 bp, 19 predicted proteins | sample GBC1701081metaG_FD_136650 | JGI IMG/M metagenome (GOLD analysis project Ga0187894, IMG submission 136650) | White microbial mat communities from a lava cave in the Kipuka Kanohina Cave System on the Island of Hawaii, USA - GBC170108-1 metaG ... | reverse complement strand
GGCTCGAGGTCGTAGACCCGAAGGTCCAGGAGCTGCGTCAGCCGCCGCCGGTTCAGCAGCTCGGTGACGCCCGATCCCGCGAAGCGGCGGACCTGGTATCCCTGCCCCAACGTGCGAACGTTCAGATCGAAATCGTAGGCCAGCGCGAGCGGCGCAACAGCGACGAGAGCCCAACCGCCAGCGGCGAAGCCGGCGGCGGCGACCGGGCGAATCACTCGGGCTCGATCTCGAGATCCAACCGTCGCGGCCCCATGGCCTTCGACCCTCCCGCCGGGGCGTGGTGCTCGCCGCCCCCCGCCGCGATGAGCAGCTTGGGAGATACCCCCGCTTCGTCCGCGAGAAACCGCACGACGTTGGTGGCCCGCGCGGCAGACAGCTCCCAGCCGGTGGGAAACAGATCGCGCAGGTCGGCGGGCACCGGCGCGCCGTCGAGGTGCGCCGTCAACCGCACGCGGATGTCGGATTGTCCCTTCAGCACCTGGCCGAGGGCGAGCAACGTCCCCTCGCCGCTCTCCGAGATGTCCGCGCCCTTCGCCTCGAAGATCGCCTTCTCGGACAAACGGACCAGGATGCGGTCACCTCCCGCCGCCACATCCGCACCGGCGGGCGCCAGACTCTTGGTCAGATCGGTCGTGATGGCGTCCGCACGCGCGCGAAAGGCCGCGGCGCGGATGGCGCGCGCCTGGTCGCCGGGCCTCGACGATTCCGCGCGCAGCCGGTCGCGTTCGCCGATCAGCTCCTTGGTGGCTGCGCGCTGCGCCGCGAGATCGCCGCCCAGCCTCCGCACCTCGCCGCGCAGGCCTTTGTAGGGCACCAGGAAGACGAACGCCGCGAAGCCCAACCCGGCCGCTCCGATGGCAAGCACACCGAGCTTGTTCCATCCGTCCATGGAGGCCGGACCATAGCCCTAAAAGTGACGGCCGGCGAACACACCGTAGGCGCGCTCGCCGCGTGGGTTCGCGGTCTCGCTGGCACGTCGAACGCCGCCCACGCTGCCCAAGTAGACCGCCATCCCGCCGATCGCCAGGCACGCCGCTCCCACGCCGGTAAGGGCTGCGCCGAGCGCCGCCGTATCGTAAAGGTACGGGCACTGGCCTGCCGGGTCCTTCATGGCGGCCGAGCAGCCGACTTGCTGGTCGTCCATGCTCACCGCGACGACTCCGGCGATCAGAGTGGCCGCTCCGACGGCGACCGCCGCGATGCCGACACGCTTGAACGGGAAGCGTTCGGGCTGCGGCACGAGGTCGAGGTCGAGAGTTTCATCGACGCCGTTGACCACCGTGAAGGTGCGTTCCGAGGGCTCGTATCCATCGGCCGCCAAACGAAGCTGGTGGGCGCCGGCGGCCAGCTCGACGTCGATCGGAGTCCGACCGTGCGATTTTCCGTCGATGGTGGCCTTCGCGCCGGTGGGTCGCGATCTCAAGATGAAGCGTGCCGGCCTTTTGGCCGACGACTCCAGCCGCTCGCGCAGTGCCGCCACTGCCAGCCCCATCTTCTCCGCCGCCTCCTCGATGCCGCACAGCTCGCAGCTCTCGCGCTTCTGCCCGATGGATCCTCCGCTGCCGCCGTCGATCAGCTCCAGCATGATGTCGTAGTTTTTGTCGCGCCCGACCACGTTTCCGCTGACCAGGTAACGCACGCCCAGGGCGCGCGCGACCGCCGGATAGCAGGCGGAGTCCCGGCAACCCGCAGGGGACGGCCCGCCTTCCGCCAGCCGCGACGCCACCGCGGCGCCAGCGAACACCTCGAACCCTGCCGAAGCGAGGCCTTCCACCAGCCGCGCAGCGAAGAGATCGCCCGCGGCTTCGGCAATATCGCCCTGTACTTCAAGTCGAAGCACCGCCACGCGCCGAGCGGATGGGCCAACGGCGCGGGCCGCCCCTGGCGTCGACATGATCGCGATTGAGAGTGCGGCGCAGGCGCCCGACCAGAAGAAAGGAAGGGCCGCCCGCCGCATCCAGAGCACCCTCATTGCCCTCAATACTAACGCAGTACGGCCGTGCGCTGGCCGAAGAGCTGCTCGATGCGCGCCAGGAGATCATCGCTGGCGGCCACTTTGTAGCCTTCGCCGAGGTCGATGACCGTCTCGCTGCGCTTGGGAATCTCCAGGCGCAGGACGGTCTTGCAGGGGCCGGGGTGCTGGCGAAGCAGCTTCTGGAGACTCGCCAGCCCGCCCTCGTCGAGGAGGTCGGCGTTGAGCCGGATGTCCATGCACGAGCTGCGCTCGGTGCGCACCGTGGACAGCGGCCGGGCGTCGATCAAGCGCAGGCGTTCGCGGGCCTCGGCTCCTTCCCCGAAGGGTACGTCGACGGTGCCGGTGACCAGCAGCGGCTCGTCTTTCGTCAGGACGTCGCGCATCTCTTCCAACTTGCGCGAGCCGACGTGAAACTCGATCTGGCCGTGCAGGTCTTCGAGCTTGAAGAACGCGAACTTCCCGGTGCCGTTCTTGATGGTCCGCTCCTGAAAGTCGCACACCACTCCCCCGAGCACGACCTCGGCGCGCAATCCGCGCTCGGTGCAATTGGCGGTGGTCGACGTCGCGAAGCGCTCGAGCTCGGGCGCAAAGCGGTCCAGCGGATGGCCGCTGATGTAAAAGCCCAGGCTTTCCTTCTCGAAGGCCAGCCTCTCTTTCGGCAGCCACTCAGGAGCGTCCGGGTAGCTGTCTGCGCCGAACTCGTTGCCGCCAAGCCCGCCGCTGCCGCTGCCGCCGTTGTCACCAAAACCGCGCGCCAGGAGCCCCAGCAAGGAGGTCTGGCCGCTCTCCCGCTCGCGCGCCGCCTCGGCCGCCCGCTCGGACGCCGCTTCGATGGCCGCGAAGACCCGCGCCCGCGACAGACCTTGCCGGACCGACACGCCGTCGAACGCGCCCGACTTGACCAGCGCTTCCAGCACTTTCTTGTTCACGCGCCGCTGGTCCACCCGGGCGCAGAAATCGAACAAGGAAAGGAAGGCGCCACCCTCGCCGCGCGCCGCGCGGATGGATTCGACGGCCCCTTCTCCCACGCCCTTGACCGCCGCCAGGCCGAACCGGATCGCCTTCTTGGGCTTGCCGTCTCCCTGTGCCGCCGGCGCCGCCCCGTCGGGGGACTCCACCACGGTGAAATCGGCGTCCGACTCGTTGATGTCCGGCCGGAGCACGGCGATCCCATGCGCCCGTGCCTCGGCGATGAACTTGACGATCGCGTCGGTGTCATCCCGGTCGCACGTCAACAGCGCCGCCGTGAACTCCACCGGATAACGCCGCTTGAGCCAGGCCGTTTGGTAGGTCAACAGCCCGTATGCGGCCGAGTGGCTGCGGTTGAAGCCGTAGCCCGCGAACGCTTCCATGAGATCGAACACGCCCTCCGCGATCTTTCGATCGATGCCGTTCTTCGCCGCGCCCGCCAGGAAGCCGGCCTTCTCCTTGGCCATGACCTCCGCCTTCTTCTTGCCCATCGCGCGGCGCAAGAGGTCTGCCTGGCCCAGCGAATATCCCGCCATCGCTGACGAGATCTGCATCACCTGTTCCTGGTAAACGATGACGCCGTAAGTGTCCTTCAGGATGGGCGCTAGCACCGGGTGCGCGTACTCCACCTTCTTGCGCCCATGCTTGCGGTCGATGAAGTCGTCCACCATTCCACCTTCCAGCGGTCCCGGCCGGTAAAGCGCGCCCGCGGCGACGATGTCCTCGAAGCAGTCGGGCCGCAGCTTCTTGAGCAGCTCTCGGAAACCCGACGACTCGAGCTGGAAGACTCCGGTCACATCCGCTGCCGAGATCATCCGGTAGACGTCGCCTTCGTCGAGCGCGATGTCGGCGATGTCGAGCGACGTTTCGCCGCGCCCCGCCCGCTCGCGGTTGATGAGGTCCACGGCGGTCTGAATGACGGTCAGCGTCTTGAGACCCAGGAAATCGAACTTGATGAGACCGACCTTCTCGACGTCGGTCATGTTGAACTGGGTGACGATGCCCTCTTCATTGGCTGGGCGAAAACACGGCACGTACTCCCACAGCGGCCGCTCGCCGATGACCACGCCGGCCGCGTGGGTTCCAGCGTGGCGGTTCAAGCCTTCCAGCGTTTTGGCGATGTCCAGCAAGCGCCGGAACGGGCCGTTCTTGTCGTCGTAGAGCTGCTTGAGGCGGGGTTCCTTCTCGACCGCCTCGGCGATGGGCAGCGACTTGCCCTGGATGGGCTCGGGCACCAGCTTCGCGACCTTGTCCGCCTCGGCGAAAGGGATGGCCATGGCGCGGGCGATGTCCCGGATGCCGCTGCGCGCCTTGATCTGATGCATCGTGACGATCTGTCCGACGTTGTCCCGGCCGTACTTCTGAGTGACGTAATCAATCACCTGATCGCGCCGGTTCATGCAGAAATCAATGTCGAAATCCGGCATGGAGATCCGTTCCGGATTCAGGAAGCGCTCGAACAGCAGCTTGTTCGAGATGGGATCGATGTCGGTTATGGCCAGGCTGTAGGCCACCAAGGACCCGGCGCCCGACCCGCGGCCGGGCCCGACGGGGATGGCGTGCTGCTTCGCGTACCGGATGAAGTCCCACACGATCAGGAAGTAGCCGGAGAACTTCATCCTCTGGATGACGCCGATCTCGTGCTCCAGGCGCGCGCGGTACGCGTCCGCGTCCAGCTTCGTTCCGCGGCGGTGAAGCTGCTCGATGCGCCGGGTGAGGCCCGCTTCGGCGAGCTCGCGCAAGTAGCTGTCGGCGTCGTAACCGTCCGGCACGCTGAAGCGCGGCAGATGGACGCGGCCCAGATCAAACGTGACGTCGCACAGCGCGCCCAGACGGGCGGCGTTCTCCAGCGCCTCCGGCGCGTCGTGGAAGTACGCCGCCATCTCGGCGGGCGATTTTAGGTAGAACGCGTTATTTTTATGGTGCAACTTGTTGTCTTTGTCCTCGACGGTCTTCTTTTGTTGAACGCACATTAGAATTTTGTGTGCGTCATAATCGCCGGGATCCAGATAGTGGCAATCGTTCGTGGCAATCAACGGAATTCCGGTTTTCTTCGCGATTTCTTTGAGATGACCGTTGACCCTCTCCTGCTCTTCCAAGCCGTTTGGCTGCAATTCCAGAAAATAGTTGCCATTACCAAAGATCGACTGAAATTCCAGCGCGACGTCCGTTGCTTTCTCGGCGCCCTCGCGCATCAGAGACTGCGCGACCTCACCGCCCAGACAGGCAGAAAGCCCGATCAGGCCGTCTGCATGGTCGCGGAGGAGTGCCTTGTCGATACGTGGGTTGTAATAAAAACCCTCGAGGAATCCCATGGAATTGAGATACGAGAGGTTCTTCCAACCGACGTTGTTCTTCGCCAGCAGAATCAGGTGATTTCTCTTGCGCTCGCTGCGATCGTGCCGGTTGGGCGCAACATACGTCTCGCAACCAAAGATGGGTTTGACTCCATGCTTCTTCGCTTTCTCGTAAAAATCGAGGGCGCCGAACAAATTGCCGTGATCGGTGATTGCGACCTGCTTCATTCCGTGCTGAAGCACGCGGGGAAACAGGTCATCCAGGCGTATTGCGCCGTCGAGCAGGCTATACTGCGTGTGGAGATGAAGGTGGGTGAACTCAGGCATCGATCACCGCATGTTTGGGTAGCATGCCATCGCGAAAACCGTCAACGAATTGTGGTGGACTTGAATAGAAAATCTTCGCCTGGCAGGGCGGCGCTCACGCTCTGCCTCTGCCTCTGCCTCTGCCTCTGCCTCGGGGCCGGCCTCGGCGGCCTCGCGGGCTGTGATGACCAGCCTGCGTCCCCGCCTCCGACACCTGAAGTCAGCCACCTCTGGCCGGTACAGGAGACAATCCTGCTCCGGCCGGGTCTGACGCAGCCCATCCTGTTCGAGCTCGCGACCGCCGGCGGCGCCCCCATCGCGGGCGAAGAGGTGCGCTTTTCCATTCTCGCCGATCCGGAGATGGCGGTGGGCGAGGCCAAGGGTGCCACCCTGATCTCCGAGCGCGACGTGACGGACGCGGCTGGGCGCGCGGGCGTCACGGTTCGGGCGGGTCTTCCGACCATTTTTCGGGTTCACGCGCGGACACGCCGCGCCGCGGACGCCGACGCGGTGATCGTCGTGGGCTCCGCCGAATACGGCTCCGCCGAGATCATGCCGCTGCCCCCGACGGCGACAACGCCCGGCTCCGGCGGCGGCGCCTCGGGAACCCTGGTGGACATCCTCCTATTCGATGGAGCCGCGTGCGCGACAACGGGGCCGGCCACCACCCGGCCCCCCGTGCGGGGCGTGAAGGTGGTGCCGCCGGGCGGCGTCGCGCTCTATACCAGCATCGCCACGTCGGGCAGCCATGCCATCGTCGGCAGGGCGCGCGACCCGGCCGGCGCGATCCAGGCCCTCGGCTGCGTCGACCTTCCGGGCGCTTCCTTGATTCCGGACGGCGTGGTGCGCGTGGCCCTTCCCCTCGCCGAAGCCAAGGTGTCGCCGCTCGGACGCTTCGCGGTCCAGTCGCGGTTCCGTCCGGAGGCGTCCGCCAAGGGCTTCGACCCTTCGTCCGCGGTGGCCGCGCCCTGGATTGACCTCGCCGACTGCCCGCTCGATCCCGCATCGCTCCTCCTCGACTGCACTATCGACGCGTTGGGAGGCGGCGGTCCCGCGGACCCGCTCGATTGCCTACCTTCGTCCGAGGGACCGCTCGGAGATCGACTGGCCGCGCGGCGGGGCAAATCGTCGGCCGGAGGGTGCCACGCAGCGACCGATGCCCTCGACCAACCCAGCTTGGACGCCGTCGCGGCGGCGCTGTTTCCGGCACGCGGCGACGCGCGGGTGCTGACGGCGCTGGCGTCGCTCGGCGCGGACGCCGCCGACGTCATGCGGACGATCAAGCTCGAGTCGTCGTTGGTCATTACGGCGACGTCGGTGCCCGGGCGGCATCAGGCCGATCACACGCTGGATCTGGTTGAGCTGACGACCGCCAATGGCGCCAGCCGCATCCCACCCGCCTGGTTGGGAATTCCCGCTTTGACCGCCTTTCATGTTCCCGTCTACGAACGATCAGGCGCCGTCCAAATCGCCCCGCACGGGTGGACCTTGCGGCTCGGCACCGTGGGACGGCATGCCTTCGGAGAGCTGGCCCTTGGGCCTCGGGGCCTTCCGGCGTCGTCCGTCGCGCTGGTCGAGGCCATCGTGGGGCTCGCCTCCATGACGGACCGAAAATCCACCAGCGCGATGGAATACAAAGGCTGCGCGGCCGTTGACCTGGGAATTTGCGAAGCCGCGGGCGAGGCCGCCGGCTGCTTGGAGGCCGCCTGCACGCGAGGCATCACCGCTCTCGCCACCCGCCTCGATGCCGGCTTCCTGGATCTCGACGGCGACGCGCTGGACTTCCACCTCGAGGGATCGGCGGTCGCCGTGGACGTGGACTCGAACGGGGACGCCGAACGATTGGGCGATCCTGTGTCCACGCCGGCGCGGCCCGGGCTGTGGTCAGCGGAGCTCCGCGCCCGAGGCGGAGCCGGCCGTTTCACCGGTCTCTGGTCCGGCGAGCGACGGTAGCGCTCGCAGCATCCGTGTTTCGTTCACGAAACGTGCGGCGCAGAAAAACCGCGGCAGCGCGGCGATTTCTGTGGTCGGCCCTGCTGGCCCGCTTGTTGCTGTCCAGGAGGGCAAGCAGCGGAGCTGGCGGAAATCATGAGCGGATCAAAGACAGGGATCGGAGCCGGCGCGGCGCTGCTTCTTCTGATAGCTGGATGTGATCCGGGCGCGACGTTGGACCGCGACCTCATCCCCGCCGAGGAAGGGCCGAGCATGATGCCGCCCCGGCTGATGAAGGAAGCGCGCAAATTGTATCTTTGGTATGCCGACGGCAGCGCGCCGCCCGCGGGCTCCATATGCCGGGGTACACCGCCGCCGTATTCGTGCACGTTCGGCGCGTCGCTCGAAGAATGCAAAGCCAAGGTGCAGGTATGGTTGGACCGCTGGTACGCGGGTTTCGACGTGGAATTCACCACGGCCAAGCCGACCGGCGGTCCTCATCACGTCGTCGTCGTGACCTCCAGCGGAGACTGGTGCGACCAGGATCCGTCGGTGGCCGGAATTGCCCCCTTCCGTTGCGGCGGGTTGGAAGGCGCGACGGCCTACGCCCTGACCTGTGGCGACGACGCCAAGGCGTGCGCCGTCATCATCGCGCAGGAGCAAGGGCACCTCATGGGCCTGGAGCACACGGAGAACCCGAACGACGTCATGAACGCCGAGGTCTGCTCCGACTGCGACGGCTTCGCGAACCGACCGTCGGCCGTCATGGCTGGCCGCTGCGGCCGCAACACGCAGAACTCCCACGGGATGGTGATGCAACGACTGGGCGGCCGCATCTCGGATTCGCCTTAGCCAAGCCTTAGCCCTCCCTCCGCCGACCCCGAGCCCGCGTCATGCATTTAGGAACCGCGGCGACGCAGCATGTGCTCGGCGTGGGCTTTGGCTTCCTTCGAGGGAGAGGCGCCCCCGAGCATGCGCGCGATTTCCACCGCGCGCTCCTCCGCGGATAGCTGATTCACCACGACGACGGTGCGCCCTTTACGCGGCGACTTCGTCACGTGCCAATGATGGTCGGCGTAAGCGGCGATCTGCGGCAGGTGCGTGATGGCGATGACCTGTCGCTCGCCCGCGATGTGTCGCAGCTTGCGTCCGATGGTGTCGGCGGCGCCGCCGCCCACGCCGGCATCGACCTCGTCGAACACATAGGTGCGCACCTGGTCCGTGCGCGCCAGCGCCTGCTTGACGGCGAGCATGACCCGCGAGAGCTCGCCTCCCGATGCGATGCGCGCCAGGGGGCGAGGCTCTTCGCCCAGGTTGGGAGCGAACAAGAAGCGCACCCGATCGTGGCCGCGTCTCCCCGGGTCGTCGCCGTCCGCCCGTTCAACTTCGACCACGAGGCGCGCGTCCGTCAGCGCGAGCTCGTGCAGGGTCTGGTCGACTTTCTTTCCCAGCGCCGCGGCCGCTCGTCGCCGCGTACCCAAGAGCGTGGCCGCGCAGGCCGCGGCGCGGACCCGCGCGCTGTCTCGCGCCGCTCGCCGCGCCGCGATCGCGTCGTCGGCTGATTCGATCTCGGCAAGCTCCCGCTGCATCGCCTCCGCGCGCGCGAGCACGTCGTTCAGACTGCCTCCGTGCTTTCGGCACAAGCGCCCGAGCAGGAACAACCGGTCTTCCAGCTCCGACAGCCGCGCCGGATCCGAACGGATGCCCTCCCGGTAACGTCCGAGATCCCGCGCGACGTCCTCAACCAACACGTGAGCCTCCCGCAGCCGTTCGACCATCGGCGCCAGCGCCGGGTCCACGGCCGTCAGCGCCCCCAGCTCGCGCGCCACGCCCGCCATCGTCCCCGCCACCGCGCCCTCGCCAGCGTAGAGCACGTCTTCTCCCCGGCCGGCGGCCGCCTCGAGCTTCTCCGCGCCGCGCAGGCGCTCCCGCTCCGCGCGCAGGGCATCGTCTTCTCCCGCTTGAATTCGCGTCCCCTCGATCTCGGCGAGCTGGAAGCGCAGCAGGTCCTGCCGTTCGGCGCGCGCGCGCGCATCCGCGTCGAAGCTCGCGAGCGCGGATACCGCTTCCGTCAGACCGCGATGGGCCCTGTCCATCTCGGCCAGCAGCGTCCTGTTGTCCGCGAAGGCATCGAGGATCGCGAGCTGGCTGGCGGGGTCGGTCAACGATTGCTGATCGTGCTGCGACGCGATGTCGATCACCCGCCCGACCGTGGCCGCGAGATCCGCGGCGGTGGCAATTCCGCCGCCCAGGTGAACCCGGCCGCGCCCGTTGCGTGCGATCGTCCGGCGCACCACCAGGCCCTCGTCGAAGCTCCGGCCCGCCGCCGCCAGAGCCTCCCGCGTCTCGGCGTCGTCGGGCGGCAGCTCGATCAGCGCCTCGACCCGCGCCTCGTCGGCACCCGTCCGGATGAGGTCGGCGGCGGCGCGTCGTCCGCGCAGCAAGCTCAAAGCCTCGACCAGGATGCTCTTGCCCGCGCCGGTCTCTCCGGTGACGACGGTCAGCCCGGGACCGAGCGGCAGCTCCAGCTCGTCGATGAGGGCAAAGCCCGATATGCGCAACAACGTCAGCATGGCCGGATCATCGGGCGGCGGCGGTTGCGGTTACGCCAGGCGCGGCCGCGTCAACCCGCGCGCTCGCCCCACGACAGCTTCTGTCTCAGAATGCCGAAGAAGGACTTCTCGGCGCGGTAAATGCGCAGCGGCCGATCGGTCTTGCGGACCTCGATGGACTCGCCGATGGCCAGCTCGCGGCCCCACTGGCCGTCGATGGTCAGCGTGACCGCGCTGTCCGAGACGTTGGTGACCGCCAGACGCGAGTCCGCACGCACCACCAGTGGCCGGTTGGTCAATGTGTGCGGGCAGATGGGCGTCATGACGATGGCCTCGAGGTCAGGCGTCAAGATCGGCCCGCCGGCCGCCAACGTGTAGGCAGTGGATCCGGTCGGGGTGGCCACGATCAGCCCGTCAGCCTTGTAGGTCGTAATGATCGCGCCGTCCAGGCGCGCTTCGAGATCCAGCAGGCGCGCCAGCGAGCGCTGGGTCAGCACGGCGTCGTTGACGGCGTTGCGAGTCTCGAGGTCGACATTGTCGGCGGATCGGATGGTCACCCGAAGCCGCATGCGTTCGTCGATGGGCAGGCGGCCGGCCGCCGCCTCGGCGAGCGCGCGGGCGGTGTCGCCGCGCCCATAGTGCGTCATGAACCCCAAGCTGCCGAGGTTGATGCCGAAGATCGGAACGCCGTGATCCGCGACCAGCCCGGCGCCGAAAAGAAATGTGCCGTCGCCCCCGAGGACGATCAGCGCGTCGATCGAGGGGCCCAGCGTCTCCGGTGCCAGCCGCGCCGCGCCCGGCACGGCGGCGGCGTCATCCTCCAGTGCGAAGAGATCGCAGCCCCGCGCGCGCAGCAGGTTGGCCAGGTCCACGGCAATGCCGCGGGCCTCCGGCTTGCCGCGTTTGAGCAGGAAACCGAAGCGCATTGGCGCGAGACCCTATCAAGGACGCGCGCTGACCGCGAGAGGCAGTTCCCGGAAGCATCGGCCCGCGTCCTACCAGCTGCAGCGAGTGCCCGTCGAGGCCCAGCGCTCGGTCCGGACTTTCGCCTGGGGCGACTAGGCCGGAAGCTCGTAAAACAGCGTGATGGAAAGGCAGTGAAATTCGCTGTCCGAGCTCTGCGTAACGACTTTGTCGAGAATCCGAGCGTTCGGATTGTCCCTGATCCAACGCGTCAGCACCTCGCCCAGCTCTTCCCGATCCTTTGCTTTTGTGGCGGTAAAGACTTTCGCCCCCAGCATGGCCATATCTCCTTTTGTCCCCTTGATTGGCAGTAGAGCCGTGGTTAATAAGGGACGAAAGATCCGTTGTAAAGAGAATTTTTCGGAAATGCTGAATTCGCTGGCTGGGTGCGACGCCTTGCTTCGAGCGGAGTTATGGGCGGGCGTGACAGCTTGACCCGCGGATTGGGGCGTGCTCAATTCCGCTCCCGTTCACACGTTCGGCGATCGCAACGCGTCTGGAGGAACCCACTTGGAGACATTGCTCGGCAGGCCGCTTGAAGTCGAGGTCCGCGACTCAATCGAAAAGGCCATGAAAATCTTGAAGCAGAAGATGTCCAAAGAGGGGATCCTGCAGGAGATCAAGCGCCGCCGTTACTTCGAAAAGCCTTCGGTCAAGCGCAAGCGGAAGATGCGCGAAGCCCGTAAGCGCCGTCGCCGTGAAGCCAAGCGTCGTGTGACGCGCTAACGGCGGCCCGTGGCTTCTTCCCGCCCGGCCGCAGGGGGGCCCTTCCCGCGCCTCGACACGCGCGCCGTTCACGCGGCCAGCGCCAGCCCGCCGCTCGGCGCCGCGGGTGAGAGCCCGCACGCGGCACCGCTTTACCAAACGGCCAACTTCACTTATCCCGATTCGGCGGCGGCGGACCGAGCGGCGGCGGGCGGCGCGTACCTCTATTCGCGCGACGCCAACCCCACCACCGACGCGCTGGCGCGCGCTCTCGCCGATCTGGAAGGCGGCGCGGCGGGACTGTCGTTCGCGTCGGGCATGGCGGCCATCGCCTCGGCGGTGTTCGCCTTCGCCACCGACGGCGACAAAGGCGGCGACAAAGGCGGCGGGGAAGTCATCGCCTCGGAGGGTCTCTACGGAGGATCGACCGAGCTGCTGGCGGAGCTCGGTCCTCGGCACGGAGTCCACACGCGCTTCGTCCCGGCCTGGGACGTGGACACGGTGCGCGCCGCCCTGGGACCACGCACGCGCGTCATCTTGATCGAGACCATCACCAATCCGCTGCTGCGCGTGGCGGACTTGCCGGCGCTGGGCGCTCTGGCCGCCGAGCGCGGCGTCGCGCTGATCGTCGACTCGACGTTTGCGACCCCATGCTTGTGCCGGCCGCTGTCCCACGGTGCCACCGTCGTCGCGCACAGCATCTCCAAATACGTCAGTGGGCACGGCGATCTGATCGGCGGCGTGACCGTGGGCAGCGCGGAAGCCATGTCGCGCGTGCGACGGTACCGCTTGCTGCTCGGGGGAATGATGGACCCGTTTTGCGCCTGGCTCGCGCTGCGCGGGCTGCGCACCATGCCGTTGCGAGTCGAGCGGCAGTGCAAGAGCGCGGCGTATCTGGCAGATCGGTTGGCCGCCATGCCGGGCGTCGTGCGCGTCCACTATCCGGGGCGGGCCGATCACCCGGACAGCGCGCGTGCCCGGGAGTTGCTGGCCACGGGCGGCGCCATGGTGTCGTTCGAGCTGGCCGGTGCGGCCGCCGCCCGCCGGCTCTACGATCGCCTGCGGGTGGTGGCCCGGGCCGCCAGCCTGGGCGAGGTCTCGTCGCTGCCGACTCACCCCGCGTCGTTCTCTCACCGCGGCGTCTCGGCCGGCGAGCGTGCTCGCCTGGGAATCACCGACGGCCTGTTACGTCTGTCAGTAGGCATCGAGGCGGTCGAGGATCTCGAGGACGATCTGCGACAAGCCTTGGGGTAGGCCGGCGGGCGCGCGCGATGAGCGAGGGCGTGTGGACGGAGGTGCAGATCGAGGCCGGCGAGGACGCTGCCGAGCTGATCGCGGCGACCGTGTCCGAGCGGACCGGAGGGGCGGAAGTGCGCGACGCCGACACGCTGATCCGGACCGACGTGCTGAACGGTGCGCGGCGGGCGGCGGTGATCGCCCTGTGCGGCCCCGACGACGTGAACGATCTGCTGGCCGAGGTGGAAGCCACGTGCGAACGGGCGCGCGCGGCGGGCGTCACGCTGGACCCGGTGATTGTCCGACGGCGCCAGGCGCATGAAGACGAATGGCGTGACGTCTGGAAGCAGTTCTTCCGCGCCACCCGCGTGGGGCGGGCGTTCATCGTGCGGCCGAGCTGGGATCCGGGCGCGCCAGGCGACGCCGATCACGTCATCGACCTGGACCCCGGCCGCGCCTTCGGAACGGGGGGGCACGCGTCCACGTGGCTCTGCATCGAGCTGGCGGAGCGCGTCGCCGCGGACGCCGCTCGGCCCGTGAGGCAGTTTCTCGACCTGGGCTGCGGATCCGGGATCCTGTCCATCGCGGCGGCGCGCCTGTGGCCGAAGGCGGCCGGCCTGGCGGTCGACATCGACCCCGAGGCGACGGCGTGCGCTGCGGAGAATCTGGCGCGCAATGGGATCCCGATCGGGCTGGTGCAGACGCGAACCGGCACCGTCGACGACGTGCGGGGGCGCTTCGATCTCGTGCTCGCCAACATCGAAGCTCCGGTGCTGGGCGGCGCCGCGCCGGGCGTGGTGCGGCGGATGGCGCCGGGGGCGACGGTGATCCTGTCCGGCCTGCTCACGGCGCAAGCCGACGACGTCGCGGCTGTCTACGTGGCCCTCGGCCTGTCGCCGCTGGAGCGCGCGTCGCATGACGAATGGACGGCGCTGGCATTGGCGCTGCGCGCACCGGCGGAGAGCTGACGCGTGCGGCTCTTCGTGCCTCCCGACGAGCTTTCGGGAGAGGCCGTCACCATCGAGGGCGAAGGGCACCGGCACCTGGCGCGCAGCCTGCGCGCGGCCGTCGGCGATGCGGTGACCGTCTTCGACGGGCGCGGAACCGAGATCGAGGCGCGCATCGAACGCGTCGGCCGCCGCGCCACCGTCCTGTCGCTGGGCCGAAGACGCGTCGCCACCACCGCCCCGGAGGTCGACATCACGCTGCTGCAGGGCCTGGCGCGCGGCGATCGCATGGACGCCATCGTGCAGAAGACGACGGAGCTCGGGGTTGCGCGCATCGTCCCGGTCATCACGCTCCGTTCGGCCCCGGCCGCCGCGGCGGCCACAGCCGCCCGTCTGCGACGCTGGTTGACCATCGCGCGTGAGGCGGCGCGCCAGTCCGAGCGGGCGGACGTGCCAGCCATCCTGCCACCAGTCCCCTTGGCCGACGCGCTCGCCCGCCCTCTGTCGGACCCGACCGACGTCCTGCGGCTGGCGCTGTGGGAGGAGTCGCGCGGTCCTGGACTGGGTGACCACCTCGAGCGCGTGCGGTCCGACAAAACGCCGCCGCCCGTGATCCTGCTCGTCGGCCCCGAGGGAGGCTTCGCCGTCGAGGAGATCGATGGCGCCCGCGCGGCTGGTTTCACCGTCGCTAGCCTGGGCCGCCGCGTCTTGCGCGTGGAGACCGCCGCGATGGTGGCAGTCGCCCTGGTCCAAGCCGCAGCCGGCGGCCTCGGCTGAACTCTTATGAGACGTTACTCCTCGCTCTACCGACGGACTTAAGTCGCCCCCTTGTCGCAGTTGTGGGTGCGGGGGTGGGTATGCAAGGATTTCGCGCGATGTCCGACGACGCCGCGTCTCGTCTGGGGACCAAGATCGGGAACTATCGGCTCGTCGATCTTCTCGGGCGCGGCGCGATGGGCACCGTCTACAAGGCGGATCACGCGTACCTCGGCAAGCGTGTGGCGGTGAAAGTGCTCCACAGCCAGTTCGCCGGACACGACGAATACGTCAAGCGCTTCCTGCGCGAGGCGTGGGCGGCCAGCACCATCAACCACCCCAACATCGTGCAAGTGACCGACTTCGGCATGGCCGATGACGGAAGCGTGTTCTTGGTGATGGAGTATCTGGAGGGCAGCTCCCTCGACGCCGTCCTGGCGCGCGAGCGCCGCCTCGCTCTGTCACGCGCGCTCACCATCATGACGCAAATCACCAGCGCGCTGGCGGCGGCGCATGCCGCAGGGATCTTTCACCGCGACCTCAAGCCCGAGAACATGGTGCTGACCCAGCGGCCGGGACGGCGCGCGCTGGTTCGCCAGGTATCCGACCATCACGGCGTGGTGCGGACCGTCACCGAGCCCGAGGGCGTCTTCGACTTCGTCAAAATCCTGGACTTCGGGGTCGCCAAGGTGGTGCGCCCCCAAGGCAGCGAACGCACACAAGAGGTATTCGACGACATCGCCACGACGGGCGGCACGTTCTTCGGCACGGCGGAGTACGTCGCCCCCGAGACCGCGCGCGGCGCTCCGCCGGATCCGCGCGGGGACATCTATTCGGCCGGCGTCATCTTCTACGAGATGCTGACGGGAACCGTGCCCTTTCAGGGCGCGACCCCCATGGACACCTTGTTGCAGCAGATCGCCGAGCCGGTGCCTCCCCTGCGCGAACGCGCCCCGGACGCTGAGATCACCGACCAGGCGGAGAAGGTCGTGTTGCGCGCCCTCGCGAAGGAGCCCGCCGAACGTTACCCGAGCATGGTGGACCTTCATGCGGACTTGCAGCTCTGCTACGGGACGGTCCGCTACAAGCGGGAGGTCGCCCGGCTCGAAGTGCCGCCACCCTCGACCGCCGGTGCGGGCATCGGGGCGCCGCCGGTGGATGGGGACTTCGACATCGACCTGGATCTCGAGGAGGGCCTTTCTCCGCCGCCACCTCCACCGTCTCCCTTGCCTCCGTCAGCCGGGCCCGGAGCGCCGCCTCCGATCCTGCTCACCAAAGTTCGCCGCCCGCGCTCCTAGTCCCCTGAAAAACGTGACTTCTCACATATCTCGCCGGTCCTCTTCGTCCCTGGCTACGACGGGCAGGCGGTGCCAGTCCCCTTGAGGCACACTTCTTCGCACGCGACCTTGATGGTTTCGATGGCTCGACCCAGCCCGTCCTCGAGCGAACCCGCGCAGAGATCCCAGAAGACGCCACGGCCGCGCGCCGCGAAGAGGCCGCTGATCGCCTTCAGGGTCACCGCTTCGCTGGCGTTTCCATAAGGCCCGCTGCAGGCGGTCGCGCCGCCGATGCCCAGGAACACCACCTGGTCCGCATCGCCCTTGAGGGCGACCAGCCGATCATGGACTTCCTGCGCGGTCTGCGCCGGCATGGGCTGTTCGTCTTCATCGGTCATGGCGATCACCACCAGCACGGCGTCAGAGCGAAGGAAGCCCGCGTTCACGCCGCCCACGCCCACCGCGCCGGGTGAAAGCGCGGCGATGGCCGCCGACGCCGGCTGTTCGTCGTCGTTGCGCCCCGAGCAGAGCGTGCCCGAAGAGTCCACCGCCCCCACGCAGGCGAACTCCGGCTCCAGCCTGGGCGACTGTGATTCGATCCAGGGTTTCCCTCCGAAGAACGCGCAGTCGCCGCCGCGGCCCCGCGTGTGCAGAGTCGGCGGCGCGGGGCAGGCGTCGGTCACGCCCACGCGGAAGTCTTCGAGGTCGGGCCCGATCATCCGCAGCTTGCGCGCGAACGCAGGGAAGATGACGGTCCCCATCACCGATTGCTCTTCCCGCATGCTGCTGGAGTTGTCGACGGAGAAAAGCACGTCCAACCGGCGGCAGTTGCGCACCCGCCCGCCGCCCTCGCCGGGAAGGACCGCGCCCGCTTCCAGCGCGCCGAGGTCCGTGAGATCCGCCGGCTGGTGGCCCCCGGCCGCATCCCTTCGGCCGAGCGCCGTGACGTCGCTCTCCGATCCGGCTCCGTCGTCGTTGGCGTCGGCGTCGTTGGCGGCGTCCGCCTGGCCGCCGCGGCCCGCGCCCCCGTCACGGACCGGGCGCCCGCCGGCCTGCGCGCCGCATCCGGCCGTCATGCCCATCGCGAAGATTGCGACCGCCGTGATCCCCATCGTCGGCGGGCTCATCAGCAAGACGTGACGTGTCACCGAAGACGATCTACGGTGGCGGCCGCGAATTGGATTCATGGCGAATCCATCGTCCCCATGGGAGAGGCATACATGAAACGACTTCCACTGCTGGCCAGTCTCTTCACCCTCCTGCCGATGGCAACCGCCGCCGCCCAAGCCGGCGACGCTGCCTCCCCCGAAGCGCGCGTGACATTTCTGCGCGGCGATGTGGAGCTACATGGAAACGAACACCGGCCGGCGAAAGTAGGCGACGTGCTACATCCGACACACCGCCTCAAGACGGGCGCCGCGGGCTCTGCGGACGTGACGCTGTTCGACGGCACACAGCTTCGTCTGGGGGCCGCGACCCAGGTGGTCTTCTTCGGGTCCGCCAAATCTAAGCCGAAGAAGACACCGGCAGCGGCCACCGCCCGGGCGCCCAAGGGCGGTAAGACAGGGAAGGCCAGCGCGAGGAAGGGGCGGGGCGCGAAGCCCGCCGACACCACACTGGTGCGCGGGGCGCTGCGCGTCGTGCTCGCGGAGAATCCGGGCGGCGTTCGGATTGCCACCAATGCGGGCGCCGTCGTCGTCGAGGGCCAAGGACGGATCGAGGCGGCCCCGCGCATGACGCGCGTGCTGGCCTACTCGGGTCGGGCGAAGCTGGGATCCGGCAAGAAGAGCGTGGAGGTGGCCGCCGGATCGGGCGTCGACTTCGAGCCGCGCGGAAAGCCACGGTCGCCCGAGGCGCTGCCTGCTGCGCCTTCGTGGCTGGTCGCGCCGGCACCGCTGACGCTGACGACGGACCCGACCGGCGACGTTGCCGGAAAGCTCGCGCCCGCGGCGGCAGCGGCAACGGCAGCGGCCGGCCCCACCGGACCGGAGGTGGCGCGCTGGCATGTCGAGATCGCGCGCGACGATCGATTCGCGGATCTCATCCTCGATACCCACATGGCGAAAGACGCCACCACCGTGCTGGCCGAGAAGCTGCCGCCCGGACGGTACTTCGCGCGGATCAGCGGCGTCGATGGGCGCGGCCGGGAAGGAGCGCCGGGAGCGACCGCTCCTTCGGCGATCGCCTCCGCTCGTCTCGCCCGCGCCAACCCCATGGACCGCCCCGTCATCGAGCTGACCCCGCCTGGTTTCCTGTGCTCGATCGACGGCGCCCCGCCCGCTGAGCTGCAGGCCGGCGTCGAGGTGGACCCGACTCGGGATCACAAGCTCGCGTGTCAGGCGAGCTCCGCCGCGCCCCAGGTCGAGCTCACCTTCGCCGCGCTGGACAAGCCCGCGCCGCCGCCTCTGGCGCCGCCTGCGCTCCGGCCAGCGCCGGCTTCGCCCGAGCCGCTCCTGCCCCTGGCTATCGACGTGGCCAAGCCCGCCGTGCCGGCTCCGGCGCCCGGCCCGCGGAGCGGGTCCCGCATCGAGCTTGGTGTGTCCGCCGGCGCCGGCGCGGACACGGGCGGCCGCACCACGCTGGGCCCCTCGGTGGCGATCGAGGTGGCCCGCAGCCAGGGCCTGGGCTCCGGCGCGCTGGCGATCGGCATCCGCGCCGGATACGAACGCTACTCGTTCCCGCGCGTCGAGCCCGAGGACGTGGACCTGCTCAAGGACGTGGGCACGCTGTCTCTGGCCGTCGAATACCGCTTCCTGCCCCCGGCAGCCGCGTTTTCACCGTTCGTCCGTCTATTCCCTCAGGTCATTCTCGAGCACGAACGGTTCTCGCCCTCGATCGGCACGTCCAGCATCCGAGACACCCGAGCCGCGGTGGGGATCGCAGTGGGCGCGCGCCTTGCGGCAGGGCCAGGCGATCTCCGCATCGAGGTGGGCGCCCGCCAGGCCCTGGACGATCCCTTCGAAACCGGCGCCCCCGACCTGGGCTGGCTGCTCGGCAGCATCGGATACGCGCTGACGCTCTGATCGAGGGTGACGCGAAGCGCGGCTACCAGCGGAACAGCGACCGGCCGGCCGGCGCGGGGGGGCGGTCTGTGCTGGCGACCCGATCCCAGGTCGCAAGCAGGTATGCCGCGCGCGACCTGACGCTGGGGCTGTCGTGAGACCGAGCCGCCTCCTCGACGTACGGCTTCGCTGGTTCTCCAAGGTCGCGCGCCAGGAAGTGGATGGCTTGGGCGTGGAAGCGGTCGCTCATGAGTGAACGGATCACGTGGCGGATCAAGACGCCGTCGCTCCGGCGCGCGGGATCAGCCGCGATGGTGCCGCGAAATGCCTCCACACCGTCCGACCACCACAGCTTCTCGAAGTACAAGCGCGACAACGCGGCGGTCACCGCGCTGTCGTTCGGATGGCTCGCGCGCAGCCGGATCAACAGCGCGATGGCCCGGTCGCGCTGACCCGCCTTGGCGAGTGACTCCGCCTCCGCTAGGCCGGACGCCGCCCTGCTCTCCTCGGCCGCCGGGCCTGCAGCCGCGGCCGCCCGCGGCGTCGATGATGCAACCGTTGGGTTGCGCGTTCCGTCTTGACGGCCGCGGCCCGCCACGACCCACAGGCCGACGCCGATGAGCATCGCCGCCCCACCAATCCTGGCGGCAACCAGCGGGCGCCGTCCCCACGCCTTCCTTGGCCCGAGGGCGGCGCGCACCCCGACCCACCATCGCTCGCGCCGCCGGTCGACGATGGTGGGCTCGGCCACCGCGGATGCGGACGCCGGCATCCGCGCTGTCGCCGCGGCCGCGGCCGCATCCACGAGGCCCGAACCATCTTTCGCGCCCGCGAGCGGCACGACCGCGCTGCGCGATAACCTTACCGGCGCTTCGGGAACCGAATCCAGCGCCGCCGCCAGCGACACCGCCGATGGAAACCGCGCGTCAGGTGACTTCGCCATGGCGCGCAGGACCACGGCCTCCAACTCCGCCGACAGCCCGGCCTCCGGGACCACCTCGCGCAGAGGCGGCGGCGGCGCCTCGCGGTGCATGCGCATGATCTCCGCGACCTTGGGGGAGATGAATGGTTTGCGCCCGGAGAGAAGCTCGAACAGGACAACGCCCACGGCATAGATGTCGGCGCGCTCGTCGACCGTTCCCGGTCCGGTCTGTTCGGGCGCCATGTAGCTGGGAGTTCCGATGGCCAACCCGGCGGTCAGGCCCGACGCTCCGTCCGCCAACCTGGCCAGGCCGAAGTCCAGGATGCGCACGTGATCGTCGAGGCCGTCGACCTGCGCCAGGACGACGTTCTCCGGCTTGATGTCGCGGTGGATGATGCCCTGCCCGTGCGCGTGAGAAAGCCCGGCCAGGATCTGGCGGGTGATGAACAGCGCCCGCGGCACCTCCAGCCGCCGCTCTTGGTCCAGCGCTTGCCGCAGCGTCGTCCCAGTCGCGAAGTCCATCACCACGTACGGCCCGGCTTCCGAGCCGAAGTCGATGACCGACACGCAGTTGGGATGGCTCAGCCGGCTCATCGCCCGCGCTTCCACCTCGAACCGGCGAACGAACGCCTCCTGGGCCGCCATCATCGGGTGCAGGAACTTGATGGCCACCGGCCGGCCGAGCTGCACGCGCTCTCCCCGGTAGACCGTGCCCATCCCGCCCTCCGCGACGCGGGAGATGACGAGGTAACGCCCCTGCAGGACACTTCCGATTCGCGCATCCGGCGCCGCGTCCGACACGCCGCAATCTTACTCCGGGCCGACACGCAGCCCAGCCGGTCTGTGCTTGTGCCCCCCGGAGCCCCCTCCTATGATTGCCAGATCATGAAGCGCGCTGCGGCCGCTGGCACCGTCGGGGCGGCCCTCTTGCTGGCCACCGCCACCGCGCAAGAGCCGCCCCAGCGCACGGTGATCTTTCGCTTCACGCCCACGGCGCGCGCTCAGTTGGCCCTGTGGATCGAGCGCCCCGACGGCACGTTCCTTCGCACCGTGCGCCTGACCCAGTCGGTGGGCCTGCGCGGAATCGGCAACCGGCCGGGAGCCTCGCAGATGAACAGCGGCTTCCGCTGGCCCTACGGCCGGCGCGAAGGCGTGCTGCCGGTATGGGCTCACAGACGCGCCGCGGCGCCAGGCGCCCAACCATTCCCGCGCGTCATCTTCCAGAACCGCCCGGAGGGATACGCATCTCAGACGATCCAGGACGACTCGCCGGACGACTACTTCTGCCTCTCATTCCGGGACGCCACCACCCGCAAGGACGCGCTGGACGCCGTGAGCTGCGCGAGCACGTTCAACAGCGACAAAGGGCGTTACGTGACCGCGGGCGACGTGTCGCGCGGATACACCGAGCCCCAGGAAGAAGCCGGCGCGGCCACCGCGCATTCTCTCGGCGCTACGTCGCTCTACCCGGCGCGCCGCGACGTCGCCCGCTGCACGACGGGAACCTGCGCCGACCACGCCGACGTCGGTCGTTTTGCCGCCGACGTGCGACGCGTGATGCCGGAGATCGACGCGGTCACCACTCCGACCCCCATGGCCGACATCGAGCAGACGGTCTACTTCACCGTGCCCGCCGAATGGCCGGATGGCGACTACGTTGCTTGGCTCGAGGCCAACGTGGAGGGCGACTACAACGGTGTTTGGAACGACGCCAGCTACCCGACGCCGAAGGCCGGCCCGTGGGACATGTGGGCGATCAATTTCGGCTACCCATACCGGGGCCAGCCGTCGGTGGTGTTTCGGGTGCCGTTCGCGGTCGGCGAAGGAGGCGGAACCTACACCACCGCCGCGCCAGCGGGATACGGATCGCTGAGCGGCCAGAGATCCGACGGCGGCGAGCTGCACGCTCTGGACGGGCTCATCACGGTGGACCCGACCCAGGCGCCCGGAAGCGGCGGCGACCGCTTGCGGCTGGCGGGACGCGACTACCGCGTAAAGGTCGAGGTGCAGCAGGCCTCGGCGTGCGCCGGCAACACACCCCCCGGACAGCCGCTGGGTCTGCTTTTGGTGCCTCACCCTGACGAGAAGCATTCGCACCAGTGGGCACGCATGAGCTTCGTCGTGCCGGCCGAGGACCGCACCATCGTCCGCTACGAAGTGCGTACCAGCACGGAGCCCATCGTCGACGAGGAGTCCTTCTTGCGGGCGCTGCCGGCGAACCGCGCCTCGACGGATACCGAAGACCTGGTGGTGCCGGTCACCGGCGCCCCCGGCAGCCGCGTGATCGTCGAGTTCGGCGGCCTGACGCCGTCGACGCGTTACTACGTGGCGCTTCGAGCGGTCGACTCGTGCAACGTCGCCGGACCTATCAGCGTTGGAAACGTTGAAACGACCGCCATCCACTTCACCCAGATAGAAGGCTGCTTCGTGGCGACCGCGGCCTGGGGAACGCCGCTGGCCTCCGAGATCGACGCCCTTCGCCGCTTTCGCGACCGGCACCTGCTGGACAGCGGCGCCGGCCGAAGCCTCGTCGCCCTATACAACGTCGTCGGCCCCGCCCTGGCAGACGTCATCCGAAAGGACGATGCGCTCCGAGCCCGGACCCGCCGTCTGCTAGCGCCTGCCGTAAATCTCGCCCGCGCGCTGGAACACGACGCCCGGCCTCGACGCACTTATTTCCGGACGAGCCCTTTTCCTTAGACTTACTTTCCGGGCTGGAGCGGGAGGGCTTCCTCGATGATGAAGTTCGGGATGTCATCCACCACCGGATAGACCAGCTTGCACGCGGTGCACACGAAGCCGCTTTCATCAGAACGGAGAGTCACGGCCCCCTTGCACTTGGGACACGCGAGGATGTCCAGCAACTCTTTGTTGAGCCCGATGCCCATGCGGTTTGTATACGCACCGCCCGGCGCCAAGACAAGGCGGACCGGCGCGCTTTCGACGGCCGTGCCCGTCCGTGTTAAGGGAGGGCACCATGGAGCGTGTGCTGTTTGCGGCGCTGCTGATCTCCTCGCTCGGCATGTTCGCCTGGACCTTGAAGCGGTTCGGCGGAATGTTGGCCAGCGCCCGTCCTGATCATCGGCTCGATCGCGTCGCGGAACGCGTCCGGTCAGTCCTGGAATTCTTCTTCGGGCAAAAGAAGGTCATCGAGAGGGCGACTATTCCCGCCGCTCGCTGGAAACGGTTCGTGAGCGCCGTAGGCAGCAAGTACCACTTCGTCATCTTCTGGGGGTTCATCGTCATCACCATCGTTACCGGCGAGATGCTGGTGCAGGGCCTCTTTCCCGGCTTCGCGCTGCCAGACGTGCTGGGCGAGACCCTGGCGAGAGTGATCTACGTGTCGGTCGACGTCGCGTCAGCGGCCGTGCTGCTGCTGATGGGCTTCGCCGTATTCCGGCGCGTCGTCCTGCAGCCGCGCTTGATCCCCATGACCCGGGACGCCGCCGCCATCCTGGGCGCCATCAGCGTCTTGATGCTGACCCACTTCGGCTTCCACGCGTTCCACGCGGTGGCCGCCGGCGCTTCCGAGGCGGGCTTCCCCGTCTCCGCCGCGCTGTCGGGCCTGGCGGCGGGCGTACCGGCGGACACCGCGGCCGTGCTTTCGCGCGGAAGTTGGTGGCTGCACATCGTCACGATCCTCGCGTTCCTCAACTACCTTCTTTATTCCAAGCACAGCCACATCGTCGCGGCTCTGCCCAACATTTACTTCCGCAACCTGCGGCAGCGGGGTGTCCTGCCGAAGCTCAACCTGGAAGCGGACGACATGGCCCAGACCGGCGTGGTGTCGGGCTTTGCGGATTTCACGTGGAAGTCGCTCCTCGACAGCTTCGCGTGCACGGAGTGCGCCCGCTGCACCAACGAGTGCCCCGCGTACAACACCGGTAAACCGCTGTCACCCATGCAGGTGGTGCACGACCTGCGCGACGACATGAAATCGCGCCTGCCGGGGCGGGGCCTGCTGGACGATCTCCTGGAACAGTTTCAGCACGGCACGGAAGGGGTGGCGCGCGCCCGCGAGATCAAACCGCTGGTAGGCGCCCGCACCACCGAGGACGTCCTGTGGGCGTGCACCACGTGCGGCGCGTGCCAAGAGGTCTGCCCGGTCTTCATCGACCAGCCTGAGAAGATCCTTCAGATGCGGCAGAACCTGGTCCTGGTGCAAGAGAAGGTCCCGCCGGACCTGGCCCGCACTTTCAAGAATCTGGAGCAGAACGGAAATCCCTGGGGTATCGGCGCGGACAAACGCATGGATTGGGCCGCCGGCAAGAACGTCCCCACGCTGGATGACCGGCCGGACGCCGAATACCTGCTGTGGGTCGGCTGCGCCGGAGCCTACGACGAGAAGATTAAGAAGCAGACGCTGGCCCTGGTGGACATCCTGCGCGAGGGCGGCGTCGATTTCGCCGTGCTCGGCCTGGAGGAAGGGTGTACAGGCGATCCGGCGCGCCGAGCAGGCAACGAGATGCTCTACCAAATGCAGGCGCAGCAGAACGTCGAGACGTTGAAGGCGCGGAAGGTCAAGAAGGTCATCACCGCGTGTCCGCACTGCCTGCACACCATCAAGAACGAGTACCCGCAGCTCGGCGGCACGTTCCAGGTCCTGCATCACACCCAGGTCATCCGCCAGCTGACCCAGAGCGGCCGCGTCACCCTGGACGGCGAGAAGGCGGGCACGCGCAACGTAGTGTTCCACGATCCGTGCTACCTGGGGCGCTGGAATGGCGAGTACGACGCCCCGCGCGATGTTCTGGACGCGGTGGGAACCCCGGGCGGGCGCGTCGAGTTACCGCGCAGCCGGGAGCACGGCTTCTGCTGCGGTGCCGGCGGCGGACGCATGTGGATGGAAGAGAAGATCGGCAGCCGCGTGAACCACAACCGCGTCGACGAGGTCCTGGCCAGCGGCGCGCACACGGTGGCGACTGCCTGCCCCTTCTGCACGATCATGCTCAGCGACGGCGTTCAGGATCGCAACGCCGGCGATCGCGTCCAAGTCGTGAACGTCTCCGAGCTGGTCGCCCGCTCGATGCGCCGCAAAGGCGAGCTGCAGGGCGGAGCGACCCTGCCGAGAGAAGCCGCGCAGACCTGAGTACATGAACATCGCCCTTTCAGGGCGACACCGAGGGATGAAACGGGGTTAGATTTCGGGTGACGGCGGCACAGAGGTCGGTTTTGTTGTTGGTGCGCGAAGCCCGATGAGTACAT
>Ga0187894_10002008_pt1 | contig 25046 bp, 18 predicted proteins | sample GBC1701081metaG_FD_136650 | JGI IMG/M metagenome (GOLD analysis project Ga0187894, IMG submission 136650) | White microbial mat communities from a lava cave in the Kipuka Kanohina Cave System on the Island of Hawaii, USA - GBC170108-1 metaG ... | reverse complement strand
CAGCTAATGCCTGCTCCCAGACCCATGCACCGCCGCCACGCCTACCCGCACGCTCCCTTTCCTCGGGCGCGAAGAAAATACTCGCGCCCCTACTTGCAAAATCGGACATCAGAGGATGAGGCTGGTGGCTGGTGTTCCGATTTGGACGATTCCGCCTTCGTCGGAAAGACTCTACCCGCCTGGATGAAGACCCGGCGCCTCCTGGCCCGTCCGCGCCACATATTCCGTGTAGCCACTGCCGTACTGATGAACGCCGTCGGGCGTCAGTTCCAGGACTCGATTCGAGAGCGAAGCCAGGAAGTGGCGATCATGCGAAACGAACAGCATGCTGCCCTCGAATTCCGACAGAGCCGAGACCAGCATCTCCTTCGTGGCCATGTCCAGATGGTTCGTCGGTTCGTCGAGAACCAGGAAGTTCGGCGGGTCGAACAGCATCTTGGCCATGACCAAACGAGCCCTCTCACCGCCAGACAGCACACGGCAAGGCTTCTCGACATCGTCGCCGGAGAAGCCGAAGCAACCGGCCAGCGAGCGCAGCACTCCTTGTCCCGCCTGCGGGAATGACCCGTCCAGCGATTCGAAAACCGTGTCGTTGCCGTCCAGCAGGTCCATGGAGTGCTGGGCGAAATAGCCCATCCTGACGTTGCTGCCGAGGGTCACGGTGCCCTCATCCGGTTCGGTGGCGCCGGCCACCAGCTTCAGCAGAGTGGATTTCCCCGCGCCGTTGGCGCCCAGGACACACCAGCGCTCCTTGCGACGCATTCGGAAATCGAGCCCGGCATAGATCGGCTGCGTGCCATAGCCCTTGTGAACGTTCTTAAAGCTCGCCACGTCATCGCCCGAGCGTGGCGGGGTGCGGAACTCGAACTGGACGGACTGGCGACGCCGCGGCGGTTCCACCCGTTCGATCTTTTCGAGCTTCTTTACCCGGCTCTGAACCTGGGCCGCGTGAGACGCACGCGCCTTGAAGCGCTCGATGAACTTCATCTCCTTGGCGAGCATCGCCTGCTGGCGCTCGAATTGCGCCTGGCGCTGCCTCTCGCCCAGCGCACGCTGCTGCTCATAGAAATCGAAGTCACCCGAATATGTGGTGAGCGAACCCCCGTCGATCTCCACGACCTTGCCGATGATGCGGTTCATGAACTCGCGGTCATGCGATGTCATCAGCAACGCGCCGTCGTATTTCTTGAGGAAGTCCTCCAGCCAGATCAGGCTCTCGAGGTCGAGATGGTTGCTCGGCTCGTCCAGCAACATGCCGTCGGGCCGCATCAGCAGGATGCGGGCGAGCGCCACGCGCATTTTCCAGCCGCCGGAGAGCAAGCCGACGTCACCGTCCATTCGTTCCTGGCTGAAGCTCAAGCCCGCGAGCACCTCGCGCGCGCGGGCATCCAGGGCATACCCATCCAGTTCCTCGAAGCGTCCCTGCACCTCGCCATAGCGCTCGATGATGGCGTCCATCTCGCCGGCCTGGTCGGAATCGATCATCGCGGCCTCGAGCCTGGCCATTTCGGCGGCCAGCGCGCTCACCGGCCCGACGCCATCCATCACCGCCGCGACCGCGCTGCGGCCCGACATTTCGCCGACATCCTGGCTGAAGTAGCCGATCGTCATGCCGGAATCGACCGTCACCTGGCCATCGTCGGGCCGATCCTCGCCTGCGATCATCCGGAAAAGCGTCGTCTTGCCGGCGCCATTAGGCCCGACAAGTCCCACCTTCTCTCCCTTCTGGATGCCCATCGAAGCGTCGATGAACAGGATCTGATGGCCGTGCTGCTTGCTGATGTTATCGAGACGAATCATGAGGTCCGTGCTGGATGGAAGTGTTGCGGCTGCCTGCTCCCGTCACTCGCAGGGCAGTCGCATTTGATCAATAGCTCTGTCATCCCGATCAGCACCGGGGCCCTCGACTTCGCTCGGGGTAAATTTCACTTGGCGCAGTGGAGGGACCTTTTTTGTTGGTGCATCGACAAAAAAGGTCCCTCGATACGCCGCCCGTTGGGCAGATTCGCTCGGGATGACCGAAAAATATCAAATGAAGTTACCCTAATGTCACTCCCACTCAATCGTCCGTGGCAACTGCTCGTGATTCATACGTCATCCGATTGATGTCCCGCACCTCTTTGATGATGCGCGTCGCCACCCGACCCAGGAAGTCGTGTGGAAGCACGTAGTAATCCGCCGTCATGCGTCGATCGAGGTCACAGCGCACAGTGCTGTAGTGCGCGCCTCAGTGTACAAGTGCAACCACTGTCTGCCTCCAGTTCTTGGGAAGCCTCAAGCTCCGGCCTACTGGTCCTTTCTTCACCGGGAGGAGCCTCTGGAAGTACTGGTCGCGAAAACGAAAGGGTGAGATGAGTTCCAACCGGGCCAGAAAGTTCTTCAGGATTTCCGAGTTCCATGGAGCCGGAAATATGAAATTTGGCCGAAGGAACAGTCGCCCACCACCTACAATCACACCCAAACTCGATCTTGGATCCCGTCTTTCACCTTCGGCTTTCCAGTATGGAAACTGCTCAAATTCGGGCCACAAGAAGCGGTAGGAAAAGCTGAATGAACTCGGTCCGATGTCCTGCTTCGGAAACTTGTCGTCGTCAAACACGAAACGAAGACCAAGGTCTCGTTGCGACTCAGCTATGTTCCAATCAGCATAGCATTCTGACGGACCCATCTCTGGGCCGAACACTAGTCTCGCCTCCTGGATTCGGGTAGCTGCCAGGGGACCATTGCATGTGAGCCGGGAATGGAACCCCCATTGACGCTGCTCAAGCCCCATCAAAAATTGCTCGACGGCCGGCCAAGCCTTTCTGGGATCGCGGACGCGGGTCTGATGGCCGAAGCTCACAGACTTTGGCGGGCTATAAACCACCCACTCGTTGATTGCGCCTGTCATTCCTGCCCCTTACCCCACTCGATCATCAACGAAGCCCGCAACGCACTGAACAGACTTGCACTTTTGCCCAAATGGGGAGCTGATACCGTCATAAGTGCCGTCAACACTCTCCGATGTCAAAGAAGCTCCTCGCGTTCAAGGACCAACGCGGCATGAGCGGAGCTGCTTCGATGATTTGGCGCTTCGCAGTTTTCAGATTGTCTGCTGTTTCAGCGTACTAGCGTGGTGATGCAGTCAGCCGACAGCCTGAAGGGCGAGGCCGAACCGCTGCGGCCCATTCCGAGTCCCGGGCCATCTGCCACGCAGCATGGCCGTGACCGTGTCGACAGCCGGTAGACCCGCAGCCGTCAGCCAACTCGAAAGACGCTCTGCGTGCCCCGAAATATCGATGCGCAGCAGGCCCGGCGGTGCTGCCTGGGCGGCGGTCGCGACGAGGGCGATGGCCTCGTCTTCACTCGGTGCGAGAATCGGACCGATCATCATGCCGCGGCCGAAAGTGCGGAGGATGGCAAACCCAACAGGCCGGTCCGCGCGATCGACCAACCACGTCTCGCCGATGGCGAGAAGCCTGTTAATGAGCGCGGAGCGGTCGGCGCCGAAGGCAGCAGCATCGAGGGCACATAGGGCCGCATGGTCCGTAGCGCGAGCTCGGCGCAGCGAGACGGCCGGCACCAGCGGCATGGTCGTCCCTTCGGCCAGGTGCGCCTGGTGCTGATGAACGAGCCCGGTCGGGACAAAACCCAGCTTCAGGTACAGCCCCAGCCCCTCCACCGTCGCGTTCAGCAGCAGGGCTCGCGGCGCCGACCCGGCGATCAGCGTCATCATCAGGGCCCGGCCAATGCCCCTGCCTTGGCGCTCGGGCGCGACCAGGACCATGCCGATGGTGCCGACGTCATGGCCGAAGCTCCACCGCAGGCCGACGCCGACTGGCCCCGTTGCGTCGACGGCAACGGTGCCGGCGCCAAGGGCGAACAATTGCGCGCAATCCTCCGGGCGATGCGGCCACGACATCTGCTGAACCAGCCGATGCATTGCCTCAAGATCGCCGGCATGCATCGGCCGAAGCGTCGTCTCCATGGTGGATGAGCGCACTTGAAGATCGTTGTTCATGGGTGAGGACTACCCTACAGAGCCATGCAGAGGCGCAGGGCGTCGTAGATGGCGGCGTGGACGCTGCGGCTGCTGACGGCATCGCCGATCCGGTGCAGCTCGAAGGCGCCGGCGGCCGGTAGAGTCGGGCTTTGCGGCTCGCCGGCGATCAGGGCGTCGATGTCGGTGATCCCGCCGTTGATCGAACCGCCGCGCAGGGCATCGAAGGTCTCGGTGATCGGCGCGGTGCCGTTCTCGATCACGATCTGCGGCGCACGCATCTCCACCAGCTCCCCCGTCAACTCATGCCGGAAGGTCGCGACCAAGCCGTTGCCCGATGGCCGAACGCGCTCAAGCTGATGGTCGATCGTGATGCGCACGCCGCGTTCGGCGAAGCGCTTCCGATAGATGACGCGGGCGTTGTATTCCATTTCCACGCCCATGTTGTCGTCGAGCGTGACGAACTGCACGTCACGGTCCTGTTCCGCCAGGTGCAGCGCGCAGGACACCGCCTGGTGGCGCCCGGTTCCATCATAGACGATGACTTCGTCCTTGGCGGCAACGGCGCCAGAGAGGATATCCCAGACCGTGATGCAATGCTCCCAGCCGTCGAGCCAGCCGGCATCGGGCACACCGCCGGTGGCAACGATCACCGCATCGGGTTTTTCGCGCAACACGTCGTCGGCCACGGCGTAGGTGTTGAGGCGGACGTCGACGTCCAGTCGCGCCAGCTCCGCGGTGCGCCAGTCGACGATGGCGATGAGGTCGCGCCGCCAGGTCGCGCGAACCGCCAGCAGCAGCTGGCCGCCCAGGCGGCTGGCCGCCTCGAACAGCACCACCTTGTGGCCGCGCTCGGCGGCGACCCGCGCCGCCTCGAGCCCGGCGGGCCCACCGCCCACCACCACGACCTTGCGGCCCGGCCACGGCGAGGGCGGCACGATCTGCGGCAGGATCTGCTCGCGCCCCGTCGCCGGGTTATGAATGCAGGCGAGCTTCTTGTACATGCAGTGCGAAGCGCCGACACAGGGGCGGATGCGCTCCTCCTCGCCGCGCATCAGCTTGTTGACGATCTGCGGATCGGCCATGTGCGCCCGGGTCATCGCCACCATGTCGAGCAGGTTCTCGGCGATGGCGTGACGCGCGGTGGCGATGTCGGGAATGCGCGCGGCATGGAAAACCGGCAACCCGACCTCGCGGCGGAAGGCGCCGACCTTGGCCAGGAACGGCGCCAGCGGCTGCGACATGCCGGGCATATTGTGCTCGGCCAGCGCCAGGTCGGTGTCCATGCGGCCGAAGATGGCGTTGAAGAAATCGATGTGCCCCTCGCGCTCGAACAGCCGGGCGAGCTGCAGACATTCCTCGAAGCCGATGCCCTCCTCGACGTCCTCGTCGATCACGAAGCGGATGCCGACGATGTAGTCGTCGCCGACGCGATCGCGGATGGCCTCGTGCACCATCAGGCCGAAGCGCGCGCGGTTCTCCAGCGAGCCGCCGAAGGCGTCGGTTCGCCGGTTGGTGCGCGGCGACAGGAACTGGCCGATCAGATGGCCGCCCGTGACGGTCTCGCAGCCGTCGAGCCCGCCTTCCTTGCAGCGCGCGGCGGCGGCGGCATAGTCGGCGATGATGCGGTCGATGTCGTGCCGGTCCATCTCGCGCGGGATGTCGCGATGGCGGCGCTCGCGGATCGCGCTCGGCGCCACGGTCGGCAGCCAGTTCATGGCCGCCGACGTGGCGCGCCGGCCGAGATGCGAGATCTGGCACATGATCGCGGCACCCTGGCCGTGGATGCGCGACGAGAAGGCCTGCAGGTCGGGGATGATCGCGTCGCTCGACATGTCAATCTGGCCACCGCCCCAGCTCGAATCGCGGGCCACCATCGATGAGCCGCCGAACATGGTGAGCGCGATGCCGCCCTTGGCCTTCTCCTCGTGGTAGCGCTGGTAGCGCTCCTTGGGCAGCCCGCCTTCGTCGATGGTCGCAGCGTGGCTGGTGCTCATGATGCGGTTACGCAAGCTGAGGCGCTTCAGGCGGAAGCGCTGCAGGAGGGGATCGCGCAGAGCGGCAGTTGTCGTCATGTTCATCTCTTCGGTTAGGTCGTCTGCCGCACCAAAAGCTCCTGCTCGGTGCGATGGCATCGCACCTCGGAGCCCTTGGCGAAGCGGCGAAGCGGCGGCGGCTCGGTGCCGCAGCGCCCGTCGCGCGCGGCACAGCGCGAGACAAAGGCGCAACGGTCGGAATGGCTGGCGCGTGCGGTCTCGCCGCGCGCTTCGGCGAGACGCATCGCATCGATGCCGTCGAGCCAGCCCGGCCTCAGTTCCGGCATCGAGGAGGCCAGCAGGTCGGCATAGGGATGCTGCGGGGCCTGCATCACCACGCGGCCGGGGCCGCGCTCCATTACCCGGCCGGCGTAAAGGATCATCACCTCGTCGCAGACGGCGCGCACCGTTGCGAGATCGTGGCTGATGAACATCAGCGCCAGGCCGAGTTCGCGGCGCAGCTGCGCCAGCAATTCGAGGATCGCCGCACCGACGACCGTATCGAGCGACGACGTCACCTCGTCGCACAGGATCAGCGCCGGTTCGGCCGCCAGCGCCCGGGCGAGATTGACGCGCTGCTTCTGGCCGCCTGACAGCTCGGCCGGCAGGCGATCGAGTAGAGCCATCGGCAGCTTCACCAAGTCAAGCAGCCGCCGCACACGCCGCCGCTGCTCACCGCGCGACAGCCGATGATAGAAGGCGAGCGGGCGGCTCAGGATGCGCTCAACGCTGTGCGCCGGGTTGAGCGCGGTGTCGGCCGCTTGGAAGACGATCTGGATACGCCGCAGTTCATCGAGGCCGCGCGCCTCCAGGGACGGTGCCAGCGCCACGCCGTCCAGCATCAGCGTACCCGACGCAGCCGGCAGAAACCCGGCGACGACGCGTGCCAGGGTGCTCTTTCCCGAACCCGATTCACCGATGACGCCGAGCGCCGAACCGGCGCGGATTTCCAGGCTGACGTCAAGCAGGACAGGCGTCGGCAGTCGGCCCTGACGGTCCATCGCGCCGTAGCCCGCCGTCAGTCCCCGCACCTCGAGCAAGGGTGCAGGCGCCGCCTGCGGCCGCTCCGGCGGCTCCTTCATCTTGGGCGCGGCGGCGGCGAGAAGACTCCTGGTGTAGGCGTCGCCGGGCCCGGACAGGATCTGGGACGTCGGGCCGGTCTCCCGCATGGCGCCGTCGCGCAACACGATGATGCGGTCGGCGATCTGTGCCACCACGGCGAGGTCGTGCGAGACATAGACTGCAGTCGTGTGGCGCTCGCGCACGGCCTCGCGGAAGGCGCGCAGCACCTCGACCTGCGTCGTGACGTCGAGCGCGGTGGTCGGCTCGTCGAAGATCACCAGGTCGGGGTCGGTCATCAGCGCCATCGCCGCCATCAGCCGCTGCAGCTGGCCGCCCGAGACCTGGTGTGGGAAGCGCACACCTATGCGGTCGGGATCGGGCAAGGCCAGGGCCCGGAACAAGTCGCGCGCCTTCGCCTCGGCCGCGGCGCGCGACATCAGTCCGCGCATGCGCACCCCCTCCGTCACCTGATCCATCAGGCGCAGCGAGGGGTTGAAGGCGGCGGCGGCACTCTGCGCCACGTAGGCGACACGGCGGCCGCGCAGTTGCGACAGGGCGACGGACGACATGGTCGTCACCTCGTCGCCGCCGATGCGCACGCTGCCGCCAGCGATGCGACAGCCGCGTCTGGCATAGCCCAGCAGCGCCAGCGCGATCGTCGTCTTGCCCGAACCCGACTCGCCGATCAGCGCCAGCACCTCGCCGCGGTCGATGGCGAAATCGATGTCGCGCACGATGTCACTCGGCTCGCCACGGTCGCCCACGGCGGTGACGTGCAGCCCGGAGACTTCGACCAACGCCATCTATCGCGCCATCGCCCGACCGCGGCCCGAGAAGCCGTCGATCAGCAGGGTGATGCTGATGGTCAGCACCGCGATCGCGACGGCAGGCACTAGCACCGCCGGTGCCGCCTCGTAGATGCCGTTGATGTTCTCGCGCACCAGGGCACCCCAGTCGGCGTTGGGCGGCTGGATGCCAAGGCCAAGGAAGCTCAGACCGCTCAGCAGCAGCACGACGAAGACGAAGCGCAGACCGAAGTCGGTCAAGAGCGGCACGATCATGTTGGGTAGGATCTCCGCCCACACGACATAGGCGGTCCTCTCGCCGCGGGCGCGTGCGACCTCGACGAAGTCCATCGCATTGATGTCGAGTGCCAAGGAGCGCGCGAAGCGGTAGGAGCCCGGCACGTAGCTGATCGCCGCCATCAGGATGAGCACCGGCAGCGACGTGCCGAAGGCGGCGACGATGACCAATGCGAACATCAGATGGGGAATGGAGATCAGCGCGTCGGCCGCGCGGCCGAGCACCGAATCGGTCCACCCCTGCCGAGCAGCGGACAGGATGCCGAGCGTGATGCCGCCCAGGCAGGCAAGCACCGTCGCCACCATCGCCACGCCCACGGTGTAGCGGGCGCCATACAGCAGGCGGCTCAGCATGTCGCGGCCGAGATAGTCGGTGCCGAACGGATAGGCGTTGCTCATCGGCGCGAACACGCCGGCGTTGACCACGTCCCCTGCGCGATACGGCGCCAGGTACGGGCCGAACGCTGCCAGTGCCGCCCAAGCCACCACCAGGGCGATGCCGGCTTGGCCAGCGACAGGAAGGCGCCGGCGACGCGGCGCGGCGATGGCGGTATCGGTCATCTGGTTCGCAGCCGGGGATTGGAGAGGATCGAGCAGATATCGGCGACCAGCACCAGTAGCATGAAGGTCGCGCAGAAGATCATGGCGCAGGCCTGCACCAGCGGCATGTCGCGCGTCTCGACGGCATCGACGGCTAGCTTGGCAATGCCGGGGTAGGTGAAGATCACCTCGACGATGATCACGCCGCCCAGCAGCGACGACAGGTTGAGTGCCACTGCGTTGGCAATCGGTCCCGCGGCATTGCGCAATGCATGGCGCAGCACCAGCCGCGTCGGGCGCACGCCCTTGAGCCGTGCCATTTCGATGTAGGAGGAATCGAGCACGCCGAGCAGAGCCGCCCGCGTCATGCGCGCCATTTGCGCCGTCACGGCGAAGCAGAGCGTCAGCACGGGCAAGGTGAAATTCTGCATCGCCTGGGTGAACGAGTCGACCGAGGGCGTCGAGATCGCCGAAACCCAGCGCAGCTGCACAGCGAAGAGGATCACGCCGACCGTCGCCAGCAGGAACTCGGGCACCGCCACCAGAGACACGGCGGTGACATTGGCAATGCGGTCGTAGAGCGACCCACGCCAGATAGCGGTGGTGATGCCGATCAGTAGCGCCAGCGGCACGGCGACTGCGGCGGTGAGCGCCGTCAGCAGCACCGAGTTCGCGAGCCGCGGTCCTATCAGCTGGGCGACCGGCAAGCGGTTGATCAACGATACGCCCGGATCACCCGAGAGCAAGCCGCCGAGCCAGCGCAGGTAGCGCTCATGCGCCGGCAAGTTGAGGCCGAGCGCCTTGCGCAGCCCGGCCACTGCCTCGGGGGATGTCGATTGGCCCAGGATCGACTCGGTGGCGTCGCCCGGCAGGATGTTCGTGCCGACGAAGACGATGACCGACACGACCAGCAGGGTCAGCAGGCCGCCCAGCACGCGCCGGCCGATCATGGCCAGCATCAGCATGGTGGGCGCCCTGGTGTCATGGTCCGGCTCATCCCTCGAGCCAGACATTCTCGGCGTAGGCATAGCCCATCAGGCCGCCGGTGGGGATCGGCTTGAGGCCCTTGAGCTTGGCGGTATGGGCGTCGAGGATGCTCATGAACACGGGCAGGCCGATGCCGCTGTGCTCGTGCACGAGGGTCTGCATTTCGCCATACATCTGCTTGCGCTTGGCCTCGTCGGTCTCGCCGCGCGCCGCGACCAGGAGCTGATCGAACTTCTCGTTCTTCCACGCACTCTCGTTCCAGGTCGAGTCGGACTTGAAGAACAGCGTGAACAGCACGTCGGCGCTGGGCCGCGGATTGATGCTGCCCATGGTAAGCGGCTGCTTCATCCAGACGTTCGACCAGTAGCCGTCGGCCGGCATGCGCTTCACGTCGATATTGAGGCCGATCTGCTGGGCGGCCTGCTGGATCAGCGCCGCCTGGTCGAGCATGGTGCTGCTCGCCATGGCGTGCAGCGGGATCGTGGTGTTGCCGATGCCCGAGCGCTGCAGATGGAACTTCGCCTTCTCCGGATCGAAGGGTCGCTGCTTCAGGCCGGGAAAATAGAAGCGGTTGGTCGGGTCGATCGGCTGGTCGTTGGCCAGAACAGCGTAGCCCTGGAAGATGGCGCTCTTCATCTGCTCGCGGTTGAGCAGGTATTTCAGCGCGAACACGAGGTCCTGGTTGCGGCCGGGGTCGGAATCCTGGCGGATCACCAGATCGTTGTAGCCGCCGGCTTTGGTCTCGAACACGGCATAGCCGGGGCTCGCCTGCACGCGCTTCGCCAGCTGCGGGCTGATCGCGGCCGCGACCTGCACGTCGCCCGACAGCAGCGCGTTCAGCCGCGCGGTCTGGTCGGGAATGCCGAACAGCTCGATCTCGTCGAGATAGGGTTGGCCGGGCTTGAAATACTCCGCGTTGCGAACGCCGATCGACTTGATGCCGGGCTGGAACTCCTGGCAGCGATAGGGGCCGGTGCCGATCGCCGTCGTGAAGCTCGAGGTACCGTTCTTGATGATCAGGAAGTGTGGCGTGCCCAGCACCACCGGCAGGTCGGCGTTGGGCGATTCGAGCGTGATCGTCACCTCGTGCTTGCCGCTGGCGGTGATCGCCTTCATCGGCGCGGCGAGCGCTTTGGCCGCCGAGCCCGTCGCCGGATCCTTGTGGCGCGCCAGCGAGAAGACGACGTCGTCGGCGGTGAGCGGCGTACCGTCGTGGAACTTGACGTCGCGGCGGAGCTTGATGGTCCACACCGTGGCGCCGCTGCTGCTTTCGATCGCCTCGGCGAGCTCGAGCTGCGGAGTCAGGCTGGCATCGAGCCGCGTCAGGCCGTTGTAGAACGTGAAGCAGCGCGTGTAGTCGGTCTGGTTGTTCTGCTTGGCCGGATCGACAGTGTCGGCAGTCGACGAGGTCTGCGAGGCGACCTTGATCCGCCCGCCGCGCTTGGGAGTCTGGGCGAGGGCGCGCCTAGCGTCGCCGATGATGACGCCGGCCGTCGCCGCCGACAGGCCGGCCGCGCCCAGCCAGCGCATGAGGTCGCGCCGGCTCGCGCCCTTCGCCAAGGCCATCTCGATGGCCGCTATGTCCGATGTACCAATCGCCGGGTGTCGCTTGGTCATGCCTGCTCCTGTTCGTCCTGCGCCGTCGTACGCGGTGCTTCCCGCCTTCCATGATCGCGGCGGCGGGGCAAAAATCACGGTCGCAATTCCTAGACGAGCCATACGCCCGGCGTATGGGGGCCGGAATGGATCGATCCGACCGGCTAGCGGCACCATTCTTGCAGTGTCTTCGACAGCTAGGATTTACCCCGAAAGGGCTATACGTTAGGCGTATGGTCGCGCTAGCCAGACTCGTCCCCTCGCTGCGCAGCCTCCTGATCTTCGAATCGGTCGCACGATCAGGCAGCTGCAGCGCGGCGGCGCGCGAATTCAACCTCACGCAGCCCTCGGCCAGCCGCAACATCGCCCAGCTCGAGACCCATCTCGGTGTGCCTTTGTTCATCCGCAGCGCCGCCGGCATGGAGCTGACGCGCGAAGGCATGATCCTGCACCAAGCGCTGGGCGACGGCTTCCATCGCGTGGAGGCCGCGCTTAACCACCTCTTGGCGCTGCGCGACGCCAAGGACGTGGTCGAGCTGTCGCTGTCGACAGCTTTTGTCACGCACTGGCTGGTGCCCCGGCTGCCGCTGTTCCACCAGGCCTTCCCGTCGGTCGACCTGCGCTTCCAGCTGATCTCCAGCAACTTGCGCGGCGGGCCGGGCACGGTCGATCTCGCCATGCGCATGAAGGGTGAGCACGATGCCGACTACCACAGCTGGCATTTCGCGCCCGAGCTGATCATCCCGGTCTGCAGCCCGAGCTACCTGGCTGAGCACAAGCCGCTGCTGGGCGTGCCGGGCGAGTCGGGCCATACGCTGCTGCACCTGTCGGACGCACATTTCGATCCCAAGACGCTGTGGGGCGCCACGACGGCGCCGATCGCCCGCCAGGCACTGCTGGAATTCAACGACTATGCCGTGGTGCTGCAGGCAGCGATGAGCGGCGCTGGCGTCGCGCCCGGCTGGATCTCGGTCGTGTCGCGGCCGCTGGTCGACGGCACGCTGGTTCCGGCCTCGCCGCTGCGCGTGCGCACGGGCAAGCACTTCCATCTGCTCGCCGCGCGCGGCAAGCCCGTCCGCGACATCGTGGTGGCTATCCGCGACTGGCTGCTCGACCAGATGCGACAGGACATGGAACGCGTGGCGCCGCTGATCGACGGGCCGTGAACATCACTGTTTCGACCGGCCTCGGTAGTGAATGTCACTAGGAGCGGCCGCCAATTCGGTGCCCGATCTCGCGCCGCGGCCATTAGTCTGGCAAATACCGCAGCCGGAGAGCCGCCATGCCCGACGTCACCAAGTTCAACACGCTCACCTTCGATTGCTACGGCACGCTGATCGACTGGGAGCGCGGCATCCAGGCCGAGCTGCGCCCCTGGGTGGATCGCAACGGGCGCCGCGACCTCGACGACAACGCCCTCCTGGAGGCCTTCGGCACCATCGAGGCGGCGTGCGAAGCCGAAACGCCGGGCAAGCTCTATCCGGAGATCCTGGCCGAGGTGCATCGCCGGCTGGCCGACAAGTGGGGCATCAAAACGGGCCCCGGCGAGGCCGCCGAGTTCGGCCAGTCGGTCGGGCGCTGGCCCGCCTTCGCCGACAGCGCGACGTCGCTGCAGTACCTCAAGCGCTACTACAAGCTCGTGATCATCTCCAACGTCGACTGTGCCTCGTTCGCCCGCAGCAACGAGAAGCTGGGCGTCGTGTTCGACCGCATCCTCACTGCCCAGGACATCGGCTCCTACAAGCCCAGCCTGCGCAATTTCGAGTACGCGCTCGACGACCTGCAGCACACCTTCGGCACCAAGAAGGGCGACATCCTGCATACCGCCCAGAGCATCTTCCACGACGTGGTGCCGGCGCGCACCGTGGGCCTGGCCACGATGTGGATCAACCGGCGCAAGTCGGTCGGCGGCTGGGGCGCCACGCCGGCGCCCAAGGCCCCGGGCGGGCTGACGACGCCCGACCTCGAGGTCGCCAGCATGGCTGATTTCGTGGTCTTGCATCAGGCCCACCTTCGCGGCGAATCTGCGTGAGGCGCGGATGGCCCGCGCCACCCAACGGGAGCGGGCATGAAACACGGTGGCGGCGGCACGATCCGGCTCGACAGGCTCGATCTCAAGATCCTGGCGATGCTGCAGACCGCTGGCCGGATCAGCAACCTGGAGCTGGCCAAGTCGGTCGGCCTGTCGGCCACGCCCTGCATGCAGCGGGTGCGGCGCATGGAGGCTGCTGGCTACATCGCCGGCTATGGCGCGCAACTTGCAATCGACCGTATATGCCGCAACATCGTTGTCTTCACCGAGATCACGCTGCGCAACCATCGACGCGAGGATTTTCTGCGATTCGAGCGCGGCATCCAGGCCATCCCGCAGATTCTCAACTGCTTCCTGGTGACCGGCGGCTACGACTATCTGGCGCAGTTCATCGCCCAGGACATCCACGACTACCAAACCACCGTCGAGACCCTGCTCGACCGCGACTTGGGCGTCGAGAAGTACTTCAGCTACGTCACCATCAAGCAGGTCAAGCGCAGCGCTGGCTATCCTCTCGCCGACCTTGTCGCGTCGCCCGATGCGTGAATTCCCCGACGTGATGGATCGCGGCCTGTTGCTGGTGAAGTCCGGCGGCGCGGCCGCCCTGCCCGAGTGGGAGGCCCGATTCGCGGAGCTGGCGCCCGGACTCGATGTGCGCGGATGGGACGACCCGACGGTCGATCCCGATGCCGTCACGTATGTGCTGGTCTGGGAGCCCGAGCCCGGGCGGCTGGCGCGCTACCCTCATCTGCGCGTGATCTTCAGCAGCGCCGCCGGCGTCGATCACGTCACCCGCGACCCCGACCTGCCGCGCGACGTGCCGATCGTGCGCATGGCGAGCGACGAGACCGCGCAGACGGTCGGCGAATATGTCTGCCTGGCCGCGCTGTCGATCCTGCGCGATGGCAAGCGGCTCGCCGCTGCGCAGGCTGCCGCGCGCTGGGACTCGTTCGAATTGCCGCACACGGCGCTCGACAAGCGGGTCGGCGTCATGGGGCTAGGCAATATCGGGCAGGTCGCAGCGCGCATGCTGTGCGGCCTGGGATTCACCGTCGCGGGCTGGGCACGCAACCACCGCAAACTCGACGGCGTAGAAGTCCATTCAGGCGAAAGCGGACTCGACGGCTTCCTGGCTCAGAGCGACATCCTCGTGGGCCTGCTGCCGGAGACGCCGCAGACGCGCGGCCTGATAGACAGCGATCGCATTCGCCGGCTGCCGCGCGGCGCCGGTATCATCAATGCCGGCCGCGGCTCCCTCATTGTGATGCCCGACCTGATCGCCGCCCTCGACGAGGGCCATCTCGGGGCAGCGTTTCTCGATGTCTTCGATCCGGAGCCGCTGCCGGCCGATCACGCGGCGTGGCGCCATCCGCGGATCACCGTCACCTCGCATGTCGCGGGCTTTGCCTCGCGCCGCGCCCGCGCGCGCTCGGTGGTCGCCGCCCTCGAGGCCCAAGAGCGCGGCGAGCCCTTGCCGAACCTCTACCAACCCGACCGCGGCTACTGAACGCGCGCGCCCGAGGCACGCACAATCGGCGGCCAGAACTCGCGTTCCTGGCTGATGAACGTCTCGAACTTCGCCAGCGTGTGGTCGAGCATGGGCGGCAGGCCGTTGTCGTCCAGGCGCTTGCGGATCGTGGGATCAGCCAGCGCTTCAGCCACCACCGTCGAGAGCTTCTCGACAATGGGCTTGGGCAGGCCCGCGGGGCCGAAGAGTCCGAACCACGAATAGGCCTTGAACGCCGGCAGCCCGGCTTCGGCAGGGTTCGGGATATCCGGGATCAGCGGTTGTCGATCGGGCGACGCCATGATGATGCGGATGTTGCCGTCGCGATGATGCGGGCCATGCAGCACCGGCACGTCAAAGGCCCACTGCACGTCGCCGTTGACCAGGGCCTGGATGGCCTCTGCGCCACTGCGGTAGGGGACGTGCTCGGCCTGGCAGCCCGCGAGGCGCAGCAGGTTCGCGCCGGCCAGATGGCTGGTGGCGCCGGTTCCGTTGCTGGCGTAGCTCAGCTTGCCCGGGTTGGCGCGCATTTCCGCGATCAGCTCTTGCAACGAGCTGACGTTGAGGCCTTTGCGTGTGACCGACAGGCACATCGGCACGAACACGGTCGGCGCGATCGGCGTCAGGTCCCGCTCCGGCGCGAAAGGCAGGCGCTCGTACAAAGCCGGCGCGATGACGACCTGGGAGACGGTGCAATGTCCCAAGCTGTATCCGTCCGGCGCCGACTTCGAGACGATGTCCGTGCCGATCACGCCCCCTGCCCCGGCACGATTCTCCACGACGCACGGCTGACCAAGCATCTTGTTGAGCTTGGGCGCCAGAATGCGCATGGAAATGTCCGTCGAGCCGCCCGGCCCGAAGGGCACGACGAAGCGGATAGGCCTGCTGGGCCAGGGCGCATCCGCGCGCACGATGGCCGGTGCGGCCACGCTGACGGCCGAGGACAGGAGCAGGGAGCGACGGCCGATGGCCCGCGGAGTCGTTGAGACGTTGCCCATAACCCTTCCCTTCATCCATCGAGACGGCGGTCGAGCCAGTCGCGCGCCTGGTAGTAGGTGCCGACGACCGGCAGGAACCACGGCTTGCCATGGAACAGCGGGTGGGTTGGCATCGTGCCGGTATCGAAGGCGTTCACCCGGTCCGGCGTCCCGCTCAGGATCTTCTGGGCAATGCCGTGGCCCAGCCAGCTCATCATCACGACGCCACTGCCGTTGCAGCCCAAGGCATAGTGGATGCCGTCGTGCTGGCCGATATGCGGCATGTAATCGAACGGCACGGCGACGCGTCCGCCCCAGCTATGGGAGATGCGGACGCCGGCGAGTTGAGGAAAGCGCTGTACCATGGCGCGATATAGGATCGCCGCCGTGACCCGCTCGCCCGCCGGAAAGAAGCGCGCGCGACCGCCGAACAGCAGGCGTCGCCCGTTCGGCGATAACCGGAAATGATTGATGACGCGCCGCGTCTCCGACACGGCGCGATTGCGCGGCAGCAAGCTTTTAGCGAGGTCTTCCGGCAGTTCCTCGGTCGCGATCATGTGCGTCGTGACGGGAATCACCTGGCGATGCAGCGGGCCGACCAGCCTGCCGGTGTAGCCGTTGGTGGCGACCACGACGGTTCCGGCGCTCAGCACGCCGCGACTCGTTTCGACCTTCCAATCGCCGCCCCGATGCCGGGTGATGGCCGTGACGCGGGTGCCGCCCTGGGCCTTGGCCCCTGCCCGGCGCGCCGCGGCGAGCAGGCCGGCATGAAGCTGCGCCGGCTGCAGGTGGCCCGCCCGCCCGATCAGCACGCCGCCGCGATAAAAGTCGCTGCCGATCTCATCGCGCATCGACTTGGCGTCGATCATCCGGGCCTCGGCATCGGAGTAGCGGTTGAGATCGTCGAGACGCTCCTGCCATCCCGCCCAGTGATCGGCCGTCCACAACGCGGTGAGCCTGCCGGTGCGGTGCAATCCGCACTCGATCTGATGGCGCTCGACGGTAGCTTCGAGGTGCCGCAGCCCGGCCGCGGCATCGCACAGGATCGCCTGCCGCCGCCCCGCCGCCGCCGACTTGGTGGCGTTGCCTCCACCCGGGATCTTGCCGACATTGACGCCACCGGTGATCTGGCCGCCATTGCGCGAACTGGCGCCCCAGCCCAACCGCTCGGCATCGAGGACCAGGACATCTCGCCCGCCTTCGGCAAGCGTCAGCGCACAGTGGACACCGGTATAGCCGCCGCCCACGATCAGCACGTCGGCGGCGCGTGGCAGGTCCGTCTGCGGCTCGACCGGCACCCCGCAATCGTCCCACCACCAGGGTGCGGCGCGAAAATCCGCCGTGAAGATGTTGGTGGTCATTTTCTATTCGGCCGCAGCTTGCGGCGGGCGAATGTGCGGCAACTCGGCGAGCAGGGCCTGCCACACAGCCCGGACATCGGCGGCGCCACTGCCCTCGCGCTTGATGCCCTCCATCAGCCGTCGCTTGACGAAGTAGCGCCAGTGAACAGGCAGGCTTGCGAGCAGCGCAGTCATGGCATCGTAGGCGCTGCGGGTCCACACGCGCTCGTAGGCTTCGCGCGCGGCGCCGAAATGGAAGTGCGGATGAGGCTCGTTCCGCCGCCGCTGCGCGCGCAGGGCTTCGGTCGCCGGCAAATTTACGGCGAGATCGGCGCCGATGCCGGTCAGCACGACGCCATACTCAGCCTCGGCATCGGCGATGGTCACGTAGTTGCAGATCACGTCGCACAGCACACGCTCGGGCTCGCGGTCCAGCGGATCGCCACGGCCGCCGCCGCCCGGCGAGACGATGCTGACAATGTCGCCAGGACCGGCGGTGAAGGTATCGATGTTGTTCAGCACGCGCATGTTGGGACGACCGGGGTTCAGCGACATTGACGAGCCGCGGCCCGCCTTGCCACCGAGAACACCCCAGGCCTGGAAGCGGCAGCGGTCGCGGTTGCGCGCTGTGATGCGCGCGTTGGGCGTAAAGACCTGGAACTCCATGTGTGTCGCGAGCCCGCCGCGCCAGCGGCCGGCGCCGCCCGTTCCCGATGCAAGGCCATAGCGCCGGAAGCGGATCGGCACCTCGGCTTCAGTGATCTCGACCGGCGTGTTCTTGAGATAGGCCGCGTCGGCGCCGCTGCCGTTGGTGCCGTCGCCGGTCGGCATGCCGCCGGAGCCCCCGACTACCGGATTGACCGCCGCGATCACCGCCTCGCCGGTGCGATCGTCATGCGTCATGACGTTGACGATCGAGCTCGAGCCCGCCGGTGCGGCGGGCATGCGCTCGGGCATGGCCTGGCTAAAGGCGCCGAACAGCAGGCTGCGGATACGGCCGCAGGTGAGGCTGCGCATGCCGACCGCGGCGGGGAACTGCGGATTGACCACCGTTCCCTCGGGCAAGATGCAATGGAACGGCCGCGTCAGGCCGAAATTCAGCACCAGGTTGGGATTGAGCGAATAGAGGATGTAGTAGACGCCGACCAGCATCAGCGTGTGGTGCGGATTGCCGCCGGTGGGCACGTTGAGCGACGAGGTGAGCTGAGGGTCGCTGCCGGTGAAGTCGAGGATGGCGGAGTCGCCCTGGATACGCAGCGTCACCGCCAGCCGCGCCGGGTAACCGTCCGGCCCGTCCTCGTCGGCATAGTCGGAAAAGAAATACGTGCCGTCCGGGATCGATCGCAAGATCTCACGCGCCTGGTGCTCGGCATAGTCGAGCAGATCGCTCATCCCGTGGCGCAACGTGTCGGCGCCGAACTTGGCGATCAGTTCGCGCACCTTGCGCTCGCCGGTATTCATGGCGCCGACGAAGGCTTTCAGATCGCCGACGTTCAGGTTGGGCTTGCGGACGTTGGTCATCATGACGTCCAGCAGCTCCTGGTTCAGCACGCCGGCGCGATAGAGCTTGCTGGGCTTGAAGCGGATCCCCTCCTGGTGGATCTCCGTCAGGGCGCGCGACAGGCTGGCTGGCACCGCGCCGCCCATATCGGTGTTGTGGATGTGGCCAGCCGTGAAGCACAGCAGCTCACCGTCGTGGAAGATCGGCTTCCACAGCACGAGATCCGGCGTATGCGTGGCTAGATAGCCCGAATAGGGATCATTGGTGAGCGCGATGTCGCCCGGTTCGTAATGGGAGATCATCGGAAGGGCGCGGCCGTAGTCGAGTCCGGGATACCAGGTCGCCCCGAGGTCCATGGGTACGGCGGTCGTCCGGCCCGCCGCATCGAGGATTTGGATGGTGAAGTCCTCGGTTTCCTTCACGAACGTCGAATGCGCGGTGCGATAGAGCGTGTAGGCCATGCTCTCGGCCGCGGCCCGCATGTGGTTGGCGAGGATCTCGAGCGTCACCTTGTCGACTTTCATGACCGTCACTCCGCCCGCTCGAGAACGATGTTGCCGCTGTCGTCGACTGTGGCGCCGAAGCCGGGCGGCACGCAGGCCGTCGTGTCGTCCTGCACGATGACGCAGGGGCCGGAAAAGCGGTGACGCGCTTCCAGCGCCGCCCGTCGGTAGAAGGGAACAAGGTGCCAGCCGCCGTCGAAGAAGACTTTTAGTGTTTGTTCCGGCACGGGCGCGGCACTCGCGGCGCGCGCCAGGGGACAAAGGTACGGTTTTGGCGACGAGCCCGAGACGACGAGGCGCAGATTCATGATCTGCACCGCCGAGTCCCGATCGCAGAAATCGTAGATGCCTTCGTGGGCACGATGGAAAGCGTCGGCGATCGCCGCCATGTCGCCAACCTCAATGAGGCTACTCGCCATTGGCACCTCGATCTCGAAGGATTGGCCGCGGTAGCACATGTCGGCGAACCAGGCATACGAAGCCTCACCGGTGAATTCCTGCTCGTCGCGCAGCCAGGCCGTCCCGGCGGCCTGCAGCGCCTTAGCCGCGTCGCGCAGCCGATCCGCATCGCCGTCCGCCGCCATGATGAAGAGCGTACGTATAAAGTCGTTCTTGACGTTGGCGACCAGGCCGCCAAGCGCGCTCACCACGCCGGGACGCGACGGGATCAGGACGCGTTGCATGCCGAGCTCGCGCGCCAGAAAGCATCCCAGCATCGGACCGGCGCCGCCGAACGGCAGGAGGGCGAAGTCGCGCGTGTCGACGCCATAACGGGCGACGAGCTTGTTCACCTCGACGAACATGCCTGAGATGGCGATGCGGATGATGGCTTCCGCGGTCTGCTCAAGCCCGAGGTTGATGCGGCTGGCGAGCGTGCCGATGGCCGCGCGCGCCAGCGCGACGTCGGGGCGGAATGCGCCGTAGGCGAGGTCGTGCTGGCCGAGGAAGCCGCAGACCGCGAAGGCGTCAGTGATGGTGGGCAGCGTGCTGCCACGGCCGTAGCAGGCTGGTCCCGGCGAGGAGCCGGCGCTCTCGGGGCCGACCTTGAGCACGCCGAAGCCGTCGACCCATGCGATCGATCCGCCGCCGTCGCCGATCGACGACACGGCCACGCTCGGGATGTAGAGCGGCAGATCGCCGATCTTCTCACCCAGCCCGAACTGCGGATGGCCGGCGATGATCAAGGCCACGTCGGCACTGGTGCCGCCGATGTCCAAGGTGATCACGTTGGGATGGTCCGCTTCCTTGGCCACCCAGGCCGCCCCCATCACGCCCGACGCCGTGCCCGACAGAACCATGCTGACGCAGGCGCGCTTGCCGAGCTCGGCTCGCATGATGCCGCCGTTGGACTTGGTGATCAGCGGCTCGGCCGTCACGCCTCGGCTCTCCAAGCCTTCGATCAGCTTCTCGAGGTAGTCGCTGACCTTGGGATGGACATAGCCGTTGATCAACGCCGTCGTCGTGCGCTCGTATTCGCGGATGATCGGCCAGACCTCGCTCGAGCGGAAGACGAACAGGTGTGGCGCCACGCGATTGGCGATCGCTGCGACCTCGGCCTCGTGTGCCGGATTGCGGTAGGCGTTGAGCAGCGAGATGGCGAGGCCGTCCACACCCTTGGCCAGGGCCTTTTCGACCGCCGCCACCACCGAGGCCTCGTCGACGGCCTGCTCGACCGCGCCATCGGCCAGCATGCGCTCACGAATGCCGAAGATGCGGTCGCGCGGCACCAGCGGCGCGCCGCGCCGGGAGAACAGGCTGTAGGCCTCGGGCATGCGCAGGCGGGCCAGCTCGACCACGTCCTCGAAATTTTCGGTGGTCAGCAGCGCAAGCGACGCACCCTTGCGCTGAATGACCGTGTTGATGCCGACCGTGGTGCCGTGAACGAAGCTCGTGATGTCGGACGGGCTGACACCGTAGCGTTCCTGCAGGAGGTCGAGGCCGTGCAGCAGCTCCGCGCCGGGCGTCTGCGGCGTGGTGAGCACCTTGAGGCTGTGCAGCTCCTCCTTGGTCTCGTCCCACAGGCAGAAGTCGATGAAGGTGCCGCCGATATCCACGCCAACGCGCATGCCCATGTCGACAAGTGCTCCTGTTGCTTGTGTTCTCAACTATGACGGGCTGCCGGGAGCCGTCGATAGAAGACATTGAGCAGCCCCATAACCTCTGGTTATAGTCCAATTTTCACAGTCGAGGCCCGCTTAATGAATGCCCGCCAGCTGGAGATCTTCCATGCCGTGATGCGCAGCGGGACCATCACGGGCGCCGCATCCTTCCTCGGCATCTCGCAACCCGCCGTGAGCAAGGCCATGCGCGCGATCGAGCGACAGCTGGGTTTCAGGCTGCTGCGCCCCATCAAGGGCCGTCTCTATCCGACACCTGAGGCGCAGCGCCTGCTGCCCGACGCCGACCGCATCATGAGCGAGCTGTCGGCCTTCGAACGCCTGACCGGCGAGGTGAAGACCGGCGGCACCGGGCTGGTACGCGTGGTCGCCTCGTCGTCGAGCGCGACGGCCCTGCTGCCGGCCGCCGTGGCGGCGTTCCAGAAAGCCAATCCGGCGGTCCGTATTTCCTCTCATCTGCTGCCGGCCCGCGGCGTCGCCGAAGCCGTTGCCGCCGGCGAGGCAGATTTCGGCCTGACGCTCTCACCAGTGCAGCTCCCTGGGCTGACCGTGCGAACGCTGGGCGCCGCCGAGATGGTGTTCATCGCGCCGCTCGGCCATCCGCTGCTCGAGCGCGAGACGATCACGCCGCGCGATCTCGCGCCGCACCCGTTGATCTCGTTCGGCCGCGAGACGCATTTCGGCCAGCTGCTCGACCAGGCCTTCGAGAGTGCCGGCGTGCGCCGACAGGTCGGCCTTCAGGTGACCATGAGCCTCGTCGCCGCCTGCTACGTCCAGCGCGGGCTTGGCGTGGCGCTGCTCGACAGTTTCGCGCTCAACACCGGACTGGCCGGTCTCGGCTGGCGTCCGGTCACGCCGACCGTTGTGCTGCCGGTCACGCTGATGAGCCAGGGCAATCATCTGCTGTCCCGCCACGCCAACGGCCTGGTGAGCAGCATCGAGAAAGTCCTGCAGGCCTGGACGCGCTCGATGAGAAAAAGCCGCCGGTAAGCGAGCCATCTCCTCCCCAGCTTCGCTGGGACAGTGCACTCGTCATACGAGGGCGGAGGGATCAGGGGCGACAGTCTCGTTGTCGCTTGTGCCCTCCTGCGCCCGCTACGCGGGCACCCATCGCGGAATCCACGGTGGGGAGGAATGGCTTGTCAGCGAACAGCAAGCGCGTTCGTTGCTTCTTCGAGATTGGTCGTGTAGCTGAGCTGCTTGCGGGTCGCGACGACGACGCTCTGGTCGTGCAAAGGCAGCGCGGCGAAGTCCTTCATCGCGAGTTCCATCGCCTTGGCTTCGAGCGCCCAGCGTTCGGCGTTGTCGCGGGTGACGATGTACTTGCGGATGAGCGCGTCTAGCTCGGGATTGCTATAGCGTCCGAGGTTCCACGGGCCCGTTTTCTTCTGGGCGTCGAAGGTCTGCAGGGCCTGGGTCAGGACGTCGGTCTCGCCGCTGCCGCCCGCACTCCAGCTCGACAGAAAGATGCTGGCGCCCTCGCCCGCGCTCGGATTGACCTGCTTGAAGAAGGCCGAACTCGGCAAGGTCACGACGTTGGTCCGCACACCGATGCGCGAGAACATCTGGCCCAGCGCCTGGCAAATCTTGGCATCGTTGACGTAGCGGTCGTTGGGGCAGTGAAGCGTGATCTTGAACCCGTCCGGGTAGCCTGCGGCGGCCAGAAGGGCCTTCGCCTTGGCCGGATCGTAGGGCGAGACGGCGATGTCCTTGGAGTAGCCGCCGATCCCCTTGGCAACGAGCTGGCCCGTCGGAAAGGACAAGCCGCTCATCACGCGATCGCGCATGGTCTCCCGGCTGATTGCCAGCGACAGCGCTTCACGGACGCGAACGTCCCGCAGCGGGTTCTTGCCCAACGGTGCGCCGTTGTTGTCGGTGATGAAGGGCGAATTGTCTCGACCCTGGTCCATGTTCACGTAGACGTTGCGCATCGACGGCCCGATATGGACGGCGAAGTTGGCGTCGTTGCGGATGCGTTCGACGAATTCGGGCGGAACGCCGTCGATCAGGTCGACGTCGCCGGCCAGCAGGGCGGCCGTGCGGGCCGACGGGTCAGGCAGGAAGCGGAAGCGCACGCCGTCCCATTTCGGCTTGTCACCCCAGAAATCCGGATTGCGCTCGAGCACGAGCTCCTTGCCGCTGGTGAAGCTCACGAACCTGAAGGGACCGATCGAAACCGATCCCTTGGCGGTGGTGAAGTCGGCCTGCGTTGCCGTCGCGGCGACCTCCGAGGGGATGATCGGGACCTGCGACAGCGCGAACGGCAGCGTCGGATAAGGTGCGGCGGTCGTGATAGTGAGCGTGTGCTTGTCGGTCGCCTCGATCGCGGTGACACCGGCGAAGAGGCCGGCGTAGCTCCCGGCCGCATTGGGATACTCCCGCGCACGCTTGTAGGACGCAGCCACATCGCCGGCGTCGAACTCGCTGCCGTCGGAAAACTTCACGTTGCGGCGCAGATGGAAGACCCAGCCCGTGTCCGTCGCTTCCCAGCGCTCGGCCAACGAGGGGGTCACGCGCGCCTGGGGATCGAGGACAGTGAGGAAGCCGAGATAGTGGCGGTAATACTGGACGTAGTTGCCGGACCAGAAATAGTGCGGATCGATGACTGCCTCGATGCGCATGCCGATCTTGAGTTCCTCGGCGTGCAACGGGGCCGACACCGTCAGCAGCGAAGCGAACGCCACTAGGGCGGATCTGATCAACGACATTCTTCGAACTCCCCGAATGGGCTCACGACGCGTTGGCTGGTTCGGCGATCGCCGGGAATTCGGCCCGGATGTCGGCGAAGATCGCGGCCATCTGGGCCGCCGGTGACTTGTCGGCGTGGGCCTGCTTCTCGACCGCAGCGAACACGCGGTGCTTCAGGAAGTGCCGCCAGACGACAGGGCTCGCCGCCAGGAAAACCGTCAGCGCCTCGTAGCGCTCGCATGTCCAGATCTTCTCGAACCCGGTTCGCGCGGTGCCGTGCTCGAAATGCGCATTCGGCGATGCCGGCATCGCCGCGCGCAGCTGCGCCGTCTGCCCGGCATCGACTGCGCCGTTGCTGATGGCGACGCCATAGTCGAGCCGCGCGCGCTCCAGGCTGACGAAGCCACAGCGCCAGTCGTGCAGGACCATCTGCGGATCGCGTTCCCGGGCCGGGCCGTAGCCCCCCGCGCCGGGGCCGACGACACGAATGATGTCGCCGGGATCGCAAGTGATGACGTCCTTGTTGCCGTGCTCGACGGCGCGCGGTGTGTCGGGGTTCGTCGTGAACGTGGAATGGGCGCCGGAACGGCCGCCTCGCACACCCGCCGAGGCGAAAACCGAGCGATTGCGGTTGCGCGCCGTGACGATGGTGTTCGGCGCCGAGACCCGGAACTCCATCACGGTGGCGAGCCCGCCGCGATAGCGGCCCGGCCCGGCCGTGTCGGGCTCCAGGCCATAGCGGTTGAACAGCACCGGTACCTCGGTCTCGTTGATCTCAACCGACGTGTTCTTGAGGAAAGCTGAAAGACCACCGCATCCGTCGGCGCCGTCGTGCCGGGGCGTGCCGCCCGCGCCGCCGCCGACCGGGCCTATGGAAGCCACGATCACGCGGTTCTTCTCGTCCACCGTCTTGACGTTCATGATCGAGTTGCCGCCGGGCGAATTGGCCGGCATGCGGTCCGGCACGGCGAGCGAGAAGCAGCCCAGCGTCGCGATCTGCGACACCGTGCAGGTCAGCGAGCGCATGCCGACCGCGGCCGGCTCTTCGCAGTTCATCACCGTGCCCTTGGGCATGATCGCCCGCGTCGGACGCAGCGTG
>Ga0187894_10002007_pt1 | contig 25053 bp, 20 predicted proteins | sample GBC1701081metaG_FD_136650 | JGI IMG/M metagenome (GOLD analysis project Ga0187894, IMG submission 136650) | White microbial mat communities from a lava cave in the Kipuka Kanohina Cave System on the Island of Hawaii, USA - GBC170108-1 metaG ... | reverse complement strand
GGCGGCACGATGACGGCGAACGGCCAGAGGCCCCGACCGCCGCGCCAAACCTCGCGCCAGCGCTCCAGTTGGAGCGAGCGATCGACGGTGAAGGAGCCGACCACGCCGTGCGCTGCCCAGATGCCGAGAAGAGCCCAGAAGAACGGCAGGTCGACACGCCCCGCGGAAGCGAACAGCACGCCGGCAGCCAGCAGAAGGAATGCGATGACCTGCGCGAGAAGGATCACGCGCGGCTCCGATCATGCTGCGTTGCTGGCGGCGCGGCTTGTTCCGTTGCGCGGCTCCTCGCCACGACCAGCGCCACGACCATGAGCGCGGCCGAGAAGACAAAGGGAGCGCCGGGAATGTGCCAGAAGCCTTCGCGCGTCACGAACCACGCGTAGACCTGCGTGTGCAGGCCCGGACCGATCATCCCCATGATGCCCGTGATGCACGAATTGGCGCCTTGCAGACGGCCCTGCTCGGTGGGCGGGACACGCCGCGTCATGAGCGACTGCACGGAGGGCATGATCAGCCCGGCGAGCGCGAAGAGCGGAATCGCGGTGAGGAAGAGCGCCGAATTCGGCGCCCAGCCATACATCGCGTAGCCGATGATCGCGGCGACCAGCCCTGTGGTGAGCGCGATCCGCTCGCCGAATCGCGCGACGAATCGCTTCACGACCACGGCCTGCACGATGATGCCGCAGATGCCCGCGGCGGCGAGCGCCAGCCCGACCTCCAGCGGCGTCCATTCGAACCGGCGCTCGGCCGACAGCACAAACACAGTCTGGAACACGAAGTGCGCCAGCCAGTAGAGTGCCCAGATGCTCGCCATGCCGAGCAGGCCGCGGTGCGAACGCAGGAGGGCGAGCGACCCGATGGGGTTCGCCCTGCGAAGGGTGAAGGGCGATCGGCGCTCGCGCGGCAGCGATTCCGGAAGCACGAACAAGCCGTAGCACGAATTGAGGAGTGTGAGCGCTGCGGAGATCCAGAAGGGAAGGCGCAGGTCGGTCTGGCTGAGCACGCCGCCCATTGCAGGGCCGAGCACGAAGCCGAGTCCCCACGCCGCGCCGATGATGCCGTAACCGGCAGCGCGCTTCTCCGGCGGCGTGACATCGGCGATGTACGCGGCGGCGGCGGTGTAACTGGCGCCGGTGATCCCCGAGCCGATGCGCCCGACGAAGAGCCACGCGAGGTTCGGGGCTAGGGCCATGATGATGTAGTCGAGGCCAAGCGCGAAGTTTGAGGCGAGGATCACGGGGCGTCGCCCGAAGTGGTCCGACAGCGCGCCCATAATCGGGGCGCAGAAGAACTGCATCAACGCCCACATGGTTCCGAAGACGCCGATGATCATGGCGGCCCGGGCATCGTCGCCGCCCATGAAGCCTTTGATGAGGTCGGGCATCACCGGGATGATCACGCCGAGGGCGAGAACGTCGAGCACGACGGTGATGAAGATGAAGGCGACGGTGGCGCGGCGGACGGGCTGCATCGGGAGCGCGCCGTCCGCGCCGGCGGGCGGCGATGCGTTCGATGGTTCCTGAGAAGATTCCATGCCTTCGCCGGCCCTTCTTCATCGGCTTTGCGCCGATGGTGAGGGGCAAGCGTAGCCAGTCTGCGGAGCAGCACCGGGCGCAAAGGATGCGGCGCGATTCAATCCCAGATGGCCTTGTAGTCGGCGGGCGTCGCGCCGGCGCGGATGAAGATGCCGAGGAAAGTATTGGCGGCTGCGGGATCATCGGGTTCATCGAAGAACAGCGCATCGGCGATGGGGCGGCCGCTTGCAGATTGGTATTCAAGGGGTCCAAAGTCGTTCGTCAGCCAGTCAACACGGCCGTCAGTGAATCCGACGTTTCCGGCCCATCTGGCACAGAACGATGCGCTGTCGCAGAGCGTGATGCTGTTCGGATCTGTATACGACGCCGTTATCACGCCTCGATTGTCTGCTTGGCATCCGATGACTTCAGGGCCGCGTGATGAAACGAGCGACGTGTCGCCGAGCTTGGCATCTTGTAGCGCATCTCGTGACCACATTTTGGATCGCGCACCTGCCGGCTGAAGGTGAGCAAACGAGACGTTTCCGGGAGTGGCGCTTGTGAAGTCGGCTGAAAACGCCGGATCCCAAAGCGCGTGATCCGGCGACACTGCGGCGCGCGGGCGGGAGTACTCGTATCCCTGACAAACCCGGATATTCGAATTGCACTCGAGCGGAGCTACCACGATTTCGGGTGTGATGCTTTGTTCATAGATGAGCATTGAGTACAGGTTGACGGTTGTGTCTTTGGCTCGCCCTCGTTCGGACACCGTCGCATCGGCGGTATCGATGCTCGAGGGAAGCGGCGGCTTCCCGGCATTGGCTTCTGACCAGTTCTTTATGGCTTGCACGATGCCTCGGATCTGAGAGGCTTCCTTGAGTGTGCTTGAGCAGTTGGTGGGTCGGCCCGTCATACTGACAAGGGCCAGCACGACGAGGACAGCCACAAGTCCGACGACTGCGATCAGTTCGACGAGTGTGAAGCCGGGTTTTCTTTGCATCGGCACCTCTGGATGACGCTTCGCGGCTTGCCTGTTGGGGTTCCTGCGGGGATCGTCGGTTCGCTGTTTCGTGCAGCCATAGGGGGAGTGTTTCAGCCAGAAAACACCGGAATTTCAGCGTTTTTTCCGTTGACTGGCGGGCCTATCAGTATACCCTAACAAATACCAATTATGGACACTGGCGGCACAGTCCTCAACCTTCTGGCCCGGCTCGATCGGCTGCGCACCGCGGCGGCGATCGTGGCCCGCTGCACCGGCCTTGCGGGTGAGGCGCGGCCGCTCCTGAACACGGGCATTGAAGAGATAGACCGAGCGCTGGGCGGCGGGCTGGCGCGAGGTGCGGTGCATGAATGGTTCGGCACGAGACCGGCGAAAGAGGATTTGAACACAGAGGTCGCAGAGTCGCCGTGGCGACAAGACAGAGGAAGACAGGCTCTGTTGAAAGCCTCGCCGTCCGACGACGAGCGCCACGTGCACCCCTCCGGGGTGCGGAACGATTCTTTGCTCGCTTCCCGGGGGTCGTCGCTCGAAGACTCGCTCGACCCCCGGCTATTGACGAGCAGCCTTTCAGGCTGCGAAACCAGAGATTCAACAGAGCAAGAAAGACAGAGAAAGACAGGACTGGCGCTGTTGCCGGCGCGATGGGCGCGGCCAGCGCGCGAGGAATGGATGCCGCCGCTGGGTGTGATCGTTCATCTGGCGCGCCGCGTTGCGATGAGCGAGGACGAGGATCAGCCCGGCGCTGTCGTGTGGGTCGGTCGGCGCTGCTGGCCCTATGGGCGAGCGCTCATGGGGAGCGCCGGGGGGATCGCATCGACGCTGCTTGAGCGCTCGATCTGGGTCGATGCGCAGTCGCCCGCCGAGCGCCTGTGGGCGATGGATGTGGCGCTGCGCGGCGGGGCTGTCGGCGCTGTGATCGGCGACGGGAGCGGGCTGAGCCTGCCCGCGACGCGACGCCTGCAAGTGTCGGCGCAAGCCGGAGGATCCATGGCGCTGCTGGTGCGCCCAGCGCACGAGGCCCTCGAACTCTCGGCGGCCCAGACGCGCTGGACGGTGCGCCACGAGCCCGCGCCGGGGGCGGAATCAGAGCAAGGGGCACGAGCCCGATGGAGCATCGAACTGCTGCGCTGCAAGGGAGTGCGGCCCAAGGTGGAGTCGGCACGACGGTGGGTCGTGCGGTGGAACCATGAGACGGGCGATGTCGGTCTGGTTGCCGACACTGGGCGTCGATCTGGTGAGGCGGCGGGAGCGGGCCGGCGCAGCGCGCTCCGCATCGCCTGACCGGCGCGCCATGGTGCTGGCCGGAGAGAACGGGCGACGCCAGGTGGCGGCCCGGTGCTGCAACAGCGCGCTGGCGGCGGGGGTGCGCCCGGGCATGCCGCTGACGCAGGCGCGGGCGATCTTCCCCCCGGGGGCGGGGGCGCTGCGCATCGAACCGTTCTCGGAGGAGCGGGAGCGGTCGGCGCTGCGGGCGCTGGCGGTGTGGGCGCTGCGGTTCTCGCCGCTGTGCGCGCCGGATGAGCCCGATGGGCTGCTCATCGATGTGACGGGGTGCGCGCGCGTGTTCGCGGGCGAGGAGAGATTGGCACGGCTGGTGGAAAGTTCGCTGCGCCGGCTGGGGATCGCGGCGCGGCTGGCGCTGGCGCCATCGTTCGCCTGCGCGTGGGCCGTGGCGCGCTTCGGCGGGCGCGCCATCTCGATCATCGAAACGGGGCGGGAGCGGGAGGCGATCGCGCCGCTGCCCGTCGAGGCGCTGCGCCTGGATAGGGAGACCCTGCAGGGCCTCCATGAAGTCGGACTGGAGCGGGTCGAATCGCTGCTGGCCGTGCCGCGCAGCGCCCTGGCCGGCCGCTTCGGCGAAGGGCTGCTGCGCCGCATCGATCTGGCGCTGGGCGCGGCGACGGAGACGATCGATCCCGTGCGGCCGCTGGAGCCGGTGCGGGCCGAGCGGGTCTTCGACGGGCCCACGACGCAGTGGGAGGCGATCGAGGGCGCGACGCGCATGCTCGTTGATGAACTGGCGGCGCTGCTGGCGGCGCGGTGCTGCGGCGTGCGCGACCTGGAGGTCGTGCTGCGCCGGTCGGATCTGCCGGCGCTGAGCATCGTGGTGCGCCTGGGGCGGCCCAGCCGCGAGGCGCGCCACCTGTGGTCGATCCTGCGCCCCAAACTGGAGCAGGCCAACATCGGCTTCGGCGTGGAGGGGATCGCGCTGGTCGCGCGCCGGGCCGGGCGGATCAGGGCGGAGCAGGCTGGTTTCTTTGGGCGACGCAAACGAGCGGATATTTCGAGCGATGCGCGCCTGGACGAGACGATCGACACGCTGGCGAATCGTCTGGGGCCGCAGCGCGTGCTGCGACTGGAGCCGCTGCAGACGCACATTCCCGAGCGTGCGTTCCGCATGACGGGCGCGCTGGAGGATCGCGTTGCGCCGCCTGCGACCGGCGCGATCGTGACGGCGCAGGACAGACCGACACTGCTCATCGAGCCGCCGGCGCCCGTGAGGGTTATGGCGCTGACGCCGGACGGGCCTGTGGCGAGCGTGGCATGGCAGGGGTGCGAGCGGCGCGCGGCGGCGAGCATCGGGCCTGAGCGCATCGGCGGCGAGTGGTGGCGCGGCGAGAGCGAGACGCGCGACTACTTCCGCGTGCAGGAAGAAGGCGGGCGCTGGCTGTGGCTCTTTCGGCTTGCCGAAGGCGAGGGGAGCGGCGGGGGAAAGGGACAAAGGGACAAAGGGACAGAGGGACAAAGGGGAAACAGAGGAGGAGCGTTGTTGGCCCGGGAGAGCGGGGGGTGGTTTCTCCAAGGTGTGTGGACGTGAACGATGCCCGATCGGCCGCCCGACAAAGTCCGGCTTCATCCGCACCATGCGATGCGGAACGGCCAGCGCGCCGAGGGCGAGTCCGCGCCCCGCGCGCGGCGAAGCAAAACGCCGTACGCCGAACTGGCGGTGACGACGAACTTCACGTTCCTCACCGGCGCGAGCCATCCGGATGAGATGGTCGAGCGTGCGGCGGAACTGGGGCACGCCGCCGCCGCGATCGCGGACACGAACACGCTCGCGGGGATCGTGCGCGCGCACGTGGCGGCGAAGGAGGTGGGGATCCCGCTGGCGGTGGGGGGGAGGGTGGTTCTGGGGAAGCGACGGAGCGACGGAGCGACGGAGCGACGAAGCAAAGAAGGTGTCGAGGTGTCGGGGTGTCGAGGTGTCGAGGGGGGGCAGGAAGAAAAGGGACATAGGGACAAAGGGATAAAGGGACAAAGTGAGGAAAAGGCGCGCCGCAGCGATTCTGCTTCTGACTCTTTGTCCCTCTGTCCCTCTGTCCCTCTGTCCCTGCTGCTTTTTCCGACTTCTCGCCCGGCGTACTCGCGCCTGTGCCGCCTGCTGACGCTGGGCAAGCGGCGGGCGCCCAAGGGCGAGTGCCATCTGACGCTCGAGGATGTCGTCGAGCACATCGAGGGGATGCTGGCGGTGATCCTGCCGCAGCGGGGCGATGAGGAAGAGATCGAGCGGGCGGCCCGCGCGCTGCGCGAGGTGCTGGGGCGCGATGATCTCTTTCTCGGCGCGCGCCGCGCGATGGCAGGCGACGATGGCGAGCGGCTGCGCGCCATTGCCGACCTGTCGCGCCGGATCAGCGTGCCGCTGGTCGGTGTGAACGAGGCGCTCTATCACGATCCGAGCCGGCGCGCGCTACAGGATGTGCTGACGTGCGTGCGCACGGGCTGCACGATCGAGGAGGCGGGGCTGCGCCTGGAGGCGAGCGCGGAGCGCCATCTCAAGCCGCCGCGAGAGATGGCCTGCCTGCTGCGCGATATCCCCGGCGCAGTGGAGCGCAGCGCCGAGGTTGCGCTGCGGGCGGCGGCGTTCAGTCTCGACGAACTGAAGTACGAGTACCCCGCCGAGGAATGCCCGCCGGGGCTCATACCCGCGCAGCATCTGGCCAAACTCACATGGGCGGGCGCGCAGCGGCGCTACCCCGAGGGCGTGCCGGATGCTGTGCGCCGACAGATCGAGCACGAACTGGCGCTCATTGAGGAACTGCGCTACGAGTCGTACTTCCTCACCTGCGAGGAGATCTCGACCTTCGCCAAGTCGAAGGGGATCCTGTGCCAGGGGCGCGGGGCGGCGGCGAACTCGGCCGTGTGCTACTGCCTGGGCGTGACGGCGGTCGATCCGTCGAAGATCCAGCTGCTTTTCGAGCGGTTCGTGAGCCGGGCCCGCAACGAGCCGCCGGACATCGACATCGACTTCGAGCACGAGCGGCGCGAGGAGGTGATCCAGCACATCTACGAGCGCTACGGGCGTGACCGCGCAGCGCTGACGGCTGAAGTGATCTCCTACCGCGGGCGCAGCGCGGTTCGCGATGTGGGCAAGGCGATGGGCCTGGCGCAGGATGCCGTCGATGCGATGGCGCGCAGCCTCGACTGGTGGCGCGATGTGCCGGATGACGAGCGGGCCCGCGAGGCGGGGCTCAACGCCGGCGATTCAACGGTGCGGCGCGTTTTGCAACTGTCGCGCGAACTGTGCGGATTCCCGCGCCACCTTTCACAGCACGTGGGCGGCTTCGTCATCACGCGCTCGCCGCTGTGCGAACTGGTGCCCATCGAGAACGCGGCGATGGAGGACCGCACGGTGATCGAATGGGACAAGGACGACATCGACGCGATGGGGATGCTGAAGGTGGACGTGTTGGGGTTGGGGATGCTCACGTGTTTGAATAAGGGACTTGCCTTTGTAGAGAGGTGTCAAGGTGTCGAGGTGTCAAGGTGTCGAGGTGGGGCAGAGGGAGTTTCTTGTGTCGGCAATCAAGACAAAGGAGAAGCCGAATATGGGAACGATCAGGTCGTATCGGGATCTGCTTGTGTGGCAGAAAGGCAAGGAGTTGAGCAAGGCGATCTACCGGGCGACAGAGCGCATGCCGAAATCGGAGATGTTCGGGCTGACCTCGCAGATGCGACGATCGGCTGTGTCGATTCCTTCGAACATCGCCGAGGGTTACAACCGCAAGACCCGACCGGAGTACACCCGTGGTCTGCGTGTTGCCAGCGGGTCACAAGCGGAACTCAGTACGCAATGGGAGATCGCCACGGAACTGGGCATGATCAAGTCGAATGCGACGATCGAGAATCTCCTCGTCGAGATCGACCGCATGCTCTTTGCGCTGATCCGCAAGCTCGAAGGCGACCGCTAGCCCTGAGGGCGTGTGAGGATTGTTCTTCATTCCTCCCTCGACACCTTGACACCTCGACACCTCGTCACCTCCCTCCTGTCCCTTTATCCCTTTCTTCTTTTTCCCTCACCGATCCCCGCGTCTACGCCATGCTCTGCCGCGCGGACTCGGTCGGCGTGTTCCAGGTCGAGTCGCGGGCGCAGATGTCGATGCTGCCGCGGCTGAAGCCGCGCGAGTTTTATGACCTTGTGATCGAGGTCGCGATCGTGCGCCCCGGGCCGATCCAGGGAAAGATGGTGCACCCCTATCTGCGCCGGCGCGCGGGCAGGGAGCCCGTCGAGTTCCCCAACGAGGACCTGCGCCGCGTCTTGGGGCGGACGCTGGGCGTGCCGCTCTTCCAGGAGCAGGCGATGCAACTGGCGATCGTCGCCGCGGGCTTCACGCCCGATGAGGCCGACCAGTTGCGCCGCGCCATGGCCGCGTGGAAGCGCAAGGGGAAACAGATCGTGCGTTTCGGCGAGCGGCTGGTTCGCGGCATGATCGAGCGCGGCTACCCGGAGGAATTTGCGCAGCGCTGCTTCCAGCAGATCCAGGGCTTCAGCGAGTACGGCTTCCCGGAGTCGCACGCGGCGAGTTTCGCGCTGCTGGTCTACGCCTCGGCGTGGCTCAAGCGGTTCCACCCGGCCGCCTTCGCCGCTGCCCTCATCAACAGCCAGCCGATGGGCTTCTATCAGCCGGCCCAGATCGTGCGTGATGCGCGCGAGCACGGCGTGGAGGTGCGGGGGGTGGATGTGAATTGCAGTGGGTGGGATTGTTCGTTGGAGGAAAGGGATAAAGGGATAAAGGGACAAAGGGACAGAGGGGAGAGGGAAAATGGAAAGTGGAAAGTGGAAAGCGGAAATGGGGATGCAGGACCATCCGATTCGAGCGGCATTGCGAATCCGAGCACTTTGTCCCTTTATCCCTTTATCCCTTTGTCCCTTCGAAGCGATGCTCCGCCTGAGTCATGGGGAGCCGACGGTCCCGCGCTGCGGCTGGGGATGAGGCTGGTCAAGGGCCTGCGCGAGGATGAGGCGCGACGGATCGAAGAGACCGTGCGTCATCGCGGGCCGCTGCGCAGCATCGACACGCTGCGCCGGGCGAGCGGCGTGAAGGCGGCGAGCCTGCGCGCGCTGGCGCGGGCCGATGCGTTCAACTCGATGGGTCTGGATCGGCGCGCTGCGCTGTGGCACATCCGCGCCATGCGGGACGAGACGCTGCCGCTCTTTGAGGAGAGCGACGGGGCCGGCGCCGGCGCGGCGGCGCAGGAGCGGCGGGAGAGCGAGGCGGCCGCGGCCCTGCCGCGGATCCCCGAGCGCGAGCGTGTTCTCATGGACTATCAGTGGTCCGGGCTCTCGCTCAAGGCGCACCCGGTTTCGTTCATCCGCCAGCGCCTGGGCGAGCGACGCGTGATTCCCGCTTCAGATCTGCGCAGCGCCCGGCTCTGCCCGCAGGGGCGCGCGGTGAGCATCGCGGGCGTCGTGCTGGTGCGACAGCGCCCCGGCACTGCCTCGGGCGTCGTCTTCATCACCCTCGAGGATGAGACAGGAGTGGCCAACCTGATCATCTGGTCCAAGACGTTCGAGCGATTCCGGCGCGCTGCGCGCCTCAGCGCGGTGTTGCTGGCGCATGGCAAGGTGGAGCGCGAGGGCGAGGTCGTGCACATCGTGGTGAGCCGGCTGGAGTCGCTCGACGAGTGGATCGGCTCCATGGAAGCCGTCTCGCGAGACTTCCACTAGAAAGAAGCCGAGTTCTACTATTAGGACATGTGCGGGCGCTTCACACGCAAGTACACCTGGCGCGAGGTTCAGATGTTCCTGGACCTGAAGATGCCGGCGCCCGAGGAGATGCTCAAGCCGTCGTACAACATCGCGCCGACGCAGCGGGTCCCTGTTGCGCGCCTGGCGCCCGACGGCTCCGTGGAACTCGTCTCGATGCGCTGGGGCCTTGTGCCGTCATGGTCCAACGAGCCGGGGAGCGGCTTCATCAACGCGCGATCCGAGACCGCCGCCACCAATCGAGTGTTCCGAAAGGCGTACGAGCAGCGCCCCTGCATCGTACCCGCCAGCGGTTTCTACGAGTGGCAGAAGCCCGCCGACGATGGGCCCAAGCAACCTTGGTACATCACGATGAAAGACGATTCGGTCATGGGCTTCGCGGGCGTGTGGGAGAGATGGGATCACGAGGGCGCGCCGATCGATACGTTCGCAATCCTCACGACTTCTCCCAACGACCTGATGCGCCCGATCCACGACCGTATGCCCGTGATCTTGACCCGGGGTCACGTGCGGGACTGGCTGAACACGCGCGCCGATCACGCCGCGGCACGTCGATCGCTTCTGACCCAGGTCCCCGCGGCGCTGCTGCGCGCCCACCCGGTGAGCCGGCGCGTCAACAGCCCCAAGGTCAACGACGAGCGATGCATCGAGCCGGAAGCGGCGGGCGGCGCGGCGTCGGCCCGGGCGCCGGGCCAGCCGGGCGGTCTCTTCTGATGCCGGGCCGGGTAGGATGAGATCGCCGCACGCACGCAGGGCCGGCCTGGCCCGGTGCGCGTGAAATCCGTTGGGCACCGGAGATTCGCAGCACTACCCAGAGAACGGAGGATTCCGATGCAGCCAGGCGCCCCGATCATGCACGGCAGCCGCATGGATCACTTCTACGCGGTCGATGCCGCCAACGGCCTGACTTATGTCGGGCACACGGAGCAGACTTCCAACGTGACGGGCCTGCTGAACCTGACGCAGTACTGCGTGATCCCGACGATTTCGATCGGGGAGCGGCTTCGACAGGACCACTCCAAGGACTACGGCACGGTAGTGACGCAGTTGTATTTCGAGGGGCACTCCAAGACCTCTGCGGTGGCGCTGACCGGTGAGGGCCGGATCGCGATCCATAATCTTGAGTCATATTTCAAGGAATTGTCGAAGGCCGCGTCCGGCGCTGCTCCGGCGGGTGTGGCGGTCGCGGCGCATTGAGCGAGGACGAATCGGACAGTTCTCAGGCGATCCGTCGCGCTCCATCCTTCAAGAAGTCCGCCAGCCGCAGCGCGAAGACCAGGATCGTGAACATCGAGTTTGCCTGACTGGCCGTCACGAACGTGGCGCTTCCCGCGACGAAAAGATCGTCGAACCCGTGGATGTTCCCGCGCCCCGTGACGACGCCGTCTTCGGGTCGTTCGGACATCCGTGCTGTTCCCACCTGGTGGAACCCGTCGCCTGCCTGCTCCCATACGCTTTGCTCGAGGTCGTCGACGACGTAGTGCAGCCGTCCGCGCCCGTGCCGTTGCAGGTATGCATCCCAGCAGCGGTGGGCCTCGATCACGTATTCGACATCGCGTTTCGTGTACCTCTGGTCGATCCGGATGCGGCGCAAGCCCAGCGCATCGCGTTCCTCAGCTAGTGAAACGCGGCTCTCGGGGTTGGGCATCGGCTCGCCGAAGTAGTGAAGTGTGTAGACGTTGGCCCGGCTGGGCTGGAAGAACCCGGGCGTCTTGCGCCGCGCCAGATAGCGCCCGTAGCCGAAGGTCGGGATGAACAGCGCCGTGCGGGGCAGGTCGCGCAGCATGTTCATCACGTGCGCGCTGACGCGCCCCTTCGTCCCCTTGATCGCGGACTTGCGGATCGCCTCCGACGCCAGGTGCTTGCCCAGCGGCGAACTGAGGGCGAGGTACGCAAAGGAAAGGATGCCATTTCCGTGCGCGGGGTCGCCGATCTCGGGGTTCACCAGCCACGAGGAGATGTTGCCCAGCCGCCGGGCATGCTGGAGCTCGCGCGTGAACGTGAACCGACGGCGCAAATAGACGCCCTCTTCGTCCCGGTCGAATCCGTAGATGGTGTCACGCGGCGGCGTTGAGAAATGCACTTCGGCGATGCGGCCGGAGACGTGGCCCTGATAGAAGCGACCGAGCAGCCCGCTGTGATTCCCGATCCCGCCCGGGTGATGCCGGTCGGAGTTGAGCAGCAGGCGCGTGGTGTTGAGCCCGCCGCAGGCCAGAACATATCGACGCGACCGGAGCAGGATCTCCCGCCCCTCGAGAGTTCGGGCGCGGATGTGCGCGACGCGGTCGCGGCCCGCTTCACACTCGATCTCGCTGCACGTCAGGCCGTGCACGAGGTTGAGGTGTTCGGCGCGATTCAGGTCATTGGCGTACTCAGCGCCGAAGTTCATCACCGACCATCGCTCGAGGCTCGTCGTCGTGACCTCTTCGTCATCCGGCAGGCCGGGGACGATCGAGTGCTGGCGGATCCCCGGGATGTTCCGGATGTCGAACTCGGGGCGGCCGCAGCGAAGGTAGCGGCAGGCGCGCTCGAAGAACGGCCTCGTCTCGTCGTAGGTGATCGGCCAGCGGGAGTGGGGGATGTGCGGGCGCTCGTCAAAGTCCACGGGATCGAAGGGGACGATGCGCCCGCCCCAGATCACCGAAGTGCCGCCGATCTGCCGGCGCGTGCACTCCGACATCGGCGGGTGCAAGTGCGCGTCGAAATGACTGGTGTCGCCCTGGGCCTGCACGGACTCGGAAAATCGAGGTCCGCCGCTCTCGATCAGGTTGACGCGCAGGCCGGCGCGGCTGAGTTCGAGCGCGATGACGATTCCGGCCGCGCCCGCGCCGACCACGGTCACATCCGATTCCAGGGTCTGGCCGCTCGCAATACTCTTCGCGTCGATGAGCATCAGGAACCCCGCGTGACAGCGGTGTTCCGCATCGCGGCGGCGATCGTGTTTTCCGCGTCCGTCAGCGCGCCCGCCCCGAAGGCCTCGGCGTTGGCGCGCACGTGGTCGGTCCGGATCATGCTGGGCAGGATTGACGAAATGCCCTCGAACGAGAGGAGAAACCGCAGCGCCAGAGAAGAGATGTATGCCGGATCGGTTGAGAGCGATCTCGCTTGCAGCGCTGCCATCAGCGCCTCGCTGCGAAACAACCGTCCGTTGGCGAACGGCTGGCGCGCGATGAAACCGACGCCGCGCGAGCGCGCCAGCGGCAGCACGCTCTCGAGCGTTCCCTGCTCCAGCAGATTGGCCGCGACCTGGACGACTTCGACGCCGCTTTCGGCGTCGCGGAGCGCCATGGCGGCCACGGTCTCGTCGCACGAGAGGCCGATGCACCGGACCAGGCCCGATCGTTTGAGCCCGCGCAAAGCGTCGAGCGCCTCGCCGCGCTCGACCACCGCTTTCGGCGGATCGTGCAGGAAGAAAACGTCGATACGGTCGATTCCGAGTCGCTGGAGGCTGGTCCGTGCGCACTTCTCGATGTACTCAGGCTCGAAACATTGGGCGCGCTGGGACACCATCACGCCGGCCGCCGCCGATTTGACCCCCTTGAACCTCGTGACCAGCGGGCGCAGCAACGGCTTGACCCATCGGAGCGCGCGCAGCCGGCTCGAGAAGCAGTAGCCGCACTTGGTTGCGATGACGATTCGGTCGCGCCGGCTTCGGATGAAGCGCCCGAGGGTCCGTTCGCTGTCGCCGACGCCGTACATGTCGGCGGTGTCAAAGAAGTTGACGCCGGATTCGAGCGCCAACTCCATGGCGCGCCGGGACGCGCCTGCGCCCGCCCGCGAGGCGACCGGCGCGCAGCCGAAGCCGAGCACGGAGACACTCAGGCCCGTAGAGCCGAGAGGCCGGCGCTGCATCGCCTGGCGGGTCGGCGCGATCATCGCCCCTCGCCCGCCCGCGCTCGCGACGCGTGGATGTGCGAGGCGTCGATCCATCGGACGTCGTAGCCGCAGCCGCGAAGCCGGCTCACGATCTCGTCCGGCGCGCCCGGCATGCCGCGGCTGTTGAGCAGGCCGAAATGAATCTCGACGAACACGTCGCGGCACTCGCTTGATCGAAGCACGGTTTCCATCCCCGTCAGCACATCCAGTTCGAAGCCCTCGACGTCGATCTTCGCGAGGTTGGGCGCCGGAAGGCCTTGGGCGCGGACGGCATCGTCGCCGGTGTACACGGGGAGCTGCAGGACTTTTCCGCCGCCGCTCGCGCCGCCTTCGACGATCCGCGCGTTGGGATGCACGGAGCCGTCACCGACGTCGAACGAGACCGTGCCGGAGGAGCGCCCGAGGCCCGCGTTCACAAGCCGGACATTGGATCGCCCGAGGACTTGCTGCGAAAGGCGCTGGAAGCAGCCGGGGACGGGCTCGAATGCGACGACAGTGCCGCGCTCGCCCGTCGCGTCGGAAAACTTCGCGGTGTAGAAGCCGACGTTGGCCCCGACATCCCACACGGTGTCGCCGGGGCGGACCGCCTGGAGCATGGAGTTCCCGAACCGCTCTTCGTACCCGGCGGCGTTGCGCCACTTGCCGATGAGCCGGGTCAGGCCGATGGACCGCGCGACGTTCCGCAGCCGTACGACGGGACCCCAGGTGAGCAGCATCGATCGCATTCCCCGAAACGGGCGGACGAGCTTCCCCGGCCGTCGTTGGCGCGGGGCAACGGATTCAGACCATACATCCTCTCGGGCCGCGCGGGAAGCCGCTTCGAGCGCTTTGGGCCGTTGCGGAGGCCGCTCAAGGATCGGCGATTCCCGATCGCGCCGATAGCGCGGCGACCGCAGGCCGGGGCCGATCACGGCGCCGCCGCCGGTCCGGCGCGCGAGCCCGGCGCCATGTGCCGCTCGCGGACCGGCTTGGCGGGGCTGCCGGCGCACAGGTGCCACGCGGGCAGGTTGCTGGCGAACACGCTGGAGCGCGCGCCGACCACCACACCATCCGGGATCGTCACACCCGGCGCCACAAAGACGTCCGCGGCGAGCCACACATCGGCCCCGAGCGTGATGGGCGCGACCGTGAGCGGATGGTTGGGCTGCTCGAAGTCGTGGCTTGCCGTGCAGAGGTAGGAGTATTGCGAGACGGTCGCGTGAGCGCCGAGTGTGACAGGGGCCACGCAGTAAATGTCGCACAGGTCGCCGAGACAGGCCATCTCGCCCATGACGATGTTCCACGGCGCCCACACGCGCGTCGTGGGATAGATGCGCGCGGTCGGATGGATGCGCGCCCCCATCAGGCGATAGATCCAGTTCCGCCACTTGTGCGCGAAGCGCGGCGAGGGGCGGACCAGGAGCAGATAGACCGCGCTCCAGAGCACGCGCCGAGCGCGGTTGCCCAGCGAGTGCGGCGAGACCCCTTTGGGGACCGATTCGTACATGGAATCCGCCGGCGAAGGGCGCTCCTGCCGGGCTTCGGCCGGGCGCACCAAGGTACGCCGGGCCGGGTCGTGAAGTTCGAGGGGCGCGGGCGGCTGGCTCACCTCTTCCTGAATCGGCCGAACGCCCCGGTGATCGCCGCACTTCACACCGATAACCGGCGTGAGACGGCAAATCTCGCGAGCGAAAGGAACTCCACGGGCAGCGCCGAGCGCCCGGTCATCGCCAGGTCCGCAAGGATCTCGCCGATCACGCTCGCGAACTTGAACCCGTGGCCTGAACAAGGCGAGGCGACGATGACGCGCTCGTGCTCGGGGTGCCGGTCGATAATGAAGTGCTCATCGGGCGTAGTCGTGTAGAGGCACGTCTGCGCGCGAAGCAGTTCGCCGTCGGCGCCCGGCAGCCGTCGGCGCAGGAATCCTCGCACCTGTTCGATCTGCTCGGGACTCGGCTCGCGATCGGCGAGATCGGGATTGATCTCGGGCCCCGGGAAATGGCGGGCTGCTTTGAGCCCGGGGCCGCCTGCCCACCCGGCGCCGGCGGGGAAGCCGTAGTACATCGAGTCGTCGTCGTCCATGAGCGCCCACACGGGTGCATCGGGGCGCGCGAAGAGCTCGGGTCTTTGCGGCTTGGTCCACACCAGTGTCTGGCGCGTGACACGGAGGGGAGTGGAGAGGCCAGCGATCCTCGGCATCCACGCGCCGGCGCAGAGCACGAGCGCGCCCGCGCGAAAGCGGCCGCGATCAGTTTCGGCCCATGCCTCGCGCGCATCGGCGCCCCAGCGGCGGACCGGCTCACGCTCGCGGATCATCGCGCCGTGTGACGCGGCGAGTCGTGCGTGCGCCTTGATCGACGGTTCCGCGAGCAGGTAGCCGCCTGCCGGCTCGAAGAGCGACACGTGCCCGGGAGGCAGCGTGAACTCGCCGAAGCGGGCGGCGTGCGCCGATTCGGTGAGCTGATCGAGCACCAGCCCGTGCAGTCGCGCCGAGCGCAGACAGCCTTGAATGAGCGGGCTGCCCGCCGACCCGGCGTAGAGCACCCCCGGCGTGAACAGCAGGCGCTCGCCTCCCTCGCGCTCCAACGCTCGCCAGTTCTCGTAGGCGCGCAGGAGCAGCGGCACATAGTCCGGGTGCTCGAAGTACGCCTGCCTGATGACCCGTGTGATGCCGCCGTGCGAGGCGTCATCGTTGGGAATCGTTGAGCGGTCGAGGGCGAGAACGCGCGCCCCGCGCCGGGCGAGGTGGTACGCCGCGGCCGAGCCCGCGGCGCCGACGCCGACGACGATGACATCGAATGCGCTCACGCCGCGAGCGTAACTGCCAAACGCGGTTTCTTATTGAAGCCGGGAGAGATCGAAGCGCCCGGCATCGTGGCGATGATTGAAGTCGTCAGCGGATGAGGGCGTTTCACGAGCGTTGAGCCCTTCGGCGTCACGAAGAACAGGGAAGGATGGCGACCGCTTCGCTCCCCGGGGGTGAGGCACCCCCGGGCGACATGGGTCTCGTGTTTGGGGAATGAAAAAGGCCCCAAATCTGGGGCCCATTGGGCAACTACTTTCGCGCGAAAGGAAGGGTCAGCACGTTCTCGCGCGCCGCCGCGGACTGACCAAGAGGCCCGTCAGGATCAGCGCGACGCTGCCCGGTGCGGGCGCAACGGCCTCAAGGGCATCGATGTTCTCGCTGGTGAGGTGGAATGTGCCCATCACATCGAAGGCCGTATCCCAGAGATGGCCGCCGTGGTCCAGGAATTCCGTCGGCGTCGCGGCACCAACGTATTCCCAGATCTCGCCGCCATCGAACCTCGGCCCGCCGAACGGCGACAAGTCGAGCGGCTGGATGCTGAAGAGCACTTGCGGGCCAAAGGTCATGATGGCATCGACATCCATCAGCTCAACGAGATGGCTCCAGAGCGGTCCGCCCACCCCGATACCTCCGAACTGCAGGTCCATCGCCGCCGCCAGATCGGTCGTCAGCGTGTGCGGGGTGCTGGGGCCGCCCGGGGGCGTGAAGCCCCAGATGGCTACCTTTCCCAATCCGGCCACTGGGGGGTCGCCCGCGAGCGAATAACGGTCGGAGTCATCATTGTTATCGCCGCCCCAGAGTTCCAAGCCGTCGGTATCAAGCGGCGGATTCATGGCGTCGATTTGCACGGCGGTGGCCCACACGCCGAAGCCGGGCGGCGAGGCGGGCAGGCCCGTCTGCCGCTCAAACATGATGTTCGGATCGCCCTGGACGGAGAATACCAGCGCCGCCACATTGTCGATGACCGCCTGGAACAGCGCATCACCGCCAGCGGCAATCCCGTCCACCTCGAAGTCGAAGCTCAACGGCCCTGTGCCGGAGTAATCGAACGAATCGCGGACACCACCCGAACCATCCCAGGCGACGACCTGCTGGGGATCGGGCAGACCAGCCGCGTCGCGATCGCGCACATCCGAGAAATCCTTGCCCGGCACCAGGGTCGGCGCCGGCACGATGTTGCCGGGCATGGGGTTCACTGGGTTTGCGATGGGGACCCAGGGGTTTGCCTCTGCAGGTGCGGTCGCGAAGCACGCGCCCGCCAGCACCGCGCACAGGCCGCCAGACAACACTCGCCGCGAAGAAACAACAGATCGCATGACAGAACCTCCCGCGCGGCGACAGGGCCGCGCTGAACAACAATGGGTTCAAAGGCCGCGCGGGCTGCCACACCGCGGAGTCCGGTCCTGACCCTTTTTGGTCCCGGCGACATGTGCTAGCCGCCGACAAAGACCCCGGCTCGCAGCCAACTAGGCTCGCGCCGGACTCCCAAGTCTGACGTGGGAATTCGGGAACGCAAGCGATTTGCGCGAGGTCGGCCTGGGATTCGCCCACTTTGACCCGGGAGCGGGTGTCTGGGGGCTTTCGGGAAGATCGGGCGCCGCGGCGCGCGAAACCTGAATGGAGCCGGGGGGAATCGAACCCCCGTGCCGTGACAGTCCGCCTGGTGCTTCTACGCGTGTAGCCGCCGAGTTTTCTCGGCGCGGCGTTGCTCGACGGCGGCGCACGCCGCGCCCAGCACCTGTGTTGCTTCTTGTCCCCGCGCACCGGTGCGCAGCGCGGGGTACCAGCCGATGTCTTTCGCGCCGCCCTTATCGGCGTCGGGACGGCGCGACAGCCGCGTGTATTACGCAGCCAGAGCGTAACCGCTGTTCGCAGTTATGGTGTGCACGCTTGTTGACGCGGCCGGCGTGCGCCGCGACGCGCCACACCAGACATTCCCTGTCCGGTCGATAACCGTTCGGCCCCGGTTGTCAAAGAGGGGAGAAGGATAGGCGGGGAGGCACGGAGGCAAGAAGAGGAGCGACGGAGCGACGCAGCGGCGGCGGCAGGCACGAAGGGCGAGGCGAAAGGCCCTTCGGCCATCGCCCACGGCATTCCGGGGCATCGGGATTGCCGGTCGCGCTGACCGGGTAGACTTGTCCGCGGCGGCACAGGCGCCGGACCACATGTAGGAGTCCCCGGGCGCCGGTCGCGCATAGGAGAAAGACCAACATGTTTCGGAGCATGAGACCGTTGACAGGCATCGCGATGGTTCTGGCGCTGGCCGCCGCCGCGCTGGCGTGGGTGCCCAAGGCCGAGATCAAGGCGGAGCGCATCAGCCCGACGAAGTTCCGGCTCACCGGCAAGAACGCGATCGGGAACCTGGACGTGCTGGTCGAGGACAAGCATTTGTTCCAGGGCTTCAAAGGGACGGGCAAGAACGGCGACAACGTGGTGGACTTTGACATCAAATCCGCCGGTCTGGGCCAGGGCTGGATCATCGAGGGCAAGAACGGCTCGACGGTGATCGACCTGAAGTCCAAGCAGCAGGGCGTGCTGAGCAAGGAGTGGAAAGTCACCGGCAAGGTGGGCGACAAGGCGGTCGACGTGACCATCGACGGCGACTGGAACGTGGACCCGGCCATCGTGTCCTCGCTCGTCGCGTTCGACAATCTTTGACGTCGGGCGTCGACGGAATCGATCGCACGCGCCACGGCCCGCCTCCGCGGGCCGTGTGTTTTTCGGGAATGAAGGGTCGTGATCTCCTCGCCGCGGGACTCGATGGGGCCCTTACCACGCGAAGTGCGCGAAGGCCTTGTTTGCCTCGGCCATGCGGTGGGTCTGCTCGCGGATCGTCATGGCCTTGCCCTCGCCCTTAGCGGCGGCAATGAGTTCATCGGCCAGGCGCATGTGCATCGGGCGGCCCGCTTCGCCGCGGCAGGAGTGGATGATCCAGCGGAAGGCCAGGCTCTGCTGGCGCCGATCGTTGACCTGCATGGGCACCTGGTAGTTGGCGCCGCCGACGCGCCGCGAGCGGACCTCCATGCGCGGGCGAACGTTGGAGATCGCGCGCTCGAAGACGACCAGCGGCTCTTTGGGCGCATTGGGGTCGGTTTCCTTCTCCAGGCGCTTCTGGATCTCGTCCATGGCGTTATAGACCACGCGCTCGGCGACCGCCTTCTTGCCGTCGCGCATGATGCAATTGATGAACCGCGCCAGGGTCTTGTTCCCGAATCGCGGGTCGGGCCTGAGTTGCGTGTCGGAATGCGTGCGCTGTCCGCCCATCGTCGTATCTCCTTCGGCTCGTCCGGTCGCGCTGACGCGACCCCTTCGTTCACCCGGTCGCCTGGGCTGGCTCCCGGATTACTTGCCCTGTCTGACTGCTCTACTGGTGACTGGTCCCTGTTCCTCGGTCATTTCTTTCCACGCTTGGTCCCGTACTTCGACCGACCCTTCTTGCGGCCCTCGACGCCGAGGCAGTCGAGCGAGCCGCGCACGACGTGGTATCGCACGCCGGGAAGGTCACGCACGCGTCCGCCGCGCACAAGGACAATCGAGTGCTCCTGGAGGTTGTGCCCCTCGCCGCCGATGTAGGCCGTGATTTCGCGCCCATTGGAGAGACGCACGCGGGCCACTTTGCGCAGGGCCGAGTTGGGTTTTTTGGGCGTGACCGTGCGCACCTGGATGCACACGCCGCGCTTCTGCGGCGACGCCATGAGGTCCTTGACCTTCTTCAGCTTGAACTGCGGCGTGCGCGGGTTCGCGATCAGTTGATTGATGGTCGGCATGGGGAGGGGCGTGGGGCCTGGGGCTTGGGTCCTGAGGCGTCAGAGAAATGAGCCCCGCGCGATGAGCGGGGGCCGGATGAAGGGGGCGACAGTGTAGCGGGGTTCGGACTCGGTTCAAGCGTGCCGGGAGGTCGGGGTAGCCTGACCTCATGAACGCCAACGCCTGGGTCGTCCTGCTCGTCGCCGGGGTCCTCGAGATCGGCTGGGCCATCGGGCTCAAGTACACGGCCGGCTTCACGAAGCCGCTGCCGAGCGTGCTGACCATCCTCGCCATGATCGCGAGCATGTATCTGCTGGCGGTGGCGGTGAAGACGCTGCCGATCGGCACGGGCTACGCGGTGTGGACCGGCATCGGAACGGTCGGCGCGGCGATCCTGGGGATCGTGCTGCTGGGCGAATCGGCCTCGATCGCGCGGCTGCTGTGCATTGCGCTAATCGTCGGCGGGATCATTGGCCTGAAACTCACAGCCATTGAGCGTCCGGAAAGCGAATCGGCGACCACATCAACACCCGGCGGCTGAGAGGCGCAGGCTCACTCCACGGTCACGCTCTTGGCCAGGTTTCGCGGCTTGTCGACATCGTGCCCGCGGATCATGGCCGCGTGGCAGGCGAGCAGTTGCAGCGGCACCACCGTCAGCAGCGGCGAGAGCGGGTCCGAGATCGGCGGGACGTAGAACACATCGTCGCTGTGCTTCTTGATGGCCGTGTCGCCCTCGGTGGCGACCGCGATCACGCGCCCGCCGCGAGCCCGCACCTGCTCGATGTTGAGCATCACCTTGTCGTATTGCGGCCCGCGGTTGGCGATCACGACCACGGGCATTCCGTCGTTGATCAGCGCGATCGGACCGTGCTTGATCTCCGCCGCGGGCATGCCTTCGGCGTGGATGTAGGAGATCTCCTTGAGTTTCAGGGCGCCTTCGAGAGCGACGGGGTAGTTGTAGCCGCGGCCGAGGAAGAGCCAGTTCTCGATGCTCGAGTACTTCTCGGCGACGCGCTTGACGTGGTCGGCATCCTGCAGGATGCGTTCGATCATCGCGGGCACGCGCGCGATCTCTTCGAGCATCACCTGGCACGCGTCGACGCTCATGAAGCGCCGACGCGCGATGAAGAGGCTGATCAGGCTCAGAACCATGACCTGCCCTGTGAACGCCTTGGTCGAGGCGACGCCGATCTCCGGCCCCACGCGCAGATACACGCCGGCATCGGTGTCGCGTGCGATGGAGGAGCCCACCACGTTGACCACGCCCAGCGTCAGAGCCCCGCGCTCCTTCGCCTCGCGCAGGGCCGCGAGCGTGTCGGCCGTCTCGCCCGACTGGCTCACGGCCAGCAGCACCGAGCCATCGACGATGATCGGGTTGCGGTAGCGGAACTCGCTGGCGTACTCCACCTTGGCGGGCACTTTCGCGAGGTCCTCGAGCAGGTATTGCCCGATCATCGCCGCGTGGTACGCCGTGCCCTGCCCGGTGATCACCACCTGGCGGGCGCGCACGAGGTCGCGCGCATAGTTGGCGAGGCCGCCCAGCACCACCCGCCCCTCGTGCTCGTCGATGCGCCCGGAGAGGCACGTGCGCAGGCTCTCGGGCTGCTCGAAGATCTCCTTCATCATGAAGGTGTCGAACTCGCCCAGTTCGATCTGCTCGAGATCGATCTCGAGCTGGCGGATCTTGGGAGAGACCGGCACGTTGTCGAGCGTCGAAGTGCGGAACTCATCGCGCGTCAAGCGGCACACCTGGTAGTCGTCGAGTTCGAAGACCTGCGTGGTGTGGGCCACAATGGCCGCGGCGTCCGATGCGACGATGAACTCCTTGTCGCCGATGCCCACGATCAGCGGCGAGCCCTTGCGGGCCACGACCAGCGTGCCCGGCTCCTTCTCGCAGATCACGGCGATGGCGTACGCGCCGCGGATCTCGCGGAGCGCGCCCTGCACCGCCATCTCGAGGTCGCCGTCGTAGAGCTCGCCGATGAGCATCGCGAGCACCTCGGTGTCGGTCTCGGTGCTGAAGCGATGCCCCTTCTCCTGAAGGTAGGTCTTGAGCGCGGCGTAGTTCTCGATCGTCCCGTTGTGGATGATCGCGATGCCGTTCTTGTCATCGCGGTGCGGGTGCGCGTTGCGTTCGGAGACCTCGCCGTGCGTCGCCCAGCGGGTGTGGGCCATGCCGAGCGTGCCCTGCATGGCTTCCTTGGCCGCGCGCTCTTCGAGCACGGCGACGCGCCCGACGGTCTTGACAATGTTCAGGCGCCGGTCCATGAGGGCGAGGCCGGCCGAGTCGTAGCCGCGGTACTCCAGGCGCTTGAGCCCCTCAAGAAGGAGCGGCTGGGCCTGCTTGTATCCGATATACGCGACGATCCCGCACATGCGATTGGCGTCCTTGTTCCGGCGCGGCCCCTCATCTAGGAGGAGAAAGGCCGAGCGGCCATCCATGCCTACGCCGCCGCCCTGTGTCTCTGTTCGGTCCGGCGTTGAACCCGCTTTGGGAGGCCTGAGTTTAGCCGCCCCGCAAGCGTCCGATCATGCGCCGATCGGGGCGTGTTTGGGCGGACCGGCGGGCGGTCTAGCGGTCTCGAGTATTTCCCCCGCCCGAGCGAGGGCCTCCTCTACGGTGCCGACCAGATTCTCGTCGCCGAACGCGTCCAGAAGTCCCGACTTGGCGAACTCGTGCACGGGTTGAGCGTGAACGCCGGCGATCACCAGGTGCGTGCCGTCTTTGACGCAGCGCCGGCGCATCTCTTCGAGCGCGTGCAGACCGGTCGCGTCCATGGCCAGCACGTTGGGCATGTTCAGGATCAGGACGCGCGGCGGCCGCCCGAGGCTGTCGAGCGTCTCGCGGAGCTTGTACGCCGCGCCGAAGAAGAAAGGCCCGTTGATGTCGTAGATTTCGACATCGCGCGGCGCCGTGGGAGCGCGAGCGCCGTTGGGCTCGGGGACGTTGGCCCGGATGTCCACCGAGCCGCCGGTCACGGCCCCGATACTCGTCACGTCCGCCATGCGTTTCATGAAGAGGAGCGAAGCCATCACCATGCCCACGCCCACCGCGATCGTCAGGTCGGTGAACACGGTCAGTCCGAACGTCGCCAGGAGCACCAGGGCATCCTGGTGCGGACCCCGCAGCAGCCAGATGAAGCGCGGCGCCTCGCTCATGTTCCACGCCACGACGACCAGCACCGCCGCCAGCGCCGGCAGCGGCACGAGCGACGCGTAGCGCCCGGCCGCCAGCATGATGACGAGCAGCGTGAGCGCGTGGACCATCCCGGAGACGGGCGTGCGTCCGCCGGCCTGGATGTTGGTCGCGGTGCGCGCGATGGCGCCCGTGGCCGGGATGCCCCCGAAGAGCGGGGTCGCGATGTTCGCCACGCCTTGCGCGATGAGTTCCGTGTTCGAGCGGTGGCGCGTTCCCAGCATTCCGTCGGCGACCACGGCGCAGAGCAGCGACTCGATCGCCGCCAGCATCGCGATCGTCAGCGCCGGGCCGACCAGTTCGGGCAATTGTTCGAGGTGGAGCGCGGGCATGCGCGGAGCGGGGAATCCGGACGGGATCTCGCCGAACCGGTCGCGGATCGTCTCCACGCCCAGGCCCAGGGCGTGCGTGGCGACGGTCGCCAGCACCAGGACGGCGATCGGTCCCGGGATGCGCCGGCCGAAGGCCCTCGGCCAGAGCAGGATCGCCGCCGCGCAGGCAACGCCCATGGCCGCGGCGCTCCAGTGGACCGTCTCGATGTGGTTCGCGAACCACGCCATGCGCGCCAGGAACTCCGGCGGCATCGGGTCTGCCTGCCCGTGCGGGGTCAGACCGAAGAGGTCCTTGATCTGCCCCGCGAAGATGATCACGGCGATGCCGGAGGTGAAGCCTGTCGTCACGGGATAGGGGATGTACTTGATCATCGCCCCAAGGCGCGCTGCGCCCAGCGCGACCAGCGCGATGCCCGCGAGAACGGTGGCCGCGACGAGGCCGTCGTAGCCGTGCTTGGCGGCGATCGCGTAGATGATCACGATGAAGGCGCCGGTCGGCCCGCCGATCGAGACCCTCGTCCCGCCGAGCAGCGAGATCAGCAACCCCGCGACGACCGCCGTGACCAGCCCGGCCAGTGGCGGTGAGATCCCGGCGTCCCTGGCCACCGATTCCGGGATCGACGCGATGCCGAACGCCAGCGCCAGCGGGAGGGCGACGATGCCAACCGTGAGCCCGGCCAGCAGGTCCGAACCCATCTGGCGCGCGCTGTAGCCGCGCAGCACCGTTAAGGTCTTGGGAAGGAAGACGGATTGAACGCGGATCGGCACTGGCGTGCGGCCCGGGGCCCCAAGTCATATCGGCCGGGTAGCAGGGGGGTGGACCATAGCATTCTGTCTCGTGACGGACCTTTGGGCTCCATCGCGTACCGCCGCCCGCCAGTCGGTCCAGCCGCTGGCGCTTCGCATGCGCCCTCGCGGGCTCGATGAGATCGTGGGGCAGGGGCACATCCTTGGGGAAGGCACGAAGGCTCGGAGGCACGAAGGCACAAGGGGCGAGGCGAAGCCCCTACTGCGCCGGATGCTCGAGGCCGGACGGCTGACTTCGATCATCCTGCACGGCCCGCCGGGTACGGGAAAAACCACGCTCGCCGAGGTGATCGCGCGCGAGTCCGGACGCACGTTGGTGCGCGAGAACGCGGCCAACGTTTCCGTCAAGCGCATCAGGGAAGTGATCGAGCAATCGACGCGGCTGATCGAGGCGGGCAAGCCGGGGCTGGTGCTGCTGCTCGATGAGATCCACCGGTTCTCCCGGGCCCAGCAGGATGTGCTTCTCGACGATGTGGAGCGCGGCCTGATCACTCTCATCGGGGCAACCACCGAGAATCCGATGTTCGCGGTGAACTCGGCCCTCGTCAGCCGGAGCACGGTGTTTCAGCTCGAGCCGCTTTCCGTCGCCGACATCGAGGCCGTTCTGCGCCGAGCGATCAAAGATCCGGAGCGCGGTTTCGGGCGGCTTGACCTCGGCGTCGATGACGATGCGATCCGGCATTGGGCGACGGTCAGCGACGGCGATGCCCGCCGCGCCCTCAACGCCCTTGAAGTGGCCGTCCTCAGCGCGCGTGGAACCGGCACAGAGGAGTCTTCTGGCTCAGGTCTCAAGCCTCAAGCCTCAAGCCTC
>Ga0187894_10002006_pt1 | contig 25070 bp, 23 predicted proteins | sample GBC1701081metaG_FD_136650 | JGI IMG/M metagenome (GOLD analysis project Ga0187894, IMG submission 136650) | White microbial mat communities from a lava cave in the Kipuka Kanohina Cave System on the Island of Hawaii, USA - GBC170108-1 metaG ... | reverse complement strand
GCTGGTCTACGCCGCGATCCGCGGCTTCGGCGATCCGCGCACCGGCCGCAGTCCCTATGTCGAGTGGCCGGCCTTCGATGTCGTGGCCCAGGCGATGGGCGGCGTCATGGGCATCACCGGCCCTGACAAGGACACGCCGATGAAGGTTGGTCCCGGCATCGGCGACCTGATGCCGGCAGTGATGAGCGCCTTCGGTATCGTGAGCGCCATCCTGCATGCCAGTCGCACCGGTCGGGGCCAGTTCGTCGACGTCGCCATGGTCGATTCGGTCCTGTCGCTGTGCGAGCGCATCGTGCACCAGCACGCCTTTCTCGACGCCGTCGCGGTGCCGGAAGGCAATCACCATCCCTTCCTGTGTCCCTTCGGTATGTTCCCGGCCAGGGACGGCGCCGTCACCATCGCGGCGCACTCCGATGTGCATTGGCCGATCCTCTGCCGCCTGATCGGCGCGGAACACATGCTGGGTGATGCGCGCTTTGCCAGCGTGCAGGACCGCCGTGCCCATCAGTCGATCATCCTGGAAGCGGTATCGGCGTTCACGCGGCGGCACACCAAGCAGGAGCTGCTGGGCATCCTCGGCGGCCAGGTACCGTTCGGGCCAGTCTACCATGTCGGCGAGATCATCGCCGATCCGCACTTCCAGGTGCGTGACATGGTGGTCGAGGTCGAGCACCCGGGCTGCGCCGCGCCGGTCAGGATCGCGGGCATCCCGGTGAAGATGAGCGAGACGCCGGGCAGCGTGCGCTTCCGCGCTCCGATGCTGGGTGAGCACACCGATCGCGTGCTGGCAGCGGCTGGCCTGTCGGCCGCCGAGATCGCGCAGCACCGCGACAGCAGGATCATCGTGTGAGATGCGAGAGGAAATGCCATGACCGACCGTCCCCGTCGCCCGCGCCGCGTGCAGCTCTCGACCCCCGGCTCGAGCGAGAAGATGATGCAGAAGGCGGCCGCCTCGGCCGCTGACCACGTGTTCCTCGACCTCGAGGATGCCGTGGCACCGAGTCAGAAGCGCGCGGCGCGACAGAAGATCGTGGCGGCGCTGAAGGAGCTCGACTGGGGCCAGAAGACACGCTGCGTGCGTATTAATGACCTCACCACCGAATACGCCTTCGAGGACATCATCGAGGTGGTCGAGGGCGCCGGCGAGCACCTCGACACCATCATGATGACCAAGGTCATGACGGCGGCCGACATCCTGTTCGCCGACAAGCTGCTGCACCAGCTCGAGAAGAAGCTCAAGCTCAAGCGCCGCATCGGGCTGGAGGCGCTGATCGAGGAAGTCGAGGGCATGCAGAACATCGAGGACATCGCGCGCGCCACGCCGCGGCTGGAATGCCTGGTGTTTGGCATGGGTGACTTCTCCGCCTCGATGGGCGTCGCCAACCATGCCATCGGCGGCGACTCGGCCTATCCCGGCGACATCTGGCACTATGCCCGCTTCCGCCTGGTGATGGCCTGCCGCGCCGCCGGCATCGATCCGGTCGATGGGCCCTACGCCGACTTCCGCAATCCCGAGGGCTACCGCCAGGAATGCACGCGCTCCATGCTGCTGGGCTGCGTCGGCAAATGGGCGATCCATCCCTCGCAGATCGACATCGCGCTCGATGTCTACTCGCCCAGGAAGGAAGATGTCGAACGGGCGCGCCGGCTCGAGAAGGCCTATGCCGAGGCCGAGGCGCAAGGGCTCGGCGCCATCAACATCGACGGTGTCATGATCGACGTTGCGTCGATCCGAATCCTGCGCAACACGATCCGCAAAGCCGAGCTCTACGGTATGTAGGAGCCGTTACCATGCTGAGACGCTCCTTCGTGGCCGGCATGGCCGTGGCCGGATTCGCCGCGCCGGTGGCGGCCCAGGCGTACCCTGACCGGCCGATCCGCATCATCGTGCCGTTCGGTCCGGGCACGGCGACCGACACCGTGGCCCGCGCCGTCGGCGCCGAACTGTCGGCGCGCACCGGACAGTCGGTGATCATCGACAACAAGCCGGGTGCGGAAGGACAAATCGGCGCGCAGGCGGCGGCCAGCGCGCCGCCCGACGGCTACACCCTGTTCATCACCACGCAGACCACGCAGGCGATCAACGTCCACGTTTACAAGTCGCTGCCCTATGATCCGGTCAAGAGCTTCGCGCCCGTCATCGGCCTCTCGCTGGGTGCCCAGATCGTCATGGTGCGCAACGACCTGCCGGTGAGGTCGGTCGCCGAGCTGATCGCGCTTGCACGCGCGCAGCCGGGCAAGCTGAGCTTCGGCAGCGGCAACGGCTCCAGCCGCGGCGGTGCCGAGCTGTTCAAGATCATGGCCAAGGTCGATCTGCTCAGCGTGCCCTACAAGACACAGCCGCAGGCGATTGGCGATCTGCTCGGCGGCCGTCTCGACGTCGTCTTCTCCGATTTCATCACCGGCCTGCCGCCGGTGCGCGATGGCCGGGCACGCGGCCTGGCGGTGACCAGCCGCGAACGGCTGGCGGACCTGCCGTACCCCACGGTCCATGAAAGCGGCGTGCCGGGCTACGAGATGTGGGCGTGGACGGCCTGCTATGCCCCCGCCGGTACGCCGCGGCCGGTCATCGATCGCCTCAACGGACTGATCCGCGAGGCCATGGCGTCGGAGACCTACCTCAATCTGACCCGCACGACGTCCGGCATGCCGTTCCCCGGATCGCCCGAGGACCTCGCCGCCTTCCAGGCGCGCGAGACGGCGAAATGGGGCGAGATCGTTGCCACCGCCGGCATGAAAGAGCCGTAGGCACGGTCAGTTTTTGTTTACAAAACGATACGGATCGTATTGTAATAGACGACAACGTCGCAGCGTGTCATGGAGGCTACCCATGGATCTGCAGGTCCATGGCCTGTCGCAGGCGGAAGTCCCGCCGGCTTTTCGCAAGGTGCTGGTCCCCTGGTCGGTCCAAGGCGGCCTCAACCCGCCGGTCATCGTGCGCGCCGCCGGCAGCTACTTCTACGACAGCGCGGACCGGCGATACCTTGACCTCGCCAGCGGTTTCGTCGCCGTCTCGCTGGGTCACGGCCATCCGAAAGTGATCGAGGCGTTGAAGGCGCAGGCCGACCGCCTGTGCTGGACCGCGTCCAGCTACTTCAACGACGTGCGTGCAGAGTATGCCGAGGCGCTGTCGCGGATTGGACCGTGGGCGGAGGGCGCGCGTATTCACTACGCCTGCGGTGGTGCGGAAGCCAACGACGACACCATCAAGATCGCGCGCCTGGTGACGCGGCGACCCAAGGTGATGAGCGCCTACCGCTCGTACCACGGCAGCACGATCGGCGGCAGCGCGCTCACCGGCGTGGACCGCTGGCGCGACCCGTTTCCGAGCATCCCGGGCATCGTGCGGTTTTTCGCACCGTATCCCTACCGTTCGCCGTTCCACGCCCAGACGCCCGAGCAGGAGACCGACCGCGCGCTGGAGCACATCGAGCGCGTCCTCTCGCACGAGGGCGCCGAGAACGTGGCGGCCATCATCATCGAGCCCGTCACCGGCTCCAGCGGCCTGGTGGTCTATCCGGACGGATACCTGGCGGGCCTGCGCCGGATCTGCGACCGGCACGGCATCCTGCTGGTGTTCGACGAGGTGATGACCGGGTTCGGGCGGGTCGGCCGGCCATTCGCCGCGATCCGGCTGGGCGTCGCGCCCGATCTGCTGAGCTTCGCCAAGGGCGCCAGCTCGTCCTACACGCCGCTGGGCGGCGTCATGGTGCGCGAGCAGGTCGCCGCCTTTTTTGACGACAACCTGTTCGATGTTGGACATACCCACGCCGGCCACGTTCTGTCCGTCGCCGGCGGTCTCGCCGCGTTGAAGGTCTATCGGGAAGAGGGCCTGTTCGACCGGGCGCTGGAGATCGAAGGCTGGCTGCGCGCGGGACTAGGGGACCTGCAGGACCGCCATGCCGTCGTCTGCGACGTCCGCGGGCTGGGCGCGTTCTTCGGGCTGGAGCTGGTCAAGGATCGCACCACCAAGGAACCCCTGGTGGCGTGGCATCATCCGTCGGGCTCGACGCCGATGCGCCTGTTCTACGGCGAGCTGCTGCGCCGGGGTGTGCACGCCTATGGTCGCTACAACATGGCCATGATCGCCCCGCCGCTCACCATCCGGCGCGATGAACTCGCGGAGGGCTTCGAGGCGCTCGACGCCGCGCTCTCGGTGCTGGAAGCCGCTCTCTAGCCGCCTTGCAATGGCATCTGGTCCTCGACGAGGCCGACGAACATCGCGGCGCCAATCGGCAGCACGTCGTCGTTGAAGTCGTAGGTCGGGCTGTGCAGGAAGCAGCCGTCAGCGCCGCCCTGGCCGAGCCGGAAGTAGGCGCCGGGCCTTTCGCGCAGCATGAAGGCGAAGTCCTCGGAGCCCATGCTCGGCTCCAGGTCCTGCACGACATGCTCGGGCCCGAGGAGGCGCGCGGCGACCCGCATGACGGTCTCCGCTTCGGCGGGCGTATTGATGGTCGGCGGATAGAGCGCCGTGTAGTCGAGCCGCGCCGTGGTGCCGAAGGCAAGGCCGACCCCATGGGCGATTTCCGTCAACCGGCGCTGAACCGTTTCCTGCACCGCGGGCGCATACCATTTCACCATGCCCGACATCCGCACCTCGGCGGGGATCACACTCAGCGCCGAGGGCGCTCCCGCCTGCAGCGAGTGCAGGCTCACGACGGCACTCTGCAGCGGATTGACGTTGCGGCTGACGATGGTCTGCAGCGCCGCAATGAGCTGGCTCGCCACGATGATCGGGTCGTTCGCCTGGTGCGGATGAGCGCCATGGCCGCCAATGCCCTCGACCGTCAGCTCGAAGCGGTCGATACCGGCCATCATCGGGCCGCGGGTCAGGCCGACCGTGCCGGGCGGCATCGAGGGCCAGTTGTGGAGCGCGAAAACGGCATCGACGGGAAAGCGTTTGAAGAGCCCGTCCTCGATCATGGCGCGCGCGCCGGCGTGGCCTTCCTCGCCGGGCTGGAAGATGAAAACGGCGGTGCCGTTGAACGCCCGCGTGGCGGCCAAGTGCCGCGCGGCGCCCAGCAGCATCGTGGTATGCCCGTCGTGTCCGCAACCATGCATCCGGCCGGGGTGTTGCGACTTGTGGTCGAAGCTGTTGGCCTCGGTGATCGGCAACGCATCCATGTCGGCGCGCAGGCCGATGGCTTTGTTGTTGTCGCATCGCTGTCCCCGCAGGACGCCCACGACGCCGGTGCGGCCGATGCCGGTATGGACCTCGAGGCCGAGCGCCCGCAGCTGGTCGGCGACGATGGCCGCCGTGCGCACCTCCTCGTAGCCGAGCTCCGGGTGGGCATGCAGATCGCGGCGGATTGCGATCAACGCGCCGTGGTCCTGCTTGATCGTCTCAAGGAAGGTCATGACGATATCCCATAAACGATACGATGCGTATCGATAATGAAAATACGATACGATCCGGTTGTCAATCGGGCTAGTCTCGTCGCGTTTGCGGAGGGACCTGGATGAACACCAAGCCCGCGGCCCGACCCGGCAGACCGCGTGACGAAGCCACGCATCGTGCGATCCTGCGGGCTGCCAACCGCCTTCTGCACGAAGCGGGCTACGGCGGCTTTTCGATCGAAGGGGTCGCACTGCGCGCCGGTGTCGCCAAGACGTCGATCTACCGGCGCTGGCCGAGCAAAGGCGCGCTGCTGCTGGATCTCTACATGGAGGGACTGGCGCCGGCGACGCTGGAACCCAGCGGCAAGAAGGTGCGCCAGGCGTTCGCTGCCTATCTCAATCAGACTGTCGAGCGCCTGAAGGATGCCGGCTGGAGCAACACCTTGCGCAGCCTCGTTGCCGAGGCCCAGAACGATCCGGCGTTGGCACGCCTTGTGCGAGACAAGGTCATCGAGCCGCGGCGCGAGGACGGGCGCCGGCTGCTCGAGCACGGCATGAAGACGGGGGAGATCCGCAGGAATGTCGATATCGATATCACGCTCGATTTCGTCTTCGGCGCGATCTGGTATCGCCTGCTGCTGGGACACGCCGCCGTCGATGAGGCGTTCGCCCGCCGCGCCACCGCCGAGCTGTTCAAGCGGATCGGCAGCGACCACGCAGTGCCGTGACTAGGTGAGGGCGTCCTGGTGCGCTACGCTTGCCGCACTGTCAGCCAGAGGAAACCACATGAGCGATCCCAAGAAACCGGACGTCGGCGCCTATATCGATGCCATGGCGCAGGTGGTCGGCGTGCCCATCGACCCGCAGTATCGCGACTCGGTGATCGCGAACTTCGAGCGCACCGCGCAGGTGGCAGCTCTGGCGCTGGGCGAGGAGTTGCCCGACGACCTGATCAACGCGCCGGTGTTCCGGCCGTGAGCACCATCGACAAGGACACGACGGCGGCCGCCATCGCGACGGCCGTATCCACCGGCAAGGCGACCGCGGCAACCGTGGTCGAGCAGGTGCTGCAGCGCATCGACACCCTGGACGAGACCTACAACGCCTTCACATCCGTGGTCGCCGGGCGCGCTCGCCAACGAGCCGCCGCCATCGATAGCGCCGTTGCGGCGGGCAAGGCGGTCGGCCCCTTGGCGGGTGTGCCATTCGCAGTGAAAAACCTGATCGACATCGTGGGCCTGCCGACCCTGGCCGGCTCCAGGATCAACGCCGACAACCCGCCTGCCGCACACGACGCCACCTTGGTCCAGCGCCTGGAGGCCTCCGGCGCGATCCTGGTCGGCGGCCTCAACATGGGCGAGTACGCTTACGATTTCACCGGCCGCAATGCGCATGTCGGTCCTTCGTGCAACCCGCGCGATCCGACGCGCATGACCGGCGGTTCCTCCGGCGGTTCCGGCGCCGCCGTGGCCGGCGGCCTGGTGCCGCTGGCGCTGGGCTCCGACACCAACGGCTCGATCCGTGTGCCGTCGTCATTGTGTGGCACGTTCGGCCTGAAGCCGACCTATGGCCGGCTGAGCCGCGCCGGCAGCTTCCTGTTCTGCGACAGCCTGGATCACCTCGGGCCGCTGGCGCGCTCGGTATGGGACCTCGCGGCATCGTTCGACATCATGCAGGGGCCAGATGCGGCCGATCCGGTCTGCACCGAACGGCCGGCCGAACCCACCTTGTCGCGGCTCGACGAGGGTGTTGCGGATCTGCGCATCGCCATCGCCGGCGACTATTTCGAGCGCCAGCTTCAGCCGGTGGCGGCGGCAGCGGTTGCGACCGTCACCAAGGCGGTGGGCGCCACCCGCAAGGTCGTGCTGCCCGACGCCGCGCGCGCCCGCGGCTGCGCCTACCTGATCACGGCGGCCGAAGGCGGTACCTTGCATCTGCCGCGCCTGCGCACGCGCGCGGCCGACTTCGATCCCGAGACACGCGAGCGCTTCATGGCCGGCGCGTTGACCCCGGCCGCCTGGTACATCCAGGCTCAGCGCTTCCGCCGCCAATACCGGCAGCGCGTGCTGGAGGCCCTGCAGGACGTCGATGTGCTGATCGCACCGGCAACGCCCATGACGGCGCCGCGGCTTGATCAGATCATGATGACCATCGACGGCGTCGAGATGCCGGTGCGCGCCAATCTCGGGATCTTCACCCAGCCGATCTCCTTCATCGGCCTGCCGGTGGTAGCGGCACCCCTGCAGCAACCGGGTGGCCTGCCCATCGCGGTGCAGCTGATTGCCAAGCCGTTCGACGAACAGGCCGCACTGCGCGTGGCACACTGGCTGGAGCGCCAGGGAATCTGCACCGCACCGGCAGCGTGAAAGGAAGACTCATGAGCCTCGAGATCAATATCCCGGATATCGTGCGGGAGGTGACCGCGGCCTTTCAACGCTACGAGGCGGCGCTCAACAGCAACGACGTGACCACGCTCGACGAACTGTTCTGGGACAGCCCGCACACCCTGCGCTACGGCATCGGCGAGCAGCTCTATGGCCATGACCAGATCGCGGCGTACCGGTCTGGCCGCGATCCCAAGTTCGTCATGAATCGCGACCTCGTGAAGCTGTGGGTGATCACCTACGGCCGCGACTTCGGCACGGCCAACTGCGAATTCCGCCGCCACGGTGATCCGCGCCTGGGCCGGCAGAGCCACACCTGGATGCGCACGCCGGACGGCTGGCGCATCGTCGCGGCCCATGTTTCGTTCGTCGGCGATGCAACGCGGATGAAAACGTAGGCCCGCGCGCTCGTTGCAATCGGCGCGCGCCACGCCCATATAGACCCGATACCATCAGGGACATCTTCCGCTTGAGCCTCCAGCGCCCGCGCCTTGCAGATCGTTCCAGTGCCGGCGGTGCGGCCAGTCGCTGGGTGCGGGTGGCCGCGTTCGCGCTGCTGACCGTGACGTTGGCGCTGGTCGGCCAGGCACTGCCCGTGCGCGGCGGTGCGCAGGTGCCTGCCGACGGCGTCGTCGATCGGGCGGTCGGTGGTGACCGCGGCATCCTGCCGGTAAAACCAGGTCTGCGCGTCATCGGCGATGCGCGCGGAGCGCGTCCCGCGCTCGATCACGATCCTTCCGTCGTCATTGTCAGCGTCGCGGCGAGCCTGCCGGAAACGCAATGGCTGGTCGAGCCGCTGTCGGTGACGCACGACAATGTTCGTCCGCAAGATGAGAGATGGACGCAGCGTCCACGCGGCCCGCCGATGGAACGGGCGTCCGTTCCGTCCATCCGCTCGCGCCTTCCTCGCATAATGCTCAGCCACGCATGATGGCATGAGCCTGTGCCGATGACGGGCGCGATGCGCCTGCTCATCCCCGCCAGGACTTCATGCCATGCGTCAGTCTCCCTGGAAGGTGACGGCCTACGCCCTCATCGTCCTTTGCGGCGTTCTTGCCGCGCTGCCCAATCTTCTCACCCGTGACCAGCTCGCACGCCTGCCCGACTGGATCCCCAAGCAACAGGTGACCCTGGGGCTTGACCTGCGCGGCGGCTCGCAACTGCTGCTGGAAATCGACAACGATGCCGTGCGCAAGGATCGCCTCGACAGCCTGGGCGACTCGGTCGCCGCTGCGCTGCAGACCGCCGGCATTCGCCACGGCGGCGTGCGCATCGCCAACGGCGCGGTCAGCGTCACGCCACTCGATGCTGCCCAGGGCCGCGACGCGGCGCGGGCGCTCGCCGCCCTGAACACGCCGGTCGAGACCCGGTTCGGTGCCACCGGACCGGCGTCGCTGGAGATCACGACCGGCAGCGACGGCGCGGTCACGCTGAAGCCGACCGAGGCCGACCTCGTGGCGCGCATCAATGCGGCCGCCGATCACAGCCTGGAGATCGTGCGCCGGCGCATCGACCAGGCCGGCATCGCCGAGCCGACAGTGCTGCGCCAGGGCGCCAACCGCATCCTGGTGCAGCTGCCGGGCGTGCAGGATCCCACGCGCATCAAGGAGCTGCTCGGCAGCACGGCGCGGCTCAGCTTCCACATGGTGGCCGAGGAAGGCGGCGAGGGGCGGATCGCCGGCACGACCTTGCTGCCGCTGGAGGGTAGCTCGGCGCAGATCCGCATCCGCTCACGCGTGATGCTGGACGGCGACCGCCTGGTCGACGCCGGCACCGGCTTCGATCAGCGCACCGGGCAGCCGATCGTGCAGTTCCGCTTCGATTCCCAGGGCACCAAGCGGTTCGCCGACATCACCCGCAACAATGTCGGCAAGCCCTTCGCCATCGTGCTCGACGGCCGCGTGCTGAGCGCACCGGTGATCCAGGAGCCGATCCTCGGCGGATCGGGACAGATCAGCGGCAATTTCACGGTCGAGAGCGCCAAGGACCTCTCCGTCCTGTTGCGGGCCGGCGCCCTGCCAGCGCCCATGAAGGTGATCGAGGAGCGTACCGTCGGCGCCGACCTCGGTGCCGACGCGATCGAGCAGGGCGTCCTGACCGGCCTCATTGGCTTTGGCCTGGTGTTCGCCTTCATGGTGCTGCTGTATGGCCGCTGGGGCCTGGTCGCCAACCTGGCACTGTCCATCAATGTCGCGTTGACCTTCGCTGCGTTGAGCCTGCTGGGCGCGACGCTGACCCTGCCGGGTATCGCCGGCATCATCCTGGGCGTGGGGCTTGCCGTCGATGCCAACGTGCTGATCAACGAGCGCATCCGCGAGGAGACGGCACGCGGACGCGGCGCAATGGCGGCGCTCGATGCCGGCTTCAAGCGCGCCTACAGCACCATCATCGACTCCAACGTCACGACCCTGATCGCGACCACGATGCTGTTCGCCCTGGGCTCGGGCCCGGTGCGCGGTTTCGCCGTCACCATGGGGCTGGGTATCGTGATCTCGATGTTCACCGCCGTGTCGGTCGTGCGCGTGATCATGGCGCTGTGGGTGGGTTGGCGCCGGCCCAAGGAGTTCGTGATCAGGCCATTGTTCGGTCTGTCGTTGATTCCGGACAAGACCGCGTTCCGCTTCATGCGCGGGCGCTTCATCGGCATCGCCGTGTCGGCAGTGCTGTCGATATCGTCGCTGGCGCTGTTCGTACATCCCGGCCTGAACTACGGCATCGATTTCGTCGGCGGCACGCTGGTCGAGGTCAAGACGCAGGAACCGGCCAAGCTCGACGCCTGGCGTCAGGCCCTGAGCGGCCTGAATCTCGGCGAGATCGCGCTGCAGGAGGCGGGATCGGCGCGCGACGTGCTGGTGCGCATCGAACGCCAGCCCGGCGATGACCAGGCGCAGGCCACCGCCACCGACCAGGTCAAGGCCAAGCTGGCCGAGATCGCGCCGGGCTCGACGATCGAGCGCGTCGAGGTCGTCGGCCCCAAGGTCAGCGGCGAACTGATGGAGGCGGGCTTCCTCGCTGTTGGGCTCGCGTGCCTGGCGATGCTGGTCTACATCTGGATTCGCTTCGAGTGGCAGTTCGCGGTCGGTGCCATCGTCACCCTGGTGCTCGATGTCACCAAGACCGTGGGCCTGTTCGCGCTCACCGGACTCGACTTCAACCTGACGGCAATCGCGGCGCTGCTGACCCTGGTCGGCTACTCCGTCAACGACAAGGTCGTGGTCTATGACCGCATGCGCGAGAACTTGCGCCTGTACAAGAAGATGCCGCTGCGCGAGCTGATCGACCTCAGCATCAACGCCACGTTGGCGCGCAGCATCTACACCTCGGCGACGGCGTTCCTGTCGATGCTGCCGATGGCGCTGGCCGGCGGCAGTGCCGTCGACAATTTCGCCATCCCCATGGTGTTCGGCATCGTCGTCGGCGCCAGCTCGTCGGTGTTCATCGCCGCACCGATCCTGCTGTTCCTCGGCGAAGGGCGGCTGCGGCCGGCAGCGCGGCCATCGACGCTGGCGGTCTCGTCAGCCGGATGATGTGACGGCGGGGCGGGCGGTGCCGCCCGCCCCGCGACGCTAAGCTACCACGTGAAAGCCAGATGCTGGCTGCGGCCCGGCGCGATGGTCACGGTTCGCGTCTGTACGCGCCCCTCGCTTGCGGCGCGGACCGTGTACTGGCCGGCCGGCAGGTTGGCGAGCAGGAAGGGACCCTGCGCAACGGTCTGTAGCATGGGCTGTCCGCGCATGTCGGTGACACTGACGTCGACGTTCGCCAGGAAGTCACCGCGCGGCACGCTGGCGCGGGCGAACTCGAGTCCCAGCATGTAGCGCGGGATGGCGGCACGGAAGGCTTCCGCCTCGTCGCGGCCCACACCGCCGGTGATGAACGTCACGCCACCCTGGTGACGCTCGACGGGCTCTGTTCGCATGCCCTGATAGGCATCGGCGGGCGGGCGGTCATACGATCTGTAGTACGGGCGGTCGACAGGTGGCCGATCGTAGGGCGCATCGTACCGGTCGACCTGTGCCCATGCCGGCAGTGCTGCAGCGGCTGACAGACCGACCGTGACAGCGATGTGCGCGAGCTTGGTCATGTGTACCTCCGTCGCGGCGTGCGCGCGAGATACTAAAAAACGCCTGTCAGAAACCGAAGGTTCCGCGTGTGGTGATATCGTGCCGCAATCTCGCCACTATGAATCGCGGCTGAAGCCGGCCAGCCGCAGGCTGCTGGTGAAGACCGCAATGGCGGCAAAGGCGGCGCCGATCAGCAACGCCAGCGTGGGCCCCGCGGCATGCGTAGCGACCAGGCCGAAGACCAGCGCGACCAGGGCGGCGCCCATGGTCTGGCCCATGACACGGGCGGTCGACAGCACGCCGCCGGCGCTGCCGCTGCGCTCGCGCGGGACGCTGTTGATCAGGATGCGATTGTTGGGCGACTGGAACAGGCCAAAGCCGACACCGCAGATCGCCATGCGCCAGGCGATATCGGCGTGGCCCGGCTGGGCCGGCAGGAACGCCAGCAGCAACAGGCCGGCACACAGGATCGCCAGGCCCAGGGCGCCGAGCAAACCGGCCGGATAGCGGTCGGAAAGACGGCCGGAGATCGGTGCCGCGATTCCCACAGCCACCGGCCACGGCGTCATCAGCAGGCCGGTGTCGACTTGCGTCAGGCCCAGCACGTCCTGCAGGTAGAAGGGCAATGCCACGAAGGCCGCACCTTGCGCCGTGAACGAGCAGACCGAACTCAGGACCGACAGCGAGAAGATCGGCCGGCGGAAGATGTCGACCGGCAGCATGGGGATCGGCAGGTTCGCCTGCCGCATGACGAAGGCGACGCCCAGCCCAACCGCGGCGATGAGCTGTGCGGCAACAGCGATGGCGCCATGACCGTGCGCGATGCCATCGATGCCGCTCAGCAGCAGACCGAAGGTCAAGGCGCACAGCAGCGCGCTCGGCAGATCGAACGGATGCGGCGTGGGCTCCGTCACCGGCAAGGTCGAGGTCGACAGCAGGAACGCCACGACGCCCAGCGGTACGGCGATCGCGAACAGCCACTGCCAGGGACCCAGCGCCAGGATGGCGGCCGCCACGGTTGGCCCCAGTGCCGCTGACGTCGCCACCACCAGGGCGTTGAGCCCCATGGCGCGGCCCAGCGCCTCGCGCGGATAGGTGAACCGGATCAGGGCCGGGTTGACGGCCATGATGCCGGCGGCGCCGATGCCCTGGATCGCCCGCGCGATGACCAGGGCGGTTAGCGATGTCGAGAGCGCGCAGGCGAGCGACGCCAGGGTGAACACCACGACTCCGGCACGAAAGACTTTGCGATAACCCAGCACATCGCCTAGGGACGACAACGGCAGCAGTGAGACGACAACGGCGATCTGGAAGGCGTTGACGATCCAGACCGAGCGCGATGCCGTGGTCTCGAGATCCCGAGCGATCACCGGCAGCGCGACATTGGCCAGCGACCCGTTGAGCACCGTCATCGCCAGCCCGATGGCGATCGCCGCCACGGCCCAGTGGCGCCGCGGCGTCGGCAACCCGTCGCCGGCATCGATCGGCAGCGTCGTCATGTTCTTACTGCGTCACCGTCGGTGCATCGCCGGCAACGGTGGTGCGTTGCATCAGGCGCTTGTACTTCACCGCGTCGTAGGGCGTGGCGCGGTGCAGGACGGCACGATTGTCCCAGATGATGATGTCACCCGCGCGCCACTGGTGCGACATGCAGAACGCGGGCTGAGTCGCGTGCGCCGTCAGTTCGTCGAGCAAGGTGCGTCCTTCGGCGAATGACCGATCAACAATGTGCGAAGCGTGCGCGCTGACATACAGCGCCTTGCGGCCGTTGATCGGGTTCACCCGCACCAGGCGCTGCTTGACCGGCGGCACCTCGGCTTTCTGCGCCTCGGTCAGCACCGTCGGATCGACCAGGCTGCGCGAGTAGGCCAGCGAATGTTCGGCTACCAGTGTCTCGATCTTCTGTTTCATCGCCTCCGACAGGCCGGCATAGGCCGCACGCAGGCTGGCGAACTCGGTATCGCCGCCCTCGGGCGGGCAGAGGCGTCCCGACAGCAGAGAGCACAACGCCGGCACCTTCTTGAACGAACTGTCGGTGTGCCAGAAATAATTGGCCTTCTGGTAGATCATGCGCCGATCCTCAGGCGGGATCACGGCGCCGGTATTGATATCCAGGTTCGATTGCCGCGCGAAGGCCGTGCCGCCGGCCGGATTGGCGCTGACCGTGGTCTCCAGCGGACCGAACAGCCTGGTGAAAGCGACCTGCTGCGCATCGTCGATCGGCTGGTCGCGCAGCAGCACGACCGAGTGCTCCTCGAAGGCCGCACGGATCTCACCGAACACGACAGCATCCACCGGCCGCGTCAGGTCGGCACCGCCGATCTCAACGCCGAACAGGGGATGCAGCTTGCGGAACGTCAGGGGCATGGTTGCCAGCTTCCAGTATGCGGACTTCAGTTTAGCGCGAATGGACGTCAGCGGTCGTGCAAGCGTTGCAACGCAGGTCGGTGCGCATCGACGCAGACGGTTTGTACCTGGCGCGGTGCGTCTATCCGTTTGTTGGCTCTACTATGCGGTCGGGTAAATGAGCGTGAGTGGATGTCGCCCATGCTTTCGATAGATCGAAAAGTCGGAATCAAGCGTGAGGATCGCGTGCCGTTCGTGGAGCTCGGCCATGCGTAAAATACAGGAGTCGGCCAGCGACATCGGTGTGTCGCGATACTTCTGCAGGAGTTTGCGCAGCGCATCGATATGCTCTTCGATTCGAAAAGCAATCCTGAGTGCGCCGTTTTGCAGCAGCTCGAAAAGCGCGTCCTGCGCTCTTGAGTGGCGGGCGAGGAGATACATCGTCTCGGCTAGCACCGGCTCACAGACGAAGAGTGGAGCGTCGAGTTCCTCCATGCGCTCTGTCGCCCAACGATGATGCTTTTCCGCCCGGTCGAAAAAAGCAACGAGCGGCCCTGTATCAACGATGGCGAGCATCGCGTCCGAAATCCGTCAGATGCTTGGGATTCGAAGCGAGGTCCGAAACGCCAGAATCGACTACCCCCCGCGCGCCCTTCATCAGGGCGGCCAAGCTCGATTGCCCGCGGGTTTTGCGCGGTGCTTCCAGGACGAGCCGTAGGCCTTCCTCGACCAACTCTCGAAACTTGCGACCGCGCAGCGCCGCCTCTGCTTTGGCGCGGCGGTAAAGGTCATCCGGCACTTCGACGGTGGTCTTCATTACAGATCTCGTTGCCATAAAACCATAAAAGAATATTTATGCAAATGTTCTGAAATTTCAAGTCGTACGATGCCCATGCCCAGCGAAAGTTGGCGCGCATCGGGTTGGGGCTCAAATGAGTCTGCCTGTCTTCCGCGCGGGAAGATGGCTTTGTCCAACAATTGGGCAATAATCGAATTTTCCCCATGATGCAGGTGATGGTCACCAAACTGTCGCAGATCCGTCATCGGGCATTTACCGCCGGACCATAGGCATCGCCCTGCAACGACAGGAGCGATGCACGCGTGACGGTCGACGCCATCATCACGGCCGACGTTCTGGACGTTCCATCCAGCCCGGCCCAGACGGTTCACCGACGACGGCCCCCCTCGTGGGGCCTGGCTTACGCGTTGTTGCTGCCGTCGTTGTTGGGCCTGGCGGCCTTCACCTACCTGCCGGTCCTGCGGGTGGCGATCGATTCGCTGTATGTGACGCCACATGGCGCCGGCGGGGTGACACGCTTTGTCGGCCTTGAGAACTTCGCGCGCGTGCTGGGCGATCCGGCGTTTCGCCAGGCCGCGCTGAACAACCTCGTCTATGCCGCCGGCACCGTCGCGCCGAGCGTCGTGCTGGCGCTGGCCTTCGCGCTTGCGGTGCGGCGTTCGACCCGATTCAACGCCGTGGTGCGCACCATCCTGTTCTTTCCGTCGCTGGTGCCGTTGGTGGCCGCCGCGTCGCTGTTCTTCTTCATCTTCCTGCCCGGCGTCGGGTTGCTCGACTACTACCTTGCCAAGCTCGGCGTCAGTGGACCCAACTGGATCGGCAATACCGACGTGGCGCTGTGGTCGATTGTCGGCCTCACGGTATGGAAGAACGCCGGCTACTACATGCTCTTCTATATCGCCGGCCTGCAGAACGTGCCGCGCGATCATATCGAGGCAGCCACGGTGGACGGCGCCAACGCCGTGCAGCGGCTGTGGTACGTCATCCTGCCGGCATTGCGGCCGACCACGGCGTTCGTAGTCACCATCGCGCTGATCCACATGCTGACCGCGGTGGATCACGTTGTGGTGCTGACCAAGGGCGGCCCAAGCAACGCCACCAACCTGCTGCTGTTCTATATCTTCCAGGAAGCGCACGAGAATTTCGATACCGGCAAGGCGGCTGCGGCGACGGTGATCAGCGTCGCGGCACTGCTGGTCGTGTCGCTGGGCTCGCTGCGCGGCATGGAAGCGGGAAGTCGCCGTGAGGCTTGACCGCCATGTCGGTCCGGCGTTGATCGCGGCCGCTGTCGCGACCATCGCCTTTGTCTGGGCAACGCCGTTCCTGTGGACGCTCGTTGCCGCGTTCCGGCCCGAGAGCGCCGGCAGTGCCGACATGGCATCGCTGCTGCCGGATTTCACGCCGACCCTGGCCAATTTCCGGCTGGCGTTCGAGAGCGGCGACTTCGGCCTCTACTACGTCAACACGATCATCGTTGTTGTCGGCGTCCTGGGTGTGCAGCTGGTGACCATCAGCCTGGCCGGCTACGCCTTCGCGCGGCTGGAGTTCCCTGGACGCGACGTCCTGTTCTACGTCTTCCTGGTGCAGCTGATGCTGGTGCCGTCGGCGCTGATCGTGCCCAACCTGCGCACCACGGTCGATCTTGGCCTGTACGACACGCTGGCCGGCGTCATGGCGCCGTACTTCGCCTCGGCGTTCGGCACCTTCCTGATGCGCCAGACCTTCCGCGGCATCCCGCGCGATTTCGAGGAAGCCGCCGCGATCGATGGCGCACCGTGGTGGGCGATCGTCTGGCATGTCCTGTTGCCCATGGCGCGGCCCGGGCTGATCGCCTTCGCCATCGTGTCGGTGACGGCGCATTGGAACGAGTTCCTGTGGCCGCTGATGGTGATCAACGATCCCGCCAACCACACGCTCACCATCGGGTTGGCGACTTTCACCAAGGGTGCCGAGGGCGCCAAGGAATGGGGCGTGCTGGCAGCCGGCACCCTGCTGGTGATGGCGCCGCTGGCCATCGTCTTCGTCGCCTTCCAGCGCCGCTTTGTCGAAAGCTTCGTGTTCAGCGGAATCAAAGGCTAACAAATGGAGAGAGGCATGCACGTCATTCGCAGGCTGGGCGCCGGTGCACTTGCCGCCGCGCTGGTACTGGCATCGAGCGCGGCCTGGGCGCAGACCAAGATCGAGTTTTTCTTTCCGGTGCCGGTCGAGGGCAAGCTGGCGCGCGAGATGACGCGGCTGGTGAAGCAGTTCAACGACAGCCAGAAGGATGTCGAGGTCACCGCCGTCTACACCGGCAGCTACGACGAGACCAAGCTCAAGGCGCAGGCCGCGGCCAAGGCCGGCAAGCCGCCGTCGGTCGTGCTGATGAGCGCCAACTTCAATGTCGATCTCAAGCTGGCCGGCGACATCCTGTCGCTCGAGCCGTTCCTCGCCGCCGAAGGCACGACGCGCGAGAAGTTCCTCGGCGATTTCTGGCCGGCGCTGCACGCCAATGCCACCGTCGACGGCGAGCTCTACGGCGTGCCGTTCCATAACTCGACGCCGCTGCTCTATATCAACACCACGCATTTCAAGGAGGCCGGTCTCGATCCGGCCAAGCCGCCCCGGACCTGGGCCGAGCTGGTCGACGCCGCCAAGAAGCTCACCAAGCGCGACGGGGAGAAGATCGAGCGCCACGGCTTCATGATGCCCGGCGGCTACGATTATCTCGGCTGGCTGATGAGCGCGTTGTCGATGTCCAACGGCGGCCGCTACTTCAACGAAAGTTACGGCGGCGAGGTCTACTACGACACACCCTCGATGCTCGGTGCCGCCAGGCTGGTCGAGGACCTGGTCTACAAGCACAAGGTGATGCCCTCGGGCGTGGTTGAGGCCGGCGGCGTATCGACGGCGTTCTTCGCCGGCAAGGCGTCGATGGTGCTGCTGTCGACCGGCTCGCTCTCGTTCATCCGCGAGAACATGAAGACGCCGTATGACGTCGCCTTCGTGCCCCGCAACGTGCGCAACGCGGTGCCGATCGGCGGCGCCTCGCTGGTGATGTTCAAGGGCCAGAGCGAGGCAAGCCAGCAGGCCGGCTGGAAATTCGTGCGCTGGCTGTCGTCCACCGACGTGTTGGGCGGCTGGAGCCGCTTCACCGGCTACTTCGCGCCGCGCAAGTCGGCCTACGACACCGCCGAGATGAAGGAGTTCATCACGCGCAACCCCGACGCCAAGGTGGCGCTCGACCAGCTCGCCTACGCGCAGCCGTGGTTCGCGACCTACCAGACCGTGGCCGTGCGCAAGGCATTGGAGGACGAGATGCAAGCCGTGATGAACGGCAAGAAGAAGGCCGAGCAGGCGGTCAAGGACGCCCAGCGCAAGGCCGACGAACTGCTGCGGCCCTACATCGATCAGACGGCATTGAAGCTGCCGTGAGGAGAGGGAGCAATCCATGATCATTGCCCAGATTACCGACCTGCATGTCCGCCCGCCGGGCCGCCTGGCCTATGACCGGGTCGACACCAACGCCATGCTGCGATCAGCCGTTGCAGCGCTGATGACGCTGGAGCCGCCCCCCGATGTCGTGCTGGCGTCGGGCGATCTCACCGACTGCGGCCTGCTCGGGGAATACGAGACCTTGCGCGAACTGCTCGCGCCACTCTCGATGCCGGTCTACCTGGTGCCCGGCAATCACGACCGGCGCGATAACCTGCGCGCCGTCTTCTACGGCGACGGCTACCTGCCGACTGAGAGCGAGTTCCTGCACTATGTGGTCGATGATCAGCCGGTGCGGCTGATCGGCCTGGATACCGTGGTTCCGGGCGAAGGGCACGGACTGATGTGCCCGCAGCGACTCGCCTGGCTGGAGGACCAGCTGGCGCGCGAACCGGGCGAGCCGACGGTGATCTTCATGCATCACCCGCCGTTCCTGACCGGCCTCGCCGACATGGACCGCATCAACTGCCGCGGCGGCGATCAGATGGCCGACATCGTCGCGCGCTTCCCCAATGTCGAGCGCGTGTTGTGCGGCCACCATCACCGGCCGATCCAGACGCGCTGGGCCGGCACCCTGGCGTCGGTGGCGCCCAGCACGGCGCACCAGGTCGTGCTCGATCTGCAACCCGGCCCGACAATGTTCAATCTCGAGCCGCCGGCATACCAGCTCCATGTCTGGTCACCGTACACCGGCCTGGTGAGCCACACCGCCTATGTCGAGGCGTTCGCCGGGCCGTACCCGTTCGTGCTCGACCCCGACTACCCCGGCCACCGTCAGGCCGAGGCGCTCGCCGCCGAAGCAGCAGAGTAGGAGTGACGCAATGACACGCAGGAACGTCCTGCTGATCGTGGTCGACCAATGGCGCGGCGACATGCTGCCGTGCCTGGGTGCCGATTTCCTCAAACTGCCGAATATCGAGCGCCTGTGCCGCGAGGGCGTGACGTTCCGCAACCACTACACGCAGGCGGCGCCCTGCGGGCCGGCGCGGGCCAGCCTGCTGACCGGTCTCTACCAGATGAACCACCGGGCGGTGCAGAACACCATCCCGCTCGATGCCCGCCACGACAATCTCGGCAAGATGCTGCGCCGCATCGGCTATGATCCGGCGCTGGTCGGCTACACGACCACCACGCCCGATCCGCGCGCCACGACATCGGATGATCCGCGCTTCAAGATCCTGGGCGACGTGATGGAGGGCTTCCGGCCGGTCGGCGCCTTCGAGCCCTACATGGAAGCCTATTTCGCCTGGCTGCTGGCCAGCGGCGTCGACGTGGCCGCCCAGCGCGCCGACATCTGGCTGCCGAAGGAGGGCGCGCCGGGCCCGACGACGGCGGCGGCGCGGGTGCCGGCCGAGTTCTCCGACACGGCCTGGTTCACCGAACGGGGGCTGACTTATCTGCGCGGCCGCGGCGGCAATCCGTGGTTCCTGCATCTGGGCTACTACCGCCCGCATCCGCCCTTCATCGCGCCGCACCCATTCAACCGCCTGTACGATCCGGCCGCCATGCCGGCGCCGGTGCGCGCGGTCTCGCCGCAGGAGGAGGCGCGGCAGCATCCGCTGCTGGGCTTCTACGTCAACGACATTCAGCAATCGAGCTTCTTCCACGGCGGCAGCGGTTTGGGCAGTGCCATGACCGAAGCCGAGGTGCGCCAGATGCGCGCCGCCTATTGCGGCCTGATGAGCGAGATCGACCATCACCTGGGCCGCGTGTTCGCCTATCTCCAGGAATCGGGCCAGTGGGATGACACGCTGATCGTGCTGACCTGCGATCACGGCGAGCAGCTGGGCGATCATCACCTGCTGGGCAAGGTCGGCTACTTCGACCAGTCGTTCCACATCCCCATGATCGTGCGCGATCCACGGCCGCAGGCCGCGGCGACGCGCGGCACCATCGTCAGCCACTTCACCGAGACCATCGACACGCTGCCCACCATCCTCGACTGGCTCGACGCCGAGGTCCCACCGCAGGTCGACGGGCGCTCGCTGCTGCCGTTCGTCGATGGCAGGCCGCCGGGCGATTGGCGCACCGAGGTGCACTATGAATACGACTTCCGCGACGTCTACTACTCCAAGGCTGAAACGGCGCTGGGCCTGCACATGGACCGCGCCAGCCTCGCCGTCGTTCAGGACGAGCGCTACAAGTACGTGCACTTCGCCGCGCTGCCGCCGCTGTTCTTCGACCTGCGGCAGGATCCCGGGCAGTTCGTGAACCGCGCCGAGGATCCAGGCTACGCCAGCCTGGTGCGCACCTACAGCCAGAAGATGCTCGATTGGCGGCTGTCGTTCGCCGAACGCACGCTGACCGGCTACCGCGCCAGCCCCGAAGGGCTGCAGTCGCGCCGTTAGTGAAGTGTCCTCCCCACGCAGTGGGGGAGGTGGCCGAAGGCCGGAGGGGGAGCCCATGTGGTCGCCATTACCAAGATCACCACGGGTCCCCCTCCGCCCCTTCGGGGCACCTCCCCTAACTTCGTTGGGGGAGGGATCAACAGGGAGACCGATATGAAACACCTCACGTCTCGACGCCGCACGCTGGCCGGCATTGGTGCGGCCGCGGCATCGGCGGCGCTGCCGCGCTTTGCCATCGCGCAGGCCGACGACCGGCCGTCCATCACCATCGCCGTGCAACAGAACACCAACACCAACACGCTGACGCCGCTGCGCGAGCAGAGCAATGTCGGCGCCCGCATGATCTACAGCTTCCTCGAGCCGCTGATCGACGCCAAGCACCAGGCCGATCTGTCGCCGCAGCCGGGTCTCGCCACCCAGTGGCGGCGCGTCGACGACAAGACGCTCGACCTCACGATCCGGTCGGGCGTGAAGTTCCACAACGGCGATGCGATGACGGTCGAGGATGTCCTCTTCAGCTTCGGGCCCGAGCACATGTTCGGCAATCCCGATCCGAAGAAGCAGTCCGGCACCATGTTCGCGACCCAGCCCGGCGCCGCGGGCAAGGAAGCGCCACCGGAGGTGCAGGCGATCGCCCGCCGTCTGTGGCCCAAGCTGGAGCGGGTCGAGATCGTCGACAAGGAGACGGTGCGCTTCGTCAACGGCGTGCCGGATGTCACGCTGGAGGGCCGCATCGGCCGCTTCGGATCGGAGATCGTGAGCCGACGCTCGTTGCTCGAGGCGCCGGACTGGCTGACCTGGGCGCGCCGTCCGGTCGGCACAGGTCCCTATCGCATCACCGAGTTCAAGCCCGACACCCATCTGGTGCTGGAGGCCTTCGATGAGTATTGGGGCGGCCGGCCGCCGGCGAAGCAGATCAAGTTCACGGTCGTGCCCGAAGTGTCGAGCCGGGTGAACGGGCTGCTGTCGGGCCAGTACGATTTCGCCTGCGATATTCCGCCCGACCAGATTGCCGTCATCGAAAAGAGCCCGCGCCATCACGTCGTCGGCGGCACGATCACCAACCACCGCCTGATCTGCTTCGACAAGAACCATCCGCAGCTCGCCGATGCGCGCATCCGGCGCGCCATGGCGCTGGCGATCGACCGCAAGCTGATCGTCGACACGCTGTGGGGCGGTCGCACCGCGATCCCGCGCGGCCTGCAGTGGGAATACTACGGTCGCATGTTCCTGGCGGACTGGCCGCAGCCGGCCTACGACCCCGATCAGGCGGCGCGGCTGGTCAAGGAGGCCGGCTACAAGGGCGAGCCGATCCCGTTCCGGGTGCTCAACAACTACTACACCAACCAGGTGCCGACGGCGCAGATCCTGACCGAGATGTGGCGCGCCGTCGGGCTGAATGTGCGCATCCAGATGAAGGAGAACTGGCAGCAGATCTTCGAGAAGAACGAGCCGCGCGCCGTGCGCGACTGGTCCAACTCGGCACCGTTCGGCGATCCGGTCAGCTCCATCGTCAACCAGCACGGTCCCTCCGGCCAGCAGCAGCAGGTCGGCGAATGGACCAACCCGGAGTTCAACCAGCTCTCCGATGAGCTGGAGTCGAGCACCGACATGGACCGCCGCCGCGCCACCTTCCGCCGCATGCTGCAGATCGCCGAGGTCGAGGACCCGGCGTTCACGGTGCTGCACCAGAACGTCATCTTCTACGGCAAGCGCAAGACCATCGATTGGAAGCCATCGGCGCTGCAATACATGGACTTCCGCGCCCGCAACTTCCGCGCCGTGAGCACGTGATGTGTTCTGTCGTCCTGAGCGAAGGACCCGTTGTGCGGTCCGATCGCACGGGACTGTCAGTGGCGTACCGCGCGCTTTTTCGTCGGCCCGTGCGGACCGTCGGTTCAACGGATCCTTCGCTTCGCTCAGGATGACAAGGAGTCACCATGCCCCTGATCGAAATCCGCGACCTTGTTGTCGACTTCGACACCGGCAAGCGCGTCGTGCGGGCGCTGCACGGGATCGATCTGGCGCTCGAGCGCGGCGAGTCGCTGGGCCTGGTCGGCGAAAGCGGTTGCGGCAAGAGCGTCACGTGGCTCGCGGCGCTCGGCCTATTGGGACCGCGTGCCCATGTGCAGGGTGACGTGCGCCTGGAAGGCGTGCCGCTGCTGGAGGCCGATGCGCGTCAGCTCGAGCGGGTGCGGGGACGGCGCATCGCCATGATCTTCCAGGACCCGACCAGCTCGCTCAATCCCGTCCACCGCATCGGCACGCAGCTCGCCGAAGCGCTGGTGCTTCATCGCGGCATGAACGATCGGTCGGCGTGGACGGAAGCGCGCCGGCTGCTGGACCGGGTCGGCATCGCCAACGCCGCGCAGCGGCTCAACGATTATCCGCATCAACTCTCCGGCGGCATGAACCAGCGCGTGATGATCGCCATGGCGCTCGCGGGCGAGCCCGATGTGCTGATTGCCGACGAGCCCACGACGGCGCTCGATGCCACCATCCAGGCACAGATCCTCGATCTGCTGCGCAGCCTGCGCGACGACGGCGGCATGGCGCTGGTGCTGATCTCGCACGATCTCGGCGTCGTGGCCGAGAATTGCCAGCGCATCGCGGTGATGTATTGCGGGCGCATCGTCGAGACCGCGACGGTGGCCGACCTGTTCGCGCATCCGGCGCATCCCTACACGCGCGGCCTGCTGGCGGCGCTGCCCGAGATGGAAGGGCCGGTGCGCCGGCTCGAGCCGATCCCCGGCAGCGTGCCGGAGCCGTGGAACCTGCCGCCGGGCTGCGCCTTCGAGCCGCGCTGCCTGCACGCGCGCGGCGAGTGCCGCGCATCAGTGCCGACGCCGCACCGCGTCGCCGCCGGCCATAGTGCGGCATGCGTTCGCTTCGGCGCGCTGGTCTCGGATCAGGCACCGCAAGGCACCCGCCTGCGCGAGGTAGCGTGATGGAAACACGACTTGAAACTGCTGGGAGAGCGGGCGTCCCGCCCGCTCATGATGCGGGCGGGACGCCCGCGCTCCCAGGGAAGACCCCGCTCCTCGAAGCCGACAACATCCGTCGCCACTTTCGCGTCCGCCGGAGCGGCTGGTTCGGCGCCGGCGCCACGCTCAAGGCTGTCGATGGCGTCTCGTTCCAGGTTGCGCCGGGTCGCACGCTGAGCCTGGTCGGCGAGAGCGGCTGCGGCAAGTCGACCACGGCGCGCCTGGCGCTGGGCCTGCTGCCGCTGAGCGGCGGCGCCGTGTGCTTTGCCGGCGAGCCCGTCGGCGCGACATACGATGCGGCCTGGCGCCTGCAGCGCCAGCGCCTGCAGCTGGTGTTCCAGGACACCATGGGCGCGCTCGACCGGCGCATCGCGGTCGGCCGCCAGATCATCGAGCCGCTGGAGATCCACGGCATCGGCAGCCCGGCCGAGCAGCGCGCCCAGGGCATGGCATTGCTCGACGCGGTCGGCTTGAAGCCGCATGTGTTCGACCGCTATCCGCACGAGCTGTCGGGCGGTCAGCGTCAGCGCGTGGTGCTGGCGCGCGCGTTGATCCTGAAGCCGCAGCTGATTGCCTGCGACGAACCGATTGCGGCGCTGGATGTGTCGATCCAGGCCCAGGTGATCAACCTGCTGATCGACCTCCAGGAGCGCTTCAACGTCGCCTACCTCTTCATCAGCCATGACCTGAAGGTCGTGCGCCAGATCAGCCACGAGGTGGCGGTGATGTATCTCGGCCGTATCGTCGAGCACGGTACGCCCGACCGGCTGTTCCGCCAGCCCGAGCATCCCTATACGCGCGCGCTGGTGTCGGCGATACCGGTCGCATCTCCAGCGCGCGCCCGCCAGCGCCTGCTGCTGTCGGGCGACCCGCCCAATCCCATCGACGTGCCCGCCGGCTGCGCCTTCCACACGCGCTGCCCCTCGGCGATGCCAGCCTGCCGTACGCAGACGCCTGAACTGCGCCCACTGCCCGACGGCCATCGCGTCGCCTGCCATCTGGCGCACGGCGATGCCGGCGCGGTGGCGACACAAGCCGCGTAGTGGGGCGATCCATGTGCTATGCAACGAACCTTAGCTTGCGCACTTACCTCACCCTGAGGAGCGGCCCGCAGGGCCGCGTCTCGAAGGGTGGGCAACAGCGCAGGCGGTGCGATCAGGCTTTTTCCACGACTCCGTCTGTAGCCCATCCTTCGAGACGGCCGCGCTGTCGCGCGGCCTCCTCAGAGTGTGTGAGCCTTTTGTTTCTGGCGCTGCGAGAGTTGAGGATCGGCCGTCGGCATGATTCGATAGCGCTTGATGTTTGGAAGCGTCAGGAGTCGGACGATGCCAGGT
>Ga0187894_10002005_pt1 | contig 25072 bp, 21 predicted proteins | sample GBC1701081metaG_FD_136650 | JGI IMG/M metagenome (GOLD analysis project Ga0187894, IMG submission 136650) | White microbial mat communities from a lava cave in the Kipuka Kanohina Cave System on the Island of Hawaii, USA - GBC170108-1 metaG ... | reverse complement strand
TCAAGGGAAGTACGCGGAGAAAGATGAGGAGACAGGATGGAGCCACTTTGAGGCCAGAGAATATGATGCGGTAATAGGCAGATGGACATCGAAAGACCCAGCAGGTCAATTTCATTCGCCCTACGTTGGGATGGGAAACAACCCTGTTAGTAATGTTGATCCTGATGGGCGAAAGATAATCATCAATAGATTTTTAAGAAGAGATTTGGTCTATGAAAATGGTTCGCTCTACAATATGGACGGGTCTGCTTACACTGGCAGGGTTGGTGGCTTTTTAGGAAAACGATTTGATGCATTGAATAATTTGAATTCAGTCTCAGAGGGAGCATCAAGGTTGAGAACACTGGAGAGCAGTCCTTTTGATTTTATTATAAAAAGAGGAGCGAATGAATTTATACCGAATAGTATAAGTGGATCAGCAATGGCGCTTAATGCGCAGGTAAGCGGTATGGCTATACCAGCAGGAGTAACTGTTGGTTCGGGGGGGATCATTAAATGGAGGCCAGGCGATTTTACAGGTGATTTGAACTCTGCTGGCAGCAATCAAAGGCCAAGTTTTATTGGATTAGGTCATGAGCTACTGGGACATGCCTATGCTGCGAGTCAAGGAATGACAGACTGGAGAAGGCATTCATCTGGATTATTTAGTATGGATGAATTTAATGCTGTGCATGTAGAGAATCTACTTCGTGCACAATGGCACTTGCCACTTCGTACTAACTATGGCCCACAACTGATGATTAATAGAGGGGCAGGTCCATTTAGCTCCTACTTCTACGGACAGAATGGTTACTACTACGATCAAATAAATTATCAGCGACATTATTCCGGGCCTCATTCAGGTAGATAGTATGGAAAACGCACCGTCAAATTATTTAATCCCAGTAATTCTGTTGTTCATCTTCTGCACTTCTTGTGTGGCAAGTAAGGAACCAAGAATAAAAGAACGAATCGTTTCTTTAAAACAAGATGTTGCACATCCACATATTGAAGTACATCTGAAAAACTCTAAGATTCTTTTTTCCAAGGAAGCTGTTATCAAAATATTGGATAAGGAGTTACGATCGAACCTACAACAGGAGGTAAAGTCTAACAAAGAGAAGTTGAAACACCTTTTGACTGAGGCAGCAGATCATTACGTCATATCATCACCTGATAAAGTGAACGAATTGGACGGTATGATCACAATAATTGATAAACTTTTGAGAAACGGCAAAGCTGTTGTTTTTGATGTCGAAGGGAATAAAGCAAACAAGATTAAAGTGAAGGAAGAGCACTTGTTGTTCGGATCATATCAGAGATCATTTGTATTGCTGGATGACAGAGAGATAATAGTCACTTCTGTTAAGTTCGGAGAATGAAGTAAACTGGAGATTTAAGATAAGGGCCCAACTGTGGACGGTTGAGCCTTTAGCCCTTCGCCTTTGTTGGTGTTCTTCACCAACAAAAGATAGCGGAGAAAACAAAGTGAAAGGATATTAAAATGATTGATCGAGTAGAAATATATGAGAAAGAGCACCCCGGGTTTATTACCATCACATGCCGTGGAGGCTTCCGCCTGGCAAAGAAAAACTTCGATGCCGCAGGCGTGCCTTCGCCTTTCGCCTTTGTTGGTGTTCTTCACCAACAAAAGATAGCGGAGAAAACAAAGTGAAAGGATATTAAAATGATTGATCGAGTAGAAATATATGATAAAGAGCACCCCGGGTTTATTACGATCACATGCCGTGTCTTGTTGGTGGAAACACCAACAAGGGCTGGGGCGTATCAAGAAAGAAGTTGTATGACATCTTCACACCGCTGGAGCTTGAAGGAATTTACAACCGATTTTGTAATGGAGATTTTAGTTCCAAGCGATACAGCAACTTAAAGACATTGCATGAACTTGAACACCTGAGAAATAAAGTAATGGTTGGCATGCTGATTTATCAGGGCTTACGCTCCGATGAGATTATACATTTACGGACGGAAGACGTGCGCTTGCGAAAGGGAATAATCGAAATACCAGAAGTAAAAAACAGCAACAGTCGTGAAATGAAACTGGAAGCCTGCCAGATCATGGAGCTTCACCAATATATGACGGAAGGACGAAAGGAAATCCTAAGCCTAACAAATCAACAGACCTGCCTACCGGACAGGCAGGCTGAGAAACTTTTTATCAGTACAGGCAGCAGTCCTGATCTTCACAACACATTGAGCAAACTCAATGAGCAGTTAAAGTCTATCGAACCACGAGTGAAAAACTTGAAACAGATCAGGGCAAGCGTGATTACCAAATGGCTGAAACTCTACAATCTTAGACAGGTTCAATACCTGGCAGGGCACAAATGGATTAGCAGCACAGAAGAATATCTACAAAATGAAATGGAAGGGTTACAGGAAGAGATTAACAAGTTCCATCCATTAGGATAGAAATTTGCTATTTTTGTTTTGGATAATTATGGATCCAGTATGGATATATCTAAAAGTATAGAGGATAAGCTAAAGTTTAGCGGGGGTGTTTACCAGCAGATGATGCAGCGGTTAGGCATCATAGATAGCTTTAAAGGCAACTGGAAAGCCATTGAGCACCAGCATTCCAAGCATTTAAAGGAGCTTCGTAAAATAGCCACGATAGAAAGTATAGGCTCATCCACACGGATAGAAGGCGCAACCCTGACGGATGCCGAAGTGGAAAAGTTATTGAAGTCTGTAAAGATTACTAAGCTCAAAACAAGGGACGAACAGGAAGTCATTGGCTATTATGAAGTGTTGCAAGTGATCCTGGACAATCATCAGGATATTGAATTAACAGAACGCTACATCCACCAACTCCATGGTATGTTGCTAAAGCACAGCAGCAAAGACCAGAGCCACAAAGGAAAATACAAAGCCTTGTCAAATCAAGTAGTAGCTAATTACCCAGACGGAACAAAGCGAACGATATTCAAGACTACAGAGCCGCACTTGACGGCCACTGAAACACAAGAGGCAATCAAGTGGGCCAATGAACGGTTCATCAAACAAGACATGCATTCCGTAGTTGCCATTGCAGTTTTTGTCTATGAGTTTTTATCAATACATCCGTATCAGGATGGGAACGGTCGGTTGTCTAGGCTGTTGACTACGTTGTTAATGCTACAGCAGGATTACAAGTTTATCCAGTACGTGTCTTTTGAAAATATTATTGAGACAAAGAAAGAAGAATACTATCGCGCGTTGATGGAAGGCCAGAAGCACAGAGGTAAGGATACTGAGCTTATTGATAAATGGGTTTTGTTTTTTCTGGATTGCATGGTGGTATTGATACAACGATTGGAAGCCAAGTATGAAATGTACAACAAGCTGAAGAAGGAACTGAACGAGCGTCAGCAGAAGATTTTGCAATACATTAAGAAAAAGAAAACAGTACAGATCAGTGAGATCGATACTGCTTTTAAAGACTACGCACGTAACACATTGAAAAAGGATTTAGCTTACTTGGTGAATGAAGGTCTCTTGCTGAAAACAGGAGAAAAGAGGGGAGTAAGGTATCACATCAAAGAGTAGGCCAACCCTTCTGCACGTTTTACTGTCACAGTTTTTGCAGCCCTCGCTTCATGCAGCACATGGCCAGGCCGCACAAGTCAGCCGCACGAACCAAAGCCAGTCCAAGAGCTGCATCCCAACCCACAAGCAAAAATCGGTGCCAGTAAAACATGCCCAAAGCTATGTTTACATAACGTGCTCTTATGCAACTTAGCCTCTTAGCCTTTGTTGGTGTTCTTCACCAATAAAAGATAGCGGAGATAGCAAGTGAAAGGATATTAAATGATTGATCGAGTAGAAATATATGAGAAAGAGCACCACGGGTTTATTACCATCACATGCCGTGTCTTGTTGGTGGAAACACTAACAAGGGCTGGAGATTACAAGTGACTTGATATACAAAAGAGGTTGCCCAATTGCGGTGCAGGGAAAAAAGGTGTTTGAGATTAACGGTAAAGTCATTACAGTTGATTACGGCACAGGATCTTGCGATGCGATCATCACAATTTTAGTTGATGGCAACAGCAGAACAGTGAATGTAGGCAGGAGAGGATAGAAATTTCGATTCATAAAGAAAGCCCCCCGAGTACTCGGGGGGCTTTTTTGTTTTATCTTGCAATTGTAATTCAATTATTGTGAAGCAATATCTTGCCCTCATGAAGGATATCCTGGAAACAGGTGTATCGAAGACAGACCGCACCGGAACAGGCACCCTTTCGGTGTTTGGCAGACAATTAAGATTTGATCTTTCTCAGGGGTTTCCGTTGCTCACCACCAAGAAACTTCATACCCGCTCTATATTCATTGAGTTGCTTTGGTTTTTGAAAGGGGATACCAATATTAAATACCTGCATGATCACGGGGTTACCATTTGGGATGAATGGGCTGATCAAAACGGGGACTTGGGCCCTGTGTATGGTCAACAATGGAGAAGTTGGCCAACTCCGAATGGAGATACAATTGATCAGATCACCAATGTCCTCAATCAAATCAGGCAAAAGCCAGATTCACGCAGGCATATTGTTTCTGCCTGGAACCCAGCCGAAGTAGATAAAATGGCGCTACCTCCATGCCATGCCTTGTTTCAGTTTTATGTAGCCGAGGGTAAGCTATCGTGTCAATTATATCAACGCAGTGCCGATTATTTTTTGGGCGTTCCGTTTAACATTGCATCGTATGCATTGCTCACTCACCTGTTTGCGCAGCAATGCGATTTATTACCGGGTGATTTTGTTTGGACAGGCGGTGACACACACCTGTACACCAATCACTTGGATCAGGCAAGACTCCAACTGGCCCGCGAACCTTTTGCTTTACCGCAGTTGAACATTCGCAGGAAGCCAGCCTCCATTTTTGATTATCAGTTCGAAGACTTTGAGATTTTGAATTACCAGGCCCACCCCGGTATTAAAGCTCCTATTGCTGTTTGATCCCCCTGTTTCAATAAGAATGAAACATTGATTTTGTAACAATCGAATCATTTAGGCGACAAATGCCGTAATTAACGTGAGTATGGCAGAAAAAAGCAGTGTTTTTGATATGATCGGTCCTGTTATGATTGGTCCTTCCAGTTCACACACTGCCGGGGTTGTGCGAATTGCACGTACTTCGCTAAAATTATTAGGAGGTATTCCGGAAGAGGCAGAAATTGTTTTTTATAATTCCTTTGCCCGTACGTACGAAGGTCATGGAAGCGATCGAGCCATCATAGCCGGTTTGCTCGACTATAAAACTGACGATAAAAGAATTAAAGATTCCCTCGACCTCGCAAAAGAGAAGGGGCTGGTATATCATTTTAAGTCCATTGGCAATGCATCTGCATTACACCCCAATACCATCCGTCTAAACCTGCGTCTCAAAGACAAGAAGATAGAAGTGGTTGGAGAAAGCAAAGGAGGCGGTGTGATTAACATTGCCGAAGTGAACGGCTTCAAAGCAGATTTTACCGCAAACCTCCATACGCTTATTATTTTTGCGGCCGATGTGAAAGGCAGTATTGCCTTCCTGGCTAATGTGCTGGCGCATGATGATTGTAATATTGCTACCATGTCGGTTTCGCGGAAGGGTAAGAATGACTTAGCCTGTTTAGTTATTGAAATGGATTCGGGGGTGAAACCTGTAACATTGGCTTACGTTCGGAGTCTAAGCTGGGTAAAAGAAGTTATTTATATACCGGATATTGATCGTTAAGAATTATTAAAGAATGGAAATGAAAAGAATTTTACCATTGTTTATTGCTGTGATATTCTCTGTTAGCATCAAGGGTGTGGCCCAGATCGACTCAACAGCTAAAAAATGGACGTTGCGTGAAATTGTCGACTATGCAGTTTCTAATAATCTAACCGTTAAGCGAAGCTTGTATGGTGTAGAGACAGGTGAGATCAATTTTCTGCAATCAAAGATGGCCATGCTTCCTACCTTAAATGCCAGCGGGAGTTATAGTGGCAACTGGGGTCGTACGATTAACCCTGCCACTAACAATTTTACAGAGAACAGAACCGTAACCTCTAACTTGAGCGCAAGTGCTTCTCTGTTGCTTTGGAATGGTTTCAGATTATTTTATAGTATGAAACAGAGTGATGCTGAGTTGGATGCTGCCAATGAAGATTTGATCAAGGCAAGAAACGATGTTATTCTGAATGTTATTACTCTTTATTTGAATGTTGTATTCAATAAGGAATTGTTAGCCGTGGCTCAATTTCAGGTAAAGTCTACAAAAGAGCAGCTAGATCGAACTAAGAAACTTTCAGATGCTGGTTCAGTTCCTAAGGCGGATGTCTTGAATTTAGATGCTCAGTTTGCTACCAACGAATTGAATGTTATTCAACGTGAAAATGATTTGAATCTGTCGCTTCTCCAGCTTAAACAAGCACTGCAGTTACCAGCATCCACGTCTATGGATGTAGAACTTCCCCAGATTGATATTGAGGCTGAAGCAGCAATAACAAAAAGCGCGGAGGAAATTTTTGAAATTGCTACCATGTCAATGCCTGAGATTAAGGCTGCTGAATTGAGAAAGAAGAGTTCATCTTACGCTTATCAGTCAGCTAAAGGAAATCTTTATCCTCGACTAAGTGCTAATGGTTCATTCTCAACGTTATACTCTGATCAATTTCAAAGGTTTTTTTCGGATGGCACATCTACCACTGGTTATCCAACCATTGGATATGTTAATGGAGATATTTCACAACCTGTACAGGGACCAAATCAGATTACAGTTCCGGGAGGAGAGTTACGTGTTCCGGGGATTACCGATCAGTACCGAGATAACCGCGGAAGAAGTGTTGGGCTTACGTTGCAAATACCAGTTTTTAATGGGCTGCAATCGCGCTCTTCTATTCAACGAGCAGCGATTAACCGTGAGTTAGCAGACATTACCCTACTTGAAACTAAGAATTCCTTAAGGCAAATTGTTGAGACAGCGTATAACAATGCTCAGGCAGCCATCAAAACATATCAGTCAACAGATAAGCAGGTGAAATCTCGTGATGAAGCATTTCGAATGACAAAACAACGGTTTAACCTGGGGGCAGTTAATTTTGTGGACTACCAGATTGCTGAAAACAATTTATTCCAGGCTCAGTCCGATTTATTAAGAGCAAAGTATGATTTCATATTCCGAAAAAAAGTACTTGACTTCTATCAGGGCTTACCATTAGGATTTTAATTACAGTTTATCATAAGCAAAATGGCAAAACAAAAGCGCAAATCGAACAGGTTGATTTATGGGCTCATTGGGGCTCTTGTAATTCTACTCATTTTCGTAATCATGGGCCGTTCTATGGGATGGATCGGAAAGCCTAAGGATATGGAAGTTGAGTTGGCAAAAACCAAACGAGCCACCATTGTAGAAAAGGTCAGTGCCTCAGGCACGGTACAGCCTGTTACCGAAGTTAAGATCGCACCAGAGGTTTCGGGTGAAATACGTGAGTTGTTGATAGAAGAAGGGGACTCGGTAAGTCGTGGCCGCCTGATGGTAAAGATCAGGCCCGATACATGGGTATCACAGTTCGAACGGGCTGAGGCATCTCTGAACCAGCAAAAAGCCAACATGGTTTCTGCGGAAGCATCGTTATCACGTGCAGAAGCTACGTACACGAGGTCGGAGCAGGACTATAAGCGCCAGCAGAAATTATGGAATGAGAAAGTAATTTCCGAATCAGATTGGCAGTTAGCACAGCAGAATTTTAAAATAGCAGAGAATGATTTGAAATCTGCAAAGCAATCGCTGGAGGCATCTCGATATATTGTGCGAAGCAGTGAGGCTACTGTGCGTGAGGCAAGGGAGAACGTGCGGCTAACCAATGTGGCTGCCCCCATGGATGGCATCGTTTCTAAGTTAAGTGTTAAGAAAGGTGAACGTGTATTGGGTACCGCGCAAATGCAGGGCACTGAGATGTTGCGCATTGCTGACCTCAGTAAAATGGAGGTACGGGTTAACGTAAATGAAAATGATATTGTCCGTGTGCACATTGGTGATACAGCCATGATTGATGTGGATGCTTATGCCAATGCAGGTAAACAGTTTAAAGGTATAGTTACGAATATTGCCAATACAGCAAAGGATAAGTTATCTGCCGATGCTATTACTGAATTTGAAGTAAGAATATTAATTCTTAATTCCTCCTATCAGGATTTAGTAGCTAAAGGAAACCGTTATCCTTTCCGTCCGGGTATGACTGCAAGCGTGGAGGTTCTTACCAACCGTAAAATAGATGTGTTGTCAGTTCCATTGGCAGCAGTAACTACACGCAACCCCGATGAAAAACCTGCAGGTGATTCACAAGGACCTTCTGGTAATAATAATCAGCAAACGAGCGGACAGCAAAAACCAGTTGAAAAGAAAAAAGAAGATAAGATTGTGGTATTCCTGAACGAAAAGGGAGTAGCTAAAATGATTGAGGTGAAAACCGGTATCAGCGACTACGATAATATCGAGATACTTTCCGGCCTCAGCGACAGCTCAGAGGTTGTTACCGGGCCTTTCCTGGTGGTTTCAAAACGACTGAAGGACGGAGATAAGATACGCGCTGCCGAAAAGAAGAAAGAGAATAAAGAAGAAGATAAGACAGATAAGTAGTTTGTAGAATAATCATAAAAAAAGCCTCCTGATTTTGTCGGGAGGCTTTTTTTGTAACTTACAAAAAAAAACTATGGTACAGCACCCCTGGCATGAAGTACGGATTGGAACTAACCCTCCCGAGAATCTAAATGCCATCATTGAGATCCCACGCGGATCTCGGGCAAAATATGAAATTGACAAAGAGAGCGGATTGATCAAGCTCGATCGTGTGATCTATGCTTCCATGTACTATCCGCTCAATTACGGATTTATTCCACAGACATTAGGAGAAGACCATGACCCGCTGGATATTGTTGTATTAACACAAGTTTCGGTTGTACCGCGCTGCCTGATTCCCTCAAAAGTTATTGGTGTGATGCGCATGATTGACAGGGGAGAAGCTGACGATAAAATTATTGCCGTTGCTGAACAAGATGCGAGTGTCAGTCATTTAAATGATGTAAGCGAGCTTCCTGATTTTTTTCGGATTGAGCTTAAGCACTTTTTTGAAAACTATAAGACTCTTGAAAATAAGAAAGTTGTGGTGGACGAATTCTTAGGCAAGGAACATGCTTTTCCGATTATTGAAAGAAGTATTCAGTATTACAGCGAAACCTTTAGAAAAACTAAATAAATTTCTGAAGTTCAGTATATACCCTGTGCATGGGCAGCCCCATCACATTAAAGTATGAGCCCACTATTTTCTCAATCGCCACCAACCCTATCCAGTCTTGTGCGCCATACGCGCCTGCTTTGTCGAAGGGCTTGTGTTTATCTACATAGAATTCAATTTCAGCCTGAGATATTTTTTTAAAAGTCACTTCAGTTGAGTCATCGAAGCTTTCTTCCATTTCTTTCGACAGAATACATACGCCTGTCATGACCAGGTGAGTTCTTCCGCTGAGCCTGGTGAGCATGTGAATAGCCTCTGCGCGATCGGCAGGTTTATTGAGAATGGTATTGTCGAGGATAACAACCGTATCAGCGGTGAGCACTACTTCTTCGTGAATTTCTGAACGAAAATATTCTGCCTTTTTTGATGCCAGGTACCTGGCAACCTGCTCAATGGGTAATTCGTTGGGAAATGATTCATCCACATCCGGTTTTTCTACTGTGAAGTTGTACCCTGCCTCACGCATCAGGTATTGCCTGCGCGGAGAACTAGAAGCGAGAATAAGAGGGTGTTTGAAATTCATCTTCTTTTACCGAGCTAAATAAAAACCCGCAAATAACTTTAGGATAAAAATACGTTGATTTTTGGGGCATCGTGGCACCGCTATGACAAACTTTTTTCACATCCTCAATGGATACCTCATTGGTAATGATGGCCATTTGCGCTTCATCATTCCATACTTTTTTGAGGCAATCAGAAAAACTTCTATCAAACGAAATGTTCTCTGATTTTCGCTGGTCTTTTCCATTGATGCCCAATATTTTTTCGATTATGAAATAATGCATCACGGTCAGATCAAGCTCTTTTACTACCGGAGGAAAATTCCATCGCATGGTTAAGATTGCCTCCGGTTTTAGCCTGATTTTGTATGCGTTCTCTTTGAAGATTAATCCAAAGGCCCATTGTTTCCCTACAATGATTTCATTTACGGTATCAGCGTCCTCCACCGGTTTAACGATGAAATCCGTTTCAATCTTTTGAATGATTTCCGCTTCGCTAAAATTGGCTAAACCATGGATTAGGCGATGGGTTGGAAGTATCCGGAGATCATCTCCTTCGGTGTTTGTCAGGTACATTAAGTGAAAGTTGTAGCCCTCCTTACCCGTGTGATTTTGATTCTTTGCTTTTTGCTGATCCATGTATACCAGGGATCCTTCATAACGGTGGTGGCCGTCCGCCAGTATGATGGATTTTTCTTTCAATACATCTATAAATTTTTGAACAATAGCTGCATTGTGAATGATAGCAAGCACATCGCGAACACCCTGATAATCTTCAGTTTCGTAAAGCGGTACCTGAATGGCTTCATCCATGTATTTCTCCAGTTCAAATAGGGTATCGGTGTATAACCCATGTGTGGGGCTAACATTCAGTTCCGTATTCTGTAACAGTTCAATCCTATCATTTACCGATTTCGGAATTGTATTCTCATGCCTGAGCATTACATTCTCTTCCCAGTGATAGGTACGGATGTTGCAAATAAAACCTTTTCGGCAGTGCTCTTGTTGCGAGCCAGTTAGCTTGAAGTATTGATAGTAGACATAAATGCCGGGAAGTTTATCCTGCTCCAGTACACCCGTTGATTTCCATTCTGCCAGGAGTTTAGCGGCTCGTTCTGAAGAATTGGGTTCCTGTGGAACGGAAAGGTGAATGCTGTTAAATTGATTTTGATACAGGGCTTTACGTTGCTTTTCAGAAACGACATCGAAAAGAGGTGAAGTGATGGCTTCAATATTTTTAGAAACTGAGTGGTTATAGCGCCACGCGCGCAAGGGCTTAATTTCGGCCATCTTAGATTAAATTGAGAATTGAAAATTGAAAATAATAGTTGGGTAATTGAGCATTGACATAGGTTAATTTTAATTCTCCATTCTCAATTTTCAACTCTTAAAGCCTGTTTTTCTTCCACTTGCTGGTGCTGTACACCGTGTCTGCAGAAGCAGTTGATGTTGATTTTTCCTGAAGCAGGTAATTGCTTAATACGGCCGCAAGTTTTTCTTCATCAGCATCATGTGGCGGTGCAAGCACTTCGGGCTTAAAATATTTTTCAACAAAACGGGTATCAAAATTACCTGACCTAAACGCCTTATGATTCATTACAAAATTGCAAAACCCTAATGTGGTTTCCAGTCCGGTGATTTCGTATTCAGCGATCGCACGGATTGTTTTTTCAATCGCCCCTTCCCGTGTTTCTGCATGACAGATGAGTTTGGCGATCATCGGATCGTAATAAAAAGGTATGCTCATCCCTTGTTCAAAACCGTCATCTACCCGAATGCCATTTCCCTGTGGTCTTTTATAGGTTTGTAGCGTACCGATGTCGGGAAGAAAATTGTTGGCAGGATCTTCCGCATACACGCGTACTTCCACCGCATGACCATGAATCTTTAAATCCTCCTGTTTGAAAGGTATTTTTTCTCCTTGTGCAACACTGATTTGCAATTTCACCAAGTCGATACCTGTTACCATTTCCGTTACAGGATGCTCCACTTGCAGGCGGGTATTCATTTCCAGGAAGTAGAAATTTAATTTCTCATCGAGAATAAACTCTACGGTGCCGGCACCAAAATACCCGCACGATTTACCCACATTGATGGCAGCTTCACCCATTCTTTTTCGAAGGTCCGCTGTCAGTACAGAAGAAGGTGCTTCTTCTACCACTTTTTGATGCCTTCGTTGAATGGAGCACTCCCGTTCAAAAAGATGAATTACATTTCCGTGCTGGTCACCAAAAATCTGGAATTCAATGTGCCTGGGTTGTGTGATGTATTTCTCAATGAATACGGAACCATCACCGAAAGAAGAAGTAGCTTCACTTACTGCGCGTTCCATCTGCTCCTGAAACTCTTTTTCATTCTCCACAATACGCATCCCTTTTCCGCCACCGCCTGCACTGGCCTTTATTAAAATAGGATAGCCGATTTCACCCGCTATTTTCTTCGCCTTCTTAACATCACCAATTGGCTCGGAGGTACCCGGAACAAGCGGAACATTAAACTTTGCCACGGTTGCTTTTGCTGCCAGCTTACTTCCCATCACTTCAATTGATTTGGGGGATGGCCCGATAAAAATCATTCCCGCTTTTTCAACAGCTGACGCAAAGTCTTCGTTTTCGGAAAGAAATCCGTACCCGGGGTGAATTGCCTGCACCTCGGTTTCTTTTGCTGCTGAAATGATTTTATCAATCCTTAAATATGATTCAGACGAGGGAGGAGGGCCAATGAAAACTGCCTCGTCAGCGTATCGAACATGTAAGGCTTCCCGGTCTGCTTCACTGTAAACCGCCACAGTTCTAATGCCTAGTTCACGGGCACTTCGCATTACCCTTAGCGCTATTTCGCCACGGTTAGCGACCAGTATTTTATTAATTTTTGCCATCCGAAACCTCTAAAATGCAATGCTAATCAAATTTCCCTCACCCCCCAACCCCCTCTCCCACGGGAGAGGGCTGGCCGAGGAACGAGGCTGGGGTGAGGGCATAGTTCGGGCGCGGAAAAGAGTCGTGAGACTCAATCTTTTTCGTTATTTTTGCGGGAATTTTAACAGAACATATTATCAATGATCGACTTATTTGAAAAGCTAAAGATGGAGGCCGGCCCGCTGGCCAAGTACTCACATTTGCCTGATGACTATTTCTTCTTCCCTAAACTGGAAGGTGAGATCGGTCCTCACATGACTTTCAATGGCAAGAGTGTGTTGAACTGGAGTTTAAATAACTATTTAGGTCTTGCGAATCACCCTGAAGTGCGCCAGGCAGATGCTCATGGAGCTGCTGAATACGGGCTTGCTTACCCTATGGGTGCCCGTATGATGTCCGGTAACTCTAAGCACCATATTGAATTGGAGAAACAACTTGCTGCCTTTGTAATGAAGGAAGATGCCATGTTGCTCAACTTCGGCTATCAGGGTGTGGTATCGATCATTGATGCGATTGTTGATAGAAAGGATGTAATTGTATACGATGCCGAGTCGCACGCGTGTATCATTGATGGTGTTCGTTTGCATATGGGTAAGCGTTTTGTGTACGCACATAACGATATGGAAAGTTTGGAAAAGCAATTACAACGCGCCACCAAACTTGCCAATGAAACAGGTGGTGGTATTCTGGTGATTACTGAAGGTGTGTTTGGTATGTCTGGCAACATGGGCGATTTAATAGGCGTGGTGGCATTGAAAAAGAAGTACAACTTCCGTCTGTTTGTAGATGATGCACATGGATTTGGAACCATGGGACCCACCGGTGCAGGTGTAGGTGAAGAACAAGGCGTTCAGGATCAAGTTGATTTATACTTCTCAACTTTTGCTAAATCAATGGCTAGCATTGGTGCGTTTGTGGCAGGTGATAAGCATATCTTAAAATTCCTTCGTTACACAGTTCGTTCACAAATTTATGCGAAGTCATTGCCGATGCCATTGGTGTTAGGGGCATTGAAGCGGCTTGAACTTGTTAAGAAGCATCCGGAATTAAGAACCAACCTGAAGAAAATTATGGCTGCAATTAAGACAGGATTGAAAGACAGAGGATTTGCAATTAACGATACACATACTCCTCCCACACCGGTATTATTCAAAGGCGGAGTTGGAGAAGCAGCTAACATGTCGATGGATTTACGCGAGAATTATGGCATTTTCTGTTCGGTAGTGATCTATCCGGTGGTGCCAAAAGATGTAATTATGTTCAGAATCATACCAACGGCCGCTCATACCATGGAGGACGTAGAACGGACGCTAACCGCGTTTTCTGCACTGAAAACGAAGCTTGATAGTGGTTTTTACCTCAAAGAGGAGCTTGTTTCAGTGACAAAAGGGTAAAAAGAATGCCTTTTTGAGTTGATTTTTAAGGTTTTTATTTAAATTGGCGTACGATTTCATTAACAATTTTAAACTATTAGGAAAATGCAAAAATTTCAAGACCTCAAAAATCTCATTGCTTCGCTTGAAGGCGATGCTGACAAGTTTTATACTAAAGCTAACAGCGCAGCTGGAACGCGTCTCAGAAAAGGCATGCAGGAACTGAAGAACTTAGCACAAGTGATCAGAGCTGAGGTACAAGACCTGAAGAATAAAGACTAAGGTTTTAAAACCTAAACCTTTTAGAATGCATGAAAAGGATATCCTTGAGGGTATCCTTTTCTCTTTTATATGACTACTCGATAGCCACTTCCTTAGCTAATCCCATCGCATTGAAGCGAATGGCAAGCCTGGCTGCATTGCTAACGGGATTTGTGCAAGCTGAATCAGGCTGAAGATTATAATAGAAGAATTTCTGATTGCGTTTGTATAGTTCGTTCCGATCAGGCCTTCCCAGGAGTTCAATTATTTGAGATTCCTTTAGTGCCAAAAGCTTTTCCTTTTGAATTCGGATCGTTTCTATATTGTTTAAACGATATTCGCGACAAGCGTTCTTATCGTTTTTCCAGGCGTTCAGATCAAGATTTTCTAATTCGGGAAGTGATTTGCCGCAGGCAGTAAGCACCCACACAGCAAACAGAATACTAAGCAGTTTGAACATACCGGAGTTGACGGTTAATGATGTTGAACCAAAGGGAAGAACTTATCAGGTATACTATTGCCACACTGTAAAGCCAGGCAGGGAGCGCATTCCAATACACAACCGCCATCAGCAGTGAAGGATAAACCATTATTCTGATCCACTCGGCATAGCGTACCCACGCCCGTTTTTCAAAAAGCACTCCGCAATTCACTACCACAATGGAAATCAGCACCGTAAAGATTGCTTTCTCACCTAATGAAAATTTAGCCGCATTGAATAAGAACAGAGAAGTGCCAATCAGGCTCAATACGTATTGGTACAACACATACAGGTTGAGCGCAAGCGAAGAAGGTGTATCGTATTTTTTGTACGTGGCTTTGTCGACAGGCGGAGCGGCCCGATAGCCGCCAAGAGATTCCGGCAGCCATCCCGGTTTTTTAAATACATATTTAACCTTATCAACCCAGGTTGGAATCTGCTTCAAGTCTTTACTCATTTCCACATAGTGGCTCACGTTGGCGTATACGGCATTCCAACTGTTAATTGGTTTCGTAATTCCATAGGTAGGTCGTTCTTCTTCTTTCTGAAAAGTGCCAAACATTTTATCCCATATGATGAGTGTTCCGGCATGGTTCTTATCAATGTATTTAGGATCGCGACCATGGTGCACGCGGTGATGCGATGGCGTATTGAATATCAATTCAAACCAACCCATCTTATTAATGGTTTCTGTATGAATCCAAAATTGATATAGCGTAATAAATGCCGACATCAACGCGAAATCCAATGTTTCAAAACCGATGAATGCGAGGGGTAAACTAAAAGCGAACGTCCAGATTACTTGCAATGAACTTTGACGAAGGGCAACCGACAAATTATATTCTTCACTTTGATGGTGCACTACGTGCCCGCCCCAAAATAGATTAATTTCGTGACTCATCCGATGTGCCCAATAATAAGCCAGGTCAGCCAGGAGGAAGAGCGCTACCCAGTAGACCCACGTTCTGTCCCATATTATGAGATTGAAATTTTCGTGAAGCAACTGATACAGACCAATGGCGAATACTTTCAGGAATAAGCCTGACAACTGAGAGGTAATTCCGCAACTCAAATTGGCAATAGCATCAGGCAGCCGATAGAACTTTTTATTAGTTATTCGCTCCACCACCAATTCAATCCCAATAAGGACGAAAAAGATTGGGATGGAAAGAACTATTGGGTTTAAGTTCACGCGGTTTTATGTTTATTTTGCACCTGCCTACCGATAGGCAGGCTTCAAATTTAGTAATAATGATGCTAAAACTTTTTAAGGCTGTGTGGTTTCTTTCTATGCTGGCAGTGATGGTAAACTTGCTGTATGTGTATGCTGGTCTGCCCGAACAGGTAAGCCTGTCCGAAAAGGATTTTGAGATTTACTCAGTCAGCAAAGAGACTTTTTTTTATATAGCTATGTCCTTCATTACGATGGGTAATTTGTTGGTCTACTTGTTTTCGAAGAGGCTCATACCGAATGAGGAGTTTAGAACATGGATACATGGATTAGTGATTACCATCAATATCTTTTTCATTGTAGGAATGAGCTTCATTAGTCTTTTCAATAGTGCTGAGCGCTTTGATTTCGAAAGGATCAGATTTATCATTTATTCAAGTGTTGGATTGGTTGTACTTTGGGCACTGAGTTGGCCTATATATCAAATCGGTAAAAAGTTTACAGCTAAACTACCAGTATAAAAGATGTTCACTGATATGCTCTATACCAGGCACTTAACTGCTACCAGTTTATAAATTTTTGTAACCATAGAATTTGCCGAATTGCTTGAAGTGACTCTAAAATTTATTTTATTAGATACGAATTGAGACTTTTCAAGATCCGGACGGCTGGTAATGGCTATCCGGATCTTACCTACAGCATTTTTTAAACTGTATTTTTGAGTTGATTTTTTTGACTGTTTTACCTTACAATCACTATTCCGCATATGGCGAAAGCAGAGAAAGCTCCAGCTTCTATTCAGTATGACGAATCCAGTATCAGGTCCCTCGATTGGCGCGAACATATCCGGCTCCGGCCTGGTATGTACATCGGTAAACTGGGTGATGGATCCTCCAAAGACGATGGCATTTATGTACTCGTAAAGGAAACAGTCGATAACTCCATCGATGAGCATATGATGGGTTATGGAAAGACTATTGACGTCAAGATCACCGATCAGAAAGTAGTGGTTAGGGATTATGGCCGTGGTATACCGTTGGGCAAGGTGGTGGATGTTGTTTCGAAGATCAACACGGGTGCGAAGTATGATTCAGGCGCTTTCCAGAAATCGGTGGGATTGAATGGAGTAGGTACGAAAGCGGTAAATGCACTTTCTAACTATTTCAAGGTTCAGGCTTTCCGCGATGGACAAACCAAACTCGCTGAATTCAAGAAAGGAAAGATCACCAACGATCAGAAGCAATCAAAAAGTAATGAACGTAACGGCACACTGGTAGAATTTGAACCAGATGACTCCATGTTTAAGAACTATCACTTCATTCCCGAGTATCTCGAGGACTTGATGTGGAATTATGCGTTCCTGAATGCAGGTCTTACGATTAATTATAATGGAGATAAGTATTACTCGAAAGATGGACTTCTTGATCTGCTAAAGCAGAAGAGTGATGCGGAAGAATTACGTTACCCAATTATTCATTTTAAAGGTGATGATATTGAAGTAGCACTTTGTCATGGAACGCAGTACGGAGAAGAATATTATTCATTTGTAAACGGACAAAATACAACCCAGGGAGGTACACACTTAGCTGCTTTCCGCGAAGGAGTAGTAAAAGGTGTTCGTGATTTTTATAAGAAAGACTTTGATGCATCCGATATCCGAGCCAGTATTGTGGCTGCGATAGCCGTGCGTGTGCAAGAGCCTGTTTTCGAATCGCAGACGAAAACCAAGTTGGGTTCAACCAACATGGCACCAGAGGGTCAGTCGGTGAGGGGTTTTGTGGGTGATTTTGTAGCGAAGGAACTTGAAATTTATCTTCACAGAAATTCTGCTACTGCGGATGCACTGTTAAAAAGAATTCTGCAATCGGAACGTGAACGTAAAGAAATTGCCGGTATTAAAAAGCTGGCGAACGAACGTGCGAAGAAAGCAAACCTTCATAATAAGAAGCTGCGCGATTGCCGTTACCACTTCGATGATCAGAAAGGGGAAAAGGGAACAGAGTCGGTAATCTTTATTACGGAAGGTGACTCGGCCAGTGGATCCATTACTAAATCGCGTGATGTTGAAACGCAGGCAGTGTTCAGCTTGAGGGGTAAGCCTTTGAACTGCTATTCCCTTACTAAGAAAGTGGTGTATGAGAATGAAGAGTTTAATCTTCTACAGCACGCCCTTAATATAGAGGACGGAATAGAAGGATTGCGTTACAACAAAGTAATTATCGCGACCGATGCCGATGTGGATGGCATGCACATTCGTTTGTTACTAATGACATTCTTTTTACAATTCTTCCCTGAATTGGTAAAAGCAGGTCATGTATTCATCCTGGATACTCCGCTATTCCGTGTCCGGAATAAAAAAGAAACCATTTATTGCTATAGCGAAGAGGAGAAGCAGGAAGCGGTAAGTAAACTGGGAAGCAAGCCAGAGATTACGCGCTTCAAAGGGTTAGGCGAAATTTCACCCGATGAGTTTGGTGGCTTTATTGGCGAAAACATTCGTCTGCAGCCGGTATTAATTGGCAAGGAAGGTCACCTGAATAAAATTCTTGAGTTCTATATGGGTAAAAACACTCCAGATCGTCAGGACTTCATTATTGATAATTTGAGAATTGAATTGGATAAGGTAGAGGCGAAGGAGGAAACTATAACTGAAGAAGTTTAAACACCCGATTTTTTAAACTGACATGAGTAAGAAGAAAACTTCAAAAGGCCAACCAGGAAAGTCAAAATCCAAGAATGAAGCCGGTGAAGATGTCATACATACCATCGCCATCGATGGTATGTATGAAGACTGGTTTCTTGATTACGCCTCGTACGTAATATTGGAGCGGGCGGTGCCGCGCATTGAAGACGGCTTCAAGCCTGTGCAGCGCAGGATCATGCACTCCTTAAAGGAAATGGATGATGGCCGCTTCAATAAAGTAGCGAATGTGATTGGTAACACCATGCAATTTCACCCGCACGGTGATGCCTCCATCGGTGAAGCGATCGTTAACATCGGGCAGAAAGATATTCTTATTGAAACCCAGGGTAACTGGGGTGATGTGCGCACCGGTGATGGCGCGGCTGCTCCGCGTTACATTGAAGCTCGCCTTTCCAAGTTTGCATTGGCTGTTGTGTACAATCCACAGACGACAGCCTGGCAATTATCATACGATGGTCGCAAGAAAGAACCTGTTACACTGCCAGTAAAATTCCCATTGCTGTTGGCGCAGGGTGTTGAAGGTATTGCGGTTGGTCTTTCTACGAAAATTCTCCCGCATAATTTCTGTGAACTGATCAAAGCGTCCATTGATGCACTCAAAGGAAAGAATACAAAAATCTATCCCGACTTCCCAACTGGAGGAATTGCTGATTTCTCCGAGTATAATCAAGGGATGCGTGGAGGTAAGGTAAAGGTGCGGGCGAAGGTTGACATCAGTGATAAAAAGACGCTGGTGATTAAAGAGATTCCATTCTCGACCACAACTACTTCGTTGATGGAGTCCATCGTGAAGGCGAGTGAGAAAGGGCAGATTAAAGTAAAGCAGGTAGTAGATAATACGGCTAAGCATGTAGAGATTCAAATTCACTTACAGCCAGGACAATCACCTGAGATTGCATTAGATGCATTGTATGCGTTCACCGATTGTGAGATCAGCATCTCACCTAACTCCTGTGTGATAGTTGAAGATAAGCCGAAGTTCATGCCGGTTGGTGAGATTCTCAAGTACAACACACAACAAACAGTTCAATTGCTCAAGCAGGAGCTTGAGATCAGGAAGGCAGAGTTGATGGAGAGAATCCTGTTCTCGTCTCTCGAGAAAATCTTCATTGAGAACCGCATCTACCGCGATATTGAAGAGTGCGAAAGCTGGGAAGAGGTAATCACTACCATTGATAAAGGCTTAAAACCTCATAAGAAGAAATTCTACCGTGAGATTACCCGTGACGACATCATCCGTCTGACGGAGATCAAGATCAAACGCATTTCACGCTACGATTCGTTCAAGGCCGATGAGTTGATGCGTGATCTTGAAAAAGAACTGAAAGAAACGCTTCATCACCTGAAGCATTTGACTGAGTACGCCATTTCTTACTACCAGGGATTACTGGACAAGTACGGAAAAGGTCGTGAGCGCAAAACGGAGATCAGGAGCTTCCAGTCGGTGGCGGCCACGGAAGTAATTGCGATCAACCAGAAGCTGTATGTGAATCGTACCGATGGCTTTGCCGGTTTCGGACTGAAACGCGATGAATACGTGTGCGATTGTTCTGATCTGGATGATATCATTGCCATCCGCAGGGATGGGAAAGCATTTATCTCCCGCATTAAGGAGAAAGTATTCATGGGGAAAGACATCAAATACATTGGTGTGTGGAAGAAGGGCGATGACCGCATGGTGTACAACCTGATCTACACCGATGGCAAGAGTGGAAAGGGTTTTGTGAAGCGCTTTACCATGCCGGGTGTGATCCGCGATAAGGAATATGATTTGGCGCAAGGCAATGCGAATACAGTGGTTCATTACGTATCGGGGAATCCAAATGGTGAATCGCAAGTGGTGGAAGTGAAGCTTACACAATCCAGCACAGCACGTAAGAAAGTGTTTGAATATGATTTTGCTGAACTCGAAGTAAAAGGAAAAGGATCGCGCGGAAATACACTTACCAAGTATCCGATCCGCAAAGTGGATTTCCTGCAAGCAGGAACATCAACACTCAGCAAGCTCGACTTGTGGTACGATGCAGATTCAGGCCGACTGAACAAAGAGAAGCGCGGTAAATACATTGGCAAGTTTGATGGCGATGACCAGATCATCACGTTTTTACGAAATGGTTCGTACAAGATTACCGGCTACGATGTTTCAAACCGATACGATCCCGAAAAAACACTGGCGGTTGAGAAGTTCAATCCGAAGAAACCGATCTCCGCTATTTATGTGGATGGCGACAGCAAGCAATACATGGTGAAGCGTTTCCTGATTGAGACCAGCACAGCCGATAAGGAGTTTGGTTTTATTTCAGAGAGCATTGGTTCGAGCTTGAAGATTGTTACTACATCGGAAACGCCAGAAGTTGAGATGGAAGTGATGAAAGGAAAAGGTAAAGAGAAAACAACTGAAACGGTTAACCTCGAAGAGCTCATTGATGTGAAAGGCTGGAAAGCGTTGGGCAACAGGCTCAGTCAGCATAAGGTGACGAAAGTCACGCTTACTGAAGAGCAGGAAGATACCGGACTGGAAGAAGGTGATGATGAAAACGAACTCATTGAGCCTAGCCTGCCGGCAGGCAGGACGACCGAAACCGGAAAGGGTTCTCACCCCGATAGCTATCGGGGGTCAAAAAAAAAATCCTTCGGCAAAGCTCAGGACGAGCCAGCAACAGTCAACGAAGAGGGGCAAGTGGGCCTCTTCGCAGAGCCAGCAAAGCCAAAAGGCCAGCAGCAAAAAGCAGCCCCTCAAAAAACAAAAGTCAAAGCCGAGCAGTCAAACCTCTTCGAGGAGGGACCAAAAAAGGAAAAAGCGCAGGTAAGGCCACCAAGTCCAAACGGAAATAAACCGAAGAAAGACAAAGGTTCAGATCAATCGTTTGGTGTTGGCGAGACGATTGAGTTGGAGTTGTAAACTGACGGGTCTCAACGCTAAGAGTAAGTTAGATCGCGCAACAGGTGCGCGAGGAAGCAAAAATAGGAGAAGGTTTTTTACTTCCAATGCATTATTTTAAGAGCCTGAAAGTCAATAAACCCTAAACCAAATGTCTCCTTATCTGGCAGAATTTTTCGGTACCATGCTGTTAATCGTTTTGGGCGATGGCGTGGTGGCCGGAGTTATATTAAAAGGCACCAAATCTGAAAATGCCGGATGGCTCACTATTGTTGCGGGATGGGGCCTTGCAGTAACATTGGCTATTTATGCTGTAGGCAGCGTAAGCGGAGCGCATCTTAATCCTGCCGTTACCATTGCGCTGGCATGGTCGGGCAGTTTTGGCTGGAATCTGGTGCCAGGATATTGCCTTGCACAATTCACAGGTGCGTTTGTGGGCGGGATATTGGTGTGGCTTCACTACCTTCCTCATTGGAGTAGAACCGATTCAGCTTCAACTAAGCTGGCAGTATTTTGTACAGCCCCCGCGGTGAGATCAACGATTCCCAATATCATCAGTGAAATCATTGGCACCATGGTATTGGTGTTGGCGTTATTATTCATTGGCGCAAATCGATTTGCCGATGGGCTTAATCCATTGATCGTTGGTTTGTTGATTGTGTCTATTGGATTGAGCTTGGGAGGTACCACAGGATTTGCGATTAATCCAGCACGTGATTTAGGTCCGCGTATTGCGCATTTTATTTTACCTATTCCGGGTAAAGGTCCATCCGACTGGAGTTATTCCTGGATACCGGTTATAAGTCCGATCATTGGAGGTGTATTGGGAGCGGTAATGTATAAGTTTTTCTTTTTATAATGACACCATGCCGGACTTGTCCGACATCCCTTTCTCAATAGGGATCGCGCAACAGGTGCGCGAATAGTCTTTTTAAATGCGGGAGCTAATTATTAGCTTGGCATATTCACTATGAATTTCTCAATTTTCAATCGTCAGGCTACCCTTCAAAAATTCGACAAGAAACAATACGACATCGTGGTCATCGGTGGGGGCATCACCGGGGCGGGCATTGCGCTGGATGCTTCACTCCGTGGATTGAAAACAGCCTTGTTCGAGAAACATGATTTTGCATTTGGTACCAGCAGCCGGTCTACTAAATTAATTCATGGTGGACTTCGCTACCTCAAGCAACTTGAATTTGGATTGGTAAAAGAAGTTGGAAGCGAGCGGGCTATTGTGCATAAGCTTGCACCTCATCTTACGATCGCAGAAAAAATGCTCTTGCCGTTAAATGAAGGCCGGGGTATGGGAAGTTTACTGACATCCTTCGGACTTAAGCTATATGATTGGCTGGCAGGTGTAAAGCCTGAAGATCAACGCAGAATGCTCACACGGAGACAAACCTTAAAAGCTGAACCACTGCTTAAACCAGATGATATTAAAGGCAGTGGCTTGTATGCTGAATATCGTACTGATGACGCGCGCCTCACAATTGAGATTATCAAGACAGCAGCAGCCAACGGAGCTGATATTCTGAATTATTGCGAAGTTGCAGATTTCATTTACGAAGAAGGGAAACTTGTTCGTGTCAAGGTTAAGGATCTATTATCTAATGAAGCGTATGAAATTCGGGCGTTAGCAGTTGTGAATGCTACAGGGCCCTGGGTGGATGAACTTCGCGAAATTGATCAATCAAAAAAAGGAAAGCAACTTCACTTAACAAAGGGGATCCACATCGTGGTGCCGTATGAAAAACTTCCCATCAAACAGGCGATTTATTTTGATGTACCCGATGGCCGAATGATTTTTGCTATACCGCGTGGAAGAATAACCTACGTAGGAACTACGGATACCGATTATCATGGCAAGCAAGAGGATGTGGCCGCAACCAGGGAGGACGCAACGTATTTGCTGAACGCAGTGAATGAAACTTTTCCTTCCGTAAAACTCATCATGCCTGATATTGAATCGAGTTGGGCTGGCTTGCGCCCGTTGATTCATGAAGAAGGAAAGTCTGCCTCCGAGCTTTCGCGGAAAGATGAGATTTTTGTTTCTGATTCAGGATTAATTTCAATGGCAGGAGGTAAGCTCACAGGCTATCGAAAAATGGCAGAGCGTGCAGTTGATCTTGTCATTAAACGTACGTTCAGTGACAGAAGTCTTAAGGATTGTCATACCGCCATGGTGAAATTAATGGGAGGAGACTTTGCAAACGCACGGGCGGTGGTTGAATATTCAACTCAATTGAGTGTGTCGCTAAAGGCATTTGGGCTGGAGAGTTACACAAGCTACCTCGTTGCAAATTATGGCCGGCAGTCAGATATGATAATTGCGTACATTCAAAACATGGATGACACAGGAACAGACCTGGCGCTGGCAAAAGCCGAGCTATGGTTCTGTATTCATCACGAAATGGTAGCTTCTCCCCTCGATTTCTTCGTTCGAAGAACAGGCATGCTTTTCTTTTACATGGATCGATTGACAATTTTGAAGCAGCCGATTATGGAAGAGTTTAAAAGATATTTTGAATGGAATGATGAGAAAGTGAACGAAGAATTAAAGAAATTAAACCACGCAATTAAAGAAGCAACGCTTAAAAGTTAACCGTTATCAGTTAATGGGTAATAGTACTATTAATTCAGTGATTAATGTATAACTGATAACTGACAACGGATAACTGATAACCGATAACCGATAACCAATAACGAAACTGACCAATGACTAATGACAAATTTATAATTGCTCTCGACCAGGGCACGACCAGTTCACGTGCTGTGCTTGTGAATTCAAAAGCAGAGATTAAAGGAATTGTGCAGAAAGAGTTCACTCAGATTTTTCCTCAGGCAGGTTGGGTGGAACATGATCCGAAGGAAATTTTAAAAACACAACTCGGTGTTTTGAATGACCTGATTGAAAAGCATAAGCTGGATAACGCTTCGATAGCAGCAATTGGCATCACGAATCAACGCGAGACCACCGTTGTGTGGGATCGAAAGACGGGGAATCCTGTTTACAACGCGATTGTCTGGCAGGATAAGCGTACTGCCTCCATGTGTGAAGACCTCAGCGCGCGCGGACTTAAAGAGTACGTTCGTGAGAATACCGGCTTGGTCATCGATTCTTACTTTTCAGGCACTAAGATAAAATGGATTTTGGATAATGTGGAAGGAGCACGAGAACGAGCCAGCAAAGGAGAATTAGCTTTTGGCACGATCGACACCTGGCTCATTTGGAATTTAACGGGAGGGAAGGTTCATGCCACGGATGTGACCAATGCATCGCGAACGATGATCTTCAACATTCGTGACCTGAAGTGGGATGAGAAACTATTGAAAGAATTATCCATACCCGCCAGTATGCTGCCGGAAGTAAAACCTTCCGCCCATCATTTTGGTGATGCGGATATCAATGGAATGAAAATTCCCATCAACGGAGTAGCGGGTGACCAGCAAGCTGCACTATTCGGACAAGCCTGCTTTGAACCGGGAATGGCCAAGAACACATACGGTACGGGTTGTTTTATGCTAATGAATACAGGTA
>Ga0187894_10002004_pt1 | contig 25077 bp, 25 predicted proteins | sample GBC1701081metaG_FD_136650 | JGI IMG/M metagenome (GOLD analysis project Ga0187894, IMG submission 136650) | White microbial mat communities from a lava cave in the Kipuka Kanohina Cave System on the Island of Hawaii, USA - GBC170108-1 metaG ... | reverse complement strand
CAGAAATGCGGTTTGAATAATCATCGTGATATTGTGTCTGCTCAAGTAATCTTAAAACGAGCCGTCGGGCGGACGGTTAAAGACATAACGTATGTGGCTGCACAAAGCGTGTCTTTAGAATCTCCATCTATAACCGCTTAGGTTTAGATGGAGAGCGTCAACAATTGATTTAGCATATAAAACACCAGAGTAATTTGGTGGAAGCGGCGAATCATCAATCTTGCCTGTGTAATTACGCGGTGGATGTGCGCGACCTGTAATATAAGCAAAGGCAATTTTGTCTGTATATCTATTGGAGAAATCTTTTTTAATCGGAACTATAAGTTCACGGTTAAATAGTTCGGAATTCTGCCATTCTTTGACCGGGAAATTCTCCCATCCTTCGACTTGGATTTTTACAATGATTACATCTTCTTGTTTTGGAAAAGCGTCGCTAAAAACCTTTAACAATTCTTTTCCCTTTTTACTTTTTCCAGCAAATCCTTGTGTCTTTTCAAGGTTTGGTTCAATGAAATCAATGTTGTCACAATCCCAGCAAAGAGACGTATAGACAATCATCTTCTCTTGCGAATAAAACTTTATGGTGTAAGCAGGATTATGACAATCTGCCGAATAAGGCTTGTATGTTTGCCCTCGCCAAAGTGCCGCTATTTTCTTTGCATCTTCGCCTTCAATCGTTTTTGTTGCTTCAATCTCACCATCCCACAAATCGCCACGCAATTTCAGTTTTAGTAGTTCAACCTTATCAACATCAGCAAGGTTTTGTGTGTAGGGTTGCGCTTCCTTGTTGCCTGTGAACTCCGTCGTTTTCTTTGCGCTAGTGTTGTTCTTTTGCGTTTGAGCATTAGCCTTTAGGGCAACAGAAAGTCCTAGAACAGCTATAAAAATGAGTGTAAAAAAGTTTTTTGTTATGGCTTTCATTTGCTTTCAATACACTTGCAATTCCAAGCAAATAAAACATTAAAAGACCAAGTAAATGTTTTATTTGTCCATTTCTACAAGCTCCTAAAATCAGCGTCATTTAACCAAATAGTCGCTCAAGGTTTTAAGCAATCTTTGATGTCTTTCTGTTTTACGGGGAATGACAACTAAAAACCCTAGTCTGATTAAAGATTCTGTTTTCAACCCGCTTGTACCAAAGTCTGAATCGGAAAGGAAAATTACATCGTCAAAATTTTTAACCTCTTGATGTAGTTGCGTACTCACATCACAAATAAGCACATCCTTAAATGGTGGCATTTCGCGCAAGACAATCGCGGGACGATTCTTTATTGTTCCGTCCGATTGCAACATTGGTACGATGACAACATCACCCTCTTTCATATTCAGGGTTTATCTCTTTTATCAAATCCAACGAATACTCAGGCTCATCATCCCCGTAACTGTGTTCAAAACTCTCCATAGAAAGTTTCGTCCAATCTTCACGCTCTTCTTTCAATGAATCGGTTGAGTTTATCTGATGCTCTAAAACTATAATCTCAACAGCATCGCCTTCTTGAAAAGGAAGTTCTTTCAAAACAATTGTGCCGTTTGCCTCAACAACAGTTTCTATTCGATGTGCATTCATCTTTTTCTTTCTCTTTCTCTTAAACCACACAATTACAACCGCAAGCAAATTCAATCTCAACGGGCGAAGTCGTTTTCTTTTTTCTCTTTCCCTTTTTGAAATGCAAAACTTCCATTGTGTAGGGGTTAAAAACAACAACATCCTTCACACCTTGCGAAAGGTAAAACGGGACTCCGATTTTCAAGTCTTTCGCTTCGTAGCCTTTACTAATGATTTCGATGACAGCTTCGGGGACATCTTTAACGGCTTTGTCGCGTGCTTTGGGTCGTTTGCAGAAGATGGAAATGTCAGGACGTTTCAACGAACCTTCGGGGAATTGAATATAGATGTCTGCAATGTTGTAGCATTCACAAATTTTACCTTTCGCATCGGTTTTTTTTTTTATCGAAGCGCGAATACGGTCAACGGCTTCCTGATGTAACATCACGGGCGAAGCTTCCCAAACGGGCAATCCTTGAACAATCTCCAACCGAACTCCGAGTTCTTCCGAACGTAACAACTGCGAATCCATAATCTTTTCCCTCTTAACAAGACTATTCTTCTGGTTTTGTTGCGTGACCGACCTGTACACGCGCCGGGCGCAGAAGCCTGTCACCGAGTTTGTAGCCGCGTGCATATTCATTTGTAATTCGTCCGTCTTTATCCTCTGTGACTTCGACAGTATCTACTGCTTCGTGCAGTTCGGGATTAAACGGCACGCCGATTGAAATGACAGGCTCAACGCCTACGTTCATTAAAGCGTTCTCAAAACCATTTGCCGTTCCGCGCACACCGTCAAGCAAACTTTCCAGCGTTCCGTTTGCGCCCGCTTCGATTGCACGATGAAGGTTATCAAGCACAGGCAAAAGCGTTGCTATTAGTTCCGCCTTTTCGCGCTTGATGCGTTCCTCTGCCGTTTTGTTCAGACGTTGGCGTGTTTCCGACACTTCGCGTTCCAGACGATTTTTCAATTCATCAAAACGCGCCTGTACTTCAACCAATTTTTTATCGGCTGTCTCGCGTGCGGATTCAAGTTGTTTGACATAATCGCTTTTCGGGTCAGCCTTTTCTTCTGTCTCTTCGTCTTTTACTTCAATAACAATCGGTTCGCCGTCTGAGTTGAAACGCCGTTTGTCTGTTATTTTAATTTCTTCTTGCTCTTCGTTCATTGCTTCTTTTGCTGTTTGCTCCATCTTCTTTTTACGAAAAAATGCCATGATAGTTAATCGTTAATCGTGAATAGTAAATAGTAAATTACAGTTACTTTTATGAACCGAAACCCGCAACAGGTCAACCGTACAAGTATCTGTTGCGGGCTTCTGATTTAAGATTCACAATTTACGAGTTTGCCGCATTAGCGGATTCGGCGTTGAATTTTAGCTCATCGCCTTCTGCCGTTACGCGCACGGTTTGATGCGGCGTGATTTCGCCTTTCAACAGTTTCATCGCCAAAGGGTTTTGTATCAAAGTCTGAATAGCGCGTTTCAAAGGTCGCGCACCGTAAAGCGGGTCGTAACCTTCGCGCACAAGTAAATCTTTCGCGGAATCTTCCAGCAGAAGCGTTACCTGTCTGTCGCTCAACATCGAGCGCAGGCGTTCCAACTGAACTTCGATAATCTGCGAGATTTGCTCTTTCGAGAGTTGATGGAAAATCACTATGTCATCAATGCGATTCAAAAACTCCGGCTTGAAATTATCGCGTAGCACCTCTAACACGGCATCACGCATGTCCTTCTCGTTCGCGCCCGCGTGTTGAATCTCACGCGAACCCAAATTTGATGTCATTATCAAAACCGTATTTTTGAAATCAACCGTGCGACCTTTTGAATCCGTAAGACGCCCGTCATCAAGAATTTGAAGAAGCACATTGAAAACGTCCGGGTGTGCTTTTTCGATTTCATCAAACAGAATCACGCTGTACGGGCGACGACGTACGGCTTCCGTTAATTGTCCGCCCTCTTCATAACCGACATATCCGGGCGGCGCACCAATCATTCTCGCAACGGCGTGTTTCTCCATGTATTCGCTCATATCCAGGCGAATCATCGCGCGTTCATCATCAAACAAAAATTCTGCCAATGCTTTTGCCGTTTCGGTTTTACCAACGCCCGTCGGACCTAAGAATATAAACGAACCGACGGGACGATTCGGGTCTTGAAGCCCTGCACGCGAACGACGAACTGCATTTGCGACGGCTTCCAAAGCTTCGTCCTGACCGATGACGCGACCTCTTAATCTTTCTTCCATCGTGACGAGTTTTTGCATCTCGCCTTCGAGCATTTTGGAAACGGGAATGCCCGTCCACTTTGCAACAACAAGCGCGACATCTTCTTCGTCAACTTCTTCTTTGAGCATTACGCCTTCTTCCTGAAGTTGCCCCAGACGTTCTTGCTCTTGTGTAAGCAATCTTTCTAATTCGGGAATTTTTCCGTATTGAAGTTCAGAAGCTTTTCCTAAATCGCCTGCGTTGCGTGCTTGGTCTAATTGAAGTTTCGCCTGTTCCAATTCGGCTTTAGCCTCGCGCATCTTGTTAATCTCTTCTTTTTCGGCTTGCCACTTTGCCTTCATGCCGGAAGATTTTTCTTTCAGGTTGGCGATGCGTTTTTCTATGTCTTCAAGTCGCAGTTTTGATTTTTCGTCCTCTTCGCGTTGCAGTGCTTGTTTTTCTATTTCCAGTTGTAGAATCTCGCGTTCAAGTTCGTCAATCTCCTGCGGTAACGAATCAATTTCAATACGAAGCCGCGAAGCCGCTTCGTCAATCAAGTCAATTGCTTTGTCCGGCAAAAATCTGTCTGTGATGTAACGATTCGACAGCGTAGCCGCTGCCACAATCGCAGAGTCTTTTATTCGCACGCCGTGATGCACTTCATAGCGTTCTTTGAGTCCGCGCAAAATAGCTATTGTATCCTCAACATTCGGTTCACCAATATAAACCTGTTGAAAACGTCTCTCTAAAGCTGCATCTTTTTCAATATGTTTTTTATATTCGTTAAGCGTAGTCGCGCCGACACAACGAAGTTCGCCCCGCGCCAAAGCAGGCTTTAACATATTCGAGGCGTCAATCGCGCCTTCACCCGCCCCCGCCCCAACTAATGTGTGCAGTTCATCAATAAATAAAACTATCTGCCCGTTTGAATTTTGAATCTCTTTAAGAACAGCTTTCAATCTATCTTCAAATTCACCGCGATATTTCGCTCCTGCCAGCATAGAGCCCAAATCGAGAGAAACAAGACGTTTGCCTTTTAATGTTTCGGGAACGTCCCCTGAAATTATTCTCTGCGCGAGACCTTCGACAATCGCAGTCTTACCGACACCGGGCTCCCCAATCAAAACAGGGTTATTTTTTGTGCGGCGCGAAAGAACCTGAATAGTGCGCCGAATTTCATCATCACGACCAATCACAGGGTCCAGCTTTCCCTGACGCGCAAATTCGGTCAAATCTTTCGCATATTTTGAAAGAGATTGATAAGTCTCTTCTGCATTTTGGTCTGTGACGCGCGAACCGCCGCGCATCTGCTCAATCACCTTCAATAAATCATCATGGTTTACGCCATGTTGGCGAAGAACAATTCCTGCTTGCCCGTCTTTTTCGTCGGCAATTGCAACCAACAGATGCTCGGTCGAAATATATTCGTCCTGCATCGCTTCGGCTTGCTTTTGCGCTACATTGAAAACCTGATTGATGCGCGGGCTGAAATACTGATTGCCGCCTTGAACTTTCGGAAAGCGACCAAGAGCCGCGTTCACATCGTTCAAAACAACTTGAACATTCGCACCTATTTTCGACAACAGATTACGAACTATCCCTTCATCTTGCTCAAGCATGGCAATCAAAAGGTGTTCCGGTTCAACTTGCTGATGTTGATTGATTTCAGCTTTCTCAATCGCTGCACGAACAGCGTCCTGTCCGCGCAATGTAAATCTTTCTAAACGCATAGCAACTTTAATAGGGATGAGGGATGAATAAAACCAAATCTCATCTGGTTGTTTTCTTATTCATCTCTCAAAAGAAAACGGGGAAGATGCAAAAGGGATTGGAGCAGCACACTATGTAAGCCTCACGAACGCTCGTTTGGCTATCCCTATTTACATCTTCCCCACGACCTCATTATCAGCCCAAGGGGTTAAAATCTCCAAGCCCCAGCCGAAAAATTTTTGTTACGCTTTTGCTTCAGACTTTTTGGCTTGAATATCTGCGTCTTCACCTTTTACTTCAATGCGGCGGGCTTTCACCTCTTCGCGCTTGGGAAGTGCGACGCGGAGAACACCGTTTTTGAATTCAGCCGAAGCCTTTTCACCTGAAACCGTCTGCGGCAAAGTGAACGAACGGACAAACGAACCGTAAGCACGTTCTACGCGATGATAATTATCGTTTTCTTCTTTCTTCTCGAACTTACGTTCACCACGCAAAGTTATGACATTGTTCTCAATCGTCAAATCGAAATCTTCGCGCTTCATGCCCGCTAATTCTGCCTCAAGCACGATTTGGTCTTTGTTCTCGTAAATATCAACACTCGGATTCCAACTTCCTCTTGCAAATCCTTCGTCCTCAAACGAACGTGGTACCGATAAAGAAAACAAACGATTCATCTCTTCATTTAAACTTCTCAATTCACGAAATGGGTCATAACGAACGATACTCATAACTAAACCTCCAAATTTCAACCTACTTTTTCTGTTTTCTCATACTAACGAGAATGACATTTTAACTTACCTCATTTTCTGAGTGTGAAGGCATGTTAAAATCTGAGTGCTACTTTGTCAAGTATCTTCTAAAAAAAATATCAACCTTAATAGAAAAGGCAAGTTAAACAGCCCACGAAATACACGAAAGAACGCTAAAACCGATAATACATTTTGCGTGTTTAGTGGGTTGTTTAACTTGCCTTAGTGCAAACCGAAGAATCGTTTTACTGTTTTGAAAAGACCTTCGGATTCGTCTTCTACCGTCTCTTTTGACTCTTCTTTTTTCAATCCTGCACGGCGTTCTGCGACTTCGTTGCTGAGGGCTTCGACCAAATCGGGGTTTGTGTCAAAGAGTTGTTTCATAGCCTGGTGACCTATCTCCAACACCTCTGTTTCTTCTGCGGCGACGACATTTGCGGAACGAGGTTCTCCTGTGAACAAAGCCATCTCACCAAAGAAATCACCTTCGTTCAGTGTGGCAACGGTTCGCGGTTTACCGTTGTCACTAATTTGAACGCGAACGCGACCACGGTTTATGACAAACATAGAAGAACCCTGGTCACCTGCTTTGATAACGGCTTCACCGGGCGCGAAAACCCTGAGTTCGGATGTCGAAGCAAGGCGCGAGACTTCATCTTCATTAAGGGGTGCAAAAATTTCCACGTTGCTTAATCGTTCAATCAAGGTGGTGTCGTCTTGATGTGTCTCAATCTTAGTTCTGGGAGCAATATGTAAAGTCTGTGTCGGGAATGCGAAGGTTATTCCGGCACGTTTGAATGCATACCAGATTCGCTGACGAATGAGGGCGTCCGTGTCGTTATATTTTGAATAATCAACCAGCCAATACTTAACTTCCCAATCAATACCGCTTGCGGCAAGGTCACGCACACGAACGATGGGTGCGATTTTTTGCGAAACATTATCTGCTTCGCGGACAGCCTCACGCACGATGTGAAGCGTCTTAGCGGGCGAATCCGTGTAGAGTGTGTTGAAGAAAACAATTCGCGCGTTCAGATTATTTTTCGGAGCAACCTCGATTGCCTCTTTTCCGAGCGATGTGTTGCTTATCAACAGGATTCGGTTTGTAAATGTCCTGATTTTAACGCCGCGCCATGTTACGCTTTCGACTATACCCGTTCCTTTCGAGGGAATGTTGACAACATCACCGACTTGAAAAGGTTTGTCCGCCTGAAGCGAAATTCCCGCGAACAAATTTCCTAAAGTGTCCTGAAGTGCAAGACCGATAATGACACCGAATATAGCTGAGGTTGTAAAGACTGCGCCCAAATCAACATCGGGAAATTGATTCTTGAAAATGAAAACAAAGAAGATTACATAGAGGACTATCGAGAAAGCATTTCGGATAATGCTTGAAGCCTCGTAGCCCGTACTTGCGCGAAACAGAGGAGCAAATACGGCATTCATCAAAGCCCTGACAATGACTATAACCAGAATCATCATCAGCAAGACACGCGAAAGTTTTACAACTTGGTCGAAAGAGTTCGCGGCGGTCTGCTTCATTTTCGTATCGGTCACGCCGAAGAAGTAATCACGCAGAGACGGTTCAAGAAAATTAAGAAGCAAGAGAGCGGCTATGATAAAAGTCACCGCTACCACGAAAAGTATGAATCCTTTTCTAATGCCTGTCTTTGCCATAATTTTGTTTGTTAGTTGTCCGTAACCGATTGTTATTCAATGCGCGTGTTAAAGTCAGAAGATAAATAACACAAAACAATTCAGAACTAACAACTTAATTAAAGAGAAAATCAATCTCGTCCGTAATACGAGGCGGCTTCTTCTGCCGCTTTACGAGCCATTTCTTCGCGTATTGCACGGGCGCGTTCTTCTGCGGCTTTTGCTTCTTGTATGACGCGCACGCGTTCGACGCTGTTCAAAGTAGCAAGTCTGTCCTGTGCCTGAGTAAATGTTTCTGCGTGAGGTCTCAAGCCTAAACCTTTCAAACAAACGCGTGCAAACTCTTCGCGTCTGTCAGCGTTTGTAACAAACTTTTCAGGTTGAACAAGTTCGGACAAATCCGTCAGCCCGCTTTTCAATAATGTTAACAAGCCATTATGTTTTTTGTTTTGAAGAAACCAATCGTCATGCAAAAGCCAACAAGCAATCATCACAATCCGCAATCGTTTTTCTTGTCCGGTGATATTTGCATTACCGAATGCGGATGCCTGTTCTCTAGTTAATACTTCTCCGCCCAAATCGCGCAGTAAATCCGAAACAACAGCAGCAATGATGACTCTATCATCACCTAAAAATTCCGGCGGACACTCGGATAAACGCCGCGTCAGGGTTTCTAATTGTGGTCCTTCTTCATTCATTGATTCTCTTTGAGAACTATCTTCACCTTGTCAGAAAAAAGAGTTTGTAAACACCACCATGCCCTAAAGTATTTCTTGTCTCCGAACTAGGAACGCGTGGTTGCGGCATTATACCCGAAAACTTTTTCCTATATGCTTATTTCAAAGTCTCTTTTGAGTTTTTCGCTTTTGTGGCTTTAGAATCCGTTTACTGATTTCTTTATAGATATAAATTCGGTAATCGGTGAGTTATTGGGTGTAAAAGTAGGACGGGCTGCCAGCCTGTCGAAAAAATGCTAAAGAAAAAAGAACAGCGACGGGAAGGGCAGTTGGAATGTTACACCTTGCCAGATGACTGTCGAAAAAATGCTAAAGAAAAAAAGAACAGCGACAGGCTGGCAGCCCGTCGTACCCCAAAGCGACAGGCTGGCAGCTCGTCCTACCCCAAAGCGACAGGCTGGCAGCCCGTCCTACCCCAATGACTGACCGATTACTAAATTCGCGTTTAAGAGTTTGATTAAGAAATCCGTTTATAATCAACTGCACATTTGCCAATAAGCGTTTATGCTAAAACAAACGTAAAATTCGTTAGATTTCATTTCATATCATGCCAATTGAAACAGATTTCATAGTTATAGGTAGTGGCGTTGCGGGACTTCGTGCCGCGATTGAACTCGCTGAAACAGGTGCGCGTGTTACCGTCCTCACCAAAGACAAAACCAGTGAATCAAATACGGAATATGCACAGGGGGGCGTGGCTGTTGTGTTGGCAGATGATGACGAAGTAGCTTTGCACGAAGAAGACACACTTCATGCCGGCGCGGGGCTTTGTGATATTGAAGCCGTTCGGGTTCTTGTTAGCGACGGTCCGAAATATATTCAGGAACTTATCTCTTGGGGAACCGAGTTTGACCGCGAAGGCGGCAAGTTGATTTTCACACGCGAAGCCGCACATTCGCGCAGAAGAATTTTGCACGCTCACGGCGATTCGACCGGAAAAGAGTTTGTGCGCTCTTTGATAGCACGCGCAAGCCAAGACAGCGACATTGTGTTTATGACCTTTGCTACAACGGAAAGTTTGATTGTCGTTAACGGGAAATGTTGCGGTGTACGCTATCTTGACCCGATTGTTCGCGCCCCGCGTGAGATGTACGCGCGTGCGGTGATTCTGGCATCGGGCGGTGCCGGACAAGTCTATATGCACACGACGAATCCGCACGTTGCAACGGGCGACGGAATGGCTATGAGCTATAACGCGGGCGCGGATTTGGCTGATATGGAATTTGTGCAGTTTCACCCGACGGCTTTGAACATGGAAGGCACGCCACGGTTTTTAATTTCCGAAGCGGTTCGTGGCGAAGGAGGAGTTTTGCGTAACGTACAAGGCAAACATTTTATGAAGCGTTACGACCAAGCGGCTGAACTTGCACCGCGCGACATTGTTACGCGCTCAATCGTAGCCGAAATGCAGCGCACCGCTTCGCGCACGGTTTACCTGGACATCACACATCTCGATACAAAATACATAATGGAACGCTTTCCGAAAATCTATGCTACCTGTAACAGTTTCGGGCTTGATATTACGAAACAAATGATTCCGGTTTCGCCCGCTTCGCACTACATAATGGGCGGCGTGCGAACAGACCTTTACGGACGCACAACAGTCAAAGGTCTTTACGCGGCGGGCGAAGTTGTCTGCACAGGCGTTCACGGAGCGAATCGTCTCGCCTCAAATTCTTTGCTGGAAGGCTTAGTCTTTGGCGCAAGAGCGGGTGAAGCGGCAGCAAAAGATTTGGCAAACGAAACCTTGCCAAAAATACCTTCGCGTGAAAAGAAATCAGCGCAATCAAACAACAACGGAAAAATTTCAACCGCCGTAGCAAAGCGCGTTAAGCGTTTGATGTGGGACAGGGTTGGAATTTTAAGAAACAAAGATTCAATCACACGCGCCCTGTCAGAATTCGGGCAAATATCAAAAGCCTCATTAAATCCCGCTTCAAGAAATTTTCTGACGGTTGCCACATTGATTGCTCGTGCCGCGCTTTGGCGCACTGAATCACGCGGCGGACATTTTCGCTTAGACTATCCAAAACGAGATGATGTGAGCTGGCAAGTCCACACAATTGATAAAAAGGACGAAGATATCTCCCCGGCTAAGGTTTTAAGTTCAAACTAACGAGAATGAAAGCAGAACCAATCAAAGAAAAATTCGCAGAAACCGTTGTGGTGCGTGCGCCGTCGCGTGCGCCTGCATGGGTTGTGCCTGCCGTAAAGGTTGGTTTGTTCGCGGTTGATTTATTGTTGGCAGGATTCTGTTTTATCGCGGCTTTTATTTTTCGTGAAGGCGAAAATGTTTTTGCTTCGACGGGCGGTTTTGTTTGGAACGAATCTTTTGCGCCTTACGGGGCTTTGCTTTTTTTCGTAGTGCCGATTCGTGCGGCGTTGATGAAGTATTACGACCTATATCGTCTTCGCGGCGAGTTTTCGTTTGTCGAAGACGGTTTAAAAGTTTTCAAAGCCGTAGCAATAGGTTCATTACTGATTGTCGCGGTTGCTTTTCTCTATCGCGGCGGTTTTGAATTTCGCGCTTTCAGTTATGCACGCAGCGTTTTCATTTTGGATTTCTTTCTTGCCTGGGCTTTCTATTCATTCGTTCGTTTCGCAGTTCGACTTGCACAGACTGTTATCAGAAAGCGCGAGATAAATTTGATTCCGACTCTTGTCGTTGGTCGCGGCACAGAGGCTGCGCTCTGCATAAAAGAGATGCGCGAGAGGCGCGAACTCGGTTATCGCGTGGTTGGTGTGGTTGAAAGCGAGGATAAAGAGTTAACGGAAGAAAGTTTTGAAGGAGTTGCTGTTGTCGGCTCAATCAAAAATCTTCACGAAATTGTGCGCGAATCAAACGCAAACGAAGTCATAATCACAGACCCAAACATTTCAGGCGACCTGCTTTTCGATGTGATGATGAACTGCGGTCGTCGTCGCGGCGTTGAGTTTCGCATCGCGCCGAGTCTGTTTAACTGCATACCGCGAAAAACCGAAATTGACCAAATCGGTGCTTTGCCCGTTATTACGCTCTTTCGTGAACCTCTTTCAGAAATAGAACGCTTTGCAAAACGGGCTTCGGACATTTTGATAGCCTCGGTCGCATTATTGATTCTAGCACCCGTTTTGATTGTGATTGCGCTTTTGATAAAGCTAGAATCACGCGGCGCAATCATCTTCAAACAAGAGCGCGTGGGAATGGACGGAAGGCTTTTTCTCTTCTACAAATTTCGCACAATGGGCGCAAGCAACAACGACAAAGAGCATCGTGAGTATTTGAAAAATTACATATCAGGTGCAGAAGAAACAAACTTGGGTGATGAGGAAAAACCTGTTTTCAAACTCAAAAACGATTCGCGTGTGACAAAAATAGGGAAATATCTTCGCCGTCTAAGCCTTGATGAATTGCCGCAATTTCTAAATGTGCTTCGGGGCGACATGAGCATCGTCGGACCACGTCCGCCGATTCCCTACGAAGTTGAGGCTTATCAACTCTGGCATCGCAAACGCCTTGATATGAAGCCCGGAATAACAGGACTGTGGCAGGTTTCAGGGCGTAACCGTTTGACCTTTGAAGAGATGGTCAAACTTGATTTGTACTACATCGAAAACTGGTCTTTGCTTCTCGATTTGAAAATTATCCTGCGAACTCTGCCCGCAATGTTAAAGGGCGATAATGCTTATTAGAATCTTTACAGCAAGGTGATTTGAAAAACTTCCGATTTGAGGATTTATAACCATGAATAAAATATTTTTGGTTCTGTTGGTTTGTTTATTTGTAAATAGCGCACAAGCGCAAACGGTTGAAAAAAATGTAGAGAAAATCCGCAACTTTTATAATGATGTCGGTAAGAAAACCGGGTTCATTGAACAAGGCGGCGAACAAGGTAATTACGGCGAACTCGTCAGCAACGAACTTGTCATAAATAAATACGAGCATTCGTGGCCCGCCGTCGGAATTTACAAATCAACCTACAAATTCTTTTATGAGTTCAGCAAGGATGACCCGAATAAAGACCCTAATCCTTATCCTGACAGACTCGTGAAAATCGTCGTGGACAGCCAGATGAGCACACGGCGGTATCATCAGGAATTTCTCTACGATAAAACGGGCGCACTGATTTTCTATTTCCTGAAAGCAGAAGAAGATGAAGACTCCGCAAAAGAAACGCGAATCTATTTCAACCTAAACAAAGCCATCCGTTTTATGGAAAACGAGAAGAAAAGAGACAGTTTAACGGCGAGCGATTTGAAAACCGTGCGCGAGGTTTTGAAAAAAAGCGGACAGGTGAAAGAGATTTTTACAAAGTCTCTGACGTTACCCGATGCCTAAAAACAAATCGTGGCTGAAACCTTGTGCTTGACAGATTCAACTGCAAAAAGGTAAAACTTAACACTGTTAAGTGACATAACGTCGTTTGGTGGTTTTGATGGGCATTAAAGAGAGACGCGAAAGACAGAAAGAAAATTTGCGGCAGGAAATATTGGATGCCGCAAGCGACCTCTTTGCGAACGAAGGCTATCAAAATGTTTCAATGAGAAAAATTGCGGAGAAAATCGAATACTCGCCCACGACAATCTATCTTTACTTCAAAGACAAGACAGACCTTTTGAATCAAATCTGCGAAGAGACGTTTTCAAAACTTACGCAGGTACAGGAAAGAATCGTCAAACAAAATGCGGACGACCCGTTTATTTGTTTGCGTAAAGGTATGCGTGCTTATGTTGATTTCGGGCTGAAACATCCCAATCACTACGAATTGACTTTCATTACTCCGCTTGCCGAATTTTTGGGGAAAGACATACATCCTTACGAAGGTTCAATGGGACAAAAGGCTTTTAACGGTTTGCGTGATGCCGTCACCGCTTGTATTGAACACAGCCGTTTGAAAAGGGGAGATGTTGACGCCATCTCTCAGGCGTTGTGGGCAGGCATTCACGGCGTCACATCTTTGCTAATCGCACACACGGACTTTCCGTTTGTAAGTAAAAATAAATTGATTGACACGGTCATTGACACAATGATTGACGGATTGAAGAGTTAAATTTTTTTGCGACGGAACTTAACACTGTTAAGTCGCGTAAAGGCGTTTACTAACGGAAAGAGGTTAAGTAATGGCATCGCTGGCAATACGAAATCTTATCTACGACAAAATTCGGCTGGTTGTAACGCTGACGGGTGTTGTATTTGCCGTCGTTCTGTTTTCGATTCAAATCGGTCTTTTCTTTGGTTTCAAACGGGCAACCGCCGACATTATTGACCATTCGGGCGCAGACATCTGGATAGCGGGTCAAGACGTTTCTTATCTTGAAAACGGTGTGAACATGAACGAACAGAAACGCTACGACACTTTGGAAAATCCTAATGTCGAAATTGTTGACAAATACATGGTTGATTTTGCTCAGTTCAAAGTTGCAAGCGGTTCGGAAGAAGGCATCTTGCTTATAGGATTTAACCCTGATACCGGACTTGGCGGACCTTGGAATCTTACGACGGGAAGCGTTAAAGATTTGAAACAAGCCGACACGATAATCATTGACGAACTCTACAAAGAAAAACTCAAAGTTACTGAAATCGGGCAGACCGTAGAAATATCAGGCAAACGTGCGCGCGTCGTCGGGTTTACTCGTGGCATACGCACATTCACAACTTCTCCGGCGGTTTTCACTTCATTCAAAAACGCTCAGACCTATCGCGGGTTATCCGAAAATCAGGTTGTTTATCTACTCGTGAAAGCCAAACCGGGCGCAGATATTTTGAAGTTAAAAGAAAATCTTTTATCGCGACTTCAAGATGTTGAAGTTTATACAAACGAAGAGTTTAGCTTGCATACACAAAACTATTGGATGTTCGGAACGGGTGCGGGCGTGACGGTTTTGATTGCCGCCACTTTGGGTTTGATTGTAGGCGTTGTTGTCGTAGCCCAGACGATTTATTCAGCAACAATGGATCATTTGAAAGAGTTCGGAACATTGAAAGCAATGGGCGCGTCCAACGGCTACATCTATCGCGTAATAATCAAGCAGGCGATTATCAGCGCAATCATAGGTTATGTTGTCGGAATCAGTATCGCTCTCACAGCCGTTTACATTTCACAACAAGGACAAACGGCGATTGTGCTTCCTATGCCCGTTGTTGTTGCTTTATTTGGTTTGACGCTTTTGATGTGCGTTGGCGCATCCCTCATTTCGATTAACAAGGTTACGCATCTTGACCCTGCGATGGTGTTTAAGGGTTGAAAAATTAAACCTGGAAAGGGAAAAGTAAATGACAGTCTTTATATTAATTATTTTGTTTTCGGTTCTGTTACATCAGGCGGGCAAGTTTGGTTTGAGTCCGATTAAAAACCTGAAGGACAACGCACGAATAGCTACGGGGCTGACTTTTATTTTTACCGGGTTGTTTCATTTCATCACTCCCGACAAGTTTATGATGATGATGCCGCCTTTCTTGCCTTTCCCTTTGCTACTGATTTACGTAAGCGGCTTTTTTGAAATCTTGGGCGGCATAGGATTGATTGTTCCTTTCACAAAACGTGCGGCGGCTTTTGGTCTTGTCGCGCTCTTAATCTCTGTCTTTCCTGCAAACATTTATGTTGCGCTCAATAATGTTCAACTCGGCGGTTTTATGAGTAACGCGCTTTATCAATGGTTGCGGCTTCCCTTGCAGTTCTTGCTGATTTTATGGGTGTTGTGGTGTTCAAAAGGTGAAAGGAAATTTTCATGAAAGCAGAAACTATTTTTTCTATTGTAAACATGACGGCACTTTTAAGCTGGGTTGTTTTGGCTGTTGCGCCGCGTTGGACATGGACAAGGAAAATAATTCTTTCGGGCGTCATACCGCTTCTTTTATCCGTCGCCTATTTGATGTTGATTGTCTTGTTTTTTGGAAAGGCAGAAGGCGGATTCGGGTCGCTCGCAGATGTGATGAAGCTCTTTACAAATCAATGGGTTGTGCTTGCAGGATGGATTCATTATTTGGCTTTTGATTTGTTCGTAGGCAGTTGGGAAGTAAAAGACGCGCAGGAAAAAGGCGTTTCGCATTGGTTTGTCCTGCCCTGTCTTGTCCTGACTTTCTTGTTCGGACCAATCGGTTTTCTTCTTTACAACATAATTCGATTTTTTACAGCGAAGTGGGAGCAAAAATGACGGTAAAAGATTTAGCTCAAAATCAACGTCCGCTTTTGCTGGCAAGCTTGGCGTGCGCGTTTTTGCTTCTGATTTTAATGGTGGTTTCGCTTTTTGATTCGACCGAAGTTTTGGGAATCAACCGCTGGATTAAACCCATGAAGTTTGCATCGTCAATAACGATTTACCTTTTGACGATGGCTGTTTATCTGGAACTTCTTAGCGGTCACGAAAAAGCGAAAAAAATTATAGGTTGGGGCGTGGTGCTTTTGATGGCGGGCGAACTCTTTTTAATCGTTATGCAATCGGCTCGTGGAACGTCTTCGCATTTCAACAACACAAGCTTATTCAACGGAGTTGTTTTTAGCGCGATGGGTTTGATGATTGTTGCGAACACCGGGTTGATGATTTATCTCACGGTTATCTATTTTCGCTCTGAAATCAATTTGCCGACGGCTGTTGTTTGGGGCTTGCGTTTGGGACTAATTGTTTTTCTTATTGCGAGCGCAGAAGGCGGTTATATGTCCGTGGTAATGAGGCACAGTGTAGGTGTAAACGATGGCGGGGCAGGTTTGCCTTTTGTGAATTGGAGCAGTGAAGGCGGCGATTTGCGTGTGGCGCATTTTGTGGGGCTTCACGCGCTTCAAGCCATTCCGATTGCTTCAATTATTTTTCTTTACTTACAAAAGAAATTTTCAACCGTTCTGACTTTCGGGTTTTCAGTTCTTTATTTCGTTTCATTCAGTTTTGTTTTCATTCAGGCACTTAACGGTAAGCCTCTGTTGAAAGGATTTTAGAAAATGAATACAGCAATTTCCGTTAAAAATTTAACCAAGACTTATTCATCGGGCGCGACGGCTGTTTACGCTTTGCGAGAAATTGATTTGGATGTGAACAGCGGCGAAGTAATGTTGTTAATGGGACCTTCGGGAAGCGGTAAAACAACATTGCTTTCAGTTATGGGTTGCATACTTCGCCCGACAGACGGAAGCGTAAAAATACGCGGAAAAGAGATAACAAATTTGAGCGAAAAAGAACTGCCGCGTGTTCGCCTTGAAAATATAGGTTTTGTCTTTCAGGGATTTAACCTTTTTCCTGCATTGTCAGCAGGCGAAAATGTTGAACTCGCACTTGATTTGAAAGGCATTCGCGGAAGAGAGGCGAAAAAGCGTGCATCGGTTTTGCTCGAACAGGTCGAACTTGAAAACAAATACAACTCTTATCCTTCGGATTTAAGCGGCGGGCAAAAACAACGTGTGGCAATTGCGCGTGCGCTTGCGGGTGAGCCGGAAATTATTTTGGCTGACGAACCGACAGCCGCGCTTGATTCGCACAGCGGGCGTGTAGTGATGCAGCTTCTTCGCAACCTTGCACATGAACAAGGTCGCGCCGTTGTTGTAGTAACACATGACAATCGTGTTCTTGAGTATGCGGACAGAATTGTTCACATAGCAGACGGACAAATCACGGAACAAACACACACAGGACTTTTAATTCCGCCATCAGGCACAAAACTTTCGCAAGGTTTATTTGCATGAGGAAACAATGATGACACTTGCAGTAAAAATCTGTTTACTCTTTTCGGGCTTATTTCTGTTGACTGGAATGAGCATCGGAATTTTGAAGTACGTTTTTACGATGCGAAGCAAAGAACATAGTGCGCCAATCTATATTGATATTGGTCATCGCGCCTCGCTTCTTTACAGCTTTGCCGCGCTCGTTATGGCAAAACTGGTTGAGTTCAGTCCGTATTCACAAACGGTTCAAATCGTCATCGCAATTGTGCCGCTTATGTTTTTCGCGCTGACAATTTTTCAGTACGTCAAACTCGGATTGAAAGGACAAGAGCAAACACAATTCAGCGAGAGAAATTTTCTAACAACTTGGTTTATGTACGCGCTTATTGCAGGTGAAATCGGCGGCATTGCACTAATTCTTTTGGGGTTTATACAAACGCAGTTTTTCTGAATGAGAAGCAGGGCTTGTTTATAAACATTCCTCTGCGTTCTCTGCGCTCTCTACGTGAAATATTTTAACGAAAGAAAGTTTCATGCAGAGAACCCGGAGAACGCAGAGAAACGAAGGTTCAAGGAAGGTGGAGTATGAAACGAACAAATATTTTAACCGCAATCGTTTTAGTTTTAATTACAGCGTCCGTCACCTATTTCGTGGCGGGGCGAAGCAAACAGGGACAATCGCCAACAACGCAATCGGAAGAAAAAGTTTCTTCCGATTTAGTCGCCGCGCCCGGGCGTGTCGAACCTGTTTCGGAAGAGATAGAAGTCAGCGCGGAAATTCCCGGAAAAATAAAAGAAATCAAAGCGGAAGAAGGCGAACGCGTCCAATCGGGGCAAATTTTAGCCGTCCTTGTTAATGATGATTTTGCGGCACATGTCGCTTCTGCAAAAACACAGATTGATTCTTTGAAAGCTCAACGCGGTTCTGCACAAGCGCGTTTGCAAGAAGCAGAGGCTGAACTCAGACGCGTCGTCAACGGCGCACGCTCAGAAGAAAGACGCGAGGCAAAAGCAAGTGTTGACCAGACGGACGCACAATTGGAAAACGCTCAACGCGAGGTCGAACGCCGTAGAACGCTTTTTGCAAATGGCGATATTCCGCGCGAAGAACTTGACCGTGCCGAAAGAGATTTGCGCGTCGCCGTTGCAAGAAAACAGGAACTGACTGAGCGTTTCAATTTCGTAAACGCAAAAGCGCGTGACGAAGATGTTGATAAAGCAAAAGCAAATATTTTGTCTGCCGAATCTTCCTTGCGCGAAGTTGATGCGCGTTTGAAAGAGGCTCAAGCCAGAATTGACGAAGCAGAGGCGCGGCTTGAAAAAACTTTTATTCGTTCGCCAATCAGCGGTGTGGTTTTAAGAAAAAGAATGCAGGTCGGTGAAAGTATCACACCCGAAAATCCCAATTCATCAATCTTCACAATCGCGGATACGAGCGTGTTACGCGTGCGCGTTGATTTGGACGAAACAGACGTGGCAAAAGTGCGTGAAGGTCAACAGGCTTTTGTGACAGCGGATGCTTACGGTGACAAAAAATTTACGGGGCGTGTGATTCGTATAGGGCAGATTTTAGGCAAAAAAAACATACGCACAGATGAACCAAAAGAGCGCGTTGATACGAAAATTCTTGAGGTTCTGATTGAACTAGATAACGGGCAGACGCTTCCCACGGGCTTGCGCGTGGACTCTTACATCATGGTCAAAACATAAAAACAAAAACTTAATTTTTTTGAAACAAGGCTTGCCTTGACATCGTTAAAAGGACAATGTAAGTAAGTACTTACTTTTGCCGCAAGGGGTTTAGTAATGACAGCAAAAACTTTTGAACGCATTTATCAGGTAATTTATTTTGTAAAGGCTTTTTTCTTTCTGAGTTTTATTCTCTGCTTTAGTGTTGTAATCGAAACAAAAGCACAAACACCGACACCGCCCGCCTCGCCCGCTCCTGAAAAGGTTCAGGGAGTGCCGACGATTGCGCCCGATTATCGCAAAGAGGACGCGAAACTTCCCGAACTCGGACGGGTCGGCGTTGATTTGATGGAGCAGAAAATTCTGTCTTTGCGCGAAGCGTTAGAACTCGCTTTGACAAACAACAAAGACATAGAAGTTTCGCGTGACAATGTGAAAATCGCAGAGTTTGATTTCAAAGGCGCACGTGGCATCTATGAACCTCGACTTAGTTTCAGTTCGTTTTATGAACGCGCCGAAACGCCTTCTGCGAGTTTTATCAGCGGTCCGGGGGGTTCTACGACTCAATCAGGGTTGACGGGCGGTTTGAAATTTGAGGGTTTAACGCCAAAGTTTGGCGGGAGTTATCGTTTTGAGTTTAGTAATCAACGCGCTTCAACCAATAATCTTTTTTCAACGCTTGACCCGCAATACACAACCGCATTCACTTTTTCATACACACAACCGCTTGTTCGCGGGCGAAAGATTGACCAGCAACGTCGTGCAATTGAGATTTCAAAAAAGAATCTTTCGTTGAGCGACGCTCAGTTTCGGCAAAGAACGATTGAGGTTATCACGCAGGTTCAGCGTGCTTACTGGGATCTGGTTTTCACTTTGAAAAATCTTCAAGTCCAGCGCGACGCCGTTCGTGATTCAAAATCGCAACTCGAACACAACAAACGTCTTGTTGAAGAAGGCGTTCTCGCACCGATTGACATTGTCGCAGTTGAAGCACAGGTCGCCACATTTGAACAGAATGTTTACGTTGCGCTTGATGATGTGAATCGTGCCGAAAATAATCTGAAAAATCTGATTGCTGAAAATCGCAATGCCGATTTGTGGAACAAATCAATCGTGCCGACAGACCCCGTTGAATTAAACGCGCCTGTTACGTCATTGACGGATGCCATGTCAGCCGCACTTGAGAATCGCCCTGAACTTCAACAGTCAAACGTAGCAAAAGAGATAAATGAAATTGACCAGAAATTTTATCGTGAGCAGACAAAGCCGCAAGTTGATTTGGTCGGAACTTATACGTCAAACGGTTTAGCGGGCAGCGTAGCCGATTCGGGAACGAATATTTTTACGGGGCAAAGCGAGATACAACGCTTAAAGATAAACGAAATAATTGCTGCTACTCCAAACACAACCATACAGCCATTGCCTTCAATTCCGCCACAGAGTCTTCCGGGCAATTTGATTGGCGGTTATGGGCAATCGCTTACAAATTCTTTATTAAATCGTTACCCGACGGTTCGCGTAGGCGTTCAGATAAACCTGCCTTTGAAAAACCAAACGGCAGAAGCACAACTCGGGCGCACGTTGGTTGAAGGCAAAAAGATACAGACGCAACGTGAGCAATTAGAACAAGTAATTCAAGTCGAAGTCAGAAATTCTCTGCAAGCGGTTCGTTCGGCAGAGGCGCGTCTTCGTGCGGCGGCGGCTCAACGCGAAGCGAGCGAAAAACAGTATGAATCCGAACAAAGAAAATTCGATGCGGGACAATCAACGCTCTTTTTAGTTTTGGAAAGGCAAACGGCTTTGACAAACGCACGAGGTTCGGAACTTAGAGCGCAGACGGATTTGAATAAAGCAATAGCAGAACTGCAACGAGCGACGGGAAATTCTTTGAAAGCAAATAACGTCGAGGCAAGATTGAGATAAAAAAAACTATGACAAATCAGGTTCAAATATGGTTGGAAAACTGGCTTCGTTTTGTCGAAACAAAAGACGGTGAAATGTTGAAAGAACTACTTGCCGATGATGTTAAGTTTCGTTCGCCTTTTGTCTGGAAACCGAAAGAGGGCAAAGAGGTGACAATAAAATATCTCAGTGCTGCTTCGGTTGTATTGGAAAATTTTGTCTATCACCGAACACTTGTTTCCGACACTTCGCTGGTGTTGGAGTTTACGGCGAATGTTGGCGAATTAACCGTAAAAGGAATTGACCTTGTTCAGCTTGATGAAACGGGCAAAACGATAGATTTTGAAGTCTTTATTCGTCCCATGAACGGTTTGCAGGCTTTGGGTTTGGAGATGAGCAAACGGCTATGAGTTCAATCGAATTTTTACGTCAGATATACGCTTACAACACTTGGGCGAATGAGCGTGAACTTGGTGCGTTGAGAGAATCAAACAATGCAAGCGGTGCGCGTTTTTATTACCACATTTTGCTTGCCGAAAAGTTATGGTTAAAGCGAATCATAGAAAACGCAGATACGACGGGCTACAACTTTTGGCTGGACGCAACTGTGGAAGAGTGTGAAAAACTTTTGAATGAAAACAAAGAGGCTTATGACGCCTTCTTTGCAAGTTTAACCGAAGAGAAACTAGAACAAACTGCCACTTACAAAAACAGCAAAGGCGTAGAATACTCAAACACATATCGGGAGATTTTCACACACGTCTTTTTTCATTCGGCTTATCACAGAGGACAAATTACAAGTGCTTTACGCAGCAACGGGGCTTTGCCTGCGTACATTGATTTCATAGGATTTCTGAGGCAATAACACTAGACTGTCAAGAATTATGTAGAAAAGTTTATCTATGCAAAAACTTCGTCCCTTAATTTTAATCATTTTTCTTGGCGTTATAGGTTTTCTTATCTGGTATTTCGTTTTGCGAACACCGCCGCCGCCGAAAGGGATTATCCAAGTCGCGGGGCGCATAGAAGGTGACGATGCAAAAGTAGCTGCGAAAACGAACGGACGAATAAAAGAAATCAATGTGCGCGAAGGCGACCAGGTTAAAGCAGGGCAAATAATCGCAGTGATTGACGGCGAGCAAATCAAAGCTCGCGAAGACCAGGCGAAAGCCGCAATTGACCAAGCCGAAGCCCGTGTTACACGCGCACAACAACAAATAGCAGTTCTTCAAGCGCAAGAAGAACAGAGCGCGTTAGGAATAAATCAATCGCGTCTCGATGCACAGGGGCGCGTCAATCAGGCAGAAGCACAAGTCGCAACGGCAGAGGCACAGGTTGCCGCCGCCGAATCGCAACTCGCACAGGTTGAAGCCAATTACAATCAGGCAAAGTGGGACGCCGAAAAATATAGCAAACTCGAAGAGCAGGGCGACGTTTCCGAAAGAACAAGCAAACAGGCAAAGAACACTTTAGCCGCACAAGAAGCGGCAGTTCGCTCTGCACGTAAGCAGGTTGATGTTGCCAGAAAACAAGTTGATGTTGCGCGTGCAAACGTGACATCCGCAAAAGCCATGCTTGCAAATCCCGCGATTCGCACGGCACAAACAAAGGCTGTTGCAAAACAAATCGAACAGGCGCAAACCGACATCACTGCCGCACAAGCCGAAGCCGAAAGGTCACGCGCGGCTCTGCGCGAAGCCGAAGCCGCACGCAAAGACTTAACAATAACATCACCTTTTGACGGCACGGTTGCAACGCGAACGGCAGAACCCGGCGAAGTCGTAACACAAGGTTCAACAATCATCACTCTTGTCAATTTGAATCAGGTTTACCTGCGTGCATTTGTTCCCGAAGGCGAAATCGGAAAAGTGCGTGTCGGACAGCGTGCAAAAGTTTATCTTGATTCAAATCCAAAACAGCCGTTTGAAGCGACAGTTTCGCGCATTGACCCCGAAGCTTCCTTTACACCCGAAAACACTTACTTTCGTGATGACCGTGTGAAACAGGTTGTCGGTGTTAAGTTATTGCTGACAAATCCGCAAGGTTATGCAAAACCCGGTATGCCGGCAGACGGCGAGATTGTTATTGAGTAGATAGCCCAACGGTTGTTAATCATGGAATCAAACACACAAGTTTCATCTGTGCCGTCAGTACAAACTAATGCTTTGGTGTTTGAAGAACAATCAATTAAAAAATCCGGTGAAACAGCTATTCGTGTAAGTAGTCTCAAAAAAAAATACGGTGCTTTTGAAGCCGTAAAAGGCATTGACCTTGAGGTTTTCAAAAGCGAGATTTTTGGTTTGATTGGACCGGACGGAGCGGGGAAAACTTCCACGTTTCAAATTCTCGGCGGCGTAATGCAACAAACAGAAGGCGAAGCGTTGATGTTTGGCGAAAATGCACGCGATGCGCGTTCTTTTGTAGGTTATCTCACACAAACCTTCAGCCTTTATCAGGATTTAAGCGTCAGGGAAAATCTTCAGTACATAGGCGAACTTCGTCGCTTGTCTAACGCAGAAATCGAAGAACGCGGAATGCGTTATTTGAAGATGTTTGACATGGACAGATTCACAACGAGATTAGCGGGAAGATTAAGCGGCGGTATGAAGCAAAAACTCGCTCTTGCCTGCGCTCTTATCGCTGAACCGAAAATTCTTCTTTTGGATGAGCCGACAACGGGTGTTGACCCCGTTTCGCGCAGGGAGTTTTGGGACGCTTTGGCACAGCTTTCACAAGAGGGAATGACGATTGTGGTTGCGACGCCTTATCTGGATGAAGCCGAAAGATGTACGCGGGTCGCTTTGATGTACGAAGGCGTAATTCATCAGACGGGGACACCCGCCGGGTTAAGAAAAAATCTCGGTCTCGAACGGTTAGAAGTTCGCACATCCGATTTGGGCAAAGCAGAAGATGTATTGGATAAGATTGAAGAACTAAACGACGTACAGCGTTTCGGCGACCGCCTTGATGTAATGGTGAAAGAGATTGAACGCGGGCAACAGCTTACGAGAGAAGTTTTGGAACGTAACAAAATCGAGATAACTGAAATCACGCCCGCCGCGCCAATGCTTGAAAATACTTTCGTTGCGTTGTTGCGCGAACTCGGCGGCGAATTAACGAACCCGCCTTTCCCGCGTCGTCGTGAATTCCGTGAAAGAGATACAGACACAATCGCAATCGGTGCATACAATTTGCAAAAAATCTTTGGTGATTTCAAAGCCGTCAATCGCATAAACATCGAAGTTAAGTATGGTGAGATTTACGGGTTGTTAGGTGCGAACGGAGCTGGCAAAACCACAACTATAAAAATGTTGTGTGGTTTGCTTGAACCATCGGGTGGCGAAGTCGAACTCGCGGGCGAACGCGGTTCGCTCCGTTCATCTTTTATCCGTCAACGCATCGGTTATATGTCTCAAAAATTTTCTCTTTATGACGACCTGACGATTGAAGAGAATTTGGATTTTTTTGCAGGTGTTTACAATGTGCCGCGCAAAGAGCGCGAAGAAAAGAAAAAGTGGGTGCTTGAATTTTCGGGTTTGTCCGGTAAGGGAAATTTAATGACAGGCTCTTTGCCCGGCGGTTGGAAACAGCGCGTGGCTTTTGGTTCTGCTGTTATGCACGAGCCTAGTGTTCTCTTTCTTGATGAGCCGACTTCGGGTGTTGACCCGTTAGCTCGTCGGGCATTTTGGAAAATGATAACGGCGTTTGCAGACAGAGGTGTTGCCGTGCTTGTAACGACCCATTACTTGGAAGAGGCTGAACAATGCAATCGTCTTGGCTTAATGGTCGCGGGCGAACTTGTAGCGGAAGGAACTCCATCGGGCTTAAAAGCCGCACAACGCGGACACTTGATTGAGATAATAACAAGCGAGCCGCAACGGGCAAATAATCTTCTCAAAAATGAAATGGAACGCTGGCGAGTATCACTTTTCGGAGACCGTCTTCACGTCATTTTGGACGATGAAGCAGATGCCGGTATCAAGCGCATAACCGAAAGATTAAGAACCGAAAAAATAAACATTAGCAGTGCTTACGAAGAAGCATTTTCGCTTGAGGATGTTTTCATTATTGAAGTCGAACAAGCACGTCTTCAAGGCAAAGTAGGCGGTGAAGATTGATAAGAAAGTTTGTAACTGATTAGGTCAGGTGATAATAATTCAAAAACTTTAATCAGGAATCGGTTTTAGCTGTCGAAGACAGCGATATATTCGTAGCCCATAGTGCAGCTATGGGGAAATTAAACAGAGATTTT
>Ga0187894_10002003_pt1 | contig 25079 bp, 23 predicted proteins | sample GBC1701081metaG_FD_136650 | JGI IMG/M metagenome (GOLD analysis project Ga0187894, IMG submission 136650) | White microbial mat communities from a lava cave in the Kipuka Kanohina Cave System on the Island of Hawaii, USA - GBC170108-1 metaG ... | reverse complement strand
TCAGGCTCTTCAATTTTATGGAAGGATATATCTCGATTTTGCTGGATACCCGGAATTTATGGAAGAGTTTATTCAGGGCTTCAGCAAGGGAACGACCAACCGCAGGAGACCCACATGACGAAGATCCAGCCCAAAGGCACCGCCCTCATCACCGGCGCGTCTACCGGCATCGGCGCAATCTACGCCGATCGTCTGGCGAAGCGCGGCCATGATCTCATCCTTGTCGCCCGCAACGGGGAACGGCTCGCGTCGTTGGCGCGCCGGATCGCCATCGACACCGGCCGGAAGGTGGAAACCCTCAAAGCCGATCTCACGTCACCAGCGGACATCGGGCGCGTCGAGGACATGCTGCGCAGCAACGCCGGCATTTCCGTGCTGGTGAACAATGCCGGCATCGGCGCCGCCGATCCGCTGGTCGCCTCCGACGTCGACAAGATGGAGGACATGATCCGTCTGAATGTCACTGCGCTGATGCGCTTGACCTATGCGGCGGTGCCGGCATTCGTCGCTCGCGGCAATGGCACGATCATCAACATTTCGTCGGCCGTCGCCATCGCGCCGGAGCTTCTGAACGGCGTCTATGGCGGCACGAAAGCCTTCGTGCTGGCGCTCACGCAGTCGCTCGTCCATGAGATCGCCGACAAGGGTGTGCGTGTACAGGCCGTCCTGCCGGGCGCCACGGCCACCGAGTTCTGGGACGTCGCCGGCAAGCCGGTTCATCAGCTTCCGACGGAGATCGTGATGTCGGCCGACGATCTGGTCGATGCCGCGCTGGCCGGCCTCGACCTCGGCGAGACCGTCACCATCCCGTCGCTGCCGAACCAAGCGGAGTGGGATCGCTACGAAGCCCAGCGCCGTGCGATGATGGCCAAGGTTTCGAGCGCCATCGCCGCCCCTCGCTACAACCTGCAACAAAGCTTCAGCCGGCAAAAAATGCACAAAATCAGCTAATTAACACGGTATACAGCTTATAGAAGAATATATTTGCGCCAGTATACATTCGGCTGAGCGCCAACCAACGCAACTATGGAGACTTCTATGAACGCCGCGTCCGCTCTGAAGCAAATGGGCTATTGGATCACGCCATTGCGGATTCAGCAGAAGATCATCAGGTTCCGGTCAGACCACGATACTCGCGCCATCGACGGGCAACGCCACGCCCGTGATCGAACGGGCCGCGTCGCTGCATAGAAACAGCATCGCGGCCGCGATCTCTTCGGTTTCGACGAATCGCTTTGTCGGAAGATCGCGCAAGAAGTGCTGGCGCGCCGTTTCATCGAAGCTCAGGCCTAAGGTTGCAGCTTTCGCTTCGACCTGCCTGCGCACCAACGGCGTCAGCACCCAGCCCGGGCAGATCGCGTTGCAGGTGATGCCAGGCTCGGCGCCTTCGAGTGCCACCTCGCGCGTCAGCCCGAGTATGCCATGCTTGGCCGACACATAGGCTGCCTTGCGCGGTTCGGCCGTCATGGCGAGCGTCGATGCCGTATTGATGATCCGCCCCCAGCGGCGCTCGCGCATTCCGGGCCATGCGGCGCGGATCGCGACAAAGGCCGCTGTCAGATTGACCGCGATCAGCCGGTGCCATTCGGCGTCGGGAAAATCCTGGACGTCGGAGACATGTTGTATGCCGGCATTGTTGATCAGGATGTCGACGCGGCCCATGGCTGTGATCACGTCAGGCACCAGACGGGCGGCCTCATCGTGCACTGAAAGATCATGCCCGAAGTGGCGGGCCTCGACACCAAAGTTCCCGATCTCCTTCGCGATGGCCGCAATCTCGGCGGGTTCTCCCAGACCGTGCAGCGCAATCGACGCTCCGTTGCGGGCCAAAACGCGTGCCGTCTCCAGCCCCATGCCGCTGGTCGATCCGGTGATCAGCGCGATCCTGCCCTGGAGAGGGACGGAAATGTCGACAGCCATGGCGCTCCTTTCAATCCGACGGACATGGTTGTGCTTGGGCCAGTTTTCGGCCCCGGGCAATATTGCGAATGCCATATTTCGCCGATCTTCCAAATTTGAGATTGATCCGGCGGGAGGACAGACATTGGCGGCGGACCTGATCGTCACAAACGGCCGATTGATCACCTTCGATCCCTCGCAGCCTTTTGCCGAAGCCATGGCACTTACAGGTGGACGCATCGCCGCGGTGGGATCGAAGAGGGACATGGACAGTCTGCGCGGACCGGCCACGCGGGTCATCGACGCCCGGAAAGGCACGGTCCTGCCCGGCTTCGTCGATAGTCACATTCACCTCTTTGGCGGTGGGGTGGAGCTTGGCCAGCTCAATGTCGCAGGCATCCGCAGCGAAGAGAAACTGACGACGCTGGTGCGTGCCTGGGCCTCAAGGAATCCTGACGACGCCATGCTGATGGCGGTGTGCGCCGAATACGGCGCACTGGGTGACCTGCCGATCGATCGGCGCGGGCTCGACCGGGTGCTGCCGGACCGGCCATTCGCCCTGTTCGGAATGGATCACCACACGGCCTGGGCCAATACCAGGGCATTGGAGCTTGCCGGCATCCTGAACGGCGGAGCCGTTCCCGAAGGCAGCGAAATCGCGATGGGAGACGACGGTAAGGCCACGGGCCTGCTGCTCGAAGCCGGCGCCTTTCATTATCTTTTGGCGCTAATGCCTTCGGGCGGCCGGGAATGGCTCGGTATGACAACCGGCAAAAGCCCCGACAAGCCGCCCACTCCGGCGCAGCGCAAGGCGGACAAGGCGGCGCTTCTCGCTGGGCTGAACCACCTCGCCCGACATGGGATCACGACCTATCACAATATGGATGGCAATTTCTATCAGCTGGAGCTCTTGCAGGAGCTTCTGGACGAAGGCCACCATCTGGTGCGAGGCGAAGTGCCCTTCCATCTCAAGAATACCGATCCCGTTCACCGGCTGGACGAAGCCGCGGACATGCGCCGGCGGTACAGTTCCGACTGGCTATGGTCGCGGCGGCTGAAGCTTTTCGTGGACGGCGTGATCGACAGCGGTACCGCCTTCATGCTCGATCCCTATCCCAACTGGCCGGACAGCACAGGCGCGCCCCTTTTCGAGCAGTCGCATTTCGATGAGATCTGCATCCGCGCTGACCGTATGGGGCTTCAGATCAGCGTCCACGCCTGCGGAGATGCCGGGATCCGGCGTACGCTCGATGCCTTCGCGGCGGCGCAAAGAGCGAACGGCAAGCGCGACAGCCGACATCGGATCGAGCATGTCGAGACGCTGCATCCCGATGATTTGCCCCGTTTCGCCGAGCTTGGGGTTGTCGCCTCGATGCAGCCGCGCCATTCGCCCCGCTCAGGCCTGTTCTCCGAACCGCCACCGGGGCAGTTGCTGCATGAGCATCAGAAACTCATGGCTTATCCCTGGAAGACCCTGCGCGACAGCGGCGTACGGATGATCTTCTCGACCGACTGGCCGGTGGTGCCGATCGACGTCATGCCGAACATCCGCGGCGCGGTGGCGCCGGTCGATCTCGGGCCGGCATGGGGCGATCAGCGGCAAAGCCTCATGGACACGCTCGCCAGTTATAGCTGCGACGGCGCCTGGGCTGAATTCAACGAAGACCGCAAAGGCAGCCTGAAGGCGGGAATGATGGCGGATGTCGTGATCATGTCCCATGACCTGGAAGGCATGCCGCTCGACAGGCTGGATCAGGCTGCGCCGGTGACCACCATCTGCGACGGGAAGGTGACCTATGAAGCGTGAGTGGGGGAGATAGAATCATCTCTGGGAAATCAGAACGGATTGCCGTCGCCGTACGAAGCGTCACCAAGGCGTTTGGCAAAGAGGCATCTCAAGTCGTCGTGTTGGACGATGTCTCGGTCAGCATCCGCGAAAACGAGTTTTTCACCCTTCTCGGGCCGTCGGGCTGCGGCAAGACCACACTGTTGCGCCTGATCGCCGGTTTCGAACACCCCACGAAAGGCAAAATCAGTCTTCACGGCGCGGACATCTCGCTGTTGCCGCCGTTCTTGCGGCCAGTGAATACGGTATTTCAGAACTACGCCCTGTTTCCCCATATGACGGTGGCCGAGAATGTCGGCTTTGGCCTGAAGATGCAGGGAAGGCCGAAGGCCGAGGTGGATGGGGCGGTCATGGGGATGCTCAAGCTGGTCCGCCTCGAAGACATGAGAAACCGTCTTCCCAATCAGATGTCCGGCGGCCAGCAGCAACGAGTGGCGCTGGCAAGGGCGCTGGCCCCGCAGCCCAAGGTTCTGCTGCTGGATGAACCGCTGTCGGCGCTCGACCTGAAACTGCGCAAGGAGATGCAGATCGAACTCAAGCGCATCCAGAGCGAGACCGGCATTACCTTCATCTTTGTCACTCATGACCAGGAAGAAGCTCTGACAATGTCGGACACCATCGCGGTGATGAGCAATGCGAAGATCCTCCAGGTCGGAACTCCGCGCGAGATCTACGATCACCCGGCCGACCGGTTCGTCGCCAACTTCATCGGCGAATCCAACATCGTCGTTGCCGAGCTCGTCTCCGTTTCGGGCAATTCGGGCTCGGTGCGTCTCGGTACCGGCAATATTTTCCAGGTGGCCTTGCCTAAGGGCGGGTGCGAGCCAGGTGCAGTGACCATCGCGGTGCGGCCCGAGCATGTGACGATATCCGCACCGGATGCGGATGCCCTGGCAAAGGGGCAAGTGACCAACGTGGTCTATTTCGGGACCGACACCCATTACCATCTGCGGCTCGACCGGTTGTCGGCGAGCCAGGAGTTCATCGTCCGCGTTCAGAACAAGATCGACGGATCGAACCGGTTCAAGGCCGGCGATCCTGTTGGTATCCGGCTCGGTCCGGGGTCGGCGCAAATCCTGAGAAGCTGAATCATGGCCGTCCTCCATCCCGTCATGCCCGATCCCGAAAACGCCCGCATTGCCCTTGAGCTCGAGCGCGATGAAAGCCGGCGCCGCTGGCTTCTTCTCAGTCCCGCTTTGATCATCCTGGTCTTTGCCGCTTCAGGGCCGCTGATCGTGGTTCTCATTTACTCCTTCCTGAGCCCCGGGGACTTCGGTGGCGTGGTCTGGAAGTTCTCGATCGACGGCTGGCTCGAGGTGGCCTTCAAGCGGGATATCTTCGACGGCACCGTATCGTTCGCCGATGCACATCTTTCGATCCTGTGGCGATCAGTGAAGCTGGCTCTGTTGACCACGGCGCTGGCGCTGATCCTCGGCGTGCCCACCGCCTATTTCATGGCAACTCGCCCGCCGGGACAACGTGACGTCTGGCTTTTTCTCGTCACCATTCCGTTCTGGACCAATCTCCTCATCCGCACATTCGCGATATTCGATCTGATCCGGAACGAGGGCGCGGTCAACGCCCTGCTGCTGAAGCTCGGCGTGATCGATCAGCCGATCCAGTTCTTGTTCACGGAATTCGCCGTGATGCTGGGCATGGCCTATGTCTATCTGCCGCTGATGGTGCTGCCCATCTATGCGGCGCTGGAGAAGTTCGACTTTCGCCTCGTCGAGGCGGGATACGACCTATACGCCCGCCGGCTTCGGGTCCTGCGGTGCATCATCCTGCCGATCATCAAGCCGGGCATCGTCGCGGGGTCGATCCTTGTCTTCATTCCCTCGCTCGGCGCCTATATCACACCGCGCGTTCTGGGCGGCGGCAAGCAGCTGATGATGGGCAATCTGATCGAGCTGCAATTCGGGCAGGGCCGCAACTGGCCGCTGGGGGCGGCGCTATCGCTCACGCTCCTGCTGATCGTTCTTCTGGCGCTCATTAATTATGTGCGCAACGCTAGCGGGAAGCCAAACCATGGCTGACGGCGTCGCGAGGAAGGCATTTTCTCTCACATATCTGCCGGCATTCACGCCGATCGCGATCGCTTGTTTTGTGATGCTTTACGCACCGATCTTCATCCTGGTGGCGTTTTCGTTCAACGCCGGTGAAAATCTGGCGCAATGGAAGGGGTTCTCGTGGAGGTGGTACGAGAAGGCATGGCAGAACGAACTGGTGCAGGAGGCGTCGGTCCGCTCGCTCATCATCGCAACCTGTGCTTCGGCCATTGCCACGACGGCCGCGACCATGGCGGCGCTGGTTACTACCCGCAACCGGGCATTCAAGGGCCAGACCGCCGTCTTCGCTCTGATCAACCAGCCCCTGATCGTGCCTGAGATCGTGACCGCGGTGGCGTTGCTCATCGTCTTCGCCGCGATCAAGGTATGGACCGGTTACACCGGACTTGGCTATCTGGTCGCCGCGCACTCGGCATTTTGCATACCCTTCGCCTACCTGCCGATCCGGGCGCGGCTCGAAGGGATGGACCTCACCTTTGAGGCTGCGGCTTCGGATCTTTACGCCAACCGATGGCAGTCCTTTCGCTATGTCACGCTGCCGCTTCTGTCGCCCGGGATGCTGGCCGGGGCCATGCTGGCCTTCGTGGTGTCGCTCGACGATGTGGTGATCACCGAGTTCGTCAAGTCCAGCGGTCAGGAAACGCTGTCCACCTACATGCTGGGCCAGCTTCGCCGCGTGGTGACACCCGAGATCAACGCGATTTCGACGGTATTCCTTGCCGTGTCGGTCGCGATTGTGACCCTGTTCTACGTCCTGAACAGGCGAAAATAGCGCAGATACAAAAGGGAGAGACTCATGAAACTGAAACTCGCAAGCCTGATCGGCGCGGTCGCACTCTTAGTGTCGTCGCCGGTCTCGGCGAAGGGCACGTTGAACATCTTCACCTATGGCAATACCACGAGCCCCGAGATGATCGAGAGGTTCGAGAAGACGTATGACATCAAGGTCACCATCACCGACTTTGACACCGCCGACACCGCGCTGGCCAAGGTCCGGGCCGGCGGCCACGACTTCGACATCGTGACGATCCCGGCGGATTATGTCCCGGTCTGGATCAAGGAAGGGCTCCTGCTCGAGACCCGACCGGATCAGATGGAGAGCTTCAAGAACGTCGACCCTTCGGCGATCGGAGTGTATTTCGATCCGGGCCGCCACTATACGGCACCCTGGTTGTGGGGCACGCTCGGCATGATCGTCAATACCGACATCTACAAGGGCGATCCGAACACCTCGGCCATCTTCCTTGATCCACCCAAGGAACTGATCGGCAAGATCGTCGTGGTCCCGGAGATGACGGATGTTATGCGCCTGGCGATCCGCTACATGGGTGGCCAACAATGCACGGACGATAAGAAAATCCTGCGTGCCGTGCGCGACAAGCTGATGGAAGCCAAGCCCAAGTGGCTCGGCATCGAATATACGACGATAGAGAAATTCGCTGCGGGCGACTATGCCGGGGGAACCAACTGGAACGGCGAGTCGCTGCGCGTCCGCTTGCAAGCTCCGCATTTCGTCTATGGCTATCCCAAGGAGGGCTACAGCATGTGGATGGACAGCGTCGCGGTTCTTGCCGATGCCAAGAATGTCGAAAATGCCAAGCTCTACCAGAAGTTCGTCATGGAGCCGGAAAACGCGGCGCTGGCTTCGAACTTTGCGCGCTACGCCAACTGGATCGTGGGTTCGGAGAAATTCATGGATTCCAAAATGGCCGGTGCGCCAGAAGTCTACATTCCCAAGGAGCACCGCGCCAACGCCATGATCGCGCAGGCGTGCCCGCCTGAAGTGAACAAGATCTACACCCAGATCTGGACCGAGTTGAACAAGTGACCGGCTCGAGCCCCCGGCCCGCCGGCCGGGGGTTATTTCGCGAGGTGATCGCGCAGGAAGCCGGCAACCATGGCCACGGACCTGGCCGCCTCAGGCAATTCGTCGTAGAATTCAAACACGTGCCACATTTCGTCGAAGATCTGCAGATCGACGTCCATCCCGGCCTTTCGCATCGCCTCGGCCACCGCCAGGCTTTGAGACTGCAGCAGGTCCCTGGTGCCGGTTGTGATAATGGTGGGCGGCATCCGCGCCGAAAACTCTCCGTATAGCGGCGATAGCTCCGGCAATTCTGGAGGAGTGCCTCCTGCATAGAGCGAGGCTGCCATCTCCAGAAAGTCGCGGCCGAGGAAGGGATCACGGCCGTCATTGGCGGAAAGGCTCTCACCCGCATTGGTAATATCGGCCCAGGGCGAGAACAGGGCACATGCCTTTGGCAAATCCGCACCGTCGCGCAGCGCCTTTTTAAGCATCGCGAGCGCCAGATTGCCGCCGGCCGATACCCCGCTCAGCGCGAAGGCCTCGACATGGGCACGCTGCACAAGAGCCTTGTAGACGCTGTGGACATCATGGAGGGCCGCAGGGAAAGGGGATTCCGGCGCCACCCTGCAATCTGGAAGCACGGCCTTGGCCCGTACAAGACGAGCCAAAGGGGCGGCGATCGTCAGGTCCTGGAATGCACTTCCCGCGATGAAGCCGCCCCCATAGATATGAAGGAGGAAATGTCCCGCCTCCCAATCGGGAGGCGTTACCTCGATGCACTGCACGCCGCCAAGCTCGATCCGTTCCAGCCTCACGGCGTTGCGTTCAACCGCGCGCTCGGCTCTGGGATCGTATTCGGCGTTGACGATCTCCCTGAGCCTTCCGACAAGGCCTGGCGAATAGGGACCGATGGACTCTGGCCGAAACCTGGAGAGCATGTCCCAGGCTGCGTCGCTCACGGCGTCATTTCGGATCGTCCCACTCAACCGAGCTTGACTCCTTCGCTTCTCAGATCGGCGATGACCTCTTCCATGGCTTCGCGCAGGATCGAAATCATCTCGTCCACTTCGGCGCGGGTGACGGTGAGGGCAGGGGAGAGCACGTTGAGATTGGCGATAGGACGCACAATCAGGTTGCGCTGCTGACAAGCCTTGGCGATGCGCCCGCCGATATTCACCTCGGTCGGCAGATTTTCGCGCGTTTCCTTGTTGGCCACGTTCACGACGCAGCCCATGAGATGCATGCCGCGAATGTCGCCCACCGTGGGCATGTCGCGCAGCGAATTCAGCCTTTCCATGAAATAGGGACCTATGTCGTGCTTGACATATCCCAGCAGATTTTCGCGTTCCAGGATCTCGATATTCTTGAGCGCCACGGCACAGCTCACCGGATGGCCGGAATAGGTGAAGCCGTTTGTCATCATGCGGTCATACCCTTTTTCAGCGATGACATCGTAGATCGCGTCGGAGAAGATCGTGGCGCCCAGCGGCGCATAGGCGGAGCTCAGCCCTTTGGCGCAGACGATCATGTCCGGTTGGATGTCGAATACGGCCTTCGAGGCAAACCATTCCCCGAGGCGGCCGAAGGCGGTGACGACCTCGTCAGAGACATAGATGATCCCATATCTACGGCAGATCTCGCGCACCGCCGTGATGCAGCGCCGCGGCGGCACGATCACGCCGCCGGCCCCCAGGATCGGCTCGGCGAAATAGGCGGCGACATTGTCTTCGCCAAGCTCCAGCACCTTGTCTTCGAATTCCTTGATCAGGAAATCGGTGAACTCCTCTGCGGTCATGTTCAGGGGCCGACGATAAAGGTTGGGCTCGGTCACATGATGGACGAAGTCGCACCGGTAATCGAATTCCGGGGACCGGTCGCTGAACTTGCCCGACATCATCTGCGTCAGATAGGTCGAGCCGTGATACGAGCCCATCCGGGTGATGATGTGGCGGCGGTTCTTCTTGCCCTGGCAGCCCCAATAGAACTGGATGATACGGAAGGCGCTGTCATTGGCGGTCGAGCCACCCGATGAAAAGAACACGCGGTTGAGGTCGCCCGGGGCGAGATCGGCAAGTCTGGCCGCCAGCAGCGCGGCCGGTTCGTTTCCCAGATCGATCCAGGGATTGGTGTAGGCGAGCTTGCGGGCCTGCTCGGCCATCGCTTCGACGATCTCCTCGCGCCCCCAGCCTACATTCACGCACCACACCCCGCCGAGCCCGTCGAGGAACTTGCGGCCGGTGATATCGGTGATCCAGCATCCACGCGCCTCGGACATGATCGTGGAGCCGGTTTCGTCGAAGCTTTTCGGCATGTGCCAGGGATGAATGACATGGCGGCGATCCTTCTCCCAGACATCGTCGGTAAAATCGTTGCGCTTCATGTCACGCATCGTGCAATCTCCCTTGCGGCCCGCATCCGAAGGTTTTGACCGGCGAACACAAGGAAAACAATATGCAGGAAGACCTAGTTCGCGGGAGAATTGGGCCGTCTTCCAGAGCCTATCCGCTCACCAGTTTGTTCACGAATATCGAAAACATCTCGCACTGGCCCGATGTGCCGAGCTTCTTGTAGACGTTCGAGCGGTGGATGGCGGCTGTTCCGGGCGATATGCCCAGCACGCGGGCGATGGACTTCGACGAATGGCCCTTGAGCAGCAGCTGCGCGATCTCACGTTCACGCCCGGTCAGCACGTCTTCTCCGAAACCGGCCATGATCGCCGAGACCGATTCATGGACCTTGCGCCGTGCTTCCTCGGCTTCCAGATCCAAATCGGCGCGCGCGAGAAGGTGGCGGCGGAAGAGCGGCGTCAGCATCGGGTGGAGCAGTTCGATGAAAGCCAGGGCTTGCGTCAGGTGCTCGCCCAAGGTCGCAAATATCGAAAGATGCGCACAGCGGTCGGGCGAAACTTCCATCAACGTGCCGATCTCATGCGAACCGCTTCTCTTGTCCCAATAGCGGGGATCGGGCATTTCCTGTTCGTCATTGCCTCCGAGGCCCAGCACCATCGTTCCAAAGAACCGGTCACGGGCAAAGCGGTTATACATTGGGTCCAACAGGTAGATGCCGCTCGAATATTCGATCATGTCGCCGTCGGACTGTCCGCCGGTGGCAAAGAGCATGCATGGCGGTATCCCGTCCTTGAATTCGAAAAGCGCGATTGAGTCCACCGGCAGCCAGTTCTGGATCAGCTTCGCGACGGCCTCGGGAAAGCCCGTCTCGCCCACCAGTTCGCTGATCGATCCCAGGTCTTCAAACAAGCGTGCCAGCGGGGCAGACCGGGATGCGTCGACGACATGCCGGGTTGGCAGGGCTATGGGCCGGGAACGGCCTGTATTGCGGCCATTGGGGTTGGTTTTCGGCGCGCGCCTATGCAGATGCACAATGGCAGCACCACTCGGGCTTTCGCCGGTGAAGGTCCCCCCACCGGCCACGGTATGGCTCATGAAGCGGTCGCGGTTCATTGATATCTCCACCCATTGATTGCGGCCCGCCATCATCGGGCATCGAGCCAGGGACAAGTGAATGGCATTGCCCGACAGTTGAATCATTGTAACGGGAAGAACCGGCTTGCGACCTTGTCCTGCGGGGTGCGGAAATACCGATGGCCATGGCGTTGCTTTCAATCCGGCAGGAACTGGTCGTGGTTGGGCCAGCTTTCCGCAACCGTGCCGCAGGCCAGGAGGTGGGCGATCTCGTCTTCGGTTATGCCGAAGCGGGCAAGCACCTTGGCCGTGTCCGAACCGTATTTTCTCGGATGGTCCGGTACGACGAGCGGCGCCTCACTGCATGTGATGGCGCACTGCGTGACCAATTCTATCGGCCGTCCACCCGGGTGATCGGCATGCCGCACAAAGCCTATGGCCGTCCGTTCTTCAGTTCCCTCCAAGGCCAGTCGCCGGCGCAAGTCGGCATAGCGGGCTAAAGCTTCGCGTTTTCCGTCTGGTGCGACATAGGCATCTGCTTCGATTCTTCCGGTGCCAACGGCGGCCGGTGAGTTGGTCCCCACCGGGTCCGGTGCCGGCCCTTTCGCCTTGCTTGCCCATAGAAACGGCATCTGCACGGCGGCAGCGCCCGCTGCCAAAGAGGTACCAACCTTTCCGCCTTGGCCCGTGGCCCGCGCCTTGATCAACCCCGCGACCGCCGCGACTGCGCCCCAGACGCCTGTCGCCACATCGATCGTTCCATAATGCGCGTATTCCTCGGGCGGGGCGTTCTGCGGTTGCAGCCGGTGCATGACGCCAGTGGCGGCCTGCAATACCTCATCGACACCTTTGCGCCCGGCAGGTGGGGCAAAGATCGGGCCGCCAAAAGCGCTGACCTGGGCGAGAACGATTGATGGATTGAAACCGGCAAGGCGACCGATCTCGAGGCCCAACGCATCGATCTGAGCCTGCGGGCCGTTGAAGGTCACAAGATCGGCGGCCGCCGTCATCCGCGCCAAGGTGGCCTGGCCCTCATCGCTCGCGAGGTCAAGGAGCAGGCTCGCTTTGCCGCGCGCCGACTGAAGCGACAGGACCACCGTGATGAAGGGATCGAAATTCGGCCGGGTGGAATCGATCTTGACGACTTCGGCCCCGAAGCGGGTCAGGCATCCGGCGACCGTCGGCCCGGCGATGACGTTGCAGAGATCGAGAACACGCACGCCGGACAGGAACGGCTTCTGCGCCCCGGGGGCAGGGATCGGCCATGCCGCCTTGCGCCATGCGAGGCCCGCGGCGCTCACGATCTCGCGCGGTCGTGGCGCCACGCTGCCCCCGGCCCAAGCAAAAGGGCCCGCGCAGATCATGGGCCCCGCCAGAGGATCATCGAGCTCGATGGCAAGGCCCGCGGCGCGGGCTTCAGGCGAGGCGAGCCACGCGGCGCTCGATTGCACCCGGCTGCCGCAAAGGCCATGGCCCGCAAACTGCTCCTCCCAATACGCGACCGGATGGGCACGTATCACTTTCGCGATATCGGCGCGGAGGCGGCGCCGCCACCGGGGGGCGAGTTGCGGATAGCCGAAGATCGAGCCGTCGGCGCTGTCTTTCCAGTCGCGCGTGGACAGATAAGGATCATCGGTCGGCAGTCCCTCGGCCAGAAGGCTGTCCCAAAGGCCCAAGAGGCGCAGCAGGCGCTCGACGATGCCGCGATGCGGCGGGGTGGCGATATAGAACCACACGTCGTCGGCACAGAGGAATGCGCGATACATCGGATCGATCAGCGCCTGAACCTGTTCTTCCAACGGCAGGACGGCATCGCCGGCCGAGCCGCGCGGGTCGACATAGCGCAATGGCAGATCATCGATCTTCAGGTGATTGTAGGAGAAGCCCTCCATCAGGGCGCCGAAGAGCGACACCTCGATTGCATCGCCCCGTCCCGATTCCTGCCGGCCGAAGACGCCAGCCACAACGCCCAGCGTCCCGAACGCCGCCGCATAGGCCGAGGCGATGGGCATCGGCATGAGCGCCGGACCTAGGCCGCGCAGGCGGTTGCTCGGGCCTCGTTCGGCCAGCACCCCAGCCGCAGCCATCACGGTCCCCTCATCGGAAGCTTTGCCGGCAAAACGCAAATCCCGCGTGGGAAAGGCCGGAAGAGAAAGTCGAATGGCCGTTGGTTGAATGGCATCCGCAAGGCTGGTGGACGCGCCATCGGGCTCGATCACGACATCGGCGCCGCGCGCCAGCTCGCGGAGCGTTTCGGAATCTGCGCTGATATCCACGACTCGCTTGCCGCGCTCGAGAGCTGCAGAGAGGGGGGCTTCGCCGGGCGTTCCGCAGCGGATGACGTCGGCTCCGATGTCTGCCAAAGCCAGACCGACCATTTGCGGTGCGAGAGCCTTGCCGAATTGAAGAACCCGCAGGCCAGCGAGCGGCATTTTATAAGGCACGTGAAGGCTCCTTGAAAGTACAGAGACGCTTGAAGAAACGTTTCTGCATTCAGACATGGGGCTCGACAGGATGTCAAGAGGTTGTTACTTCATGATCATGAGTGGAAAGCAACGAACGACGATCAGGGATGTGGCCGCTGCGGCCGGCGTATCGGTCACGACCGTGTCCGATGCGCTCTCCGGAAAGGGCCGGCTGCCGGAGGAGACCCGGCGCAAGGTACGCGCCGCGGCCGACAGGCTCGGCTATCGGCCAAGCGCGATCGCGCTGGGATTACGAGATCGCGGACTGGGTCTTGTCGGCCTTTGCATTGTCCCGGCAGGCGAGGCGATGCTGACCGGCGTGGAATACTGGGCCACGATCGTGACCCATGCCAGCCAGACCCTTTTGTCGGAAGGCTTGGCTCCGGTCCTGTTGCCGCACAGTGTCGACCTGCTCTCCCGGCTCAAGATTCCGCTCGATGGCGTCATCGTCGTCGACCCCTTGAAGAATGATCCTGTCCTGACTTTTTTCGAGAAGACGAAGATCCGGTATTTTACGATCGGGCGTGACTTGGGGCGCGACAATCAGTCCTGGGTGGACGATGACATCGCGAAGGGAATGGAACGTCTGCTCGAGCAAACGCTGGCCCCCGGAACCGATCTCGCCTTTGTGACCATTGGTCCGGAGAAGAGCTATGTTGCCGATACGCTGTCCGGCATGCAGCATTGGGCTTCCGTCAACCGCTCTGCGATCAAAATCCATCATTGTAAAAACACCGAGAGACGAAACATCGACGCCGTTGTCGGGCGCGCCGTGGAGGAGGGGGCGAAAGCCATCGTCGCCCAGCACGACCGATTGGCCCTTCCCCTTCTCGCCGCGCTGAAAGTCCGTAAGCTGCAGAACGAGGTGAGGCTGCTGTCGGCAACGGATTCTCCCGAGTTCGAACAGGTGCTGCCTCCGGTCTCCGCCATCCGCCTGCACCCCACCCAGCTCGCCGATAAGGCGGCCCGTGCCGTCATCGACATGATCAGAGGCAGATCTGATCAGAAGAAAACATTCCTGGTCGTGGAAACCGTTGTCCGGTAGTCGGCGCCGGCTCTTCGCGCCTGACATCAAAGCATAAATAGCTTCGGCTGCACGCTCGATGCCTGCGGCATCGGCTGGTGCCGCCAGGTGTTGCTGACGGTCTGCCAAACAACCTATTGACAAGGTCGTGGATTTTGAAGAAACGTTTCTGCAAAGCCGCTCTAGTGTCTCGAGGAGGGGTGGACGCAGGCGAGCCAGCCACAAGGCCGCAGGAGGAGACGAGGCGATGACCAGGGGTGCAGTGAGGCCCGCGGGAGTTCAATTTCTTGACGTCTCCAAGCAGTTTGGCGACGGCCCTTTCGCGCTTCGCAATCTCGATCTCACCATCGAGCCGGGCGAGTTCCTGACGCTTCTCGGCCCAAGCGGCTCCGGCAAGACGACGGCGCTCAACCTTCTGGCGGGCTTCATCCATCCGACATCCGGAGAGATCCAGATCGACGGGGGCGACATCGGCGACTTGCCGGCTCATAAGCGGGATATTGGCGTGGTGTTTCAGCATTACGCCTTGTTCCCGCATATGACGGTGCGCGACAATATCGCTTATCCGCTCAAGCAGCGCCGTTTGCCGAGAGCCGACATCGATCGGAAGGTGGACGCAGCCCTTGCCATGGTCGCGCTCGAGAAATTCGCCGATCGGCTGCCGCGCCAGCTTTCGGGCGGACAGCAGCAACGCGTCGCCGTGGCCCGCGCCACGGTCTTCGAACCCAGATTGCTGCTCATGGACGAGCCGCTCGGCGCGCTCGACAAGAAGCTGCGCGAATCCGTGCAACTCGAACTCAAGCGCCTGCATCAGCAACTCGGTGCGACGATCGTCTTTGTCACGCACGACCAGGAAGAGGCCCTGGTGATGTCGGATCGTATTGCGGTGTTCGATGACGGCAAGGTCCAGCAGATCGGCACGGCGCAGCAGTTATATGATGCCCCCGAGACTCAATTCGTCGCGCAGTTCATAGGCGAATCGAATTGCTGGATCGGCGATGTGATCGAATCCAGCGCCGAGAATGTTGTCGTGTCCGCAAAAGGGTGGCGGCTCATCGGAGCCCGGCTTGACTGTTCACCCTTGAAGGGACGGGCAGCGGTGATCGTTCGCCCGGAGCGCACGAAAATCATGGAGCGCGGCGCCATGCCCGCGGGGTGGAACGAGCTTCACGGTCGACTGCGCGACGTCATCTATCTCGGATCGCTGCGCAAGGTCATCGTCGAACTGGAGAGCGGCGGAGAAGCTGCGGTGACCTGCCAGCCCGACGCCGTCATTCCTTCCCAAGCCGCAGTATCGGTCGTCTTTCCACCCCCGGTCGCCCAGGTCATTCCCGCCGGTCGCGAATAGGCTCTTGACCTTCCGTCGCGACTAGGTCATGTTCAGTTCGCATGCAGAAACGTTTCTTCAAAAGAAATACCAGAGCATAACGATCTCATAGGGAGAGTAACAATGAAGAAGCAGTGTTTTCGCCAGCTGTCCTTGCTTGCATCTGTCACGATACTTGGACTTGCTGCGTCCCTCGCCGGAGCGCAGACTCCTGCCGACCTGAAGGGCAAATCCTTCGTCTTCGCTGGCTTTGGCGGCGATCTCCAGAAGAACCAGGACGCGGCCTGGCTCAAGCCCTTCGCGGCGGCGACGGGCGTCAAGATAGATCAGACCGATTCACCCGACCTCGCATCGCTGAAGACGCAACAGGAAGCCAAGAATGTCGGTGTGGACGTGGTCGAGATCGAGTCCAGCACCGTAGGTTCAGGCTGCGGAACGATCTTCCAGGAAGTGCAGATCGACCGCTCACAGCTGAACAAGGCGCTCGACACGAACAAGTGCGGCGTCCCCGTCGTGAAGTTCTCCTTCGTTCTGGCGTACAACGCCAAGAAGTTCGCCGCGGCGCCGACCAGCGTAGCCGACTTCTTCAACGTCGAGAAGTTCCCCGGTGTGCGCGCCGCCTCGCGAAGCAGCAACTCCGGCCTCATCGAGGCAGCTCTGCAGGCGGATGGCGTCGCGGCTGGAAAGATCTATCCGATCGACCTCGACCGGGCCATCAAGAAGATCGAATCCGTCAAGGATTCGATTGAAATCAAGGACACATTCGCCGTGATTCAGGACGGGCTGGCCAATGGTGAGTTCGACATGGTCCTCGTCCCCAACGGTCGTGCCTTCAATGCGTCGAAGGCCAATCCGGACATCAAGGTCGTTTTCAATGGCGCGGTGACGCTCTATGACAACCTGGCAATCCCGACCGGGGCCAAGAATGTCGAAGCCGCAACAGCGTTCCTTCAGTACACGGCGCTGAACAGCACCCAGGTTGCCCTGACTGAGCGCTTTCCCTATGGCATGGGAACGGTGGGCGATGCCCCCAAGCTCGATGATCAGGCCAAGGCCTTCTTCCCGGATTCCTACGCCGACCAGCTTCTGGTGCAGGACATAAACTGGTGGGGCGCCAATGAGGCCGTGGTGAATGACCGCCTGATCAAGGTCTTTGCCAACTGACGGCAAATGACGACGGCCGCCCATACTCCCCCCGTGGATGAACCGGTCGCGGTGGCGACGGTCGGCGCAAGCCGCCCGTTCCGCCGTTTTGCCGAGCGCTGGTGGCTCGTGTCCTTGCCCGTCCTTCTGTTCCTCGGCGTTTTCTTCGTATATCCGACGTTTCTGATCCTGGTCCGGACCTTTACGCATTTCGATGCGCCGGAATTGGGCGGCCTCGACAACCTGGCCTGGTTTCTCGGCAATGAAGCCAACCGGACCATTCTCTTGCGAACCTTCGTGGTTGCGGGTTTGTGCACGATCCTCTGCTGTCTCCTCGCTTTTCCCTATGCCTATCTCATGACGATCGTCAGCCGGCCTTGGCAGACCGTCATGATAGGGCTGCTGCTCGTGTCGATGTTCTTCGGCATCTTGCTGCGCAACTTCGCCTGGGTCGTCCTGCTCCAGATGCAGGGGCCTCTGAATGATCTGTTCGAGATGCTGGGCATTCCGCGCATCCGTTTTCTGGGAACCGCGCCGGCCGTCCTCATGGGGATGGTGCACATACTGTTTCCTTTCATGACGCTTCCGCTCTATGCGGTCCTTCGCGGGATCGACAGGCGGCTCGTCCTCGCCGCCCAAAGCCTCGGTGCCACGCCGCGCAAGGCTTTCCTCGAGGTCTATGTCCCGCTGGCCATTCCCGGGATATTCGCCGGCTCGTTGCTGGTCTTTGTCCTGGCGCTCGGCTTTTATGTCACGCCGGCCATCCTTGGTTCGCCGAAGCAGGCTTTGATCTCTCAGATCCTCTATTCCCAGTTCGAGGCACGTGCCGCATTTGGGAGGGCGGGCGCCATGGCCCTCGTGCTCCTGGTGGCCTCGCTCGCCTTCGTGGCTCTTGCCGGATGGGCCCTGCGTCGCAGCAAAGCCTATGGGTCATGATCATGAGCTCTCATGATGCCATGCCGACATCTCAACGCATCCTGGTCGCAACCGCTGCGGTCATCGGTTTGTGGCTTGTCCTTCCGCTCATCATCATCGTCCCGATCAGCTTCAGCGGCGAGGATAGCTTCGCCTTTCCTCCCAGAACATGGACCCTTGCGCGCTACGAGAGCCTGGCCGATCCGGTCTGGCTGACGGCATTCCGGAACAGCTGTTTGATTGCCGCAGTAACAGCATTCGTGTCGGCTCTGCTCGGCACGCTGACAGCTTTCACTCTGACACGGAGCGGTTCCCTGTTGGTGACGTCGATGCGAGCGCTCATTCTCGCGCCGCAGGTGGTGCCCATCATCGTCTTCGGTCTCGGCCTCTATCTCGTTTTTCTGCGCTGGAATTTCACCGGCACGCTCACGGGGTTCGTCGTCGCCCACACCGTGCTGGCCATACCCTTCGTCGTCATACCGGTCAGCGCGGCGCTTGAAACCTATGACCGGAGTCTCGATCGGGCATCGGCCAGCCTGGGGGCGGGACCGCTGGCAACTTTTGTCCAGGTCACGCTTCCCCTCATCCGTCCGGCAATTTTGAGCGGAAGCCTTCTTGCCTTCCTGTGTTCCTTCGACGAGCTGGTGCTCGCTCTTTTCCTGAGGTCTCCCACCTTCTACACGCTGCCTGTCCTCCTCTATCAGCGGATGACGGATTCAATTGATCCCACCGTCGCCGCCGTGGCCACGATCGAGCTTATCCTCGTGATCGGCGGAGTCGTCCTCGCTTTGCTCATCCAGGGACGGAAGAGCGATCGTGACGGCGCAGACGAGACCGGACGTTGAGCGAAACGCGTGCAGGTCCGGGTCTCGACCGTGATTCTAAATCACCTCTCGAACAGGCTTTTCAATTGTTGGCGGTTCGCCGCGCTTTTATCGAAGCATGGCTGCGCTCACCACGACAATGATCAGGGGATCCAATGAACAGAGACGTCATCATTACATGCGCGGTCACAGGCGGTGGCGACACCGTGGGCCGCAGCCCGCATGTTCCCGTCACCCCGGCGCAAATCGCCGAGGCTGCTCTGGAGGCCCATGCGGCCGGAGCGGCCATCGTCCACCTCCACGTCCGCGATCCGAAAACCGGACTGGGCAGCCGCGATCCGAATTTGTTTCGCGAGCTGGTAACGGCGATCCGCTCCCGCAATTCGGAGGTCATCCTCAACCTGACCGGTGGAATGGGTGGTGAGATATTGTTCGACAGCGCCGATCGGCCTTTGCCTCCGGCGAGCGCGACCGATTTCGTCGGTCCGCAAGAGCGGATGACCCACATTCTCGAGCTCAAGCCCGAAATCGCAAGCCTCGATACCGGGTCGCTCAATTTTGATGAGGCTCTCTACGCGACCACCCCGAACTGGCTGCGCACGATGTGTCGCGCCTACAAGGAGGCGGGCGTGCGCCCGGAGTTGGAGGTCTTTGAGCTCGGTCACATCGAGCTCGCCAAACAGCTGATCAAGGAAGGCCTGATCGCCGAGCCGGCGATTTTCCAGCTGTGCCTCGGCATCAAATATGGGGCGCCGGCGACGCCTGATGCGATGATCGCCATGCGCAACGCCTTGCCGCAAGGCTCGATCTGGGCGGCTTTCGGCCTTGGGGCTCTTCAAATTCCCATGGCGGCGCAAGCCGTTCTGATGGGGGGAAATCTGCGGGTCGGCCTTGAAGACAATCTTTATCTCGACAAGGGCGTGTTGGCGACGAACGCACAGCTCGTGACCCGTGCCCGTGAAATTGTCGAAAGGCTGGGAGGGCGGGTGCTCTCATCCTCCGAGGCCAGGAGAAAGCTCACGCTTTGCTGATGGCTGCTGGCACCCCGTCATGCCCTGCGGGATCCTGCTGACGTGAGCAGGAATCACATGACGTCCACCTTTCTCAAGCGACCCTGTCCAAGTTGTGTGAGATCGTTTCCTGGGTGGGAACAAAAGACCAGATGGCTGGAGACGTCGCGATAACACACTTGGTTGCCTCGCCGCTGATCAGGGCAAGGCGCATTCGCAAGTCGTTCGGCGATCATGAGGTCCTGAAAGGGATCGACCTCGCTGCCGCCAAAGGCGACGTCGTCAGCCTGATCGGCAGCTCAGGCTCGGGAAAGAGCACATTCATACGCTGCCTGAACTTCCTTGAGGAGCCGACTGAAGGCGAAGTGATTGTCGGTGGCGAAACATATCGAAGCGTGGGCCGCGCCCCCCGTTCGTCCGTGGAACGTGCCCGGCTTGTCCGCCTCAGGCAGCGGATAGGCATGGTGTTCCAGAGCTTCAATCTTTGGCCGCACCGCACGGTCCTCGAGAATGTGCTCGAAGGACCGATCCATGTGTTGAAGGAAAACGTCGCGATCGCCCGATCACGCGCGCTCCTTCATCTCGAGAAGGTCGGTCTTGCCCACAAGGCGGGAGTCTATCCCGCTGAGCTTTCCGGTGGACAACAACAGCGCGTGGCCATTGCGCGGGCTCTGGCGATGGAGCCCGAGCTGATCCTCTTCGATGAACCGACCTCGGCTCTCGATCCCGAGCTCGTCGGCGAAGTCTTGCGGGTCATAAAAGACCTGGCCGCAGAGGGGCGCACGATGATCATCGTCACTCACGAGATGCAGTTTGCGCGCGACATATCGAGCCAGACGCTGTTCCTCGCCAACGGGGAAATCGTCGAATGCGGACTGCCTGAGGAACTGTTCGGCACACCGCAAGATCCGCAACTGCGGAATTTCTTGAAACGCTATTCCGGCACGGAAAACTGAAAACTTAACAAACGGAGGAAACAATAATGCAGATGACCCGAATATTGGCGATGGCGGCCGGCCTTTGGCTTGCTTCGACGTTGCCTGGCTTTGCTGACGAGCCCATCCGCATCGGCATCGATGCTTCCTATCGTCCTTTCGCCTATGTCGACGAGCAGGGCAATCTCGCCGGCTTCGAGGTGGAGCTGGCCAAGGCGGTTTGCGAAGAGATCAAGGCCAAATGCGATATCTCCAACGTCCCTTGGGACGGCATATTCGCGGCGCTCGAGGCCGACAAGATCGACATGGTGGGAACGACGGTGACGAAAACACCGGAGCGGGCGGCGAAATACGACACAAGCATCACCATCAATCGGGTAGGCTATGGCTTTATGGTGCCCGAAAGCACGGACATCTCGAAGGGCATCGAGGGGCTGAAAGGACAGCCGATCGGCACCATCAACGGCACGGAGCCCTATTATAAATTCATCCGCGGCATGGTCGGTGATGATGCGGACATTCGCGGGTATCCGAGTCCCGATGCGGCTGTCCTCGATCTTGACGCTGGCCGGATCGGGGCGTTCATGAGCGACAATTTTCAGCTTCAGGGCCAATTCATCAGCACCGGCAAATACAAGTTTGTCGCCGAGCCCGATTATGACAGCAAATGGACCGGGGCCGGCCGCGGCTGGATCTTCCGTAAAGGATCCGACGCGCTCGTCAAGCGCATCGATGAAGGCCTGAAGGGCGTCATGGCGAAGCCGATCTTCCAGGAGATGGCCATGAAGCACTTCGGCATGCGCCTGCGCACCGAATAAGCCTGCTCTCCACGTCATGTACGATACGGTCGCGCCCTTCCTCGGCTTCTGGACGGTAGGCACCATCGTGACCCTCGGGCTTTCGGCGGCGGTATTTCCCGCCGCCCTGGCCATTGGCCTCGTGGCTGCTTTCTCGCGGTTCTCGAACGTCGCGGCCATTGCGCGGCTGGCGCGGGCATATTCGAGCCTCTTCCGTGGCCTGCCCGAGCTCCTGGTGATCTTTGCGGTCTATTTCGGCTCGAGCATCCTGTTACAGAAGCTGAAGGCGACGAGCGGCGTGGCGCTGCCGGGTCTCAGTCCGTTCGTTGCGGCCTTCATTGCTCTTGCCGTCCAGTTCGGCGCCTATGCCAGTGTGGTATTTGCCGACTGGCTTCGGGTCTTTCCCAAGGGCCTCATCGAAGCGGGGGCGGCCGTGGGCATGTCGCCAGCGCGCGTTCGCCGACGCATCATCATTCCGATCCTCCTGCGTCAGGCAACGCCCTCCTTAGGCAACCTGTTTCTCGTGCTGCTCAAGATTTCCGCTCTGGCATCGTTGATCGGGGTCGAGGAACTGAGCCGCCGCACCGGCATTGTCGCCGGTTCGACCCGCGAGCCGTTACTCTGCTATTCCGTCGCGGCCTTGCTCTATCTCTGCATCTCCGCCATCGCGGGCCTGCTGCAGGCCTATATCGAGCGACGCGCGCGAAGAACGGGGAGGGTTTGATCGTGCCGGACATCCTGTTCCAGGACAAGCTTTGGTCTGCCGTATTCTCGGGCCTGGTTGTTACCCTGGCCCTCACTGTATTCAGCATGATCCTTGGTTTGGCGTTGGGAACAATCGTCGCCGTGGCGCGGGTTCACGGGGGACGCTGGCTTTCCCTCGCGGCCGGCGCCTATGTCTTCGTCCTGCGTGGCGTGCCGCTGCTCATCCTCCTCTTTCTCTTCTATTACGGGCTTCCTCGGATCCCTTTGCTGCGCGGCACATGGTTCTGGGACCTGGTCCTCGTCTCGCCATTCCGGACCGCGCTCTTCGTCCTCGCCCTGAATAATTCGGCCTATCTGGCCGAAATCATCCGCGGCGGCCTGCTCGGCGTCCAGCGCGGATTGGTTGAAGCCGGTCGCGCCGTCGGCATGAGCTCCTTCCTGATCTTCAAGCGCGTCGAAGCGCCGATCGCCTTGCGCGCGATCCTGGGCAATCTCGGAAACGAGACGATTGCCGTCATGAAGGCGTCAGCCATCACGAGCGTGATCACCGTCCATGATCTGATGGGCGGTCCGACGGTGGTTGGAAATCTCTACCTTGATCCGTTCACGCCCCTTTTGGTCGTTGGCGTCTTCTATTTGGCGCTTGTCGCAGTGATCGATTTCGGGGTAGGGCGCGCGCAGTCATGGCTGAAGGTTTCCGCCGGCCCTATGCCTTCCGGGTGAATTATTGGCTTGGAACACCGAGACGTATCGCGCCCGGCAGCGATTGCAGCCACTGCACGAAGGTCAAGGCGCTGCGCGAGACCGGGCGCGACTTGGGGGTCAGGATGAGGTAATGGACGTCATCATCGATCGAAATATCCGAGAGCGAAACCAGGCTGCCGCTGCGCAACTGTGACGCAATGACGGCGCGGCGGAGCAGGGCCACGCCATCGCCCGCCATGGCGGCAGCAAGCGTCAAGTTGCCATCCGGGAAAAGCGGGCCCTTTTGCGCGAGCGTCAGGTCGAAGCGCGCCTTTGTCAGCCATCTGGTCCAATAGTCGCGAGCCTCGTCATGCAGCAAGGTAAGTTTGTCGAAATCGGCGAGCGATCGATAGCCGGTTTGGCTGAGATAGGCGGGCGATGCGACCGCAATGGCTGCTCCATCGAGCAACGGCATGGCGACGAAGCCGGGGAAATCGCCCGGGCGCCCATGACGAATGGCGACGTCGATCGTCTCCGGATCGACAGCCGTCGTATCGCGCGAATAGTGCAAGGCCACTTGAATATCCGGATGCTTGGCCCAGAACTCGTGCATCTGCGTCATCAGCCACGACACGGCGAACATGGGCAGGCTCGACACACGCACTTCGCTGGTGCCGCGTTGCCGCCGCAAGAGCTCGGTCTCGTTGTGGATTTGCCGGAAAGCCTGGCAGACGCTCGTTTTGTACCGCTCTCCGGCATCCGTGAGCTTGATGCCCCGGCCGTGCCGCTCGATGAGCGCGCAATCGAACCACTCCTCGAGCTTGCGGATCTGATGGCTGATGGCCGAATGGGAAACGAAGAGCTCATCCGCCGCTGCCGTCACGCTTCCCAGCCTTGCGACGGCCTCGAAAGCCCGGATCGATTGGAGAGGCGGAAGTTTCATGGCGATATGTGTACAGAATTCACGCCTCGATAGGCAAGAACCAACACTCATCCGCAGAGCCCGGTGATAGCGTTCATCAAGTTCAATTTTGGTCGGATGACGCATGAAGCCTTTAGACGACATGTTCGCGAGTGCCGGGAACAAGGCATTTCGCCGGCGCGTCCGAGACTTCATCGCGCGCTCTCTCCCGGCGGATATTCGCGCCGCCGGCGAGCAGGAGCGGATGGACCTGGACAAGGAGGACCAGCGCCGGTGGCACAAGCTGCTTCGGGCAGAGGGCCTGGCTTGCGGGGGGTGGCCCAAAGCTCATGGTGGACCGGGGCTGACAGATGCCGAGCGCTACATCCTTGAACGTGAATTGGCGCTCGCTGGTGCGCCGCGCCCGATGATCTATGGGGTGACGATGCTGGGGCCGGTGTTGATCGCAAACGGCACTCCCGACCAGCAAGCGCAATTCCTGCCGCCCATTCTCGAGGGCGATGTCTTCTGGTGCCAGGGCTTTTCCGAGGCGAATGCGGGATCCGACCTTGCCGGCTTGCGCTGCGCCGCCACGCGGCAGGACGACGACTATATCGTCAATGGTCACAAGATGTGGACCTCCGAGGGGCATATCGCCGATTGGATGTTCGGCCTGTTCAGAACCGATTCAACGGGACGGAAGCAGGAAGGGATAAATTTTCTCCTGATCGACATGCGAAGTCCCGGTATCACCGTCCGGCCCATCCGGACTTTTGACGGCACGGGCATCGAGATCAATCAGGTCTATTTCGACGATGTCCGGGTTCCGGCGCCGCAGCGGCTTGGACAGGAGGGGAAGGGCTGGGCGATCGCCAAAGAGCTGCTTGCCGCCGAGCGTTTCGGCAATGCCGAAGTGTCCCGGTCCCTCGCGTCGCTTGCACGATTGCGGGCTTTCTGCCGGCGGGTTCAGTCTGATGGCCGGCCTCTGATCGATGATCCGCATGTATCACGCAGGCTCGCTGAGCTTCATACGGCCCTGCGCGCTGTCGAGCTGACCGAGCTTCGCTTCCTGATGCATGGCGAGGCAGCGGCCCTTGGCGCCGAAGCCGCCTTGCTCAAGCTGAGAGGCACCGCAATTCAGAATGAGATCCTCGCCGCCGCGGCCGATTTGGTCGGCCCCACGGTCGCCTATGATCTCGACGGTGTCGCGGGACCGGCTACTCCACCTGAGGCGCGCTACGCCCTGCGGACCCATCTCAATTATCGCAAGACCATGATCTATGGCGGGTCGAATGAAATCCAGCGC
>Ga0187894_10002001_pt1 | contig 25096 bp, 25 predicted proteins | sample GBC1701081metaG_FD_136650 | JGI IMG/M metagenome (GOLD analysis project Ga0187894, IMG submission 136650) | White microbial mat communities from a lava cave in the Kipuka Kanohina Cave System on the Island of Hawaii, USA - GBC170108-1 metaG ... | reverse complement strand
GGGCTATGCCCGCTGATGTGCGGAAAGGCTTTGCTTTTCCGTCAGATTTCATCAAGATAGTGAGAGGCTGCGCCTCGAACGCGAAAGTGAGGCGTAGCCTCGTGCAGCTTGGTTGCCAAACGCGAAGGCAGAGCCTTTCCGCACATCAGGCGGCGAAGCCGCAGTATTACGGTATTCATTTTTCAAAGACCATAAGGCGGGACTCAAAACACAGGTCGCACGAATTTTGTAATCCGCTATAGTCGCTGTAAATATAGAGGTGTAGTTCTGTAGGGACGGCTGAAAATGGCAAACCCAACAATTAGTAATTTGAGTTTAGTTCTTTGGTGCGCGGTAGCCTTTTCTTGTTCTTGTGGTGGTTTTGGGTTTGTTGGTTTCGATTTTTATTGCACGCCATTTCCCGTCGTAGTTTGTGTTTGTTGATTGGTAGCCGATTGTGTATTGCAGACTTAACTCTTTGACTATGTTTTGAAATGCCTCGCGCATTGCCGGACCACCCGGAGTCGCAACAAAGCGTCCGCCGGTTTTTTCGGACATTGCTTTTAGTATGCCGGCGTTTTGTTTGTTGGAAGTAACATTGCCGCCATCCGCAGACATATCAACTGCATAAATCGCCGCGTCAACAGCCAATGCACTGTTAAGTGCCTTTTCCATGTTTGCACTGCTCATCGTGTCCATTCCGTCTGATAAGACAATGATGGCACGTCTGCGTTCGGGTCTGTCTGCAAGTTCTTTTGAGGCGCGAACAATTGCATCGTAAAGAACGGTCATTCCTCTGGGCTTCAGATTGTAGGCAGTATCGTAAAGGTCGCGTGAAGTTGAAAATTCCTGAACCCGTATAATTTTTGAATCGAAGTTAAAAACTGCGGCTACGTCTTCACCGCGAAGTCCGTCAAGGAAACGAATTGCTGCTGCGCGTGCAAGAGGAATTCTGCTTTCCATGCTTCCCGAAGTGTCCATTAAAATGACAGCGGCGAAATTTGTGGATTCAGCACTGAATGTAGAGATAGTCTGCTCTTTTTCGTCTTCAAGAACTTTGAAATCCTTTTTTGTTAAGCCCGTAAGGTGTTTGCCGTTTTCATCTGTGACCGTGACATTTAAGACGACCAAATCCGCATTAACGCGCACGATTTCATCGTCTTCAGTTTTTTGTGCGAATAGTTGGGTTTGGAACAGTAGTAAAAGCAGACAGAGCAGAACTTTTTTCATCATTGATTAACCCGGCAATGTTCGAGCGATTTGAATTAAATCCAGAATCAAATTTGTTTTTTCAACTACAATTACTGAAACAACGACACGCGAAGTCTTTTTAATTTCCAAGTTTAATTTTGAAGCCTCATCGGACAATTCTTTTAAGACATCATTCATTAGAGCGGATTTCTGTACAGGTTTTTCATCGTCCCCGTCGCCGCCGGATGATTTACGAATACCTTTGACTAATTTTTCAAGACGGTCGAATTTCTTTCTGTCTGTTGCTGTGAGCGATTTCTTTGTATCAAAAGTTTTGAAAAGTTCTGATGTTATTTTTTCAGCCTCTTCAGCGCGAGCGAGTGTTTCTTTGAAAACGCGTTCTTGTTCTTTGAGTCTTATTTTCGCGTGCATATCGTCAATCGGTGAGCGGTTAGAAAACGGGTCGTATCCTGTTCTGTTTGGCGATGATGAAGATGCATCTGTATTCTGGTTCTGGTTGTTGCTCTGTGCATTTATTGTGGTGCAGGCTAAAACCATAACCAATATAACAAAACTAATTTTGGCAAATAGAAATTTCATCGGCTTTTAATTTATAGAAAATGATTGTTGCATGGATTCTACGTTTGGAGCGAGTCACCATGCAAGCAAAAAAACGAAAGCATCGGTTGTGACGATTTGCCAACTTGATAGGTTGTCTGTATGAACGTCGAAAAAAAAGACTATTTACAAAAAAATGAATCAGCTGATGATAACCGCTTTAAGTTTGTGGTTGTTTCGGGCGTGGCATCGGGCGCGGGTAAAACTTCTGTTGCGGAAGCATTAATAAAATGGTTCGCAGGAAAACGTAGTGTGTCGGCTGTAAAAATTACTGTGACTCACGGGGAACGCGGCTGTCCGCACGGCGGTAAAGGTTGTAACACCTGTTCGAGTCTGGGCGGGGAATTTCAAATTATCAAAAAGAAAAACATTATCGAACAGAGCGGAACTGATACAGAGCGTTTTGTTTTGGCTGGTGGCAAGCCTGTGTTGTGGGCTATTACAAAGGACAGAGCTATTGAAAATGCTTGGGGCGAAATCAGAAACGAGATGAACGGTTCAAACCTCGCCGTAATTGAAAGCAACACGCTTGCATGCGTAACAAAGCCTGGTTTGACTGTGATGGTAGTTGACCCTACGGTTAGCAGAAAACTCTGGAAAGATTCTTCATTCAAGTTAATAAAAGAATCGGATTTTCTGATATTTAATAATCGGGGCGACGAAATGAGAAGAAGAGCATGTCTCGAAGAAGTTGAGCGAATAAGAGAAAAGGGCTGTGAAATTCTATTCACAGCCCATCCGCACTTAATAACTCGAGATAAGAGGCTGACAGACAGATTGCACTTTTTTATTTGATAACAACAGGGGCGTCCGGCGTGTTGTAAAATCCGTCACCTGACGAAGATTTCGGTTTTTCAATAATTACTTTCGGTTTGGAAGCGGTTGGTTTTTCGGGCGGACGTTTCGCGCCGTCATCCGTGTTAAAAGCAATTTCAGAGTTATCGGCGGTTGAAAAGAATCTGGATATTTTAGTCTTTTCAAATTCCTTTGAAGAAATTGTAATTGAATAACGACCTGTCTGTCCGGGTGCCAGGTCTTTTGGTTCAAGTACTACTATACGTTTTTCCGAACCGGAGTTTTTTCTTTTGAATAACTCGAGTTCAATCGAAATAGCAGTCAATGTTTCTTTTGAGATATTTTTGACTGTCCCGCCTATAACGACAGACGGTCCTTTTATCATTGCTTCGTCAACAAAGATTGTGGCTTTGGGTGGAATTGTCGGTTTTGTTTCTTCTGCTGCGGCAATTTTTTTGGGCGGGTTTTGTGAACTATACCTCCAGCGCATATAGAAATAGCCTGCAATAACAGCACCCGTCAAAACAATTGCAGCTAAAACGGCTAAAGCTTTATTAAATCCTGTTTTTGGTTCTTCGTGTTCAAATGGTGTCATCTTTATAAAATTACGGTTCATCTTTCTTTGGTTCGGTTGGTTGTTCGCCGATTAGATTTGAAACCAGGGCGTTAAGAAAATTTTCTTCAGCCAATCCTGAACTTTTCAATGTTGTCCATTCCGCGCCTGAGGCACTTTCGGTTTTGCCTTCGATTTTAGCTGTAACGGAAACATTGCAATGAACTCCGTCAATGGGCTGAATTTCGATAAAAAGTGTGAAACGCCCGCGAGTCCAATTTTTCGTATAGGTTGTTTCAAGCAAAGCGTAGCGAACAAGTGCCGATTGCGACAATTCGGCTCCTTTGGCAAATGTGAAGGGTTGTGTTACCAAAATCCCCTCGCTTATTTTTGAAGCGGGTTCGTTTAGAACTATACCTCTGTCGCGTAAGATGTCCTGTGTTGCCTCAACAATGGTTTCGCGCCTGGATGTAAAGCGAAATGGATTTGACAAAGGCTTTTTCTCCGGCGTTTTGTCCTTTCCCCAATTGATGCCGGAACTCTGACCTTTGTTTATACCGGATGTTTTGTTGGAGTTATCCCGTATTGTCTGGGTTTGCTTATCAACGCCTTTTTCCTGCGCGTTGATTGCGGACAATGACAAAAGAACTAATGCAATGATTGAGAGAGATTTTTTCATATTTGTTTCCTCAAAAATTTCAATCTTCCGAAAAAGAAGGATAGAACAATTAAGTTAAATATCAAAAGTATTTTTCATTGAACGAAATGTTTACGTATTCAAAGAATATCATTTGTTTGACGCGCCTTGTGTGGCGTCGCGTTGTCGTTCCCATTCGCGCAATTTTTGCACACCTTTTTCAAAGTCTGCCGAATTGTTATAGAAATTGTGCTTACCGTCATCGCGTGATGGTTCACGAACATAGTACAGAAAATCCGTAAGAGCGGGATTAAATGCGGCATTGAGAGATTTTGCGCCGGTAGCGGAGATGGGTCCGGGCGGAAGACCCGCATAAAGTCTTGTATTGTAAGGCGAGTCCCTGTCCAAATCGCTTTTATAGACTTTGCCGTCGTTGCGCCATTTGCCTGCAAGTTTTGAAGCATAGATTATTGCCGAATCAATCCCTAGCTTCATGCCAAGACGCAAGCGGTTATAAATGACAGATGAAATAAGCGGTCTGTCCTCATCAAGTTTTGCTTCTGTTTCGATTAAAGAAGCAAGCGTTACAATCTCTCTGGGAGTTTTCTTTAATTCGATAGCTCTGCTTGTCCATTCGGGTTTCCATTCTTTACGAAATCTGGCGACCATTGCGAACACAGCCTGTTTCGCTGTGTAATCTTTAGGGAAACTGTAAGTGTCCGGGTATAAGTAGCCTTCAAGGTTTTCAGCTTTCGGGTCAATGTCTTTGATGGCGGATGTATCGTTCATTAAAGAAAGGGCGTCATCTTTTGAGTTTAATTTGAATTCAGGAGTTTTCAACATTGCTTCGGCAATATCCCATTTTGTCCATCCTTCAATTACTGTAAATTTGATAAGCAGTTCTTCGCCTTTTTCAAGTTTGGCAACTACCTCAAGCGGAGTTATGGGAGAAGGGAAGCGATATTCACCTGCTTTTAATTTGCTGCCGCGACCTGAGAATTTGAGATAGAGCATCAAAAGCCAGCCGCGTCTTATAACGCCTTGTGATTCAAGAGTCGAAATGATTTCTGAAGGTGATGAGCCTCGCTTTATCTGAATATATTGTTCTGCTTTGTGATGTGTTTGCTTCGTTTGAAAATCGCTGTAAACCCAAATTGCGGTCGAAGCGCAGGCGATAATGATGAGCGCGAATAATATTAATGCTAAGCGTTTGAATGTCATGTTATTAAAATAAAGCCTGCCAACAGTCTTTCTAAATCTCTGTTAGACTTTTTTCTACTTTGTTTCTGAGGGAATTTGCAAGGTCTAAAAAGTCTTCCAGTATGATGGCGGCGGCTTTACTGTCAATCATCTCTCTGATTTTTGAAAAGTGTACACCTTCTTCAAAGAGCCTTTCTTTTGCTTCTTCGGAAGTAAGCCGTTCATCTTGCAGAAAAACGGGAATTGTCAGTGACAGGCTGAATTTTTGTGCAATCGTTCGGGCTTCTTTTGATGAAATACTTTCGCTTCCGTTCATATTAAGCGGCAAACCAATCACAAGTCCTTTTGCGTCAAAGTCCCCGATAATTTTTGATACGGAGCGAAGTAAGTTTTCAAATTTGGTTCTTTTCAAAGATGTAAGAGGGCGTGTTGTTATTTGCATTTCGTCACATATAGCCACGCCGACTTTCTTTGTTCCCATATCTAAAGCTATTAGTCTTCCTTGCGGAAGCTCTTCAATATTTGGGTTTGAAAATTTAAGTTCTACGTACATACTTTTATTTGAATTTATCTGTTGATGATAAAGGAATGTCAAGAACGTATGAACTTTGCTTGCGTCATCTTTTGTCCCGACTGTATGATGACAGGGTGTTTCGCTCCCCTGCTTGAAGATTCACAAGTAAAATCTTTGGCTTACTTTTGAGAGGAATGATAATGAGTTTTCGCACTAAATTTGTTTTGGCTATTTTATCAGGGACGCTTGCTCTCTACGCGGTTATTGGCAGTTGGATAGCATCAAATGCACAACAGCCAATCAACGACCCGGGGGCGCAAATGCGTATTCTGGAAAGCGTTCTGCAGCATATACAGAACGATTATGTTGATGAACCGAATATGGACAAGGTTCGGGCAGGAGCTTTGAGAGGGTTAGCCGGAGGGCTTGACCCGTATTCGACATATCTGACGCCTGAACAAGTCAAATCATATAAAGCGGGCGGTAGCGAACAAACAGGAATCGGTGCCGAGCTTTCGCAGGTTGCGGCATATCTCTATGTTGTTGCTCCGGTTAAAGGTTCACCGGCAGATAAAGCCGGGTTACAGGCTGGAGATGTAATTGAGTATATTGATACAAAAGCTACAAGAGATATATCACTCTATGATGCCAAACAATTGTTGAGCGGCACAGCCGCAAGCGAAGTTAAATTGAGAGTTCTTCGATCGGGTACCACGCCAACAACAATTACCGTTAAGCGCGGGGCTTTCAAAATACCTGAACCTGAATCAAGAATGGAAGCCGGTAAGGTCGGCGTGATACAGATTTACAGTCTGGCAAAGGGTGAAGCCGCTTTGGTTAAAGCCAGATTACAGGATTTAATCAAACAGGGATCACAAAAAATTATTGTTGATTTGCGCGGCGTCGCCGGAGGGGAACTCGCTGAAGGAATTGCGGTTGCAAATCTCTTTATAAAAGAAGGGGCGTTAGCACAAACAATTGGAAAAGAAGGAAAGTCGCTCAAGACCTTTAATGCCGAATCTGCCGGTTTTGTTTTCGATGGTCAGGCAGTTGTAATGATAGATGAAGGGACTGCCGGAGCTTCCGAAGTGGTTGCAGGAGCTTTTGTTGAAAGCAAACGCGGAGATGTTGTTGGCGAAAAGAGTTTTGGTGCAGGAGCAGAACAACAACTCTTTACATTGCGTGATGGTGATGGGTTATTGCTGACTACTGTCAAATGGGCTTCCGGTGGTGGGAAACCTTTTCTGGGAGAAGATAGATCAAAATCCGGAATTGCCCCAACGGTTAAAGTCGAGCGTGAAGATGTAAGCAAAATTGACGCGGAAGGCTTGGAAAACGGCGAGGCAGAAGTGACACCAAGTCCTGAAAATAACGGAAGTAAAGGCGAAACACAGCAACCAAACAAACCAAAAAAGCCCAAAGAAGATTTACAGCTTAAAAAGGCTCTTGAATTGTTAAAAGAAAAGACGAGTCCGGCACTGCCTAAAACCGCCTGAAAGTTGTTTAGATAAAATCAAAAGAGCGCGAAGTTTTAATACTTCGCGCTCTTTTTTTTTACAAAGGAATGTTGCCGTGTTTTTTAGGCGGTGTTGTTTCGCGTTTGTTTTCCAATAATTTGAGGGCGCGAATCAGCTTAGGTCTGGTTAGCGAAGGCTCTATAACTTCGTCAATAAACCCGCGTTCGGCGGCAACATATGGGTTTGCAAATTTTTCCTGATACTCTGAAATTTTAATCTGTTTTGTTTCTTCCTGAATATCGCTTTCGCTGATTTCCCTGCGATGTAGAATTCCAACGGCGCCTTCCGCCCCCATGACAGCAATCTCAGCTGAGGGCCAAGCGAAATTAATATCTGTGCGAATGTGTTTTGAAGCCATTACGCAATAAGCTCCGCCATATGCTTTGCGTGTTATCACAGTGATTTTCGGGACGGTTGCTTCTGCAAAAGCGTAGAGTAGTTTTGCTCCGTGTCTGATAATGCCTTGATGTTCTTGTAATACTCCCGGAAGAAAGCCGGGTACATCTTCAAAGGTGATTAAGGGGATATTGAAACAGTCACAGAAACGTACGAATCGTGCGCCTTTGACAGATGCGTCAATATCGAGCACGCCCGCCAGAAAAGCGGGTTGGTTTGCGACAATGCCAACGGACTTTCCGCCTAAGCGTGCAAAGCCCAAGACTATGTTGGGGGCATAGTATTGCTGGACTTCAAAAAAATATGATTCGTCAACAATTAAGCCAATTACATCTCTAATATCATATGGTTGATTGGAAGATTCGGGAACAATGGAATTGAGTTTTTTATCCGCACGGTCGTGTGGATCTGTGCAAAGTGTAAATGGCGGGTCTTCCATGTTATTTGAAGGGATGAATGAGAGTATCTCGCGCACAACACGCAGAGCTTCTTCGTCTGAATTGGCTGCAAAATGAGCAACGCCTGAGGTTCTGTTGTGCGTCATTGCACCACCGAGTTCCTCTTTTGTAACGTCTTCATGTGTTACGGTTTTAATTACGTCGGGTCCCGTGATGAACATATAAGAGGTATCTTTGACCATCACATTGAAATCCGTAATGGCGGGACTGTAAACGGCACCGCCGGCGCAAGGACCCATAATACAACTGATTTGCGGCACGACTCCGCTTGCCAGTGTGTTGCGTAGAAAAATATCAGCATAACCCCCAAGACTTACAACCCCTTCCTGTATGCGTGCGCCTCCGGAATCATTTAAGCCTATAATGGGCGCACCGATTTTCATTGCTAAGTCCATGATTTTGCATATCTTCATTGCGTGAGTTTCAGATAGTGAGCCACCAAAAACCGTAAAATCCTGTGCAAATACGAAAACCTTTCTTCCGTCAATCAGTCCGTGTCCGGTAACTACGCCATCACCGGGAAATACCTGTTTATCCATTCCGAAATCGCTTGTTCTGTGAATAACGAACTTGTCAAACTCTTCAAAAGTGTTTTCGTCCAGAAGAAATTCAATTCGTTCTCTTGCGGTCATTTTCCCGCCGTCGCGTTGCTTTTCGAGACGTGACAGACCTCCGCCTTCTAAGGCTTTTTCTTCTCTTTGCCTGAGGTGTTCGAGTCTATTGTTAGTCTCTGTTTTGGGTTTTGGTGTTGACATATTTTTTGTTCCTAACTGTTAACAGGGAATTGTCTGTTCTCTTTCATCTGTATAATTTCCGAAACTGAATTTTTTACTTTTGAATTATCTAGTCCGAATACTCTGTAATCCAGGTTCATTAACATCTGGCAAGAGTTTCGGGTCCCGTCTTCCGGTGGCTAATGTTTAGAAACAGCCGCCTGAAGGCGGGACTCAAAACATAAAATAATTTAGATTACAGAGTATAAAACCGCCCCGATAAAATCTTTGCACAAATTTATGTGTTATCAATCTTATCATTTTACATCTATGTCGCCTGTTTATTTCTTATTGAGTTTCTCGATTCGTGCCCGGGCATTTTGCGTTTGTTCATAATCACTGCCAAGTTTTTCCAGAAGATTATTATATGCCTGAACAAGAAGTGTTTTGGTTTCTTCAATTTTTCCAATTTGCGCCAGGCACTCGCCTAAGATACTTTTCGAGGTATCCGGAAGCCAGTGGTCTTGCGAGAGAGTTCTTTCACGAAGAGCCAGACTTTCACGCAAAAGAGGCTCGGCTCGTTCCGCTTTACGTTTTCCCATCAGGGCAATCGCAGACATTTGCAGACCCGCGCTGATTACAGGATTTTCATCATTAATAAATTCCTTACGAAAAGCGAGAATCTCATTTGCAAATTTTTGGGCTTCATCGAACCGTCTCTGGTTATTCATCAAATACGCCAGGTTGTAAAGCGTCCAGGCATACTGCGGATTTTCCCTGCCGAAAACTCTCTTTTTAGTTTCCAGAATTTCAAACAGCAGATGTTCGGCTTCCTTTTGATTCGTGCGTAAGAGCGTGCTTGCCAAACCGGCGGAAACCTCAATTGCAACCGGGTGAGTATTCGGGTGAGACTCAAGAATTATTTTTCGCGCCCGTCGGTAAAATTTTTCCGAATCGGCGTAATCTCCCATGATTCCGACACAATTGGCAAGATGCGCGATGACATGCGCCGTGACTGGATGATTTTCACCGTCTGTTTCATTGCGAATCGCTAATTCCCGATTGTAAATTGCCACTGCCTCCTCGTGTTTCCCCTGGAAAAGGAGTAGAAACCCCAGATTGTCTAAAACTTCGGCAACTGCCGTATGTTTTTCCCCGTAAATTTCGTGCAGAATTTTTAACGATTGGTAAAAAAGCGGTTCGGCAACAGAAAATTCGCCTTTTATTCTGTTAAGCATTCCTAAATTATTTAAAGTGTCGGCAATTTCCTACGATATTTCCGGCAAAATTTCGCGGCGAATTTGCAAAGCTGAAAGCAAATGCGGTTCGGCTTTTTCAGTTCGCCCCAGATTCAGATAAGTTTTGCCTATAGTCGAATGTAAATCTGCTTTGATATCGGGTTGCTCCGCGAATTCGTTTTCGATTTGTTCGGCGGCGTTTTCTAAGGCTTCTAATAAAGTTGTATCTTTTCCATGTTTGCTGGGATAGGCAGACGAGAGAGTTTTCTGCAAAAAATGATTGATGCGCCCGGCTTTGCGCGTTTCGCTTCTGGCAAAATCGCGCACCCGTTTAGCTATACGCGACTGGCGGGATGTAGCAATTAGATTTTTTAGAGAAGGGAAGTAAATATCTCAAGATTTTTTTATTTTTGACATTTGTTTTAGATTTTGCAGGCTTTCAGACTGTTTTGTACCTTAAAGGTTAAAAGGGAATTGCTTTTCTTTAATCATCTGTAAAAGTTCCGTCGTTGCATTTTTAACATTCAGTTTTATTTCATCCGGGTAATTTAGGGTTACGGAATTTTGTTTGAATTCCTCTGTGTCCAAAATTTTATGGCTGAGATCCGGGTAAACAAGAATATCTATGTCCAGGTCTGTATAAGAAATAGTTCTACCGTCAAAAGCGGGGGGCGTATTTATATTGCAGTAGTAGTTTCTGAGAGTACCGTCAGGTTTATAAAAACAAAATATGCTGTACCAACGGTCTAGCCAAAAATACTCTGTGCTTAAAGTTCCTTTTTTAATTTTTCCCAAATCCGCGTGGTTTATTTCTTTATTGAAGACACCTTTGAAAACAAGTTTAGAGTTATCTTGCCTGTCTAAACTTACAATCCAGCTTTTGTGAAGTGTGCCGTTAAATTTAAAAGCGTTTATTTGAACAATGTCTGTAACATATTCCTCTGTAGATTGCGGCATAATAACATTGATAAGTTAGGTTAACTGTAACTCCTTAACGACATATATTCTTCCGTGATAATCAACTTTAAATAAATCTCTTGAAGTGTCGGCGTGCCGACGCTTTTGATTTTTATCTGCCGCTTTTTTTCCAATCGGCTAAAAAGGCGTCTAATCCTTTATCTGTTAGAGGATGTTTTACAAGCTGATTGATTACTTTGAAGGGAATAGTGGCAACGTGTGCTCCCATTCTTGCGGCTTCGATTACGTGAAGGGGGTGGCGTATGCTTGCGGCTAAAACTTCTGTCTTCCAATTGTAGTTTTTATAAATCTCTACAATCTCTTTTAGTAGTATCATGCCATCCTGACCTACGTCATCAAGTCTTCCCAAGAACGGGCTAATATAAGAAGCACCGGCTTTAGCGGCTAAAATAGCCTGAGCGGCTGAGAAGCATAAAGTGACGTTCACTTTGGTACCTTCATTTGAAAGAGCACGTGTTGCTTTCAAACCGTCAATTGTCAGAGGGCATTTTACAACGACATTCGGTGCAATCTGAGCATATTCTTTTCCTTCTCTGTACATTCCGTCAAAATCCAAACTTGTGACTTCGACGGAGACATCGCCGTTTACAATCTCGCATATAGCAGCCATATGTGATTTGAAATCAACACTGCCTTCTTTTGCTACAAGAGACGGGTTAGTTGTTACGCCGTCAATTATCCCTATTGATTCGGCTTCGCGTATTTCGTTTAGGTTTGCTGTGTCAATAAAGAATTTCATAGAATCCTCCGAAAATAAAAGTAATTTTGATAGTTATGTTAAAGAATCGGCGACAGGGTTACTTAAAACTCCAATTCCGTCAACCACAACTTCAACGATGTCGTTCGGGTTTAGTTTGGAAACGCCTGCCGGAGTCCCTGTGGCGATTATATCTCCGGGAAAAAGTGTCATTACCTGCGAAATAAATCTAATAATCTCTGAAATGGGAAAAGCCATATTAGAGGAGTTTTCCATTTGTTTTGTAATGCCGTTGACACGGGTTGTAACCGTAAGGTTCGTGGGGTCTAAATTCGTTACGGCGAAAGGTCCTACGGGGCAAAAGGTGTCAAAGGATTTACCACGTGTGAATTGAACATCTTTACGTTGCAGGTCTCTGGCGGTTACGTCGTTAAGGCAAGTGTAACCATAAACATATTTCAAAGGATTTTCACTTGGGGAGATTTTGCTACACGTGCGTCCGATAACGACTCCAATCTCACCTTCATGCTCTACCTGTTTTGAGGCAGTAGGCAAAATGATACTTTCTCCTGTGGCAATAACTGAGGATGTAGGTTTAAGAAAAATCAAAGGCTCAGGCGGCATCTTGTTACCTAATTCCTCTGCGTGTTTCTTATAGTTTCTTCCTATGCAAACAATCTTCGTAGGTATTGATGGCGGCAATAATCTTACGCTATCAAGTTTTAACCTTTGTTGAGTGATTGTTGCATTAAGTGGCGGGATTACATCGGATTGACTGGTGTCTAAGACAAAAATGTTATCATCTTCGACTAATCCGAAGGATGGCTGGCTTGAATTTTTTAGAGTGAAACGGCAGATTTTTTGTGATTTCACTGTGCTGTCTCCGAAGCTATTTCAGACGGTTTGCTTGTGTTGCCGTGAATATCTATGGCTACAATATAGTAGAAGTACTTTTTGCCGGATTCGACATTTGAATCCTGAAATGTTGTTTTTATAATTGGTTCCGATGTAATTTTTGTCCATCTGGTTAGTGGTTGGTTTGCATTTTCAGTTCGGTAAATCAGATAACCTGCAATATCCTTTTCAGGGTTATTTGGGAAGAACAAAGAAATTTTTCCAAGTGACGCGGCAGTGCTTATGCCCGTCGGGGCGGTTGGAGGATATGTATCTTTTGGTTCGACAGTTATTGAATTGGATTCGAGGCTTTCAATAGAATTGCCATCACCGCCAAGTGAGACAGCTCTTACAAAGTAAGTGTAAGTTTCATTGAATCTGAAAGAAGTATCATTATAGTTTGCGGATGTAACGGGTTGCTTATTAAGAACTTCTTCTTTTACCTGTGATTTAGAAGTATGTGTTTGCCTGACAATGTTGTATCCCAGAATATTTGCCGGTTGAGAGGTGTCTATGTTCTGCGAGGGTGGATTCCATTTAAGTAGAACAGACTCTTCTGTTTGTTCCGCTGTAAGATTTGACGGTGAGAGCGAAATGTTTGGTGTCGGCTCAATTAGTAAAAAGTTTGAAAAAGCTGCTCTTGAACCTTCCGGGTTAACAAATTTCACGGCATATCTTAGTCTCACGAGTTGACCATTTTGTTCCAATGAATCGGTATATCTGAGATAGTCCGTTGATTTTAAGATCTCATCAGACGGAATTGAACCGATTAGGACGGACCGTGCTGAAAACTCATCTTCTGTTAATCCTATGGGAGAGTTTTGTGATTCAGCCATGCGGTAAACATCAACCCTGCGTATGCTTTGGACGCTATTATCCGGGGCGTTCTGTTGAGGGGCAGGGAAATAAAGTATGATTCTGTTCCCTTGTTGATAACCGTTTAGTTGCTCTGTTCTTTGCGGAATTTTTTCCAAAGGCGGCAGAGGCGGTCTTCGCTTGCCGCAGGATGAAATGGTAAGAATCCCCAAAACAACTATTAAGATAAATTGTAAAGATATTTTCATTGTGGTAAGTCAAATCAGTGCAGAAAAGATATTTCTGAAATTATAGAATGTACCTGCTTAAATCATGGTCTTGTACAATATCACAGAGCATTTTGTTCACGTAATCTTCGTTTATAGTTTGTTCTTTTGGCTCAATATCCGGTGCCTGAAAGCTGATTTCGTCCAAAACCTTTTCCATTATTGTGTGAAGTCTTCTTGCGCCGATATTTTCGGTCTGAGAATTTACTTTAGCCGCATAGTTTGCAATTGCATCAATAGCATCTTGTGTAAATATCAGTTCGATTCCTTCAGTCTGTAAAAGTGCCTGATACTGTTTTATCAGTGCATTTTTGGGTTCCGTCAGGATGCGTTTAAAATCATCAATCGAGAGCGATTCGAGTTCTACGCGTATTGGAAAGCGTCCTTGCAATTCAGGAATTAAGTCCGAAGGTTTTGATACATGGAACGCCCCTGCGGCAATAAAGAGAATATGGTCTGTGCTGACCATGCCGTAGCGTGTATTTACAGATGTACCTTCTATAATCGGCAACAAATCTCTCTGAACCCCTTCGCGTGATACATCGGGTCCGTGTGAAGATTCACGCCCGGCGATTTTATCTATCTCGTCTAAAAAGACTATACCGCTTGATTCGGCACGCTCGACTGCCGTGCGTACAACTGACTCCATGTCTATTAACTGTTCTTGTTCGTCCTGTAAGAGGTATTCGCGTGCTTCTTTAACTGTGAGTTTCTGCATTTTACTTTTACCCTGAAAGATTGTCCCCAGCATATCTTTCATATTTATGCCCATCTCCTCAACACCCATAGGACCTGCAACTTCTATTGTAGGAAAGCTTTTTTCTTTGACTTCAATTTCCAGGATTCGGTTTTCGAGTTTGAGATTTCTTAGCTGTTCTCTGAGTTTTTCGCGTGTCTTATAAAGGCTTTCTTTCTCTTTCAAATTGTGGTCAATCTGCGTTGTGTCTTCAAAATCCGTAGAGTCGGAAAAATATTGCGTCCTTGAAGAGGGAAGTAGCATATCTAAAATTCTGTCTTCTACATTTTGTTGTGCTTTATCTTTTACTTCAGAGATTTTTTCATGGCGTACCATTTCCACTGAAAATTCCGTTAAATCTCTTATAATGCTTTCTACATCACGACCAACGTAACCAACCTCTGTAAATTTTGAAGCTTCGACTTTTAAGAATGGAGAGTTTGAAAGTTTTGCCAGACGCCTTGCGATTTCTGTTTTGCCTACGCCGGTTGACCCTATCATAATAATGTTTTTGGGCATTACGTCAGAAGCCAGGTCCTTTGGGAGTTTTTGTCTGCGGACTCTGTTTCTAAGGGCAACAGCAACGGCACGCTTGGCTTTGTTTTGACCTACTACGTGTTTGTTTAACTCAGAGACGATTTGCTTTGGCGTCATTTCGTCGAGTTTTTTTGTTTCTTCTGTTTCTCCCGATAGATAAATAACCATATAAAAAATGCTTTGGATAAAATACTTTTAGATTTCTTCTAACACGATATTTTGATTTGTATATATACAAATGTCGCCTGCAATCCGTATAGCCTCTTTTGCAATTTCCGTTGCAGAAAGTTCCGTGTGTTTTAATAAAGCTCTGGCGGCGGCGAGTGCAAAGGATCCGCCGGAACCGATTGCCAGAACGCCGTCATCAGCTGTAATGACATCACCATTACCGGAAATTAAAAAAGAATTGATACCATCCGTGACTAAGAGTAATGCCTGCAGATTTCTGAGTACTTTATCTGTACGCCATTCTTTTGTTAGTTCTATGGCGGCACGCTCAAGGTTTCCTTGAAACTGTTCCAGTTTAACCTCTAATCTGGAAAGCAGTGAAAAGGCATCGGCTGTTGCTCCGGCAAAGCCTGCTATGATTTTACCGTTGAATAATCTGCGAACTTTCTTTGCATTATCTTTTAAGACGGATTCGCCAAAGGTTACCTGTCCGTCACCTGCGACGGCAACCTTGCCACCTCTGTTAATCAAAATGATTGTGGTGCTTCTAAAAGTTTTGTTTCTGCTCATGCTTTACAGTGAAATATATGCTGGAAGCTAAATAGTCAAGAGGGGATGGCTTTGAATACCGAACGGATTCTGTAGTAACAGAGGATTCGATAACACTAATTGCGTCCGATAATAAAGATTACACACCATCTATAATTACTTTTTATTCATTTTGATTTTCCATAGCCTTTGACTTTAGCAATGACAATAGTTATAAACACCTTTTCTTTTTTAGACCAAAAGACAAACATTACAACTGAGGTAGATAAATTAAGTGGACAATAAAAAATCATTCCTTTTTACATCGGAGTCTGTAACAGAGGGACACCCTGATAAAATCGCAGATCAAATCTCCGATTCGATTCTGGATGCAATACTAGAGCAAGACCCTGCAAGCCGCGTGGCTTGCGAAACCTTGATAACAACGGGACTCGTTGTTGTAGCCGGAGAAATTACCACGAATGCACAGGTAAATTTTTCCGAAGTCGCCAGAAATACTATTAAAGAGATAGGTTACACACGGGCTAAGTACGGATTCGACAATGAAACCTGCAGTGTGTTAAGTGCACTGGACAAGCAGTCGCCGGATATTGCAATGGGAGTAAATACGGGCGGTGCCGGTGACCAGGGTCTGATGTTCGGATTTGCCTGTAACGAAACACCGGAACTGATGCCTTTGCCAATTCAGATGGCGCATAATCTGGCACTCAGACTAACTGAAGTCAGGAAGAACGGAACGCTTCCTTATCTACGACCCGACGGTAAATCACAGGTTACGGTGGAATACAAGGACGGCAAACCCGCCAGAATCGAGGCTATTGTAATTTCATCGCAACATGACCCGGAGGTTACAACAGAACAAATTCGGGAAGAAGTTCTGGAGAGCGTAATAAAGGCTTGTGTTTCGTCCGAATTGATGGATGAAAACACCAAAATTCATATAAATCCTACGGGTCGTTTCGTAGTAGGGGGACCTCAAGGCGATGCAGGGTTAACAGGTAGAAAAATTATTGTTGATACATATGGCGGCTATGCACCACATGGCGGCGGTGCTTTCTCTGGTAAAGACCCTACGAAGGTTGACCGTTCTGCAGCATATATGGCTCGCTACGCTGCTAAAAATGTCGTAGCCGCAGGTTTAGCTGACAGATGTCTGGTACAAGTTGCATATGCAATAGGAGTCGCAGAACCTGTCTCTCTTCTGGTTGATACCTCAGGGACAGGAAGGATTGACGATGTGAAAATCGCAGAACTTCTCAGAGAAAATTTTGACTTTACCCCCAAAGGTATTATTGAAGAGCTTGACCTTCGCAAACCCATTTACAAAGCGACGGCAGCATATGGGCACTTCGGAAGAAATAATGACAGTTTCACTTGGGAAAGAACAGATAAAGCCGAAACGCTCAGAGCATCATCCGGTATTTAATAGATAAGTAACTCTACATAGCTTATAGGAGATAAATAAGTAAAAATGACTACAACAGCAATTTCATTTGAATACGATATTAAAGATATTAGTCTGGCTGACGCAGGCAAGAACAGAATCGAATGGGCAGAGAGAGAGATGCCCGTTCTTAGGCTGATACGTGAGAGGTTTGCACAGGAAAAACCGCTTGAAGGTCTCAAACTGGTTGCCTGTGCACACGTGACAACCGAGACAGCAAACTTGGCAAGAGCTTTGAAAGAAGGCGGTGCCGATGCTGTTTTGATTGCTTCTAACCCGCTCTCTACGCAGGACGATGTTGCGGCAGCCTTGGTACAGCACTACGGAATAAGAGTTTATGCAATTAAGGGTGAATCAACAACAACCTATAACACACACATAAACAACGCACTCGATACAAAACCACAAATTATTATTGATGACGGGTCAGACGTTGTTGCTACTCTCTTAAAAGAAAGAAAAGAACAGATAGCCGATTTGATAGGTACAACTGAAGAAACCACAACCGGCGTTGTCAGACTAAAGGCTATGGAAGCGGCAGGCTTACTCACCTTCCCTTCTATAGCTGTAAACGATGCCCAAACCAAACATCTTTTTGACAACAGATACGGGACAGGACAATCAACGCTTGACGGGGTTATACGTGCAACCAATCTGCTTCTGGCAGGCAGAACATTAGTAGTTGTAGGTTACGGATGGTGTGGTAAAGGAGTGGCTCAGAGAGGCAGAGGGCTAGGTTCCAATGTCGTTGTTACTGAGATAGACCCAATCAAAGCCATTGAAGCTGTCATGGATGGTTTCAGGGTAATGCCAATGGCAGAAGCGGCGAAAATCGGAGATGTCTTTGTCACAATCACAGGGAACAGACACGTTATTGACGGGCAACATTTCGCAGACATGAAAGATGGTGCGGTTGTTTGTAATAGCGGGCATTTTGATCTGGAACTAAACCTGGTTGCCTTAAAAGAGATTGCCGAAGATGCGAAAGATTTACGTCCGTTCGTACAGGAATATAAACTCAAGAGTAACGGGAACAGAATTATTGTGCTTGGTGAAGGTCGTTTGATAAACCTGGCTGCTGCTGAAGGGCATCCCGCCAGCGTCATGGATATGAGTTTTGCCAATCAGGCATTGTCCGTAGAATTTCTTGCAAAAAACAACGGTTCGCTGAGTGCGGGCGTACATATGCTTCCGGGCGAAGTTGATACAGAGATAGCAAGTTTGAAACTCAAATCCCTTGGCGTTGCCATTGATACTCTGACCCCGGAACAACTTGAGTACCTTACTAGCTGGGAGACAGGTACCTAGTCTATTATAAAAATGATTGAGTAAGTAAAATTGTATAAATAACTGAAAGAGGGAATCTTTGATTTCAAAAATTCCCTCTTTGTTTTTCTCAGGTTTTTAGTGAAGCAATCAAGTAAACTCCAAGAGCTGTAAACAGAACGGGTGGCGTCCAGCAGATGAAAGTGAACGGAAGACCTAATTGAGAACCCAAAGAGATAAATCCTTGATAGACTGCTAATACCACAACATAAAGTAACACGGATACTATTACAGGAATGAAAGGCTTCCCGCGTGCGAAGAAAAGTGCTATTGCACTCCCTAGTATTGAAAATATGAAGGGGAATGCCGAGTCTGAATATCTCCTGTTCAGCGATACCCTTAACTGTGAATTATCATCGTTTCGGTCGCCTGCGATAGCAATCTCCTCTCTTAACTGCTTTATGTTCAGATATAAAGGCTTACTAAGGTTTGGGGCAAACAGGTTTGCTTTGGCATCTGTTGGAAACAAGAAGGTTTCTGTATGGTTTACATTAGGTGCTTCAGACGTTTCAATCTGATAAACATCTTGTAAGATAACCCCGTCTTTCTCTTTCAAAATGCCTTTTCGTGCAATAAGTAGCTGACTCAACTGCCCTCTCTCGTCCACTTTATATAAGTGCGGAGATTTCAGGCTGCTATCTCTCCCGTCAAAGTCATATGAGTAGAAAGTTCTCTTGTAGGCTAACCACTGTTTTCCTGAACTTATTGAAGTACTTCTAGGCACTCCGGTTTTAATCTGTGATCTCAGAGAATCCTGTATTGCATTTGAAGATGGCATTATCTTCTCCTGAAGATAAAAAAGAGAAACTGAACAGATCATGCCAAAGACAAGTGTAGGCAGGAGCAGTTTATAGATGCTGGTGCCGGATGATAGCCATATGGATAGTTCATTTCTGTTGACTACTATAAGGTAGGTTGCCAGTGATGCTACAAAACAACAAGGTCCTGCTATTTGAACTGAAACGTAGGGTAAGAGGTTTATAAGGTATTTTGTGACTATCTCATTTGAAATGTTATGTAGGTAAATGGATTTCCATAGCTCGAAGAAGGTGAAGATAATAACCAGCATTGCGAACGAGGCATATGCTAGGAACAAAAATGTGTAAAGTCTGTTGGTGAGCGTTTTCTCCAAAAGAAATGTGTAGATAAAGAATCCCTTTTTATTTGTTTTGTTGCTGTATGTGTTTGAGTCGTTTGCCTCAAAGGACAAAGGCGAACGACTGGTTCTGAATTTCTTGACTATGGTTTGTTTAGTCTCAGATAAGAGATAGCCCGTACCAGATATGACCGTTTTTAACTGTTTCCAAAAGATTATCCCTATAAGAAGAGAGATATTGGATAGCCAGCCTGACACAAAGACAGGTATTTTGTTTGTTCTTGAGAGTTGTTCTCCGGCTAAGAATAATAAGTAATATGTAAGGAGTATTCCTAGAGATATTATCAGACTCACTATATTCCCGTTTTTTCCGAAAGAAACGCCAATAAGAAAACCCGCAATAGTAAGTAAAAAGGGCGCAAACGATAAAGCAAATCTTCTCTGAATACTTATTAATGCTTCTGCTGATTCGGATGTGTCTTCCATACTTCTTTGCAATAGTTCTTCCGTCGAAAGAAGCTCGTGGTCAACACGTTTTTCCAATCTTTTAGTGTTAATTCCCTGTTCTGTTGACGACTCTATCCTCAGACTTTTCAGCTTCTCAAAAACCAATGATGAAGAACCTGCCAAAGCATACGAATTACTGCTGTACCTTAGAGATGTGACATCATTCAGAACAAGTTCAATCTCACCGCCTTCATAATCCAAATGACCTGTTGAAGCTGTAATAACGCGCTCCTCATTCCCTTCGTTTTTAACAATAAAAATCCCTCTCCACTCTCCTTTCTCAATATCTCCATCCTTAATATACAGATTCATATCCGCAAAATCCGTATTAAATGAGCCAATGCTTATTGCAGAGCCTATGTCCTGTTTTGACATAGAACTGACCTTTTCATTCAAGACTGTAAGAAGTTGAGGCGACAACATCACGTTTACAAAAAAACATATAGAACTAATCATCGCTCCGAAAAGAAGCAGAGATGCCGAAAGCCTCAAATAACTCATCCCGGCTGACTGCATGACTTCAAGTTCGCTCTCTGTCTTCAGTTTACTTACTCCCAGAAAAGTAGAAACCAAGCAGGACATTGGTGCCGTAAATGTCAGCGTCTTCGGCAACAAAAAATAGAGCAGAAAAATAAAGTTCTCTGCTGTGCGAAGAAAAACAGGCAGTTCAACAAAAATTTTTGTCACCTGCTGCAGCAACAGTATGGACGTAAGCAAGATTAAAGAGAAAAAGAAGTAAGGTAGAATTGAGCGCAGAATGTATCTGTCAATTAAGCCGAAAAACATATAACCTCAGGAAGCAAATTTAAGATAACGCTCTTCAATTACATTCTTTATTATTTGCTCGCAATGAGTATTCAATACATTAATAGAAGTTTCTGTACCCGAATCCCTTTGAAGAAAGTTCTGAGGTGTTAACGTCAATATCTCCCGTAAAACAGTAATGATTTCCGATACATCATGCTTTCTACCGACATCAAAACAATCCGAGCAGATAACACCACTCTGCGAAAAGCTTGAAATGTAATCAGCCGATTTTTTTTTCCTGCAAATGCGACAATATGACAACGATGGAAAATAACCTGTCAGTTTAAGTAACCAGACAACAAAGTAACATGACAGATTTTTGGCTGAGGCAGAGTGGATTGCTAATAACTTTATTGAATTTGAAAGCAATCTGTAAACCCTCTTGTCTGTCATCATCGCAGGAATGAATTCAAGCACAAGTTCGCACCAGTAGTTTGCCATTTCAAAACTGTTACTTTGTGATGCCAATGTAAAATGTGAAGCAACAAGTTCAGCCTTCTCTAATCTGACTAATTCATTCAATTCTTTATGCCTGTAATTCAATGAAACAATAGTAAATGGCTCTAATGAAGACCCGAACTTGCTTTTAAGCTTTCTTGCTCCGTTTGCATACCCTCTGACAATACCGTCCTCTGCCGTGAAGATAACGACGATTTTGTCACTATCACTCAAATTATAACTTCTTAAAACAATACCCTCTGTCTGTATAAACTTGCTCATCTATAAACACTAAAATGGGAGAAAATAAAGCACCCATGCCAAAATAATTCCAACCAACATGAATTCAGCAAAGACCCTTGCAGAGTATTTTAAACGCTCATGGTTAGACTCTTTCGAAACAACGCCAAAAACAACAGCCACAACAAAAGCAAAACAGCACATCAGAAGAAAATGTATCACGCCTAATCTTTTCTCCCCACAGCAATATCAAATGCATCCAATGCTACCAGATAATTTAATAAACCGGATATAAGTATAAAATGATTGCCGTATTCAAAAGTCGCCCTTGCCGCTGCTATCGGTTCGTAATTTTGTCCGATTCCGAATAAAAGGCAGACAACATATATTAGCCCGTTCCCTATATTTGCAAAGAGTCTGAGTAGTTGCAAAACAAACGCGCTGCCCGGCTCATCTACCGTTGGATTAACGATTTGACCGCCCAAATAGAGCCCGAAACAGAAGCAGAAAATCACAGAGACGGACAGTATCATGCCCCGACCAAATCTCTTTTGCACGAAGTGCCCGCTACCGGGTATTAACAGTCCTAAAATACCCAAAAACCAGGCTTTACTTAATACCTCAGCTTTATTGATATTAGAATTTCCCATTGTTAAAGCATTTTCTAACCTAACGCAATATATTAAATCCATCGGATAAACTGTCGGCACGCCGACCCTCACCCTTTAATAGAGAAGAAACGGTTCACGCTCTGTAGAAAAACTATCTTCATCGGCTTTCCAGCCTTCTGTTATTTCCTTAAAACCCGAACCTTTTTCAACGCCGTTTCTAATCTTTTCCGTGCCCATAATTACATCAAAAGGTAACAGATGAAAGACATATTCATATGGTGGTTCTTTCCATTTGAACATATCACCGTAAAGGTCAAAAGCGGCTTTTACTATTGCCACCCCTGTTTTCACCGGCTCAAATTCTTTTCTGTCCGTTACATGAATCTGAACCCCTTCACAGTGAACCCTGGCATGCTTCTGAAAAGTTGGTTCAAAACCACATTCACGAAAATAAACACCATTAAGTTTCAAACCTTTAAGATAATCTACAAACTCTTGGCTCTTGATGTAAGGGGCGCCTATAATTTCAAACGGTCTGGTTGTTCCGCGTCCTTCCGATAACATAGTACCCTCTAGCATTACTGTCGCCGGAAAAACCACAGAAGTCTCAACTGTTGGCATATTGGGTGACGGTATAACCCACGGAGCGTCTGTCTCATCAAACCACAATTCCCTGCTCCAGCCTTCCATTTTAACTATCTCCAGTTCACAGTTTATTCCAAACAGGTCGCGGTACATATACCCTAATTCCCCGACAGTCATACCGTGTCTTAAAGGAATCGGAAACTGACCAACAAACGAAACAAACTCTTCTTCCAGGAGATTCCCTTCTATATTAATGCCGTTTATAGGGTTCGGTCTGTCACATACAATGACTTTCTTATTAAACTTTGATGCTGAACGCATTACGTTAGCGAGCGTATAGATGAATGTATAAACCCTGCACCCCACGTCCTGTATATCAAAAACAAAGGCGTCAATATCCTTTACCATCTCCTCTGTTGGTTCTCTCGTTTCGCTATACAAAGAATAGACAGGAAGTCCTGTTTTTCTATCAACACAGTGTGATGTCTCAATCATGTTATCTTGAACTTCCCCGCGAATACCATGCTGGGGTCCGAAAAATGCACGGACATCCGCACTCTCGTTTTCCCACAGCAAATCCGCCGAATACCTTAGCAAATGATTTACGGATGACTGGTTACACACTACACCTATACGAAGGTCTTTGAGAATGTCTGTTTTCTCTGTAAGTAATTGTTCAATTCCTAAGCTAATCGCTCTTTTGTTATTTTTCATTAGCCGATTATAACTATAATGTTTTCTTTCAAATGAATGATTATTATTTGCGAAAATGCGCCGCAGCTTCTAACAGTGCTTTTTCTATATCTTTCCCGGTCACATCTTTTGCATTGTATGAAATTTTTATTGCAAAGCTATTTTGAGGCGACGAATAGGTAAATACCCTAGGTCTTAACGGTATGTTCTCTTTAACCGTGCCGCTTATCTCTCGCTTGCGTAATTCTCTAGCATCATCTCTTTTCAGACCTTTACTTATGATTGTATCCGTTATCTTAAACATAGACTCTTCATCGGGTTGTCTCACAATTTGCAAAAGCAAAGATTTGGTATTCACGTGTGCATTACGACAGGAGTCTTTAACTTCCGTTGGCAAAGCGGCAATAGAGAGAAGTTCAGTGACTGTGCTTCGGCTCTTTCCTAGTTTTTTTGCAACCTCTTCATGTGTATATCCAAATCTGGAACATAGAGAGGCAATTCCCTCTGCCTCTTCCCACACTGTAAGGTCTTTTCGCTGCAAGTTTTCTATAAGAGCTATCTCTGCAACCCCTCTGTCGTCAACATCAATTTCAATACAGGGAACTTCACTTAAACCTGCGGCTCCTGATGCTCTCCAACGTCTCTCACCTGCGATTATCATCCATCGTCCGGTATTCAAAGGCTTCACAAGCAAGGGTTCAAGAACACCTTTTTCAATAATGGATGCAGTCAATTCTGACAAATCGCCTATTTCAACACGTGGTTGTTCCGGATTCGGATCTATTAATTCTATAGGAAGAATCTTGCCCACGTTTGCGGGTTGAGGTCTTGAGAGCTCTTCCACATAATGTGTATCATGCCTCATCTGTAAACCTGACGGTAATCCCCTTTTAGACACGCCTTAATATCTCCTCACAAAGATTTGAATACTCCAGTGACCCGGATGAGTTGGGAGCAAAACTAAAAATCGTCTCTTTATATGCAGGCGACTCTTCAAGTCTTACACTCTTTGAAACAGTCGTCTCAAACATTTTTTGTCCAAAAACGGAACGGATTTGCTGGTGAACTTCGCGAGAGAGTGTCGTTCTCTTATCAAGCATGGTAAGAACAACTCCTAACAATTGCAGATTCGGATTCGGTCTGGACCTTACTTTTTCAATTGTCTCCAGAAGATCGTCTGTGCCTTCAAGCGCAAAATAAGAAGCCTGTATAGGGACTAATACGTGTGTAGCTGCAACCAATGCGTTGACTGTGATTAGTCCCAGAGTCGGTGGTGTATCTATAAAAATTACATCGTAACTCTTTCTAATCAGTTCAAGCCTGTCCTTGAGCTTGAATGGCGCGTCAAAGTCACCGACCAATTTCGACTCAAACTTTGCAAGATTAATCCTAGCGGGAATTATATGTAAGCCTTCAACTCCCGTCTTATAGATTGACTCTTGCCAACCAGTTCCGTTTCCCATGATAAAGTCGAAAGCAGATTTAGCAATTGATTTATGGTCTATAAAACTAATTGAACTGTTTGCCTGAGGGTCTAAATCAAACAAAAGTACCTTTTTTTTACGCATAGCAAACGCACCAGCCAGATTTATAGCTGTTGTCGTTTTCCCCACGCCACCTTTTTGATTTGCTATGGCAATTATCATTTAGACATTCTCTAATTTTAAGAATATTTGTAATTGATCAGGTCATCAATCAGCCGTTGAAAACGGCGTTCATATTTGTAGCCCACAATGCTAATTGCGTGACTGATGATTCGCGGCATCGGAGTTATCAAAGATAACGACATACTTTTTCAGTTTGATTTTTATGAATTTTCAGTTTGATTTTTATGTCGCCATTTTCAACGGCTCAAAATCTCTCTTTAATTTCCCCATAGCTGCACTATGGGCTAAGAAT
>Ga0187894_10002000_pt1 | contig 25110 bp, 19 predicted proteins | sample GBC1701081metaG_FD_136650 | JGI IMG/M metagenome (GOLD analysis project Ga0187894, IMG submission 136650) | White microbial mat communities from a lava cave in the Kipuka Kanohina Cave System on the Island of Hawaii, USA - GBC170108-1 metaG ... | reverse complement strand
TCAACGTCCATTCGATGGACGGGTTCGACGTGCGCCATCACGTCCTCGGCATCGTCGCGTATCATCTCGCGCCGGGCAGTTGGCACAAGGCGCCGACGCCGGTTGGCGACGGTGCGTTCCGCCGGCTGGCGGCCAAGGTCGATCTGGAACTGCTGGCGCGCGTCGCGACCGCCGATTGCCGCGGACGCACGGGCCACTTCGATTGTTCGGCGACGGACTGGTTCGTGGCGCGCGCGCGGGCGCTGGGCGTGGAGCATGCGGCGCCGGCGCCGCTGCTGCTGGGACGTCATCTGCTGACGCTCGGCGTCGCGCCCGGTCCGGCGATGGGCGCGCTGTTGAAGGACGTGTACGAACGTCAGCTCGATGGAGAGATTCAGTCGCTGGACGAGGCGATCGACGCGGCGCGCCGGCTACTGGCGGACGGCCGCTGACGGCGTCCGCGAGGCGCGCGGCGCGCGCGACGAGTTCGGAGAGGTGGACGCGACCGCGGCCTCGTCTGATGTCTCCGTCGCGTCTGGCGTGTGCGACGTCGTCTCGGTCCCGGTCGACTGCGCGGTCGTCCGGGCCTCTTCGAAGTTCGCTTTGATGATGTCGAAGAACGTCTGCGCCATCCGGTCGTAGCCGGCGGGCGTCGGATGCAGGCCGTCCGGACCGATCAGCCCGCTGTCGTTGCCGAACGCGGCGAAGAGGTCGACGTAGATCCCGCCCTCGCCTCGCGTCATCTCGCGGAGGCGGGCGTTGTATTCCTGGATGAACGCCGCGGCGTCCGCCTTGGACGAGCGTCCCTGGACCTCGGGGGGATAGCCGGCCACCAGCAGCTTCGCGCCGAAGAACCGGACCTCCTTCGCCATCGATTCGACGAAGCTCGCCGTGCGCGACTGGCCGGATCGACCGAGAAAGTTCAGGTCGTTCACGCCTTCGAGCAGGATCACGATGTCCGGGCGCACCGTGCGCAGGACGCTGGGGAACCGGCCCGCGCCCTGTTCCGCCCATTCACCGCCCACGCCTTCATTGACGACGGCGATCGTCTGGTCCACGTAGCGGTCCGCCAGCATGGCCCGTAGCCGCGAGGGATACGACCCCGGCACATCGACCGCGAACGCAAAGGCGCTGGCGCCGAGCTGGATGCGTCCTTCCGTGAAGGAATCGCCGAACGCCAGGATGCGCGTCCGCGTCAGCTTGGGCGGCGCGGGCGGTGGTGGCGGCGGCGGAGGGGGTGGCGGCGGAGGCGGGGGCGGATTGGTCCCCCCACCTGGCGGATTCGGATTGCCCGGCGGCGATGGCGACGTAGGCGAATTTCCGCCACAACCGGCAGCCATCAATGCCAGGACGATCAGTCCGACAGTCCAGAACGACGTAAAACGAGCGCGCATACCGAGCCATTGAGTCTAGCTCGACCAACGCTCCGCCGCAAGTGACCGGCCCGATCCGGCCGCGAACGGCGTCCTGAGCCCCGGCAAACCCGCCGAATCGACGTCCGCGGGCGCGCGGGCCGGCCACTGCGCCGACCCGCACGTGTCCAGGATGCCGTACCGCCCCGCGGGACGCGGCCTATCGCGTCTTCGCGCGCGGACGCGCGAACTGTTCGCCCGCGTTGTACGTCGGCACGGTCGCGGCGTTCGCCAGTTGCCAGCCGAGGTCCGTCAGCAGGCGCAGATCCGCGACGGCGCCGCTCAGGTCCCACTGATCCGAAAACTGATCGCACGGCTGGTGATAGCACGTGTCGTTGTACTCCTCCGACAGCTTCCGCGCGCGCGGAGCGTTCGGGCCGACGAAGCTGGACGCGTCCGCGAGCGTGATGGACAGCGCCGGCACGCCGACCTTCGCGAGCGGGAAATGATCCGACCGGAAGAACGCGCCGCGCTCGGGATGCGAGTCCTGTCCGACCGTGCGTCCCCACTTCTTCGCCGCCGCCTGGACGTCCGTCTGCAGCGACGACCGTTCGGTGCCCAGCAGCACGAGCTCCCGCGCGGGGCCGTAGACGTTCAAGCTGTCGATGTTGATGTTCGCCGCGACCTTGTCGATCGGCATCACCGGATGCTGCGCGAAGTATTCCGATCCCAGCAGCCCCGATTCCTCCGCCGTGGTCGAGATGAAGTAGATCGATCGGTCCGGCCGCTGCCGCGACGTCGTGAAGGCTTCCGCGATCTCGAGGATCGCGGCGACGCCGGACGCGTTGTCGCGTGCGCCGTTGTAGATGCCGTCCTTGCCGGCGTCAACCGGGCGCATGCCAATGTGATCGTAGTGCGCCGAGTAGATGATCGATTCGCCCGGCTTCTTGCCGCGCAGCACGCCGATGACGTTGGGCGATGAGCGCCGCGTCGTGCGCTGCTTCAGCGTGCCTTCCACCGTGACGCCGAGGTCGACGGCCTTCGTGCCGCGCTGCGTGGCCGCGCGCCGCAGCGCGTCGAGGTCCTGTCCGCCCGCCTTCGCGAGCCGGCGCGCCGCGTCTTCCGTGATCCAGCTTTTCAGCGCGAGCGCGGGGGCGCCGGCGTCGAGCGGGATGCTGTACTGCGGCCCGCCCCACGAGGCCTGCACGACGGACCACGGATACGTCGCCGTTTCCAGCGTGTGGATCAGGATTGCGCCGGCGGCGCCCTGCCGCACGGCTTCTTCGAATTTGTAGGTCCAGCGTCCGTAATACGTGAGCGCCTTGCCGCCGAACAGCGTCGGTTCGGACGCGGGCGCGGCGGGATCGTTCACCATGACGAGGACGATCTTGCCCTTCACGTCCACGCCTTCGTAGTCATTCCACTTATATTCGGGTGCGACGATGCCGTGACCGACAAAGACGACGGGGCCGGCGATGTCGACGGATGGCTTCTCGACGGCGGTGTTGGCGACGAGATCCGTCGGCACGGTGAAGCGCTCGGTGCTGCCGCCGCTGCCTTTGGCGGTCAGCGCGAATCCGGCATCGGTCACGCTTTCGAGGATGGGCACCTGCTGGAAGTACGTGCCCTTGTCGCCGCCCGGCTCCAGGCCGGCGGCTTCGAACTGCGCGGCAATGTACTTCGCGGCGAGGTCGCCGCCGCGGGTGGACGGCGCGCGGCCTTCGAGCAGATCGTCCGCGAGAAATTTGATGTGCGCCGCGAGACCGGACGTCTCGATGCGGTCCAGCACCGGCCCAGAGCTCGAACTCGAGCTCGAACGCGTGCTCGAACTCGCGGTCGGGCCGGCGGGTTTCGTCGACGGCGCGGACGGCGATTGGCCCGCGATGACGGCGGGTCCGGCGGTCAACGCGCAAACTGTACTGACAAGCACTAGTTGTCGCATGGGCACTAGTCGTCGCATGGGTAGGGACACCTCGTTTCGGCAAGTATACTTGTGGACCTGGGCGCGGGCACACGGGCCGCGTCCGCTGGTTTCTTTCCGCAGGGAGCACGAATGGCACGGTACGCGCGGTGGATCGGGATGGGAATCGTGGGCGGCACGCTGTGGTTGACGGCGTCGGCGGCTGGCGCGCAGCCGATCGCGCCGGCGTCGCCGCCGAGCGAGCGCATCGGCATCTTCGCGGCGGACGTCCGCTTCGCCCTGCCGAGTCTGGCGCCGAGCGATGCAATTGCGACTCCCCGCGGGTTGAAGCTGGATCAGTTGCCGGAACGCGGTCTCGGCTTCGATCTCGGCGCGCACGTGTATCCGCTGCGCTGGAAGAACGGCGCGCTCGGCATCGGCGCAACGATGCTCTTCGGACGAGGCCGCAAGCCGCCGGCCGATCCGGTCGAGGGGCAGCCGCCGCCGAACCCGGAGCCGCCGACGGTCGAGACGCGCATCCGCGCGATCACGCCGCAGGTCTCGTTGAATTTCGGCCGGCGCCAGGGCTGGAGCTACATCAGCGGCGGCATCGGCACGATGACGCGCGAGATCGAACGATCGGACACGCCAGCGGCCACGGACGACCCGCCGCGCGTCCGCACGATCAACTACGGCGGCGGCGCGCGCTGGTTCGTGTCGGACCACCTCGCCGTGTCCTTCGACCTGCGGTTCTATCGCGTCGGCGCGCAAAGCGAGACCGTGCCGGATCTCCCCAATCAGTCCCTCTTCGTGATCAGCGCCGGCATCTCGTTGAAGTAGATCTCTGTTGACGAAGATCCGCGCCTTGTCAGCGCGCACGCATGCGCGAATGCCATCGCACTCCGTGCCGCGCGCTGATACCACTCAGCCGCGGCGATGGCTCGTCGCGGCTGTCGTGGTCTCTCGCATGCTCGAGGCTGGTCATCGGTCGGCTCACGGGACGTGCGCCGACGACCGGCTCGCGGGACTACTTCGTGTGCTGGCGCAGGAAGGTGAGCGCCGTCGGCCAGGCCTGCTCGGTGGCTTTGAGGTTGGCGCCGTCGCGGCCGCCCTGTTGACGCAGGAACCCGTGGCCCGCGCCCTCGTAGATGTGGGGGATGTAGGTCTTCCCCAGCTTGTTCAGTTCCGCCGCGGCCGGCTGGATCGTCGCGTTCACGCGCGCATCGTCGCCGCCGTAGAGCCCGAGGACGGGCGCCTTGATCGTCGCGAGCGCCGCCGCATCCGGCGAGCCGCCGTAGAACACCACCGCCGCGCTGAGGTCCGGCTGCGCAGTCGCGTAGCGGAAGCTCGTGGACCCGCCCCAGCAGAAGCCAAGCGTCGCGCTCTTGCCGTTCGCCGCCGGCAGCTTGACGCCGTACGTGCGGACCGCGTTCAGCCCTTCGAGCACTTCCTCCGGCGTCAATGCGCGGATCGCCTTCACCACATCATCCCGGCTCGGCAGCGACTCCGTGCCGCCGCCGCCCGGCCCCTTGCCCGTGATGAGATCGGGTGCGAGCGCGATGAAGCCGTCCTTTGCGAGCTGATCGGCGACGCCGCGGATCCAGTCCGACAAGCCGTAGATCTCGTGGATGACGATGACAATGGGCGCCTTGTCCTTGCGTTCGGGGAAGACGACCCACGTGCGGATGGGCGTCGAACGGCCGGGCACCGCGACGTCGACGAACTCGCCGTGACGAGGCGACTTGTCCAGCGTCTCCTTCGCGCGTTCGTCCGGCGGCGGCAGCGCCGCATTGACCGGCACCGGGACCACCGCATCGCCCGCCCGAGGCGGCGCGGGCGTCTGGCCGGGCTGAGCGGGCGTGGTCTGACCGGCAGCCGGCGGCGCGGGCGCGGGCATTGGCGCGGTCTGGTGATGGTGCTCGTGCGACATTTCCTGCGCGAGCGCCGGCGCGGCGAGCGCGAGCGTGAACACACCGAACGCAATCGGGGCGAGCGTCATCGTGGTTCGCATGGTGTCTCTCCGTCTCCTCCTGTCGACGTGTGCCAGGGACGCGCCTGCGTGGCGCGGATAGCCACTCACAGATCGCGCGGGACCGGATCGCGTGAGGCGGACGCGTGACGCGCCGCGGCGGCTACCGTCCGTTGCGCCACTCTTCGAGCAGGCGCGGGACGTTGCGCGCGACGGACTTCAGCGTCGGCGTCCAGCCGATCTCGCGGGCGCGCGGCGAGCGGACGACCTGATCGAGCATCAGCGCGTCGGCCACCGGTCCGAGCTTCGTGCGCGCCTCGGCGATCGGCATATAGCGCACCTCGGGCACGAACTCGACGTGGCGGGACATCGCCTTGACGAGATCGAGCACGCGCTCGTCGCCCTCGTCCGTCGCGTGAAAGATGCCGCTCGCGTCCTGATGCGCCACGAGCTTGACGAACAGATCCGCGAGGTCGCGATCGTAGATCAGCGGCCAGTGATTCTCGCCGCTGCCGATGACGCGCATGATGCCGTTGTCCGCGTCGCGCAGCATCTCGCTGACGATACCGGTCGATCCGCCGTAGACGATGCCGGGGCGGACGACGATGGCGCGGAGGCCGCCGCCGTTCGCGTCGAGCACGAGCTGTTCGTGCGCGGGACGGAACGCCATCAGCGCGGGCGGGTTCACGGGCGCGGTCTCGTCCAACGGTTCGTGGCCGGCGCCGAGGATCCAGATGCCGGACGTGTAGATCAGCGCCGTGCGCGACGAGCGCCACGCGCGATCGCGCAGCGTCTCGATCGTCAGCTTGTCGAGGGCCTGACCGCGCGGCGAGTCGTCGAACGCCGTCAGGACGTACGCGTCGAAGCCGTCGGCGTGATCGATGTACGACTCCACCGACGACAGATCGCCGACGAGGATCTTCACGCCCTGGGCCTGCAGACGCCGCGTCTTCGCGGACGGGCGCATGAGCGCCGTGATCTCGTGACCGGCACGGACCAGTGCTTCGCACACGGCCGACCCGATGTAACCCGATGCTCCTGTCAGGAAAATGCGCATGACCTGCCGTCAACCCCGATTCGTGCAGCCGAGCGGGCGGGGACGCTATTATCAGCGATCGCGCCGCCGATGTCAGCACCCGCTCAACCTGTCATAATTCCCACCGATGCGCAGAGACACGCTGCTCGACTTCTTCGACGATCTCACCCGCGCGTCCGGCACGTTTCTGATCTACGACGACGGTTTCCGCACGCGGCGCTGGACGTACCAGGACGTGGGCGCCCAGGCCCGCGCGTTTGCCGCGCGGCTTGCGGCCGCCGGGCTCACACGCGGCGAGAAGGTCGTGTTCTGGGGCGAGAACCGGCCGGAATGGATCATCGCGTTCTGGGGCTGCCTCCTGGGCGGCTACCCCGTCGTCCCGATCGATTTTCGTGCGTCCGCCGACTTTCTCGTGCGCGTCCGCGACGTCGTCCAGTCGCGCCTCATTCTGCTCGGCGATGATGTCGTTCCGCCGACACTCGGCGCAGACATCCACCTCTGGCGCTTCGCGGATGTCGGCTTGCCTGCTTCAACGACGCCACCGGCCGGCGTGAACAGCGCGATCACGGGCACGGACCGTGCCAGCGTCACATCGCCTGGCGTGACCAAAGATGATGTCGTCGAGATCATCTTCACGTCCGGCGCGACCGCCGAGCCTAAAGGCGTCGTCATCACGCACCGGAACATTCTCGCGAACATCGTCCCCATCGAACGCGAGGTGCTGAAGTATCGCCGGTACGGTACGCCATTCTTCCCGATCCGGTTCCTGAATCTCCTGCCGCTCAGCCACATGTTCGGTCAGGCGATGGCGACATTCGTGCCGCCGATGCTGGCCGGCGAGGTGATCTTCATGCGGAGCTACAACCCGCAGGAGATCGTGCGCGAAATCCGGACGAACCGCGTATCCGTGCTGGTATCGGTCCCGAAGCTGCTGGACGTGTTGAAGGAGTACATCAGCCGACGGCATCCGGGCGCCGCCGAACCGGCGGCCGGCAAGATGCACTGGCTGCGGCGCTGGTGGCAGTATCGCGCAGTTCACCGCGAGTTCGGTTGGAAATTCTGGAGCGCCGTCGTTGGCGCCGCGCCGCTCGACCCGGCACTGGAAGAATACTGGTCGCGTCTCGGCTTCCTCGTCATCCAGGGTTACGGGCTCACCGAAACCGCACCGATCGTCACATTGAATCACCCATTCTCCGCGCAGAAAGGATCGGTGGGGAAACCGATCGCGGGCGTCGAAGTGCGCATCGCGGAGGACGGCGAGATCCTGGTACGTGGCGAGAACGTCACAACCGGGTACTACGGACAACCGGCGGCGACGGCGGAAGCGTTCCAGGACGGCTGGCTGCACACGGGGGACATCGGCGGCATCGACGAGCGCGGCCAGGTGTTCATCCGCGGCCGCAAGAAGGAGATGATCGTCACACCCGAGGGGCTGAACGTGTTCCCCGAGGACGTCGAACGCGCCATTCACGCCGTCGCGGGCGTCCGCGAGGCCGCGGTGGTCGGCCGGCGCTGGAGCGGCGAGGAACGCGTCCACGCGGTGCTGGTGACCGATCCGCAGGTCGATCCGGACGGCGTCGTCCGCGAGGCGAACGCGGCGCTGCAGGATCACCAGAAGATCCGCAGCGTCTCGGTCTGGCCGGGCGAGGCGCTGCCGCGGACGGAAGGCACGCGCAAGCTGAAACGACGCGAGATCAAGCAGTGGGTGGACGCCGGCGCGGCGGACGCGCCGCCGCCGTCCGCGTCGAGCAGCCAGACGGCGTCACTGGAGACCATCGTCCTGCGCTTCGCGAAGTCGCGCGCGTCGGTGGACGCGGGCACGTCGCTGAACGAGCTGGGACTGAGCTCGCTGGAACGCGTCGAGCTGCTGATGGCCATCGAGGACCGGTTCCAGGTCACCCTGGACGAGGGCGGCTACGCCGGTGCGGGGACCGTCGGCGATCTCAAGCGTCTTATTGAAGGCGCCGATGACGCGTCGGGCGGCCCAGGCGTCAGCAGCGCCGACGCCGCAGGCGATGCCGTGGCGATGTCCGCGGCGGGTGACGTCAGCGGATCTGGCGTCCGGGAAGGGGGCGCCCGGGAAGGCAGCGCACGAGCAGGGAACCTGCGGGGAGCGGGCCCGCGGGCCGCGGACCCCGTCAACTTCCCGAGCTGGAACCGGCGGTTGCCCGCGCGCGCGCTGCGGCGCGTCAGCCTGCCGACGTGGATCCTGCCGCTCGGCCGGGTGTTCGCGTGGATCCGCGTCAGCGGCCTCCAGCACCTGGACGGGCTCGAAGGTCCGGTGATCTTCGCCTCCAATCACCAGAGCCACTTCGACACGCCCGCGATCCTGTGGTCGCTGCCGGCGCGCTGGCGGTATCGCACGGCCGTGGCGATGGCGAAGGAGTTCTTCAAGGCGCACTTCTTCCCCGAGCAGTTCGGCCGCAAGGCGTGGCTGTCCAACAGCGCGAACTACTATCTCGCGTCGCTGTTCTTCAACGCGTTCCCGCTGCCGCAGCGCGAGGCCGGCACGCGGCAGACGCTGCGGTACATCGGCACGCTGCTGGGCGACGGCTATTCGGTGCTGATCTTCCCCGAGGGAAAACGAACAGACGCGGGAGAGATCAATCTCTTTCGTCCGGGGATCGGGATGATCGGGTCGCGGCTCGGCGTCCCGGTCGTGCCGGTTCGCCTGGTTGGACTGGAGAAAGTGCTGCACCACACATGGAAATGGGTAAAGCCGGGGCCGGCGCAGGTCATCTTCGGCGCGCCGCTGCGGCTCGAAGGCGATGACTATGCCGCGTTGGCGCGGCAGGTCGAAGAAGCGGTGCGAAAACTCGCACCAGATCCTGGCCCGCCGATTGCTTAGCGCGGGTGTCTATGGCACACTTGTCGAGGAGAACTGATTGAGCAAAGACGATCTGATTGACGTGCAGGGGACCGTCGTGGCGGTGCACAGTGGCGGCCTGTATCGCGTGCAGTGCGATGCCGGCCAGGAAGTGCTCGCCCAGTTGAGCGGCCGAATGCGCCGCTTCCGCATCAAAGTTGTTCCCGGCGATCGTGTCACCGTGGGGGTGTCACCGTACGACCCCGTGCGTGGCATCATCACCTTCCGCGCGCGTTAAGCGCTTTCTGGCCCCAGCGATGATGGTCTTGCCTCACGGCCTCTCCCGACGAGAGGCCGGAACGCTGGCTGTGTGTCTGTCGTCGGGTCTTTCGTAGCCCATTCATGAACAATCACCCGACCGACACCAAGCCCGAGCCGCTCTCGCCTCTCAGCGACGCGCGCGACGATCACCTGGCGCCCATGCCGCCATCACCAGGCCCGGGCCCCGTGCCCGGATTGTCGCCTGGCCCTTCGTCCGCACCCACGGCCTCGACACCAGCGCCGTCACCTGACGCGTCACCCGCGCCGGCGTCATCGGCGCCAGCATCACCGGCGCCCGCGTCGGCGGCCGCACAGCGGTTCGAGTCGTGCCGCTGGCGCAAGGCGGCGGGGGCCGGCATCGCGGCGCATTGCAGCCATCGCGACGTCAAGCCCATGACCGGCACCGACGGCTTCAACCCGGAAGCCTGGTGCCCGGACTGCGCGTTCTTCAAGCTGCGACGCGCACCCGGCGCGAGCCGCAAGAACGACTACTACTGATCACGCCAGCGCTGATCATCCAGCTCTCATCACCCAACTCGAACTGCCGGCCTGCGTTTTTCGGCCGGTCGCGGCGTCTGACTTCTTTGGACGCCGTCCGCGTCGCGGCGGCCGGTCGACGCGATCCGCGGCCGCGCGACGTCATTCGCTGAACTCGCGCGCCAGCTCCACCCATTCGCCGTCCGGCGCCAGCCGCTGGTACGCGACCCAGTGGGGACGCGCGTCCGCGGACCGTCCGAGCTTCTCCAGCGTCACCGCCAGATAGAAATGCGCGTCCGCGTACGCCGGGTCGAGCGACAGCGCACGGTCGTAGCAATGCACGGCGAAGTCGAACCGGCCGGCGTCGTGGTAGACGTTGCCCAGGTTGAAGTGCGCCTCGAAGCAGGACGGATCCTGCGCCAGCACCTTCTCGTACAGCGCCTCGGCTTCGATGATCTCGTCGTGTGCGTAGTGGATGTTGGCGAGATTGACGAGTGCGGCGACGAGCGTGGGATCGAGCGCGAACGCCTGGCGATAGGCGGCCATCGCGCGCTGCTGTGACTCGACGTCGCCCTGATCCAGCAGGGTGCCCTGCTCGAAGTACGTGGCCGCGCGGTCCAGCGTCTCCTGTCCGCGGACGGGGCCGGGTCCGGTGCGGGCGGCGTCGCGCGGCGCGGCGGGACGAGGCGCCAGGGCGACGACCTTTGCCGGCTGCGCGTCGCCTTTCGGCGGTTGGAAGTCCAGCGCGAGCTGTCCTTCGCGCGCGGCGACGAGGCCGCGCAGCGCGGCGCGGAAGGACAGCCCCTTGGCGAGCTCCGCGCTGACCTGTCGGATGACCGCGACATCCGCAAAGCTGTAGAAGCTCTCCTGACGGACGCGCCGGAGCGGACGGATCAGGCCCCAGCGCTCCAGATAGCGCAGGTGATCGTCGCGCAGATTCGGGTACCGCGCGCGGATCTGCTTCGAGCCGTACGCGTCGGACGCCGCCCCGCCCGGTTCGGACTTTCCTGCCGCATCGGGCTTTCCTGCCGGCTCGGGCTTTGCCGCATCCGCCGTGCCGGCCTCGACCGACGTGGCCCGCCGCGACCCCGCTTTCGACGCGGCGGACGTGCCCTGCTGCTCTCGCCGGAAGGGCGGCTCCGGCGATTCCGGTTTGGAAGGCGGCTCCGGTTTGGAACGATCGGGCATGGGCGGCGCCGGCAGTCCGGCCAGTTCGTAGAATTCGCGTTCCGAGGCGATGCGGACGCGGCCGGGGAACCGCGCGTTCAGGCGATGCGCGTCGGCCAGACGGGGGTCGCGTCCACCGGCGGCGGCGATCGCGTCGGCCACGATCAACAGCGTCGTGTCGCGCGTGACGTGCGAGGCCACGCGGCCCTGGTGCCGCTCCACGAGCGCGGCCGTGTCCCGTCGTGTGAGGCGCGACAGCGCGCCGACGACGACAATCACCTGGCCGGCAAGTGGCGAGAGGTCCGACATCGGTCCGTCTGCTAAGAATACCGCAACGCCCCGCGGATCACCCGTCGGCGTGCCGCAAGAGACTTGCTCTGTGGGCATGTTTCCGATTAGGGTGATTCCGCCATGTTACTCGCTGGAGATCTTGGAGCCACCAACACCCGCCTCGGCATCTTCGAGCGCACCACCGGCCGTCCGCGCGAGCGCGCCACGCTCGATTTCGGGACGGACGACTATCCCGGCCTCGCGCCGATGATCCGCGAGTTCCTGGAACGCACCAGCACGAAGCCCGAGGACATCGAAGCGGGCTGCGTTGGCGTGGCGGGACCGGTCATCGAACAGCGCGTGTACCCCACCAACATCGATTGGGTGGTGGACGGCGCCGAGGTGATGCAGTCGCTCGGCATCCGCCGGCTGTGGCTGTTGAACGACGTCGAGGCGATGGCCTACTCCGTGCCCTCGCTCCAGCCGGACGAGCTGAAGGCGCTGCAGCCGGGCCGCCGCAACGCCGCGGGGAACGGCTGCCTCCTCACCGCAGGCACGGGCCTCGGCGCGGCGATGCTGATCAACATCAGCGGCGCGTGGCAGCCGTCCCCGTCCGAAGCCGGCCACTCCGATTTCTGCGCCCGCACGCCACGCGAGATCGCCCTGCTCCAGCAGCTCACCGAGTGGTACGGCCGCGCGCACACCGAGAACGTCGTCAGCGGTCCTGGCCTCGTCAATCTCGCGAAGTTCGTCAGCAAGGGTCAGTCCAAGGTCTTCCAGGAGACGACGGACCCGGACGAGCTCCCGGCGAAGATCACGCAAGCCGCGCTCGACGGCTCCTGCGAGCACTGCGTCGAAGCGCTGGACATGTTCATGAGCGCGTTCGGCGCGGCCGCCGGTAATTTCGCGATGCAGTGCGTCTCGACGGGCGGCGTGTTCCTTGGCGGCGGCATCCCGCCGAAGATCCTCTCCGCCTTCGACGGACCGCGCTTCATGGAGGCGTTCACCGCGAAGTCGCCGATGGAAGACCTGATGCAGTCCATTCCCGTCTCGATCATCCTGCACAAGCAGGCCGGCCTGCTCGGCGCGGCCGTGTACGCCAGCCACATGTAAGCGCCCCGTCTGTAAGCGCCGGCGGGCGCCGTGTCGTTATCTTGCGCCATGCATCCTCGCTCATTTGTTCCCTCCGTCTGCGTGCTCCTGCTGACGGCGAGCGGCGCCGCGCTGGCGCCGGCCCACGCGCAGACCGCGGCGTCAGGCCCGCGAAAGGCGTCCGCCATGACGGCTTCCGCTCCGCTCACGCGTCCCGAGCGCACCGGCTTCCGTGAAACCAGCCGGTACGACGATGTGGTGCGCTTCATCAATGACATCGACGCACGCTCGCCGCTGATCCATCAGACGACGTTCGGCTATTCGCTGGAAGGACGGCCGCTGCCGCTCGTCGTGGTCGGCAAGGTGAAGGACGCGTCCGCCGCGGCGGTGAAAGCGTCCGGCAAGACGCGCGTCTACATCCAGGGCAACATCCACGCCGGCGAAGTCGAAGGCAAGGAAGCGATGCAGATCCTGCTGCGCGAGCTCGCGGCGGGCCAGCACGCCGCCTGGCTCGATTCGCTCGTGCTGCTCATCGCGCCGATCTACAACGCCGACGGCAACGAGCGGGTCCAGTTGAACGAGCGTCCGCAGCAGAACGGACCGGTCGGCGGCGTCGGCACGCGGCCGAACGCGCAGCAGCTCGATCTCAATCGCGATCACATGAAGATGGAATCGCCCGAGGCCCGATCGCTCGCGTGGCTGCTCCGCGAGTACGATCCGCAGCTCGGCGTCGATCTCCACACGACGAACGGCACGTATCACGCCTATCACCTGACGTATTCCGTGCCGATGCACCCCAACACGCCCGCGCCCATCGTCGACTGGCTGCGGCAGGCGTGGATCCCGTCGATCACGACGACGATCAAGCAGAAGGACGGGTGGGATTTCTACTACTACGGCAACGTCGGCGAACGCGGGCCCGGCGCCAGCGCGTCGCAGGCGGAGTCCGCACGCTCGTGGGCGACGTTCGACTATCGTCCGCGCTTCAACAACAACTATTTCGGCCTGCGCAACCGGCTCGCGATCCTCAGCGAGGCGTACGCCTATCTGTCGTTCGAAGATCGCATCCGCGTCACGCAGCGGTTCGTCATCGAGATCCTGAACTACGCGTCCGCGAACGCGGCGCGCATCAAGACGATCGTCGAGGACGCGGATCGGCAGCCGGTGATCGGCGAGTCGCTGGCGGTGCGCGCGACGCTGGAGAAGTCGGCCGACGCGGTGGACATCCTGATGGGCGGCGTCGCGCGCGTGCGGCATCCGTACACCGGCCTCGTCATGCTGCAGCGGACGGACGAACGCCGCGTCGAACGCATGCCCGTCTACGGCACGTTCGCGGCCACCGAGCGTGAGAAGGCGCCGGCCGCGTACTTCGTCCCCGCATCGCTCGACGCGATCGTCGATCTGCTGCACGCGCACGGCGCGCGGACGGTGAGGCTGGACGCGCCCCGCGCGATCGACGTCGAGGTGTTCGAGATCGCCTCGTCCACCGCCGCGGCGCAGCGGTTCCAGAACCACAACGAACGCACGGTGACCGGACGCTACGCCGCGCGCCGCGAGACGGTGCCCGCGGGCACGGTGATGGTGCCGATGGATCAGCCGCTGGCGCGCGTCATCTTCACGCTGCTCGAACCGCGGTCGGATGACGGCGTGGTGAACTGGAACATGCTGGACAAAGTCCTCGAAGAGACGAAGACCTACCCGATCTGGCGGACACACGATCGCGCCGCACGTTAGAGGCGAAACGCTATCGATGGAGACTGTGAGGGTACGCGCGCGCCTGGTGCCCGGCGCGAAGCGGACGCAGGATGCGGAAGGCCCGGTCGATCTGGCAGGCGTCAGGCACGAAGCCCCAGACCGGCCGGGCCCCCCGTTGGCGTCGCGTGACGCCGTCGGTCGATTGCAATCGTTTGATTAGACGAGCCGTCTGGACCTCGAGTTTGCCGGGCGGCCGGCCAGTCCATGTCACGGCCACGACTTTGGGACGGGCCGCCGCCAACGCGGCGACCCGCCGTCCAGTCCTGGTCCTAGATCTTGCCCTTCCGCCCCGCCACCAGCAGGATGATCCCGCCCGCCAGCGACGCGACCCCCAGGATCGGCGACAGCGGAATGGTCTCGCGCCGCTCCGCGGTGGCCTCGATCGGACCGATGTCCACGACCTTTTCGCGCCGGGTGTAGCTCAAACCTCCGGTAGCCAGCGCCACGAGCCCGATCGCTATCAACAGAATTCCGATGATCTTGACCATTGACGTCTCCTGACCGCTCGCTAGACGGGCCTGCCCTGAATCACTCGGATCAGGAGGAAAATCACAGCCAGCACGAGCAGGATGTGCAGCACCCCGCCCAGCGTGTAGGTGGTCACCATTCCCAGGAGCCACAGTGCCAACAGCACGATCACCAGCGTCATCAACATAGGTCCGCTCCTTTCCGCGACGTCCGTCAGGATTGCAGAATGCTTGCCAGCCGGCGGTTCCACCACGGGCCGGACCGCGAGGGGAACGTTCGCGGACCGTGCGACGACCGGGGGCGGCCGCGCCGGAACACGGTGAGTGCCCGGCATATTTCGGGCAATATTTTGCGGCATAATGACGGGCGCATCGCCTTCATCGCGCCGGCGCGTGGCGCGCGGCTGGCGCGCCCGCAGCCGCGGCGGCTCATGCACCACGACCGGCGAATGTCCGCAAACACTACACAGAAGCCCATGCGCTCGATTCATCTCCCGTTGTATTTGGCCGCGGCGCTGACGATGGCCGCCGCGGTGCCGGACGCCCGCGCGCAGTCGACCGCCGACCCCGTGCGCTACACGCTGTCCTTCCCGGAGCCGCAGACGCACTACGTGGACGTGGAAGCGGTCCTGCCGACCGGACGCCAGCCGCAGGTCGAGGTGATGATGCCGGTGTGGACGCCCGGCTCGTATCTCGTGCGCGAGTACGCGCGCAACGTCGAGGACGTCGCGGCGAAGGCCGCCGACGGCAGGACGCTGACCGTCAGCAAGACGCGCAAGAACCGCTGGCGCGTCGAGACCGGCGGCGCGTCCAGCGTGACGCTCACCTATCGCGTCTACGCCCGCGAGCTCTCCGTCCGCACGAACTGGATCGATCGCCAGTACGCGTTCCTCACCGGCGCCGCGACGTTCATCACGCTCACCGACGTTCGCACGAAGCGGCCGCACGACGTGCGCCTCGTGCTGCCCGCGGCCTGGAAGACCAGCATGACCGGCCTGCCCGCCGCGCCGGACGGCGCGCCGCACCACTACGTCGCCGCCGATTACGACGTCCTCGTCGATTCGCCGATCATCGCGGGCAACCCGGCGATCTACGAGTTCGACGTCGACGGCAAGAAGCATTATCTGGTGAACGAAGGCGAGGCCGGCATGTGGGACGGCGCGCGCGCCGCGAAGGACGTCGAGAAGATCGTCCGCGCCGCCGCGCAGGTGTGGGGCGGCACGCTGCCGTACGACAAGTACGTGTTCATCAATGTCATCGGCAGCCAGGCCGGCGGCGGCGGGCTCGAACATCTCAACTCCACCGCGCTCCTCACCGGCCGCTTCGCGATGACCACCCGCCGCGGCTATGCCGGCTGGCTGGGCCTCGTCAGCCACGAGTACTTCCATCTGTGGAACGTCAAGCGCCTCCGGCCCGTCGAGCTCGGCCCGTTCGATTACGAGAACGAGGTCTACACCACGGGCCTCTGGGTCGCCGAAGGCATCACCGATTACTACGCCGACATCGTCGTCCGCCGCGCCGGCCTGTCGAACGACATGGAGTACCTGGGCGAGCTGTCCGGTCTGATCCGCACGCTGCAGACCACGCCCGGACGCCTCGAACAGCCGGTCGCGATGGCGTCCTACGACGCGTGGATCAAGCAGTACCGCCCGGACGAGAATTCGCCGAACACGGCCATCAGCTACTACACGAAGGGCGCCGTGGTCGGGTTCCTGCTCGACGCGAAGATCCGCAAGGCCACGAACGGCGCGAAGACGTTGGACGATGCGATGCGGCTGGCGTATCAGCGCCACAGCGGCACGCGCGGCTATTCGGCGGAGGAGTTCCGGAAGGCCGTCGAGGACACGGCCGGCGCAAGCTTCGGCGACTGGTGGCCGCGGGCGCTGAACACGACCGCGGAGCTGGACTATGCTGAAGCGCTCGACTGGTTCGGCCTGCAGTTCATCACGGACGACAGGCGCGCGTCGCGGGCGTGGCTGGGCGTGACGACGAAGAACGACGCGGGGCGGCTGGTGATTACGCAGGTGCGGCGGGGGACGCCGGGCTATGCGGCGGGCCTGAACGTGGACGATGAGATCCTCGCGATTGGCGACATCCGCGTGACGGCGGATCAGTGGACCACGCGGATGGACCAGTACCGGCCCGGCCAGCAGGTGTCGCTGCTCGTCGCGCGGCGCGAGATTCTGACGCGCCTCGACGCGACGTTCGGCGAAGAACCAGCCGACGCGTGGCGGCTGCAGGTGCGGCCGGACGCGACCACCGATCAGCAGCAGCACTTGAAGACGTTCCTGACCGGCGCCGCGACGAACTGAACGCGGCCGGGTCCGGCTTTCTACCGGTTCATGCTTCGCCTTTATGCTTACCGCAGTCGATCTTCCGAACGGCCAGTCCGTCTCCGCGCGGCAATACGACGCGGACGAGGCCGCGCGCCTGCACGCCACGCTGATCCTCGGACATGGCGCCGGCGCCGGTCAGCTCAGCCCGTTCATGACGAACTTCTCGCGCGCGCTCGCGGCGCGCGGCGTCGACGTCATCACGTTCAACTTCCCGTACATGGAACGCAAGGCCAAGGTGCCGGATCGATCCGAGGTGCTGGAAGCCTGTTACGCGGCCGTGATCGCGGCCGTCGCCGCGACGGATCGCCTGGGCGCGCAGCCGCTGTTCATCGGCGGCAAGTCGCTCGGCGGACGGATGGCGTCGCACCTCGCGACGCGCGTCGACACGCTCGCGCTGCCGCCGCGCGGCGTCGTCTTTCTCGGCTATCCGCTGCATCCGCCCGGCAAGCCGGATCAACTGCGCGTCTCGCACTGGGATCGCATTGCCGCGCCGCTGCTGTTCGTCCAGGGAACGCGCGACGCGTTCGGATCGGCGGACGAGATCGCGCCGCACCTCTCCCGACTGTCCGTGCCGGTCGAGATCTATCGCGTCGAGCGGGGCGATCACTCGCTGGCCGTGCCGAAGAACGCCGGCGTGAGCGGCGCCGAGTCGATGCGCGCGATCGAGGACGCGGTGGCGGCCTGGATCCGCCGGCTGACGGTGTCATAGGACGCACGCGATGCGCGGCCTCGCGTATCTGGTCCATCTCTACACCGCGGCCGGCGTCCTCTGCGCGCTCGCGGCGCTGACCGCGCTCTGGCGCGGCGACAGCCGCCTGACGCTGCTCTGGCTCGTCGCGGCCACGTTCATCGACGCGACGGACGGCTGGCTCGCCCGCCGCGCCGACGTCCACCGCCGCGCCGCCCTCATCGACGGTGCCCGGATGGACGACATCATCGACTACCTCACCTACGTCGTCGTCCCCGGCCTCCTGCTGCTGTTCACGCACCGCCTGCCGGCCGCCTGGGGCGTCGCGGTCGCCGGCGCGATGTTCCTGTCCAGCATCCTCGGCTTCTCGCGCAAGGACGCAAAGACCGTCGATCACCTGTTCACCGGGTTCCCGTCCTACTGGAACATCGTAGCGGTGTATCTGATTGCCGCGGGGACGCCGCCCGCGTGGAACGCGGCGCTGCTGGTGGGCTTGAGCGCGCTGGTGTTCGTGCCGATCCGCTACGTTTATCCGTCGCGGACGCAGACCTTGTGGTGGGTGACGGTGCCGTTCTGCGCGGTGTGGAGCGTGCAGGTGCTGGCGATGATCTGGAAGCTGCCTGACGTCCCGATAGGGCTCGTTGTCAGCTCGCTGGCGTTCCCGATCTACTACACGGCGCTGTCTTTCTGGCTCACGCTGACGCGGCGTTCTGGCTCGCGCTGACGCAACGACCGGACGGTGTGCGCCTGGGAACGGCGGAACAGCCGTCCCGCGACGGCCGCGGACCGAAGCCACGCCGCCGCGCGAGCATCGGCTGACGCGCACGCGGCGTGCGCGACGTTCGGGTCCGCGGGGCCGGACGCGCCGCGTCCCCGCGTGAAAAGCTTTGCCGCTACGCGCCGTTGATCCGGCGATCGATCTCCGACAAGGCGTCAGTGATCTGCTGCCGGCGGACCGGGTGCGTGGTCGATTCCAGTTGCCGGGTCAGCTCGCTCTTGGCGAGCCGCAACGATTCGATCGCCCGGTGCTTCTCGGGATCGGCCACCGAAGCCCCGCGGCGCCGCTTCTCATGTTCCCGCGCATCCAATTGTTCCTGGAGCCGGGATTCCGCGTCGACCAGTCCTTCACCTGCATCACTCATGACAGCGATAGTCCTCGAAAATTGTCATCCAACCGGCCGAGGCGGCGTGACGCGCCGCCAGGCAGGTCGCGGCTCTCCCTCTCACGGTCGAGTCGTAATCAGGTAGTCTACATTAATCCTGCCGTAAGATGGGATCCTGTGTCCGGACATTCCACGCTCGCCAGATTTCAGCCGGCCGTTCGTGAGTGGTTCAGCCACGCCTTCGACGGTCCGACGACCGCACAGGTCAAAGGATGGCAGGCGATTGCGGGCGGCGAATCCACCCTGCTGCTCGCGCCCACCGGCAGCGGCAAGACGCTGGCCGCGTTCCTCTGGTGCCTCAACCGGCTGATGTTCGAGCCGCCGCCCGAGCCGCGCGCCCGGTGCCGCGTCCTGTACGTCTCACCGCTGAAGGCCCTCGCGGTCGACGTGGAGCGCAACCTGCGCGCGCCCATCGCGGGCATCGCCAACCAGGCGGACCTGCGCGGAGAACCCTACCACACGCCCGCGATCCTGGTCCGCACGGGCGACACGCCGGCGGCCGAACGCGCCCGCTTCCAGCGCGACCCGGCGGATATCGTGATTACGACGCCGGAATCGCTGTATTTAATGCTGACCTCACAGGCGCGCGAGGCGTTCGCGCACCTGGACACGGTCATCATCGACGAGATCCACGCGCTCGCGCCGACGAAGCGGGGCGCACACCTGGCGTTGTCGCTCGAACGGCTGGAGGCGCTGACCGCGTCATCGGGTGATGGGCCATCCGGTGATGGGCGGCCGCTCCAGCGCATCGGACTGTCGGCGACGGTCAGACCCTTGGACGAAATCGCGCGCTATCTGGTCGGCGCGCGGCGTTCACCTGCACCAGCCCCCAAGGCAAAGCCCGTCAAACCCGCGGCAAAGCGTCGCGGCAAAGCTGCTACCGCGGAGGGGACCGCCGCCGAGGACGCCGCCGCCCTCGCGACGCGGGAGATTCACGACGAGTTCGCGGACGCGGCGGGCGTCGAGTACCGGCCGGCCACTATCGCGAACGCGAGCGCACGCAAGGCGCTGCGTTTGAAGATCGAGGTCCCCGTCGAGGACATGGCCCGCCTCGGCGAGCCGCAGGCGACGCCGAGCGGACCGGCCGCGCAGGGCCCCGTCCGCGATTCGATCTGGACGGCGATGCACCCGCGCCTGCTCGCGCTCGTCCGCGATCACCGCTCGACGCTGATCTTCGTCAACAGCCGCCGCATCGCCGAACGCCTCGCCGCCGCCATCAACGAGCTGGCCGGCGAGCCGCTCGTGCGCGCGCATCACGGCTCCGTCGCCCGCACGCAGCGCGTCGAGATCGAGGACGACCTCAAAGCCGGACGCCTCCGCGGCCTCGTCGCCACGTCCACCCTCGAACTGGGCATCGACATGGGCGCGATCGATCTCGTCGTCCAGATCGAAGCGCCGCCCTCCGTCGCAAGCGGCCTGCAGCGCATCGGCCGCGCGAGCCACCAGGTCGGCGCGACGAGCGAAGGCATCATCTTCCCGAAGTACCGCGGCGACCTCGTCGCCTGCGCCGCGGCCGCGCGCAGCATGCACGAGGGCCAGGTGGAAGCGATGCGCTACCCGCGCAATCCGCTCGACGTTCTCGCGCAGCAGATCGTCGCGATGACGGCGATGGACCGGTGGGACGTCGACACGCTCTACGCCGTCATCCGCCAGGCCGCGCCCTTCGCGGAGCTCGATCGCGCGATCTTCGACGGCGTGCTGGACATGCTGGCCGGCCGCTATCCGTCGGACGAATTCGCGGAGCTGCGCCCGCGCGTGACGTGGGACCGCACGCACAACACGATCGTCGCGCGCGAGGGCGCGAAGCGCGTCGCGATCGCGAACGGCGGCACGATTCCCGATCGCGGCTTGTATAGCGTCTTCCTGGCCGGCGCGCCGCACGCGACGCGCGTCGGCGAGCTGGACGAGGAGATGGTCTTCGAGAGCCGCGCGGGCGAGACGTTCATGCTCGGCGCGTCGACGTGGCGGATCGAGGAGATCACGCACGACCGCGTCCTCGTCTCGCCCGCGCCCGGCGAGCCGGGCAAGATGCCGTTCTGGAAGGGGGAAACGGCGGGCCGGCCGCTGGAGTTCGGACGCGCGATCGGCGCGTTGATGCGGACGTTGAAGGAGCAGCCGAAGGCCGCGTCGCTCGACCGCCTGGAGCGCGATCACGATCTGGATCGCGGCGCGGCCGAGAACCTGCTCAAGTATCTCGACGATCAGAAAGCGGCCGGCGGCCAGATTCCGGACGACCGGACGATCGTCATCGAACGCTGCCGCGACGAGCTGGGCGACTGGCGCATGTGCCTGCTGTCGCCGCTCGGCGGACAGGTGCTGGCGCCGTGGGCGATGGCGGTCATCGCGAAGATCCGCGAACAGCTCGATATCGAAGTCGAGTCGATGTGGACGGACGATGGGCTCGTCATCCGGTTCCCGGAGACGGACGAGGCGCCGGACCCGCAACTGCTGGTGCCGGACGCGGAGGACGTCGAGCGCCTGGTGCTGCGCCAGCTCGGATCGTCCGCGCTCTTCGCCGCGAAGTTCCGCGAAGCCGCGGCGCGCGCGCTGCTCCTGCCGCGGCGCCGCATCGGCGGACGGACGCCGCTCTGGCACCAGCGCAAGCGCGCGGCGGACCTGCTCGCCGTCGCCGCGCGGTTCGGGTCGTTCCCGATGCTGCTGGAGACGTACCGCGAGTGCCTGCGCGATCTCTTCGACGTGCCCGCGCTCGTGGCGACGCTGCGCGCCATCGCCATGCGCCAGATCCGTGTCGTCTCCGTCGATTCGACGTCGCCTTCACCCTTTGCCGCGTCGCTGCTCTTCGGCTACGTCGCGAATTACATCTACGACGGCGACGCGCCGCTGGCCGAGCGCCGCGCGCAGGCGCTGCTGATCGATCAGACGCAGCTCCGCGCGCTGCTCGGCGAGGCGGAGCTGCGCGAGCTGCTGAACGCGGACGCGATCGACGCGACCGAGCGCCAGTTGCAGTACCTCGACCCGTCGCGCCACGTGAAGAGCGCGGACGGCATCCACGATCTCCTGCTGCGCGTCGGCGATCTGTGCGAGGACGAGATCGCACGGCGGACGCGGCCGGGGCTCGCGGCGTCCGCCGTGCCGGCGCTGGTCGAGGCACGCCGCCTGCTCGTCGTGCCGGTGGCGGGCGAGCGTCGCCTCATTGCCGCGGAGGACGCGAGCCGCTATCGCGACGCGCTCGGCGTGCCGCTGCCGGTCGGCCTGCCGGACGCGTTCGTCGCGCCGGTGCGGCAGCCGATGGCGGACCTCGTCCAGCGCTACGCGCGCACGCACGGGCCGTTCACGACACGCGAGGTCGCGGGCCGCTGGGGCGTCGGCGTGAGCGGCGTCGACGCGACGCTGAAGCGCCTCACCGCGAACGGCCGCGTCCTCGAAGGCGCGTTCCGGCCGGGCGGCACGGAGCGCGAGTGGTGCGAGCCCGGCGTGCTGTCGCAGATCCGCCGCCTCTCGCTCGCGAAGCTGCGGCACGAGATTGCGCCGGTCCCGGCGCCGATGCTCGGACGGCTGGTGACGACATGGCAGGGCGTGTCGAAGAAGCGGAAGGGCGTCGACGCGCTGCTGGACGCGATCGAGACGCTGCAGGGCGCGCCGCTGCCGGCGTCGCTGCTGGAGTCCGACATCCTGCCGGCGCGCATCGACGGCTACACGCCGGCCGACCTCGACATGGTGCTCGGCGCCGGCGAAGTCGTCTGGTGCGGCGTCGAGCCGCTGGGCGAGCGCGACGGCCGCATCGCGCTATATCTGACGGATCGCTTCGCCACGCTGTGGCGGCCGCGCGTCAGCACGCCGTCGGCGTCCGCGAAAGCCGCGCGCGCCGATCTCGGCGTCGCGCTGGACGAGCCGCTCGGCGAGCGCGAACGGGAGATCGAAACCTTCCTGCGGGCGCACGGCGCGTCGTTCTTCGCCGCCGTCCACGACGCGATGGGCGCCGGCTTCCCCGGCGAGACCATCGACGCCCTCTGGTCCCTCGTCTGGCGCGGCCTCGTCACGAACGATTCCTTCCAGGCGCTCCGCGCGTACGTCACGGCCGGCGCGCGCACGAAGAAGAACCGCCGGCCGTACTCGAATCCGGATCCAGGTCCCGCGTTCCGATCGCGCCGCCAGGTGCCGCCGACCGGCGGCGGACGCTGGTCGCTGATCGAGACGCGCCAGATCGAGACGAGCCTGACCGGACCCCGTCCGGCGACGCCGCCGACGGCCACGCTCTGGAGCACCGCGATGGCGCAGCAACTGCTCGCGCGCTACGGGTTGATCACGCGGGAAGTCGCGGCCGCGGAGTCCCTGCCGGGCGGCTTCTCCGCGATCTATGACGTGCTCAAAGCACTCGAAGACGCGGGCCGCATCCGCCGCGGCTATTTCGTGTCCGACGTCGGCGCGACGCAGTTCGTCATGCCGGCCGCGCTCGATCTGCTGCGATCGTTCCGGGAGCGGGACGAGGACGCGCCGGAGACCGTGCTGCTCTCCGCGACGGACCCCGCGAACCCGTACGGCACGCTGCTCAAATGGCCAGACCAGACGAGCAGCATTCAGACCAGCAGCGCGACGCCGGATCGCGCCGCGGGCGACGGCGCGGCGCCGGCCGGCGGCCGCGGGCCGACGCGGACCGTCGGATCGCAGGTCATCCTGATCGATGGACGACTCGCGGCCTATCTGAGTCGCACGCGGCGGCAGTTGCTCTCGTGGCTGCCGGAGGACGAACCGGATCGCGGCCGGACGGCGGCCGCGACGGCACGCGTGCTCGCGACGCTCGCGCGCGAGGGCGAGGGCCGCGAAGGCGGTCTGCTGATCGCGGAGATCGATGGCCGCGCCGCCTCGACGCATCCGCTCGCGCCGGCGCTCGTCGAGGCCGGCTTCGTCTCCTCGGCGATGGGCTTCCAGATGCTGCGGCCAACAGTAAGTCGTCAGTTGTCAGTCGTCAGTCGTCAGTAAGAGCGTGCGCGTGCGATATGCCGCGCCAACATCTCGCGTTGAACACCGAGAACTGACAACTGAAAACTGACAACTGAAAACTGACGACTCACAACTGACGACTCATGCCTGAAGGCGATACCATCTTCCGCGCGGCGCGCGCGATGCACCGCGTGCTTGCCGGCCACCGCGTCACGCGCTTCGAGTCGGTCTTCCCCGCCTTGACCCGCGTCCAGGACGATCGCGCGGTCGTCGGACGCACGATCGCGCGCGTCGAATCCGTCGGCAAGCACCTGCTGGTCGTCTTCTCGGACGATCTGATCCTGCGCACGCACATGCGCATGAGCGGAAGCTGGCACCTCTACCGGCCGGGCGAGGCGTGGCAGCGTCCGGCGCGCGATCTCCGGATCCTCATCGGGACGGATGACTGGCTGGCGATTGCGTTCACCGTCCACGACGCCGAGTTCGAAACGGCGCACACGCTGCAACGGCAGACGTCGATCGGCCGCCTGGGCCCGGATCTGCTCAACCCGGACTTCGACGCCGCGGAGGCGTTGGCGCGGCTGCGCGCGCGCGGCGAGGAAGCGATTGCGGACGCCATCCTCAATCAGCAGGTCATTGCGGGGATTGGCAACGTCTACAAGTCGGAAGTGCTCTTCGTCTCGCGTCTCAATCCGTTCGCGCCGGTGAGCGCGCTGACGGACGAGGAGTTGCGGACGATCCTGGCGACGGGACAGCGGCTCTTGAAGGCCAACGTGACGTCGCTGACGGAATCGACCATCGTCACGTACGTCGGCTTGCGGCGGACGACGGGACGCATGGACCCGTCCGATCGCCTGTGGGTGTACGGACGCGCGCGGCGGCCGTGCCGCCGCTGCGGGACGCCGATCGACATTGCGAAGCAGGGCCGCGACGCGCGGCTGACGTACTGGTGTCCGCGCTGTCAGCCGGCGCGCGCCCCATCCGCCGCGCCGGCGCGATCCGACGCTCAGTGATCGCCGGAGGCCGTGCAGTCCGGCGGCTGGCCGTTCTTCACGGCCTCGAGCTCCACTTCGACGTTGTAGTCCGGCTCCTTGGACACGGGGTCCAGGTGCGATCCCGACAGCAGGACGTTGCCTTCCGGCCAGTGGACTTCGAGATTGCCGGGGCGCATCGGCGCGACGTGGACGCGGCCGCGGAAGGTGCCTTGCGCGGACGTCAGGCGCACGGCGTCGCCCGCGCGCAGGCCGCGCGCTTCGGCGTCCTGCGCGCTGATCAGCACCGCGTCGCGCGCGGCGCCGGTCAGCGGATCGATCTCGCGCTGCACCATCGAGTTGAACTGCTTCCCGCGGCGGGTCGACACGGAGAAGCGTCCGCTCGATCGCTGACGGCCGTGCGGCCGGACGACGGAGAACTGCGCGTAGCCGTCGGGC
>Ga0187894_10001999_pt1 | contig 25113 bp, 21 predicted proteins | sample GBC1701081metaG_FD_136650 | JGI IMG/M metagenome (GOLD analysis project Ga0187894, IMG submission 136650) | White microbial mat communities from a lava cave in the Kipuka Kanohina Cave System on the Island of Hawaii, USA - GBC170108-1 metaG ... | reverse complement strand
GTCGCACTGGGGCGGTACGCGTAACGGCACCATCGTCCACTGGCCCAAGGGGATCCGGGCCAAGGGCGAGATCCGGGCGCAGTTCCATCATGTCATCGACCTTGCCCCGACCATCCTGGAAGTTGCGGGCCTGCCTGAGCCGACGATGGTCAACGGCATCCAGCAGGCACCCCTGGAAGGTGTCAGCATGGCGTATTCCTTTAATGACGCTAAGGCGGCGGACCGGCACGAACTGCAGTACTTTGAAATGTTCTGCAACCGCGGCATCTATCACAAAGGCTGGACCGCCGTCACCCGACACAGTATTCCCTGGGTGATGGCCAAGCTGCCGCCCTTCGAGGATGACGTCTGGGAATTGTATGGCCCAGACGATTGGACACAGTCCAGGAACCTTGCCAAAGAGAATCCGAAGAAGCTCCAGGAACTGCAACGACTGTTCCTCATCGAAGCGGCCAAGTACCATGTCCTCCCGCTTGACGATCGCCGGGTTGAACGCTTCAACCCAGATTTGGCTGGCCGGCCGCAACTCATTCGCGGCAACTCGCAGATTCTGTTTGGTGGCATGGGTCGCCTGAGCGAGAACTCGGTGGTCAACATTAAAAATAAGTCACACTCGGTGACGGCCGAGATCGTCGTGCCCGCTTCCGGCGCTAGAGGTGTGATCATTGCCCAAGGTGGCAGTGTCGGAGGTTGGAGTCTATATACCCATGAGGGTAAGCTCAAATACTGCTACAACTTCTTCGGGATCAACCTATTCCATGCCGAGGCAAGCAAACCGATCCCGGCAGGCAAGCACCAGGTGCGCATGGAGTTCAAGTACGATGGCGGTGGTTTGGCCAAGGGAGGCGCGGTGTCGCTCTACGTGGACGGTAAGAAGGATGGTGAAGGCCGCGTGCAGGCGACGCAGCCGATGGCGTTTTCGGCTGATGAGACCTGCGACGTTGGCAAGGAAACCGGCTCAGCGGTCTCCCCGGATTATGGCCCGCACGGCAACGAGTTTAACGGTGAGGTGAACTGGGTGCAGATCGACCTGGAGAAGGATGATCACGATCATCTTATCTCGCCCGAGGAACGCTTCCGGGTGGCGATGGCGCGGCAGTAAAATATCACTAATAGTCAGTAGGGTAGGGCGGGCTCTGTCCGCCAGAGAAGGCAGGCGCAGCCTGCCCTACAAAAGAGAAACTCATGCTCATTACGGCGCTGTTCCCTCATGAATGGTCCAGCCGTTGGCCTCGAACTCTTTCTTAGCGAGTGGCGACATTTTCCCCGCGAGCCAGACGGTACGCGGCTGCACCGCCACAAAAGCGGGACTCTGGACGAAGGAGGCCACCCGCTCGGTCCACGAGACGTAGTCCACCGGAGCGGGAAGAATGAGCGCGCCGTCCTGGTTTCGTCCGGCTAAAGGTCCGGGCGCTGCGATCGCGGTCAGTGGCTGCTGTTTTTCGTGATAGTCGGCGAGCATCCGCAGCGAAGTCGCAACGAAGCGGGCTTGCGATTCCGTTATGGCGCCGCCCATCAACCCCACTACATTTGCTCGCCCCGGCACGTTAACGAGACGGCCCAGATTCTCGACCACCGCTACCTGCAAACTCAAAGGAATGGCAGGATTGTGCGTGAACGTACTGATCTGGGCCAGGGGGACATTCATTTCTTGGAGTTTGGTCTCAACCCGGACGATCAGGTCTGCCCGCGGTGTGTCCCACACCAGGTTATCCGTCACTGTCGTACCCGTGATGATCATCGAGGCAGGGACGGCAACGGAGATAGCGGTGTTGACTCCCACGCGGCCAGCGAACGCCACCCAGGCCATATCATCGAGCTTCTTGGTCAGGATGGGGTTCGACGTGTATGGATCGACTCCTAGCTGCTTGGCAAGATCGCGTCGTACCTGTTCGTAGCCGAGGGCATTTGCGGTAACTGTTCCTGCTCGATCCGCTACATTCCCAGCCCGTGCCATACCGCTCTGATCGGGAGCCGTGGCGGAATCCCACAGGCTGCTCGCTCCCAGTTCGACGCGATCGAACAGCCGTCCTACGCCACTCGGTACCCCTTTGACAGTTGCCACGGGGTTCAGCACCATATTCCCGGCCGCCTCCAGCGGTCGTACCGCAGTAGTGGCCATGGACTTGGCAAAGACCCCCACCTTGCTCATCTCGTTGAGCTTTTCGATGGCCGGAATCTCGGCCAGACGAATTCTGAATAGCTCGCCACTGCGGACCTGGTAGGTACCGGCATATTCGGGAAAGGTTGCGGCGTCGGCGGTGAGGGTAAAGGTCCCCATCACACCATCTGTAGGGACGTTTTGGTTTACCTGGAATCCCTTTCCCTTGAGTAAATTGGCGGGTATCAGCTCCGTAACTTTCAGGACCGGAGGGTTTTCAAAGCCCGATGCAGCCTGGGCGAATGCCCGCAGTGGAGTAAAGAACAGAAGAGTAGTGACTACAACACGAACGGCCTTGCCGTAGTCGGTGTAAGCGGAGCGCGGCCATAGTGATCGGCGTAATGCGGTAAAGAACATCCTCTTCCCCTTTCGGTTCACGTATAGCGTAGGTGGCGACATTATAGAAAAGGGAGGATCACGTCTATTGCCGCAGAGTTCGCACCCGATTCAGATTTGGCACTGAACCACGGCTGCTCGTACTTTACCTTATAGCCTGAAGGCGCTATTCCCCATGCATTGATGCATTCATGGAGGGATGAAGATGAAACGTAAGCAAACTATGGCAGCAGGGCTAGTTCTGATGAGTGTCATTTCTGTAGGTATAGAGAAGGGAACGGCACAGTCTCGCAGTATCTCCGGGATGTATGTCTTCCCCAAAGGAAATCAGAGTCCGGAGCAACAGCAACACGACGACATGCAATGTAATCAGTCAGCCATCGAGATGACGGGTGTTAATCCCAGCGCGCCACCCAGTTCTCCACCACCGAGTCAGGGGGGGCAAGCAGGGTCCACCGCACGCGGTGGTCTCAGAGGAGCAGCCGGAGGGGCAGCGATGGGTGCGGCGATGGGCGCGATTGCCGGTGACGCCGGCAAAGGTGCGGCGATGGGTGCCGCCGGTGGTGGTATGTTGGGGGCAGCCCGCGGTCGGCGGCAAGGTCAGGAACAACAAGCCGCGCAGCAGCAACAAACCCAGCAACTACAGCAACAACAACTACAGCAATACCAGCGCGCCTTCAGCGCCTGCATGGACGCACGAGGTTATAGCGTTAAGTAATAAGCGGGGCTACACATCGATCTCTTCTACCTTCGGCGCGCGATTCATAATGAAAGCAAAGCGCGGTTGCACGTCCTTGCCCATCAGCGTTTGAATCGAGGCCTCGGTCCGGGCGGCGTCCTCGATCGTCACCCGCAGCAGCGTGCGCGTACGCGGATCAAGTGTGGTTTCTTTCAACGTCTGCGGGTTCATCTCGCCCAAGCCTTTGAAGCGTTGCACCTGGGCTTTGCCGGCATGGCCATTACGCTTGGCGAGGAGTCGATCTTTCTCTGCGTCGTCAATGGCCCAGGAAATCTCTTTGCCAATCTCGATTTTGTACAGCGGCGGGCGAGCGATATATACGTAACCCCCACGGATGAGATCGGGAAGATGGCGGTAGAAGAAGGTCAGTAGCAAGGTGCAAATGTGGTTGCCGTCGGAGTCCGCGTCCATCAACAGGCAGATTTTATGATAGCGAAGCTTTGATAAGTCAAAAGTTTTATCCACACCGCACCCAAGGGCGGAAACCACATCGGCTAACTCTTTGTTGGTGAGGACTTTGCTGAGCGAAGCCTGCTCGGTGTTAAGCACCTTGCCGCGCAGCGGTAGAATTGCCTGAGAACCACGGTCACGCCCTTGCTTGGCCGAGCCACCGGCTGAATCACCTTCGACGATAAACAGTTCGCTGACTTCTGGATTGGTCGATGAGCAATCAGCCAGCTTGCCGGGAAGGTTGAGTCGATGCGAGACCGACCCACGACCGCGGACCGTCTCTAGGGCCGCACGTGAGGCGGTCCGGGCTTTGGCCGCCAGAATCACTCGCTGGGCAATCGCGTCCGCCTGCGAGCGATTGTGGAGCAGAAAGTTTTCCAAAGCCGTGCGCAGCAGCGTGTCCAATTGGGCCGTGACTTCCGGGTTGCCGAGCTTCTCTTTGGTTTGACCCTGGAACTGGGGATTTTTCAGATACAGACTGAGAACGGCAACTAAGCCCTCACGCGTGTCCTCAGCGGTCAGCGTTAATCCTTTGGGAGTCAGATCATGCACGTTAATATAATTGCGCACGGCCTTGACCACAGCCGACTTCAGCCCAGTTTCATGCGTGCCGCCAAACGGTGTCGGAATGCCGTTGACGAAAGTGTATACACTCTCTTCCGGCGACTCCGTCCAGGTAAGAACACATTCGAGCGGCGGATCTTCTTCGCGTTCCAGTATGAAGACTTCAGAAATAATCGCTTTCTTCTGCCCGTCAGTCAGCAGCTTAGCCAAATAAGCGCGTAACCCATCTTCGTGATGATACTTAGTGTTTTCACCGGTCGCTTCGTTGTGAAAGGTCAGGGTTAAGCCTTTATGCAGATACGCCTTTGCTTCTAAGCGTTCGGCGATGAGGTTGGCTTTGAACGTGATCGAAGGGAAAATTTCCGGGTCGGGATGAAAAGTAATGATGGTGCCAGAGCCACGGACTTGACCAATTTGCTTCAGTGCAGCAGTGGCTTTCCCACGGACGAAGTTTTGTTCCCATTCGGCTCCGTCACGTTTGACCCGAGCACTCAAACGGTCGGAGAGAGCCGTGACCACTGAAGCGCCCACGCCATGCAGCCCACCGGAGTGCGAGTAGTTGAGCCCTTCGAATTTCCCCCCGGCATGCAGCGTAGTGAGAATCAGTTCGAGGGCCGATTTTTTGAACTTCGGATGAATATCCACCGGAATGCCACGGCCGTTGTCGCTCACTGTGACCGTCGAGCCATCGGCATGAAGGGTCACGTCGATACGGCTGGCATGGCCGTTCATCGCCTCGTCCACCGCGTTATCAAGAATTTCCCATACTAGGTGATGGAGGCCGGCGCTATCGACCCCGCCGATGTACATACCCGGACGTTTCCGTACCGGTTCCAGACCTTCAAGAACGGTGATGTCTTTCGCCGTATAACTGTTATTGCCGTTACTACGCCCTGCCATTCTTCTTCTCCTCTTCTGCCGCCACGCCTCGCACGCTCGTTAATGTCATCCGTTTGATCACCCGCTGCCCTTTTCCTGCCCGTTGCCCCAGCGGAATCTCCTTTAAGCTCACTTCTCTGTCGTTGTCGTCACTATTAGTCACAATGACCCCCCGGCCGGGAACGGTGGTGACTGCGCCAACCATCCGGTCATCGTCATCGAGCCGCATGAGAATAACGCCACGGCCCGGGCCAGTGAGTTCAGAGACATCTTCGCTCGGGAACGCCAGCATCTTGCCCGCCGCGCTCACACACACGACTCGTCCACTGTTCACCGGCGTGACCGAGACGACCTCGTCGTCATCCGCCAGGCGAGTGACTTTGCGACCGTTTCGGGTCGTCTCTTCCAGGTTGGGTCGGAAGCGGAAACCCATTCCTTGAGCGGTGGCCAAGAGGTACAGAGGACTGTCGGATTCCATCCCTTGGCCGTTGCCGGCTGGGAACAATTCTCCCTGCTCTTCCTCGTCCTCTGCCGCGCCAGCCTTCCCGTTCGCCGATGTGCCTTCGCCGGCAGCGAGGGCTGTGGCGATTACCCGCTCGCCATCCTGGAAGTTGAGCAGGGTCTGAATCGGCTCACCATAGCCAGTCGAGGCCGGGACGTCATAGATCTTCATTACGTAGAGGACACCTTTATTGGTGAACAGGGCCAGGCGGTCGCGGGTGGTGCCAGTGAGCACGGCTTGAATAGCGTCTCCCTCACGTAAGCGGGTGCTGGTGGGGTCCTTTAATTCACGGACACGCTTGATCCAACCGTCACGGCTGAGCACGACCGTTGCCTCTTCGTGGACGATGTACGCTTCTGGGTCGTAGGTGAGTTCTTCACCAGCGCGCAGGGCGGTACGCCGCCGGTCGCCGTAACGTTTGCCGAGTTCCTGTAGCTCCTCGCGAATCACTGCCCAGCGCTTCTTTTCGTTGCCCAGCAAGCCGCGAATCTCTTTGGCGCGTTTCTCTTTCTCGGCTTGTTCGTTTTTAATTTTGTCGACTTCGAGGCGGGCGAGTTGATACAGTCGGGTTTCAAGAATGGCTTCGGCTTGCACTTCATCGAGACGGAAAGTGGACATCAGTTTCTCGCGTGCGTCTTTACGCGAGGCGGAATTGCGAATGATGCGAATCACCTGATCGAGACTGCCGGCGATTAGGGCGAGGCCTGCCAAAATGTGGAGACGTTCCTCCAACTCTCTCAGTTCATGTTCTAGCCGTTTGGTGACAACCTCAAGGCGGAAATCGAGGAAATGCCGGCAGAGGTCGCGTAATGTCGCTTTGGCGGGTTGCCCTACCAGCGGATTGCTAGTGGGAATCAGACAGGTCAGGTTCACCGGAAAAGAGATTTGTAAGGGCGTATGTTTGCAAAGATACGCCATCGCTAGCTCGTCAGAAGCCTCACTCTTGAGTTCGAGGACGATACGGACTTCATCGGTAGATTCATCCCGCACATCGGTTACCTGAGGGATTTTGCGGCCGCCCACCAACTCGGCGATCTTCTCAACCAGTTGCGCTTTATTGACGGTGTAGGGGAGGGAGGTGATGATGATCTGGCGTTTGCCACGCGACAATGACTCGGCTGTCCATTCACCCCGCAGTTTGATGGTCCCTTGCCCAGTCTCATAGATCTCTCGGATTTCTCGCTTATTGGTCAGGATCTCGCCGCCAGTGGGGAAGTCCGGACCTTTGATGGATTTCAGCAATCCCGCAGTCGTGATCTCAGGCTCGTCAATCATCGCTACCAACGCGTTGACTACCTCAGGGAAATTATGCGGCGGGATATTAGTCGCCATGCCGACGGCGATGCCGCTCGACCCATTCAGCAAAAGTTGGGGAATGGCAGCGGGCAGAACCACCGGCTCGTCCAGAGTCGCGTCATAGTTTGGGCGAAAGGGCACGGTCTGGCCGCGCAGGTCACGGAAGAGCTCGTCGGTCAGCGGTGCTAACTTAGCCTCGGTGTAGCGCATCGCTGCCGCGCTATCGCCATCAAGCGAACCAAAATTACCCTCGCCGTGTACAAGGGGATAACGCAGTGAGAACGGCTGGGCCATGCGGACCATGGCATCATAAGCGGCCTGATCACCGTGGGGGTGGTATTTGCCCAGCACTTCACCCACGACGGCTGCGGACTTGCGCGGCCGCGCATCCCCACCTAGGCGCAGGTTCTGAAACATGGCGTACAGCAGCCGCCGCTGCACCGGCTTTAGTCCGTCACGGACATCCGGCAGCGCGCGGGAGGTAATAACGCTGAGGGCATAATTGAGGTAGCGCTCTTCGGCTTCATTCCCCAGGTCGGTGGGGAAGATTTTTTCCGCTACCGCTGACTGCTTCATGGGTACATCTCCTTCACGGTACAAGATAATAGGCGAAAATAAAGCGAAAATTCAAGCAGGGTGATCTGCCCTTAATTTTTGTCCAATTGGCTACGCGAAAACTCCGTTGCGTAAACTGGCTTAGCGCTACGGTTTGTTTGCTCATGAATTGCGGCGCCCGCGCCTCGGGTCGTCGAAACGCGAGTGGCCGCAACTGCTTATGGAAGAGTCTGGTGAGGAACAGCACCTGTTCCATCTGATGCGCCTCTCCGCCAGCACCTCTCCAGTGGTTTCTCGTACATCGAACCAGCTTCTCGCCGGACTATTCGAGCACGAACCACTTGTCCGATTGCATCGATGGCCGTTATCACGGTTCGGATTGTGCCATTTTTTGTGAGCGGCGACTATATGAGTCTGATTTAAACGACGAGATAATCAGAGACTATCCTTTTTTCTGCAATGAGCCGAAAAACTCCAGTGCCTGCTGAATGACAAACTCCGGCTTCTCCTCAGCCATGAAATGTCCGCACTGCTCAAGCTTTCCACCTTGAACGTTTTCCGCCACGGCTTGCCAGGCCGGAACGATGTTGCCAAGAAAGACTTCACCTCCCCACGCTAACACTGGCATCTGCAGTTTGCGTGTACAACTGCTCAAGTTCTCCAGATCTTCTTGGATACCGGCGCGGTAGTACTGAAAGCCGGCGCGTAACGCCCCCGGTAAGGAATAAACCCGCACGTACTCGGCGATATCTTCCTTACTAAACGCTGCCGGGCTGTAGTTGTACACCGGCGAGGTATAGAAATAACTGAGATACCCTGCGACATTGGCGCTGACCAGTTTCTCCGCCAGGTCCGGCATGCCCCCGTGGAAGAAGACGTGCCAGAAGCGCCGCGCGACCTGAATGTCCATTTTTTCGCCTGCCCGACCCAGGCCGGGAATCATGTCGAGGATCATGAGGCGCTCGATCATCTCGGGATGATCGTAAGCAAAATAAAAGGCGACAGCGCCGCCCCAATCATGGCCTGTGAGACCGATCTTTTTGAAGCCGAGCGACTGCACCAGAGCGTGGACATCAGAAGCGAGGGTGCGCTTGTCATAGCCGGTCAGGGGTCGCTCAGAATCACCGAGACCACGAAGATCGGGCGCGATTACGGTAAAACGGTCCGCTAATGCAGGAATCACTTTGCGCCACTCGTACCAACTTTGTGGCCAGCCGTGCAGGAATACCAGCGGGTAGCCAGACCCAGCCATGACATAATGCATACGAAAACCATTCACGGTTGCGGTGTGATGTGTCCAAGGATCGGACATACGTAATTCCTCCTTGAAAATTTAGGCTATCGACTCAGTTCTCCATCATTCCGGCATTCCTTGACCTACACGTTATTTTTCTCGCCCAATAGGAAGGAGTCGCACGCGATGGCGGCTCTCTTCTACCGAGATAATGGCACCGTCCTCAAGAGCCTGGGTCGACTCCGCGAGGACGCGCGCCAAACGACGAATGACGTTCGCACTACGCGTGTTCAAGAGACGAAAGACTACCGTACTAACAATGCCTGTGCCGGACAATGCCACGATCTCAGTGAAGTCTAAGTCCCACGTCAGAATGATCCGTTGTTCATCAGCAGCTTTGCTGAAGATCCCACCATTGGATAAGCGGTGAAGATCTTGCTCCCGGAGATGAGAGGCATCGTGTCCATTCTCCCTCAGCCACTGGACCACACGCCACGAGACTCCCATATCCGCCAGAAACCGCATCTGGCTTACTCGGGATGCACGGCTTCGTGGGCTAACCAAGCAGTATAAGCTAGGGCTTGTTGAATGTCTTCTCGTTCGAGGTCAGGATACTCGTCAAGTATTTCCTCAACTGTCGCCCCGTAGGCAACTTGGCCCACAATGACAGAGACTGGAATGCGCATCCCTCGGATGCAGGCACGACCACCCATAATTTGCGGTGAAAAGGTGATACGGTCAAACATCAGGGGTACTCCTCTCTTTATACTTGTGGCTACAGTCCTCTATAGCATTTTTGTTCGTCTGCGTCCTATCGATTCACGCAAGGTCTTCCAGCAGTGTCTTTGCCTCTTGCAGATCTTTGGTATCGAATCCTTCGGTGAACCAGTGATAGATCTCCGCTAACATCCGGTGAGCTTCTTTCTTCTTGTCTTGCTGTTGCCACAGCCGGCTCAAGCTCATCACCGCCCGCAGTTCCAGGGACTTCGCCTGCTGGTGGTGAGCAACCTCAATGGCCTTCAGAAAATACCCCTCCGCCTCCTGCGCCGCCGCCGCCTGGGTGCTAGGTGTTAGGGGCTGGGTGCTGGGGACTTCTGACTCCGGACTCCGGACTTGTCTCGACTTGTTTTGACTCCGGACTCCGGACTGTAAGACTAATTCTCCCTTGAGCCGATACAGCTCCGCCTCGTAAAACCGCTCTCCGCTTTGGTCCACCACCGTCAACGCTTCGGTGAGTGCAGCAAGCCCGTCCTCGGCCTGCCCCGCTTTCCCATACGCTTCGGCCAATAGGGCAAGATGATAAGATTTTAATAGACCTGCCCCTATGGCTTCGTGGGTAGCTAGTCCCTGGCGGATCTGGCTAATTCCCTCTTCACTCTGCCCTTGTTCGGCCCATCCCCAGCCCTGTAGAACAGTCCCTTGCCCTGCCCATACGGGAAATCCGTGCTCGCGCGCGAAGGTGATTGCTGCCTCGGCCCATTCGTGGGTCAATGGTCTGTCCCTGCGGAGCTGGTACGACATGGCGGCAAAAGCCCGGGCGTTGCCCAAACTGTATGGAGAGGACAGCTTTTGGGCCAGGGTACAGGCCGCAGCGCTCTTCTGTCGCGCCTGGTCTGGATAGCCCAGATACCACAAGACCAAGGCTGCATAGGAGAGGCCAAAGACCCCTGGCTCCATGTTGGAGAAGAACGCATGGGGGTGGTGGCGTTGAGCGTCATATAAGGTCAGGCCCTGCTCCAGGTGCACCTGGGCAGTGCCGAACTCACCAAGATGGAATAAGGTGCTGCCCAGCGCCCGATAGGCCTCTATGAGCAAGGCCGAGTCGTGCTCACGCTGGGCCAAGCCCAGCAGTTGCTCCCCCAGCTCGCGCGCCACGAGAAACTCGCTCCCAACATGATGAAACGTCCGCAGCCCAAAGAGGACCGGGAAGAGTTGGTGGGTCTCCCCGACCTGCTGGCACAGCTCCCGGGCGCGGGTATAAGTAGCTTTCACTTCCGGTGAGCCAAAACTTCTGGTGGCCTGTAATGGTGCGCCCAGAGTGAGATGCAGTATGAGTTCTTGTTGGGCACGTCCGCGGGTGTCGGGCAATGTTGTGAGGAGTTCTAAGGCGGTGGTCAGATGAGTGATCGCTTCCGCATTGGCTGAGCGTTGGGCCGCCTGTTGACCAGCCAAGTGCAGGTACTCGACGGCTTTCGCTGTATTGCCACTACGCGTGTAGTGATGCGCCAAGTCGCCGTAATGCTCGTCCAGGTTTGCACTGTAGAGTGTTTCAATGGCCTGCGCCGTACGCTCATGTAAGGCCTTGCGCCGTTCGTGCAGCACCGACCCGTAGGCCACCTCCTGGGTCAGGGCATGCTTGAAAATATAGTCTGGCTCGGGAAAAGCCGGCTGCTCATAGAGAAACTCTTTGCGCTGGAGTGACGAGAGTACGCGATACAATTCTTCTTCGGGTTGGGAGAGAACATGACGCACCAAGCTCAGGGGGAACTGTCGCCCAATGACGGCCAATTGCTGTAGGAGGTCTTTCTCTTCAGCGGCCAGTCGGTCGATGCGGGCTGCCAGCACGCCTTGCACGGTCGTGGGGATGTGTATTTCGGGAGGGGCAGGGATCGCCTTACCCTCGGAGGGCGAAGCAAGCTTCGCCCCTACATGCGGGTCGCGGACTACGATGCCCTGCTCAAATAACTCCTGCACCACTTCTTCCATGAAAAACGGCGTGCCTTCGGTCTTCTCTAAGATGAGGTGTTTCAACTCGTGTAGGGGCGACCGGTCGGTCGCCCCTACCATTTCGCCGAGCAAGGCAGAAAGGAATTCTTCCGCCTCAGCCTTGCCAAAGGGTGCTAAGCGCAGTTGGGTGTAGTAGGTCTTACTGCCCCACTCGTGGCGATACTCCGGCCGGTAGTTAGTGAGCAAAAGAATCCGCGCACTGGCCACACTCTCACTCAGGGTGTCGAGAAATCCTTGCGTCTCGGTGTCGCTCCAATGCAGATCTTCAAAGATGAGAATGAGGGGCTGGTTGAGGCTCTCGCGCAAGAAGAGTCGGTTCAGGGCCTCAAAGCTGCGCCGGCGACGAATCTGTGGATCCATATGTTGGAGGCTGGTAGAGGAGTCGTCGATGCCCAACAGGGCAAAGAGGTAGGGCAGTGTGTCCTCGAGACTGCGATCCAGAATGAGCACCTTGCCGGCGATCTTCTCCTTGCGCTGTCGCTCGTCATCTTGGGGTTGGAGCTGAAAGTAGCTCTTGAGCAGTTCAATCAGCGGCAGGTAGGGCGAGGCTTTGCCATACGAGACGGAGTAGGCTTCGAGCACTAGTAGGGGCGTACGGCCGTACGCCCCTACAAATTCATAAAACAACCGCGACTTCCCTAACCCCGGCTCGCCCATCACCCCCACGATCTGTCCGTGTCCGGCTTTGGCGTGCAGCAAGGCTTGCTGGAGTTGTTCCAGCTCCTTCTGCCGCCCCACAAAGCGCGTCATCCCCCGGCGCATGGCGACTTGCAGGCGTGTACGCAGTGGACCTGCGCCTAGAACTTCATAGACGTCGAGCGGCTCTTCGACCCCTTTGACCTGAGTTGTTCCTAAGGCCTTGAACTCAAAATAGCCCGCGGTGAGCATGTGGGTCTGGGCCGTGACGAGAATCGCCCCTGGCGCCGCCAACTGCTCCATGCGCGCGGCGAGGTTGATCGAATGCCCCACTGGCACATAGTCGGTGTGTAGGTCCTCTTTGCGAATCGATCGCACAACGACTTCTCCGGTATTGATCCCTACGCGCATTAACAGTGGCGGGTGGCCTTTCTCGCGGAGCGTGTCTGCATAGCGCCGCATCTCCTCTTGCATACGCAGCGCGGCGTAGACCGCTCGCTGAGGATGGTCCTCGTGGGCAATCGGCGCGCCGAACAGTGCCAAGATCCCATCACCCAAGGCTTGCGCAACATAGCCCTCGTAGCGATGCACGGCATCCATCATGAGCTGCAAGGCGGGATCAATCGTCGCCCGCGCTTCTTCAGGATCGAGTCCCTCAATTAACGCGGTCGAGCCTTTGAGATCAGCAAAGAGGGCGGTGATCGTCTTGCGCTCACCGTCTGTTCCGCTGCGGGCTTCCATCGCCTCGCGCTCAGCCAAGATGCGCTCGGCTAGATGAGAAGGGGTATAGCCGCGAGGAGTCTGGGAGTTGAAGGCTAAAGCTTGGGGCTTAGGGACTTGAGGCTGCGCTGTGAGCGGGGTGGCACATTTGCCGCAGAAAGCAAAGCCGGGCGGGTTCTCAAAACTGCACCGCGGGCAACGGGGACTGAGCGGGCTGGCACACTTGCCGCAAAAGTTCATGCCTTCTGGATTCTCAAACCCACAGCTCGCACAGCGCATAGAGCCTCTTTACTCTCCCCCTGCTCCGGGAGCAAGCAGAACACCACAAAAGCTTTTCTTGACAGTAGCAACCGACAATGACTATGCTCCGGCCGAGTTAACCTTCTCTTCACCGATCGTCTCAACTTTCCTCAAGATTTCTAAAAGGAGGGATGTCATAATGGCAACAGCCAGTCAGACCCAGCAAATGGCAGTGCTGTTCCGCAAGGAACTCGAACTGTGCGGTGTACGCCCCGGTGGGAAGGTGGCGGTGCTTTCCGAAATGGGCCAGCAGACCGAGTATGCCTCAGCCTTCATGACAGCCGCTCGCGATCTTGGCGGCGAGGTGTTCAACGTCAACCTTCTGCCACCAGCCGGGTCGAGTGGGGCAGATAAACTTAAGGCCGTAGGGCAAACCGCCTTGGCGGGGAATCGCTCGGCGATCGCAGCCCTCAAAACTGCCGACTTGGTAATCGATTTGATGTTCCTGCTTTTCTCCAAGGAGCAACTCGAAATCCAAGCAGCGGGAACCCGAGTTCTCCTCGTCGCCGAGCCGTTTGAGGTTTTGGCCCGACTCTTTCCCACTCAGGAACTGCGAGAACGTGTCGAGGCGGGAGAGGCACGACTTGTCAAGGCCAAACAGTTACGGTTCACCAATGCAGTTGGCACGGATGTAACCTACGAGTTAGGGCAATACCCGGTGCTGACCGAATACGGTTTCACCGACACGCCGGGGCGGTGGGATCACTGGCCTGGCGGTTTTCTCGCCACCCAGAGTAACGACACGAAGGTGCACGGCAAAGTAGTGATGGATCGCGGCGACATTTTGCTACCCGCCGGTCAGTACCTCCAGGCTCCCATCGAGTTCACTATTCGTGATGGCTACGTGGTCGATATCGTAGGCAGTGCAGATGCGACGAGGCTGTGTGACTATATGGAAAGCTTTCGCGATCCGCGGGCCTATGCAGTGTCACATATCGGTTGGGGCTTAAACCAGTTAGCCCAGTGGGATTATCTTGCCAGCGGGAAACCTACTATTGGCATGGATGCGAGGGCCTGTTACGGCAACGTGTTGTTCTCTACCGGACCAAATGTTGAACTGGGCGGCACCAACGACACCAGTTGTCATCTCGATCTACCAATGAAGGGGTGCACGCTGTATCTGGACGATGAGATCATCGTCAAAGACGGGGATATCGTATCTAAGGACATGCAGGCATCACAACCCTGATCGTAGGGCGCGCACTGCGCGCCCTACCATTACTGGTAGTATCTATGACGTCGATGGCGGCTGCACCAAGTCAATCATTTAATCCTTGCTGCGAGCCATAAACTCGTCTGTCGTCATCACGTGGGCGGTGGAAACCGAGAGAATTATCAACGTGGCGCGATGGACTTCGTCAGCCGACATTTTTCCCTGACCGACATCGGGATAATTAAAGGTCGCTGTGGCGTCAGAGAGAAACACGACTTTGTAGTCGCGGAACAGCGCGTCACGCGCGGTAGCATGGCAGCAGTTCTCGGTCGTGACGCCAGTAATAACCACGGTATCGACGCCGAGCCCACGGAGGATGATCTCCAAGTCGGTGCCGTAGAAAGCGCTATAGCGGTGCTTCTTAACAACGATCTCATCGGCTTGGGGGGCAATCTCAGGATAGATTTCGATACCAGGTTCGCCGTCCACCAAACCGGTCCGACTGGCAATCGGCGGCCAGAGGTCAGCAAAGCGCCCCATGTCGCAGCCATCGCGCCGGTGAGCATGGGTGGTGTAAATGACGCGGATGCCGCGCTCACGACAGAAAGCGAGTGCACGCTTGAGGGTGGGAAGCAGGGCGCGCCCGGCGGGCGTTTCCATAGGGGCGCGTGGGGCGACAAAGTCGTTTTCCATGTCCACCACGATCAAGGCAGTCTTGCGAGGATCTATGCGCTCAACCCGATACGGCATGGGGCGACCTCCTTTCTTAGCGATCGCAGTCAGCTTTCTGTAAGAAGCGTGTTTCTTCTCTAGTTGAAAACGGTGCAAATGCCAAGAGCGAGGCGGCACTCTTCTCAGGATGATAAATGGCGCGTGTAACACGCCTACTGTTTTTTTGTGCCATGGGCAGCTTGCCTGCCCGTGCCCAACACCGCACCCTGGCGGACAAAGCCGCCAGCGGCACCCATTGCCATTCTGCACAGGTTTAGAATAGCCACGTCACTACTAGCACTGCTCAGCTCCGTGCAATGGCCCGGTGCAGAAGCGCAGCCACTGCGGGCGGATCGGAGTAGCGGATCACCACCTCGGGAGTCTGATGCCACGCTGCACATGCCCGAAGCTCACGGGCAACGTCAGCAACTAATTTGTTGGTTATGCGTACGCCAGGTTCCAGATGAAACGCCTTTATCTCGAAGTATCCGTCCTTCCGATGCGCTTTCGCGTCCACGCGACCAATTAAGGCTCCGCGATGCAACACTGGCAAGGTAAAGTACCCGTAGCGCCGCTTGTGAGTGGGCGTATAACACTCAAGCGTGTAATCAAAGTCGAACAGCATCCGCGTACGCTCGCGATCCCACACCAGGGGATCGAATGGTGAGAGCAAGGTCGTGAGCTGTGGGCGAAGGGTGTTCTCTGCTGCTTGCTCTGCCTGTTCACGGTGGTCGGGGTGGAAGTACACCGGACTGTCCCATCCTTCGACGTGCGCGGTCAATAACGCTCCTTCTTCGGCCAATTGGGCTACTAGCGGAGTCGTCTCGTGCTTCCGAATGCGGAAATAATCCGCTACCCAAGGCACGGTTGTCACACCAAGGGCACGGACCGCTTTGAGGATCAGCGCCTGTTGCGCGTCTTTGCGTGACGGTGCTCGTACGTCATCCCAGGTCGGCAGCACTCGCTCCCGTAGGTCGTAGACCCGCTGAAAGTGCTGTCTGCGTGCAATCATCAGTTCACCAGTGGTGAAGAGGGTCTCTAAGGCGCGCTTCTCCGGCTTCCACCCCCACCAGCCATTCTTCCGGTTCTCACTGTTCCCGAAGTCAACGGAGCGGAGAGGACCGCGCTCGCGAATGAGTGCGAGCACCTGTGCGACTTCCTCTTGATGCGCAGCCGCCCATTCTCCTGGGTACTTCCACCCTAATGAACTGGGATCGCGCATGCGATGACAGTACAAGGGGTAATCCTCAATCGGTAAGAAGCATGCCTCGTGCGACCAATACTCAAAGACGGCTCCGTCGCTGAGTAACTCGTCAAGCCAGCCTATGTCGTAGTGACCGAGCCGACTCCACAGGACGAGATAGGGACTGCGGGCCACCACGTGGATCGTATCAATTTGTAAGGCGCCCATACGACGGATCACTGCCAGGACGTCCTTCTTCATCACAGCGGCTTCAGGCCGACGGTGCAGCCCCTGTGCGGTCAACATCAGCGTGCGAGCGGCCCGACGAGAGAGACGGATTGCCATGGTTTGGTGCCTTCTACTGTAATGCTCACAGAAAATGCAAGAGCTTGCTTGGGCCTTTGTCGCTCTCCAGTGTATTTTGCCGCTGTCCCTCTTGCATGGGGGTCCTCTTCTGCTAGAGAAGAGAGTATGGAGAGGAGAAAGGAAGGCAGAAACGGAGATAATGTCAGACACCGAATGCTGAGGTGGGTATGGAGCGCTATATCTTTTTTACGCCTGACCACGTATCGCCTGGCCTGCCGGTGATCGGCGTGCCAACCGCTGGGGGCACGGTCTGGGTCGAGATCACTCGTAGTGAATATGACGCGGGGAAAACCGCCCCGGCCCTGATCCGTCAGTTGACTGCCTACGCTAGCGAAGTGCTAGCGCGGCGGCACTGGACGCAGGACTACCTTGCCGCGAGAGATGACGCGTGAAACTCTCCTATTCCGCCCTCAATACGTTTCGGCAGTGTCACTTTCGCTATCACCTGCGCTATCAGCGCGGGCTGCCCAGCCGCCCTCGTCCGGTGGCGCAGTCCTCCCGTGCGCTGCACGGTGCCCTGCACCTTTTTCATCAAGGCTTACAACAGGCAAAGGGTGATGCGCTGTTCCCCACCGCTCCAGTTTCGCTGGAAACCCTCCTAGCCCACTTCAAAGGGTACTATGATAACCCGCTGCGACCGTTGACAGAGCAGCAGTATCAAGAAGGTCGAGCGTTGCTCACGCGTTACTGGGAAGCGCACCGTGGTCACTTCCCCCTGCCCTATCTGCTCGAAGAAAAATTCACCCTCCACGTCGGTCCTTTTCTCCTGGCCGGCCGCTTTGACCGCGTCGATGAGACTTCCGAAGGGTATGAGATAATTGACTACAAGCTTTCGCCGCACAGCCCAACGCCGCCGGATCCGTTACAGTTGGACGTGTATCAACTCGGTTTTCATGAGAAGACGGGTCAAGCGGCGCGGAAGTTATCATTCTACTATTTGCGCTCAGGGCAGAAAGAGAGTCGTGAGGCAGACGAGCTGAGCGCAGCCCAGGCTCGGGTGCGGGGGTTGTGTCGCGATATCAGCAGTGAGCAGGAATTTCAGCCCCACGAGGGAGCATGGTGTACAAGCTGTGACTTTCAAGAGTTCTGTCCGGCGAAGGCGAGGAATCCCCGGCCACTGCCGGCACGCGGGCGAGCGCAGCAACTGGGTTTTGACTTTTGAACGGCGCGCTTCCCCGCGATTATCTTCTCCGTGAGTTCCTGCGGTTACGGTTCTAGTCTTGAAGACTCCGTGGCCGCGTCGCGTGAGTTGGCAGCGAGTGATATCCGCAGTTCACCGATCCCGGCTTGCATCGCCTCGACATCCAACTCCTGCTCGATGTGAAAGAGGACTTCGTCACTGATAACGCCGGCATTGCGCAGGCCAATGACCGCACAGCGTTCTGCCATCAGAGTTTCGTGTCGCAACCGGCGGAGCACTGCCGTGATTTGTGGCGAGGCGTTCGGATCGTCCGGCATGGGTTGCACGAAGCGTCGGGCACGGCGCGTGTAATCAACGCGCAACTGAGCGAGACACTCCGGTAGTGCCCACCCTTCAGCCGCCAGCTCTTCGAGGCGTGCAAGCGCCGAGATCGCGGCGTGCTCACGCGCGCGGGCTTCTTCGTACTCCAACGCGTGGTCATCCCGCAGGTGAAGGGCATGGATCAGTGGCGCAAGCGAGAGCCCTTGCAGTACGAGGGTGAAGAGAATCACCGCGAAGGTCAGCAGGATGATCTCATCGCGGAAGGGAAAGCTGGCACCTGAAGCAGTCGTGAGCGGCAATGCCAGGGCCGCCGCGAGGGACACAATACCGCGCATGGCGACCCACGCGATCAGGAAAAGAACCGACCACGGCGGGAGAGGATCACGAGCCCGCAGTGCGGGGCTCAGCCGTCGCGGGAGGTACGCCGCTATTGGCACCCACACCAGGCGCACGCCAATCACGGTGAGACTGATCAGCGCACCGTGCCATAAAAAAGTGCCGAGTTTGCCGTACGGCACGGCGGCACGGAGGGGGCCAAGCTGAAGCCCGATGAGAATGAAGATGAATCCATTCAAAAGAAAGATCAGCACATCCCACACCGCCCGCGCCTGCAGTCGCGTGGCGGGTGCGACGATCACACTGAAGTATTGCCGTATGTAGATCCCACCAGCAACACACGCGAGCACGGATGAGGCGTGGGCATATTCGGCAAGGATCCAGGCGACGTATGGAGCCAACAAGCTGAGAGCAATCTCGCTAAAGCTATCGTCGAGGTACCGGAGCGCCAAGCGGTTCACCAAGCCAACCGCGAGACCAATGGCGACACCGATAGCCGCGGCGAGAAAGAACTGCGCAAAGACGTGGCTAAGGAGAAAGGTTCCGCTCACGGCCGCCCCGACAGCGGCGCGATAAAGCACCAATGCCGTCGCATCATTGACGAGGCTCTCGCCTTCGAGAATGGTAATGACCCGATAAGGAATGCGGAGTTGCCTGCCAATAGCGGTCGCCGCAACCGCGTCCGGAGGCGAGACGATGGCGCCGAGGGTAACAGCTTCGGCCCAGCCCATACCAGGCAACAGCGTGTGCACGACCACCGCGACAACGGCAGTCGTGGTAAGGACAAGACCAACCGCGAGCAAGGAGATCGGTCGCATATTCGCCCGGAAGTCGCGTAGCGAGGTAAAATATGCGGCAGCCCATAGGATGGGGGGCAGAAATACTAGGAACACGAGATCGGGATTGAGCCGGACGACGGGCAAACCAGGGAGGTTTCCCAATATGAGGCCACCGAGGACCAGAAGGATAGGATATGGCACCAAAGCCCTACGGGCAAAAGCAGTGAGGGCAATGACCACTGCCATTAATAGGATGACGGTTTCGAGATGATGGAGATTTTCCATAATGGTAGGGCGCGTTGCACGCGCCATTGGTTGGCGCGCAGAGCGCGCCCTACGATTGACTAATCCGGCACTTCTCCTGTGACTGTATTTAGTACCATGATGGGGTCTTCAAGTCCGCACTACTGATAGCAGGTTTCGGTTGGTTACAGGACTACTGTCGGGACGCCTAATGGGAGGCCCCTACCTTCCTTGCTATTTTTTGACCTCCATATTACAAGAGCGGGAACATCGAAACCGGGGTCAGCCCGGCCTACAGGAACATATCTATATGGGTTTGCAGGAAAACTTACAGGAGCTGGCACGTCGGAACGAGGAAGCCCTCCAGGGCGGAGGGCTCGATCGCATCAAAAAACATCACGAATCGGGCAAACTCACTGCTCGTGAACGGGTCGAATTACTGCTTGACCCTGGCACCTTTGTCGAACTCGACCGTTTTAAGACGCATCGCTGTACTGACTTCGACATGGACAAGAAGAAGATCCCTGGAGATGGAGTCGTCACTGGCTATGGTAATGTCGAAGGTCGTCAAGTTTTTGTTTTTTCACAAGATTTCACCGTCTTTGGTGGCAGTCTGTCCGGCGCTTTCTCGGAAAAAGTGTGCAAAGTCATGGACCTGGCCATGAAAACCGGTTGTCCAGTGGTTGGCATTAATGACTCCGGCGGTGCGCGCATTCAAGAAGGGGTCGTGAGTCTCGCTGGCTACGGGGACATTTTTCTGCGTAACGTTCTTTCTTCTGGTGTGGTGCCGCAGATTTCGGCAATCATGGGGCCCTGCGCCGGTGGGGCAGTCTATTCCCCGGCGATGACGGACTTCATCTTTATGGTGGAGAATTCGAGTTATATGTTCATCACTGGCCCAGAGGTAATTCGCACCGTGACTCATGAAGAAGTCACCATGCAAGAACTCGGCGGCGCCGAGACGCATAACGGTCGCAGTGGCGTCGCACACTTCTCCTCGCCCAATGAACGTGAAAGCTTGCACACTATTCGTGAGCTGTTGAGCTTCTTACCGGCGAATAACATGGAAGACCCGCCGATACGACCGACCAACGACGAGGCCAACCATCGTGATGAAAAACTCAATACCCTGGTTCCGGACAATCCCAACAAGCCTTACGATATCAAGGAACTCATTAAAGGCATCGTCGATGAAGGTTACTTCCTTGAGGTACAAAAAGACTTCGCGCGTAACATCGTGGTCGGCTTCGCCCGGCTGGGTGGGCGCCCGGTCGGCATCGTCGCCAATCAGCCGGCCTTTTTAGCCGGCGTTCTCGACATCGACGCTTCGACTAAAGGCGGGCGATTCGTGCGCTTCTGTGACTGTTTCAACATTCCCATTGTCACCTTTGTCGATGTACCGGGATTCCTGCCAGGCACCTCGCAAGAGTACGGCGGCATCATCAGACACGGGGCCAAGTTGTTGTACGCCTATTGCGAAGCCACGGTCCCGAAAATCTGTATCATCACGCGTAAAGCCTACGGTGGTGCCTACGTAGTTATGTCGAGCAAGATCCTGCGTGGCGATGTGAATCTTGCTTATCCCACCGCCGAAATTGCCGTGATGGGACCGGACGGGGCGGTGAATATCATCTTCCGTAACGCGATTGAGAAGGCCAAAGATCCACAGAAAGAGCGCGAGCGGCTCGTCGATGATTACCGCCGGACCTTTGCTAATCCATTTAAGGCGGCGGAACTGGGCTATATTGACGAAATCATTATGCCAGCGGATACCCGATCGCACTTGATTCGCGCGTTAACGATGATCCAGAACAAGCGGGAGAAAAATCCACCGAAGAAACACGGGAATATTCCGCTTTAGGGGCTGGGAGTTAGGGATTGGGGATTGGTAAAAGATCATTAAACCAACCCCTAGCCCCCAAACCCCAATCCCTCTTAAGGTTAACGTATATGTTCAAACGCATTCTGATCGCAAATCGAGGTGAGATCGCGGTTCGTGTGATTCGCGCCTGCCGCGAGCTGGGCGTCGAAACCGTTGCGGTGTATTCCGACGCGGATCGCACAGCCCTGCACGTTCAATACGCCGATTACGCCGTCCATATCGGCCCGTCTTCTTCGGCGGAGAGTTATCTGGTGATCCCCAAGATTATCGACGCCGCCAAGAAGACTGGCGCTGAAGCCATTCATCCAGGCTATGGCTTTCTTTCGGAACGCGCCCCGTTCGCTCGCGCCTGTAAAGAGGCCGGCATCGTCTTTATCGGCCCCACCCCTGAGGCAATCGAGAAGATGGGCGACAAGGTCACCGCTCGTACGATCATGCAAAAAGCCGGGGTGCCGGTCGTTCCCGGCACTGATGTCTTAGGAAGTGAAGATGAGGTGGTCAAAGCCGCCGAGCGCATTGGCTTCCCAGTGATGTTCAAAGCCTCAGCGGGTGGCGGCGGCAAAGGTATGCGCCTGGTGCAGGGTCGCGATGAAGTGGTTTCGTCACTGCGCGGGGTGCGCTCAGAAGCCAAATCTTCATTTGGCGATGATCGCATGTACATGGAAAAGTTCGTCGAGAAACCACGGCACGTCGAAGTACAGGTGCTCGGCGATACGCACGGCAACATCATCCATCTGTACGAGCGCGAATGCTCGCTACAACGTCGTCACCAGAAAGTCATCGAGGAATCTCCCTCGATGGCCATCAGCGACAAAATACGGGAGCAGATGGGTAAAGTCGCGGTTGAAGCGGCGAAGGCGGTCAATTACGTCGGTGCTGGCACGATTGAGTTCCTCGTCGATGCCAAGCAAAATTTCTATTTTCTGGAAATGAATACCCGGATCCAGGTTGAACATCCGGTAACCGAACTGGTGACGGGCGTGGATCTAGTTAAGGCTCAGATTGAGGTCGCCGCTGGTGAGCGCTTGACATTCAAGCAGAAAGATATTCAGCAACACGGGTGGGCGATCGAGTGTCGTATTTACGCCGAAGATCCGGCCCGCGACTTTTTCCCTTCGCCAGGCAAAATCGAAATTCTGCGCACTCCAGGCGGCAATGGTATCCGCGACGACAGTGGAGTGTACGAAGGCTGGGAAGTACCGATTTACTATGACCCAATGATCTCGAAGCTGTGCGCCTATGGTCGTACCCGGAACGAGGCCATCCAGCGCATGCTACGAGCATTACAGGAATACACCGTCGAAGGAATCGTGACGAATATTCCGTTTCACCGTTGGGCACTGAAGCATCCGCGTTTCATTGCTGGCGACCTTGATACCGGGTTTATCCCGCAAGAATTTCACGGGTTGCCATTCGAAGAGGATGCGCTCCATCAAGAGGTGATTCTCGCCGCCGCCGCCCTGGCTGCTTACCATAAAGATCAAGCTCTGGCCGGGGCGCTGCCACAGAGTGGCAATCGAGGCGGTCTGTCCGCCTGGCGATCGAGTAGCTGGCGCGAGGGAATGCGATAGAAAAGCAGACTTGTTCGAGACTTGCCTTAGACTTATTTGAGACTCTGGACTGACGTATGACTTACATCGCGACACTTGGTGATCAGACCCACAAGATTGAAATTCAAGAATTAGAAGCCGACCATCTCTACCGTGTCGTCATTGATGGGGTCGAACACACTATCGACGGGCGGCAATTATCTGGACATATTTATTCGCTGCTGCTCGATAATCGCTCCTTCACGCTCGACGTCGCCGCCAAAGACGACCTGTACACGGTGGCCTGCGAAGGCAAGAGCTTCCACCTCAAGCTGATTGACGAACGCCGGGCACTGCGTCCTGGCGAAGGCGGTGGAGACAGTCGCGACGGTGACAAAAAGGTGCGCTCTTTCATGCCGGGTAAAGTCGTGGAAGTGCTGGTCGCGGTTGGCGACGAGGTTACTAAGGATCAAGGGCTGTTAATCATCGAAGCGATGAAGATGGAGAATGAAGTGCGCTCCCCTGCCGTGGGTAAAGTAAAAGATATCCGCGTTTCTCCTGGGCAGGCAGTCGAATCGGGAGAACTGTTGATTGAATTGGAGTGAAGAGGATTCTACGGAGGTGGGCTGATATGAAGCGAGGGTATTCTCTCTTAGCTGTCGTCGCTTTCTTCTATATCGCACCCTTTGTGCAAGCGGAGGACCCCAAGCTCCTTTGTGAGGGACTAGCGCCACCATCGCCTTCAGGACAGACAACTATTGGAGGTGAAGTTGCAGCAAAGATCAAAGGATTAGGTGCAACTTTCTTAAAATGGCTAAACCCACAAGTAGGAGTTAGCGGTAACTTCAGGACAGACGTGGAGAGCTACTACAAGGACTTTCCAGACGCGAATAAAGCCGACCTAAACGTCAGACTAATTTATCTTGCGTGTACTGAGCTTAATTCACAGAATCTCACCCCTGAGCAAAGATCGGAACGATTTTCTGCCTTCGTAAAACAAATGAAAGATGTGCCAACGCCGCAGGAAAAACCGGTAGCGAGTGCCGTACCTCCTGGTCAAAAACCGCGGAAACAGAAGGAAGTGGCTTTCGTGCCGGCTGGTCGGCCGATATATCGCCCCATTTTCTGCGCCGAGCAGCAGTTTGCATCTGACTGTAAAGTGACCTGTATCGACCGCTGCGGAGCGGTCAAAACCTACAGAGCCGAACAGACAGATCGCCAATGTGACTTTACCGTTGCGAACGGAGACCCGGAGACAGGTCATGACGCTGTTGTGGAACTTATCACTTTCTGCCAGTGACAGAAAGTGACATAGGCTCAATCAGACCACAAAGGATTGATACAGCAGGCTGTCATTCCGGGCGAGCAACGCGAGACCCGGAATCCAGCGCCCCACTCCTGGATTCCGGCTTCCGCCGGAATGACGAACCGGGAGACTCGCTTCTAGCTTTCCTTTCGCCAGCTTTCTGGCGAAGTGCCGCGTTGCAGTTCAGCAACCGGAGAATTGCTCGGCCTTCATGAGGTAAACCATTGGTGCAGAAGCGGACGCGCCTCGCTATAATGGCCTGCGAAAGAAAGGAAAAGCCATGTTGTCTGTGAAGGGAATATTTCAGAATGGAGTTGCTCGCCCGAGCGAGCCCGTGGAAGAGCGCAACGGACAGCCAGTAATCATCACGTTCCTCGATGAGGAATCGACGAGGAAGGCGCCTGCGGTTGACGACGAGGCGTGGGACACTCTCACGCAATTGGTAGAGGACTGTGCGGTAGAGACAGGTGTTGCAGATTTAGCCCACCAGCACGACCATTATTTGTACGGCAAGCCGAAGAAAGTCTGAGTTGTGGGGAAGATTTTCGTTGACACTGCGGCGTGGATCGCCTTGCTCAATAAAGATGACGCGCTCCACGGGCAGGCACAACGGATCATGAAAAGACTGCGCCGACAGCGCCCGCTGTTAGTGACGACTGAATTCATATTGCTAGAAGTTGCCGATGCCCTTTCCGTGCCGGCACATCGTGCACGCACGGTAGAGTTCATCAACGGCCTTCGTCAGCTACGTATCCTCTCGATTATCCCCGCTAGTCAGAACCTATGGGCAGAGGGATGGAAGTTGTATAGCAATCGTCTCGATCAAGATTGGAGCCTCACCGATTGTAGTTCTTTTGTGGTGATGAAGCAGTTGAGCATCACTCAATCGTTCACCTCTGATCATAATTTTGAACAAGCCGGATTCGTAAAACTTCTTTAAGCTAAATCGAACCACAGGAGATGCGTACACTGCGGCACTCACCGTTTGTAGGGGCGCACGGCCGTGCGCCCCTACCCTAGCGAGGTTCTGCGCCTCTCGGCCCTCGTCCCCACACCGGTGACTG
>Ga0187894_10001998_pt1 | contig 25115 bp, 19 predicted proteins | sample GBC1701081metaG_FD_136650 | JGI IMG/M metagenome (GOLD analysis project Ga0187894, IMG submission 136650) | White microbial mat communities from a lava cave in the Kipuka Kanohina Cave System on the Island of Hawaii, USA - GBC170108-1 metaG ... | reverse complement strand
TGGCGCTCGACTGGGACGGCAAGACGGTGATTCCCTATCTGGCAACGGCCTGGAAGATCAGCGAGGATGGCCGCATCTACACCTTCAAGCTGCGTGATGACGTCACGTTCTGCAGCGGCAAGAAGTTTACCGCCGAGGACGTGATCTACAGCTTCAAGCGGCTGAAGGATCCCGAGATCAAGGCGCCCTACGGATGGCGTGCCGGCGACATCAAGGCGCTGCGCGCGATCGACCCCTACACTGTCGAGTACGAGCTCAAGGAGCCGTTCTCCGAGCTGCTACTGCAGCTCACCATGTTCACCAACGTGATCCACAACAAGGAGAACGTCGAGGCCTTGGGGAAGGACTACGGCATCAAGGGCCTCGACGGCACCGGCCCGTGGTGCTTCGTCTCCTGGCAGCCGCGCACGGAGATCGTGCTGAGGCGGCACGACGCCTACAAATGGGGCCCCTCGATGTATCAGAACAAGGGGCCGGTGAAGTTCGAGAAACTGTCGATCAAGATCGTGCCGGAGGACTCCGCCCGGGTCGCTGCCATGCAGGCCGGACAGTTCGATTTCACCCATCAGTTCCCGTTGCAGTTCATCCAGCAGGCCCAGAAGGCACCGAACCTGGTGGTGCAGGAAGCGCAGCCGGTGTTTCAGCTGGTCTACTACGGCTTCAAGATCACTCGGCCAATGGTGTCGGACCCACGCGTGCGCCAGGCGATGAGCATCGCCATCAATCGCGCCGAGATCGCCAAAGGCATCTACCTCGGCAACGCCGTTCCCGCCTTCACGTTCGTCGATCCGGCGGCGCCCGACTTCAATCCGGAAACCAAAAGCGTCGTCAAAGAGGACATCGAGCTGGCCAAGAAGCTGCTGGACGAGGCCGGCTGGAAGGTCGGCGCCGACGGCATCCGTGAAAAGGACGGCGTGAAACTGGCACCCAAGGTGCTTTTCACCCAGGTCGCCAATTTCGGCCGCACCAGCGAGGCGATCCAGGGCTACCTGCGCAAGATCGGCATCGACTGGAAAATCGTGGGTTACGATTCGACGATCGCGCCCGCCAAGATGGCGGAGCAGGACTACGAGCTGTGGACGGTCGCCGTGCCCTATCTCTCCGCCGGCGAGCTGATGAATCTGTACTTCGACTCGAAGAACATCCCGACGCCGAACCGGATGAACTGGAAGGATCCGCAGACCGACGAGTGGCTGAAGCTCGGTCGTGGCGCGCTGAGCGACGCCGACCGGACGAAGTACTACGGGCTGGTGCAGAAGCGCGTGGCCGACGAATTCCTGTGGATACCGGTGATCAACGCCAACATGTACCAGGTCACCAACAAGAAGCTGAAGGGCGTGCGCCCGCACATGCTGTACCAGAACACCTTTTACAAGGGCCTGGATTTGTCGTTCTGAGAGAAGAAATCAACCGTCGGAGGAAGGAAATGCGCAGGATGTTGCAGAGCGTGGTAGCAGTCGTCGGTGCCACCTGTCTGGCGTCGACAGTGCAGGCGCAGACGCTGCGCATGATGAAGTCGCTCGATGCACCGCACTATGACGGTCAGCGCACGACCTGGTCGCCCAGCTCCGACATCGTCAACATGTTCCAGGACACCCTGGTCGCGCTCGACTGGGACGGCAAGACGGTGATCCCGTACCTGGCGAAGTCGTGGACCGTCAGTCCCGACGGCAAGCTCTACACCTTCAAGCTGCGCGATGACGTGCAGTTCTGCAGCGGCAAGAAGTTCACCGCCGCCGACGTGGTCTACAGCATCAAGCGCCTGCTCGACCCCGAGACCAAGGCGCCGCTGAAGTGGCGCGCCGGCGACGTCAAGGAGCTGCGGGCGCCGGATCCTTATACGGTCGAATACGAGCTGAACGAGCCCTATGCCGATCTCCTGCTCAACCTTGTCAGTTTCACCATGGCGATCCACAACAAGGAGAGTGTCGACAAGCTCGGCAAGGACTACGGCACCCAGGCCATCGACGGCACCGGCCCGTGGTGCTTCGAGTCCTGGCAACCGCGCACGGAGATCGTGCTGAAGCGCCACGATGCCTACAAGTGGGGCCCCTCGCTGTACCAGAACAAGGGGCCGGTGAAGTTCGAGCGCCTGTCGATCAAGATCATCCCCGAGGATTCGGCGCGTGTCGCCGCCATGATGGGCGGCCAGTTCGACGTCACGCACCAGATCCCGCTGCAGTTCATCAGCCAGGTCAAGGCGGCGCCGATGCTGCAGGTCCAGGAGGCAAAGCCCAACTTCCAGCTGATGTACTACGGCTACAAGACGACCCGGCCCATGGTGTCCGATCCCCGCGTACGCGAGGCGATGAACATCGCCATCAACCGCGCCGAGATCGTCAAGGGCATCATGCTGGGCAATGCCGACCCGGCCTACACCTTCATCGATCCCGCCACCGTCGATTTCGATCCGGCAACCAAGAGCCTGATCAAGGAGGATGTCGAGCGGGCAAAGAAGCTGCTCGACGAGGCCGGCTGGAAAGTGGGCAGCGACGGCATCCGCGAAAAGGATGGCGTGAAGCTGGCACCCAAGGTGCTGTTCACCCAGGTCGCCTACTTCCCGCGCGTGTCGGAAGCGATCCAGGGCTATATGCGCAAGATCGGCGTCGACTGGAAGATCATCGGCTACGACTCGACTATCGCACCCGCCAAGATGGCCGAGCAGGACTACGAGCTGTGGACGGTGACGTTCCCCTACATGTCATCGGGCGATCTGCTGAACTTCTACTTCGACTCCAGGAACATCCCGGCACCCAACCGCATGAACTGGAAGGATGCGCAGACCGACGAGTGGCTGAAGCTCGGCCGCGCGGCGCTGACCGACGCCGATCGCGCCAAATACTACGGCCTCGTGCAGCGCCGGATCACGGAGCAGCATCTATGGATGCCGGTGATGAACATCGCCATGTACACCACCAGCAGCAAGAAGCTGAAGGGCGTGCGGCCGCACATGCTGTACCAGAACACCTTCTACAAGGGCCTGGACTATTCGTTCTAGGAGCGTCGCGGATCGGGAGATCTGACATGGCCGAGCCGCTGCTCGAGGTCCGTGATCTGAGGACCTATTTCCACACCGATCGCGGCCTGTTCCGGGCCGTCGACGGCATCAGCTTCTCCGTTGACCGCGGCCGGACCGTGGGCCTCGTCGGCGAATCCGGCTGCGGCAAGAGCGTCACATCGCTGTCGGTCATGGGACTGGTCCCCGACCCGCCGGGCCGGGTCGAGGGTGAGGCGGTGCTGTTCGAGAAGCGCGACGTGCTGCGGCTGTCGGCCGACCAGCGCCGCCAGCTGCGCGGCAGCAAGATGTCGATGATCTTCCAGGAGCCGATGACCTCGCTCAACCCGGTGCATACGATCGGCCGGCAGATCGTCGAGGCGCTGCTGGCCCACACCACCCTGTCGCCCAAGGCGGCGCGCGATCGGGCGATCGAGGTGCTGGACCTGGTGCGCATCCCCTCGCCGGCGGCACGCTTCGAGGAGTTTCCGCACCGGCTGTCCGGTGGCATGCGCCAGCGCGTGATGATCGCCATGGCGCTGGCCTGCGAACCGGCCCTGCTGATCGCCGACGAGCCGACAACGGCGCTCGACGTCACGATCCAGGCGCAGATCCTCGACCTGCTGCAGGACCTGCAGCGGCGGCTCGGCATGGCGGTCCTGATCATCACCCATGACCTGGGCGTGATCGCCGAAGTGGCCGACGATGTTCTTGTCATGTACGCCGGCAAGATCGTCGAAAGCGCCGCCGTCGGCGACCTGTTCGCCGATCCGCAGCATCCCTACACCATCGGTCTGCTGGGCTCGATCCCGCGCCTGGATGTCGAGCGCGAGCGGCTGGCCACCATCGAGGGCACGGTGCCCAGCCCGGACAAGCAGCCCGCCGGCTGCCGCTTCTCGCCGCGCTGTCCCTTCGCCGATCGCCGCTGCCGGGAAGAGCCGCCACCACTGCGCGACATCGCCAACGGACACCGCGTCGCCTGCTGGCAGGCGCCCATCGAACAGTATAACGGAGCAACGGCATGACCGCGGTGCCGGTGTTGCAGGTCGCGGGCCTGGTCAAGCATTTCCCGGTGAACCGGGGCGTCATCCTGAACCGCACCGTCGGCAACGTGCGCGCCGTCGATGACGTGAGTTTCGAGATCGCCCGCGGCGAGACCTTGGCCCTGGTCGGCGAGTCGGGTTGCGGCAAGTCCACCACGGGCCGACTGATCCTCGGCCTGATGCCCGTCACCGGCGGCTCCGTGCGCTTCAAGGGCGACGAGATCACTGGGCGCGGCAAGGAGGCGATGCGGCGCTTGCGGCGCCATATTCAGATCATCTTCCAGGACCCCTATGCCTCGCTGAACCCGCGCATGACAGTGGGCGAGATCCTGGCCGAGCCCATGGCGGTCCACGGCCTGGGTACCGGGCCGGAACGCGAAGCGCGGGTGCGCGAGCTGCTCGACGTCGTCGGCCTGCTGCCCGACCATTTCAGGCGCTATCCGCACCAGTTCTCCGGCGGCCAGCGCCAGCGCATCGGCATCGCCCGGGCGCTCGCCGTCAATCCTGACTTGATCGTATGTGACGAACCGGTATCGGCGCTCGACGTGTCGATCCAGGCGCAGGTGGTCAACCTGCTGCAGAATCTGCAGCAACGCTTCGGCCTGTCGTATCTCTTCATCGCCCACGACCTGGCGGTCGTGAAGCACATCAGCGACCGCGTGGCTGTGATGTATCTCGGCAAGCTGGTGGAGATCGCTGACAAACGTACGCTCTACGCCCGGCCGTTGCATCCCTACACGCAGGCGCTGATGTCGGCGATCCCGCGGCCCGACCCGACGGTCGCGGCGGAGCGCATCATCCTGCCGGGCGATGTGCCGAGCCCGCTCAACCCGCCCTCCGGCTGCCGCTTCCACACGCGATGCCCGCAGGCCCAGGCCCGCTGCAAGGCCGAGGAACCGGCGCTGCGCGATGCCGGCAACGGCCATCGCGTGGCCTGCCATTTCTTCGAGACATTGCCACCCAGCGCCGGCATCACCCGAGCCAGCGCCGGACTCGCCGGCAAGTTCGCCGAACGACTGGCCGCTTTCGAAAGGGCGAAGCTGAAAGAAAAATCTCCTCTCCCCGCGTGAGCAGGGAAAGGAAGGGGCCCATGCCGAAGGCATGGGAAGGTGAGGGGTAGGAACGATCAAGCCATGCGTGGGAAGGCTGAGACTGGCCGGTCGTACCCCTCACCCTCCCACGCTGCGCGCGGGCCCCTCCCTCTCCCTGCTCTCGCGGGGCGAGGTGTTACCTAAGCGCTGACGTGGCCGAGGAACTTCTCCGGCGGCCGTTCACCCCACTGCGAGATGAACCCCTCCTCCGTGCTCAGCAGATTGCCGCCATTGGCTGCGTTCAGTCGGTCGGTATCGGCCCAGCGTTCGTGCACGCGCCGCCATGGATCGCACCAATAGTCGTAGACCTGGCTGCCCAGCAGATGCCGGCCGATGCCCCACATGTGCTCATACTTGCCCAGGCCCTTGATGTACTCGTGATCCTTGAAGACGGCGTCGATGTCGGGCACCTCGAACGACAGGTGATTGAGGCCGGCTTTCTCGTTGTGGACGCAGAAGAAGACATGATGGTCGACATAGTCGCCGCCGCGGTCGATGCGGTTGAACGAGCCGATCACGTTGTCAGGGCTTCCGGCGTAGACGTCATCCGAGCAGGTCAGGCCGATGACGTCGCGAAACCATGTCACGGTTTCCATGACCCGCGGCGAGCCCAGCACCATGTGGCCGATGCGCTTGATGGGTGTCGGCGACGGTGCAAGCCGCATCAGCCGGCCGGCGCGCCGCAGCGGCTCATCGCCTGAGTTGAGCAGATCGCGCGCAACGGCGATCGGCGGCAAGGCCGCGATGCCGTGCACGACTTCGATCTGGTAGCCATTGGGCTCGACGAGACGCACCCGCTTGCCGCCGCCCGGCTCGTCGATGGTCTCGATCCCCGATGCGCCCGGCACCGCCGCCAGCCGCTTCAGATCATCCTCGCTGGCCGCGGCATAGCCGAAACCGACGCAGCGCGGCTCACCCTTCTCGGTGATATGGATGTGATGCGGCGGGTCCGTGCCGCGCATATAGAGCGCCGTCGCCGTGCGCTCCGCCCGGATCATGCCGAAATGGGTGAGGAACTCTTCCATGATATCGAGATCAGGCGCGCGCAGGCGCCCATACGCGAGATCCGTCACCTTGACTACGGACATGGCTTCCTCCTCTACCGTAGGCACCTATTGATCATGTCGATTGTCTCGCCTGCTGCATGGCGCGCCAGACACGATCCGGTGTGGCCGGCATGTCGAGCTGCGTGACGCCGACGTCGGCCAGCGCGTCCATGATCGCATTCATGACCACCGGCAAGGCACCAACCGTGCCGGCTTCGCCGGCGCCCTTGGCGCCCAGCGGGTTGAACTGGGTCGGCACGGGATTGCTCTTGATCACGACATCGCTCATGGAGTCGGCCCGCGGCATGGCGTAGTCGAGGAAGCTTGCCGTCAGCAGCTGCCCGGACTCGCGGTCCCACACCACCTGCTCCATCAGGATTTGGCCGACGCCCTGGGCGACGCCGCCGTGGATCTGGCCCTTCAGGCCGATGGGATTGATGACGGTGCCGACATCGTCGACGACGGCATAGCGCTGCAGGCTCACGACACCGGTTTCGGGGTCGACCTCGACCTCGCAGACATGGCAGCCGTTGGGGAACGTGTCCTTGGGTGCCACGTAGGTGGCGTTCTCGTAGAGGCCACCCTCGAAACCTGGCGGCAGCCGCGCCGGCTGGAATGCCGCGATCGCGGCTTGTTTCAGGCTGACCGTTCGGTCGGTGCCGGCGACCCTGAAGCTGCCGTCGGTGAATTCGATGTCCTGCGCGGCCGCCTCAAGCAAGTGGGCGGCGATCTTCTTGCCCTTGTCGATCACCTTGTCGGCAGCGAGATAGAGCGCCGAGCCGCCCAGCACGGTCGAGCGCGATCCCATTGTGCCCATGCCGAAGGCAACCCGATCGGTATCGCCGTCGATGAACTGCACCTCGCCCGGGTCGATGCCGAGCCGTTCGTGCAGGATCTGCTTGTACATGGTCTCGTGCCCCTGGCCTTGCGCCTTGGTGCCCATCAGCATCATGGCCGAACCACTGGGGTTGAAGCGGATCTCGGCATATTCCGGCTGCGCGGTGCCGGCTGCCTGCTCGATGGCATTGACGATTCCCAGGCCGCGCAGGCGCCCGCGCTGGCGCGATTCCTCACGCCGGGCGGCGAAGCCGGCGACGTCGGCCAAGGTCAGGGCCATATCCAGGTTCTTCTCGAACTCGCCGCAATCGTAGTACGGCCCCAGCGGGCTCTGATACGGCAGCGCCGACGGCGACAGCATGTTCTTGCGTCGCAACGCCACGCGATCGACGCCCAGCTCACGTGCTGCATCGTCGATCAGACGCTCGATCAGATAGATCGCCTCGGGTCGGCCTGCCCCACGATACGGCGCCGTGGGATTGGTGTTGGACAGCAGTCCGGTGATGTGCACGTAGGCGGCCGGGATGGCGTACACGCCGTTGACGGTGCCGATCATGCCGAACGGCGTCAGCAGGTTGCGGTCGGATCCGATATAGGCACCGATGTTGGCCAGCATATGCAGGCGCAGGCCGATGAACTTGTTGTCGGCGTCGAGGGCCAGCTCGATGTCGCCGATATTGTCCCGCCCGTGCTCGTCGGCCATCACTGCCTCGGAGCGTTCGCAGGTCCACTTGACCGGCCGCCGCAGCTTGCGGGCCGCCCATAAGGTCAGGCGATGCTCGACATACTGCCAGCCCTTGGTGCCGAAGGCGCCGCCGACATCGCCTGCGATCACCCGCAGCTTGCTCTCCGGGATGCGAAAGACATGCTGGGCCAGCATGTTGCGCACGCGGTGGGGATATTGCACGTCGGCATAGAGCGTCAGGCGATCCTCGCCAGGATCATAGACGCCCAAGGTGCCGCGCGGCTCCATGTACTGCGCATGCACGCGGGTGACGACGTAGCGGCGGCGAACGATGCGCGCGGCTTTCTGGAAGGCGGCCTCGGTTGCCGCCTTGTTGCCGCGCTCGACCACGTTGGAAATGTTGTCGGGGCACTCGTCCCACACCGCCGGCGCGCCCGGTTCAACGGCGTGCGCCGTATCGGTCACCGATGGCAGCGGTTCGTAGTCGACGATGACCAGATCGGCGGCGTCCTTCGCCTGGGCCAATGTGTCTGCCACCACCATCGCCATGGGATCGCCGACATAGCGCACCCGGTCGACGACCAGCGCCGGCCGCTGCGGCGCGAACATGGGTGAACCATCAGGCCGCTTGCGCGGCATCGTGGCCTTGGGCATGCCCAGGCCATCGGCCGCATAGTCGGTGCCGGTATAGACCGCGACGACACCGGGAGCCTCCCGCGCCGCCGCGACATCGATCGATCGGATCTTCGCGTGCGCGTGTGGCGAGCGCAGAAAGACGGCATAGGCCTGGCCGGGAAGACTCCTGTCGTCGATGTAGCGACCCTGGCCGCGCAACAGGTGCGGGTCTTCGAAGCGAAGAACGGGCTGCCCGATGCCATACTTACCCATGAATGTAACCTCCGCCCATCACGGGCTACTCAGGACGCGCGCCAACGGCTTCCACCTGGCGATATCCGCCGCAACGCGCTCACGAAACGCCGCCGGCGTGCCGGGATACACCTCGTTGCCCAGCTCCTCCAATCGTGCCCGAACGGCCGGCCGTTCGACGGCAGCCCGGATGGCGGCGGCCAGCCGATCGATGACCGCGACCGGCACGTCAACCGGCGCCGTGAAGCCCAGCCACGACACGACATCGAAGTCAGGCACGGTCTCGGCGATGGCCGGAACATCCGGGAAATGGGAGGATCGCTCCTTGGACGTCACCGCCAGCGCGCGCACCTTGCCTGCCTTCAGCAGCGGCTGCGCGCCGGTGACCGTAATGACATGCAGGTCAAGACGACCGGTTGCCAGGTCTCCGAGCGGCTGCGCGGGATTGCCCTTGTAGGGGACGTGCAACAGATCCACCCCGGCCTGGCTGCGCAGCAATTCCATCGCCAGGTGCAATGTGCCCCCGATACCTGAGCTGCCGTAGCTCAGCTTGCCCGGCTCGCGTCGCGCCGCCGCCAGGTAGTCCGCCAAGGTGGCGAAGCGGGAGTCGGGCGCCACCACCAGCACGAAGGGAAACCGGGTCACCGTCGAGATGAACGCAAAGTCCCGCAGCGCATCGTACGGCAGGGTTGGATCGATCGCCGATACGGCGGCCTGGCCGCCGGTCATGAGATAGAGCGTGTGGCCATCGGCCGGCGCGCGCGCCACCAGGGCGGCCGCCACGCGTTCGGCGGCGCCAGGTTTGGGATCGACGGCGACCTGCTGGCCCAGCAGCTCCGTCAATGGCTGTGCCAGATGCCGCGCGATCACATCCGGATTCGAACCGGCATCGTAGCCGTGCACGATGCGGATCAGGCGCGAGGGAAATCCTTGTTGGGCGACAGCGCTCGCAGACGCCGCCACGGCAAAAGCGCCTGCGGAGAACAGAGTGCGACGGCGCAGGTGTCCATGCATGTCCGCCTCCATTCTAACACCTCTCCCCGCGAGGAGAGCTGACGTTACATCCTCAGCCCAGCGGTCCCGGGAACGTTTGATCGGCATAGGTATCTGACAGCGGGTCGATGACGTCGGGCCAGTCGCCGCTGACCTGGCGCCGCAGCGCCGCCGGCCGCGGCTTACCATCCCAACCGATCTGTTCCATGTAGTAGTAAAGCATGAGGCAGTGCCCATCGGGATCGAGTACGTGCGCTGCATAGTCGATCCCCGGATACAGCTCCGGCGGAATCGCGCCGGTGGTGCGGACGCCCTCCTTGCCCAGAAAGGCAACGGCATCGCGCAGCTGCTGGTAGCTGCCGACCTCGAAGCCCATCGACACGCAGCTCGTATGGTCGCTCAGCCCGAGCGCGGCGCGCAAGGTACGAGGAAACAATGCCAGGCTGTGATGCTCGGTACCGGAGCGCAGGAAGGCGCAGCGATGGCCCTTGTAGGTCACTTCCTCGGTCGTCGTGAAACCCATCACGTCGACATAGAACGCCTGCGAAGCGCCAACGTCGCCAACGAACAGACCGATCGGGCCGATCTTCGTGACCTTGAATGGTCGCGGCAGGCGGATGCCGGCGACCACATGATCGCCCGAGCCGATGTCGCGCACGACGTAGCCGGAATGGATGTCGACGCCCTGCGCGACGGCCTCGGCGATTTCCGTCCGTTCGGCGATCTGCGGCAGTGCCGGTGCCTCGGTGAAGCGGCGGTCGTACATGGCGCGCGGCTTGCTGCGGCCATCCCACCCGATCTGCTCGATGCCGTAATAGAGCTCGACCGTATGACCGTCAGGATCGCGGATATAGGTATGCCAGTTGCTGCCCGGCATGTCGCGCCCGACCCGGCGGATCTCGACCTCGTTGCCGCGGAAATAGTCGGCGGCCTGGAACACCTCCTCCATGCTGCCGACCTGCCAGGTGATCTGGTTGACCGTCACCTCCCGCGACTTGGCATCGTCACCGAACATCGCGCCCAGCGACCGGTGCGCCAGTAGCAGGGCATGATGGTCCGAGCCATGCGTCATGAAAAACAGGCGCGGATCGTCCAGGCTGCGGGCCTTGTCCTCCAGCCCGGGGATTTTGGAAAAGTCGAGCTCGTCGGTGATGCGGAAGCCGAGCAGGCGACCATAGAAATCCAGCCCTTTTTCCAAGGCCACCATGTTGAATCCGAAATGGCCGAGGCGACGAATTTTGAATGGCCGTGGATAGCGTACGCCGCCGACGGTGTAGGTTCCGTTGTTCCTCATGGTATCCCTCCCGCGGTCACACGCCGAGATAAGCCTCACGGATATGCGACTGCCGCAACAAGTCGGATGGTACGCCTGATGACACGATGCGGCCCTGCTCCAGGACATAGGCACGATCGGCGATCTCCATCGCCTTGAGCACGTTCTGCTCGACCAGCAGAACCGCCACGCCCTCCTCCCTCACCCGACGCACGATGTCGAACATGTCGTCGACGATCGCCGGCGCCAGCCCCAGCGACGGCTCGTCGAACAGCATCAGGCGTGGACGCGCCATCAGCGCCCGGCCGATGGCGACCATCTGCTGCTGGCCACCCGACAGCAACCCGGCCATCTGCTCCCGCCGCTGCCGCAAGATCGGGAACAAGCCATAGACCCGTTCCAGAGTCGCGTCGCGGGCGGCGCGCGCCGCCGGCAGGTAGCAGCCGATCTCCAGGTTCTCCTCGACCGACATGCGGGTGAACAGGCGCCGTCCCTCCGGCACCAGCGCGATGCCGTGGGCACACACGCGGTGCGCCGCGACCCGGGCCAGGTCGTTGCCGTTCAGGTGCAGGGTGCCGCTGTTCCACCGCAGCAGGCCGGCGATCGCGCTGATGAGCGTCGTCTTGCCGGCGCCGTTGGGTCCGATGACAGACACGATCTCGCCTTCCCCGACCTCGAGCGAGGCGTCCCAGACCGCGGTGGCATCACCGTAGGCGATGCGCAGATTGCGCGCCTCAAGCAGCATGCGCCTTACCCAGGTAGATGCTGACCACGCGGGGATCGCGCATCACGGCACCGGGTTCACCCAGTGCGAACAGGACGCCTTCATTCAACACGGCGATACGATCGCTGAGCTCGACCACGGCCCGCATCAGATGCTCGACGAAGACAATGGTCGTGCCCTGCGCCCTGATCTCCCGAATCAACCCGATGGCCCGATCTATCTCGGCCGGGTTGAGCCCGGACAGGACCTCGTCGAGTAGCAGCAACCGAGGGCTGGCCGATAACGCGCGCGCCAGCTCCAGGAATTTGCGTTCGTGCAGGTTGAGATCGGCCGGCAGAACATTCTCCTTGGCACGCAGCCCGGTGAAGTCGAGCCAGCGCCGGGCCTCGGCCAGGCTTGCTGCGCGCCCCAGCCCGGCCGCACCGAACGCCGCAGCCAGGGCAACATTGTCGAGCACCGTCAGGTGGGCAAAGGGCCGCGGGATCTGGTAGGTGCGCGCAATGCCGCGGCCGGCGATGCTGTGTGCGGAAAGGTCACCGATCGCGGTGCCGTCCAAGAGAAGCGAGCCGCTGGTCAGCGGGAAATGGCCAGTGATGACGTTGATCAGCGTGGTCTTGCCCGACCCGTTGGGACCAACAAGGCCGAGGATTTCGCCTTCGCGCACGTCGAGCGTGACGCCGCGCAGCGCCTGCAGACCACCGAATGACTTGTGCACGTCGCGGATTTCAAGAATTGCCCGGGTCTGCGGGTGGAGGCTGGCGACCTTGCCGCTCGCCTTCTCGTTCCTCGGGATCGCAGCGATGCCCGGTGCCTCGCTGGCAGTGGGCGTTGTAGCCTCGCGTGTTCGCAGCCGCGCCCACCACCGCTGCCATGAAGGCACGATGCCTTCCGGCAGAATCAGGATCGCTACCACCAGGATGAAAGCCACGATACCACGGCCGATCATGGCCTGATCGCCGCTGGTGAAGGCGTAGAGCGAGGCAGCGATAATGGCGGCGCCGACAGCCGGCCCGAGCCAATGCCGTGCCCCACCCAGCACGCTCATCAGTACGACATAGAGCGGCACCGAGATGCCGAAGGTCTCGCTGACAGTCAGGAAGCCGACATAGATCGCATGGACGCCCCCGACCGCACCGGCAATCGCCGCCGACAGGGCAAAAGCGGTGAGCTTGTAGTGGAACGTCGGGATCCCCTTGACCTCGGCTACGTCCTCATCGTCATGGATCGCGAACAGGCCTATGCCCAGGCGCGAATGGGCAATGGCGTACGTGATCGCCAGCGTGCCGGCGCACATCAGGAGTCCCAGCAGATAGATCGTGCCCGACGGCGACGGCATGAGGTGCGGCACGGCGACGCTGCTGGTCAGCACACCGGCGCCACCGTCGATACCCGTGTTCAGGATGATCGTGGCCACGACGAACGACACCGCCAATGTCAGCAGCGCGAACAACTCGCCGCGCAACCGCCTGAGGCGAAACACGACGGCGCCGATGCCGACCGCCAGCGCCGCGGCCACTGCGGCGGCGACCGGCAACGTGACAAGGAACGGCACGCCGAACTTCACGCTCAGCGTCGCCGTTGTATACATGCCGGCGCCGAAAAACGCGGCGTGGCCGAAACTGAAATAGCCAGCAAACCCGCTCAGGATCGCCCAGCTCGTGGCCAGCGATATCCAATAGAAGATGAGGTACAGGAACGAGTCGTAGAAGGCCGGCAGCCCGGCGAGCGGCAGCAGCGCCAGCAGGCCAACCCCGCCAACAGCGCCGATACCCGAGATCGCGCGTCGCCCGGTCATAGCCAGTCCGGCTGCCACAGCAGCAGAGCGATCAGCACCGAGAACGACACCACCGGCGCCCAGGCCGGGCTGAACGTCGCCATGGCCACCGATTCAGCGGCGCCGATCAGCACGCCCGCCGCCAGTGCGCCCAGAGGATTACCCAGCCGTCCGATGATCACCACGGCGAACACGACGCCCAGCCAGGTCCAGATCTGTGACGGCGCCAGAGTCGAGATCAACGCGATGAACGCGCCGGCGACACCGGCATAAGCGGCGCACACGCCCGACAGGAGGAAAGACAGGCCACGCCGGTTGATGCCGAACGCGACAGCGATCTCGGGATCTTCCGCTGCCGCGCGCAGTGCCTTGCCGACGTAGGTCCAGCGCAGCCAGGCCCACGTCGCCCAGGCGAGCGCCGCCGCGGCGATACAGGCCGCCAGCTCGACGACCGGCACGTAGATCGGGCCCAGCTTCAGGGACGTGCTGGCGTAGTGCGTTTCGAAGCGGCGGAAATCGGCTGTCCAGATCCATTGCAGTGCCGACTCGATGATCACGCTGATGCCGAAGGTAGCCAGCAACGAGGTGAGCTCGGTGACCCTGAAATAGAGGAACACCGCATGCTGCAGCACGCCGAACGCGAAGAACAGCGGCGCGATCAGCAAGGCCGCCCACCACGGTGACAGGTGCCAGACAGTGCCCAGATGATAGACGAGATAAGCGCCGAGAAACGCCAGCGCGAAGTGCGCCAGGTTGACGAGGCGCAGCAGACCCCAGCTCAGGCTCAGGCCCAGCGCCACCAGGCCATAGAGACTACCCAGCAACACGCCGGACACCAGCGACTGACCCAGCAGTGTCATACTCGGCATGGGATCAACGCCTGGTCATGACCTCTCCCCACCGGGGAGAGGTCGGCGCGCCAGCGCCGGGAGAAGGGGGCCGCAACACACACTCGGTGCGTTTCATAAGACGACATCTCCTGCTGCCTCGACACCCCCTCACCCGCCGAGCGCTGCGCGCTCGTCGACCTCCCCCCGGCGGGGAGAGGTTACGGCGCGATCAACTTGACACCGGGCGGCGCGAACTGGGTCGGCCAGACCACGACCCATTTCTTGTTCTGCACCTGCCGCACCATCTGCCTCGGATCACCGTGGTTGAACGGCCCGTCAAAGCGTTGCTTGCCGTAGACCGTGTCGACGCCATTCTTCTTCAGCCATTGCGCTAAGGCTTTGTCCTCGAGGCTCTTGGCGCCGTTGACGGCCTGTTCCAGCATCTGCCACTGCGCGTACATGCCGGCACCCTGCGCATCCAGCTCGGCGTAGGGCACGTTCGCCTTGGTCGCACGCTCCTTGTACATCGCGGCAAGCCGCGGAACATCGGCGCGGCTGGTGAATGGCGGGGCCGGCTCGAGGAAGGTAGAGCTGAGTGCCAGATCGCCATCGGGCGACAACGCCAGCGGCCCCGGTGCCGGATAGAGATGGAAATGACGCTTGGGCGCGTAGTCGAGTTTCTTCAGCGCCTCCAGCAGCAGATTGCTGTCGAGGCCCAGCGCGCCCAGCCACAGGAAGTCAGCGTTGGCGTCCTTGACCCTGGCGGCGATGGCACCGAAGTCACGCGTGCCGAACTCGTACTCGAGGTAGAGCGCGACGTTCAGGCCGCGCTCCTTGGCGACATCGCGCGTGCCCTCGGCCATGAACTGCGCCGAGGGAAACTTGCTGGTGAGGATGGCGAGGGTCTTGGGCGGCGTTGGGGTGCCTGCCATCGCGTCCAGCACGACCTTGGGATAGCTCTTGTTCGGCTCGGGCCCGAACGGCGTCGCGGGAAACGCCATGTCGTAGGTCAGATGCTTGGGGATGCCCATGCTGCTCTGCAGGAAGAGCTTCTGATAACGCTGCGCCACGCCCATGGCCGACAGGATCGGCGCCGTCGCATAGGGCCCGGTGATCAGGTCGACCTTATCGACCGTGATCAGCTTTTCATAAAGGCTGCGGGTGACTTCGGGCTTGGACTGGTCGTCCAGCAGTACCCACTCCACTGGTCGGCCCAACAGGCCGTTGCGGCTGTTGATCATCTCGACAGCGATCTCGCCTGCAATCTTGTGGACGATCGCGGTCTGCGCCAGCGGTCCGGTCAGCGACAAAGTGCTGCCGACCCGCACTGGCTGACCCGACGGGGCGGCGCGTCCGACACCGGCAATGCCTGCAGACAAAGCACCGGCCATGCCGGCCAACACGTGGCGACGCCGCCACGGCCGCGTGATCCTGGTCATCGTTTCCCCCTTGGCTTGTCTTGCTGCTTCTGTGCATGGTGCAGCGGTGTTTTCGATTTGTAAATCAGAAATCGATAATCTAAAGTAAAATCGAATACGCACTGCAAAGGAGTGGACGAGCCGGTGGCCCAGACGCAGCGCGCCAAGACCCTTGCCGAGGAGGTCCATCAACGCATCCGGGCCGATATCCTGGCCGGGCGGCTGTTGCCCGGTCGGCGACTGAAGTTGGCGCTGTTGTGCGAGGAGCATGGCGTCAGCCTCAGCATCGTGCGCGAGGCGTTGACCCGGTTGGCGGCGGAGAAGCTGGTGCGCGCCCAGCCGCAGCAGGGCTTTGCTGTCGTGGCCCTCTCAGCCGCGGAGCTGCGCGATCTGACCTTCGTGCGCATCTCGATCGAGAGCGTGGCGTTGCGGCGCTCGATCGAACTGGGCGGCGTCGAATGGGAAGCCGGCCTGCTCGCTGCGCATCACCGGCTGGCCAATACGCCTGTGCATACGTCCGAAGAGCCCAAGCGACTGAGCGAGGCCTATACCGAGGCGCATGCCTTGTTTCACGAGGCGCTGACCGCCGCCTGCGGCAGTCCCTGGCTCTGTGACCTGCAGCGCTCGCTCTACGATAACTCCGAGCTCTACCGCCGCTTGTCTTATCTGCTGACCCCGCGGCGGCGCAACAAAGGGGCTGAGCATCGCTCACTCATGGACGCGGCCCTGGCCCGCGACGCTGATCGCGCCGTTGCCTTGCTCACCGAGCACTATGAGAGCACGACCCGAACCCTGATCGAGTCAGGGATTCTCGAACGGCAGAACATCGGCGACGCCGCCTGATCGCCTCCCCCTCCGGGGGAAGGCGATATACCCAGGAGAGTCTGATGGATCTTGGCATCAAGGGCCGCAAGGCCATCGTCTGCGCCTCATCGCGCGGCTTGGGCAAGGCCTGCGCAACGTCGCTGGCGCGCGAAGGCTGCATCGTCTTCATCAACGGGCGTGATCCGGCAATGCTGAGCGCGACGGCCGCCGAGATTTGCGCCGCGAGCGGCGCCAAGGTAACGCCCGTGCAGGCCGACATCAATACCGAGGCGGGCCGCAGCACACTGATCGCCGCCTGTCCCGACGCCGACATCCTGGTCAACAACAACGCCGGTCCGCCGCCGGGCAAGCTGGCGGATTGGGATCATGCCGCCTGGCTGGCGGCGCTCGAGGCCAACATGCTGGCACCCATTCTGCTGATCCGCGCCCTGGTGCCCGGTATGCGCCAGCGCAAGTTCGGCCGGATCGTAAACATCACGTCTGCCATGGTGAAATCGCCGCGGCCGCCGATGGCGCTGTCCACCACGGCCCGTACCGGGCTCACCGCCTTCTGCAAGTCGCTGTCGCTAGATGTCGTCGTCGACAACGTGACGATCAACAACATGCTGCCCGAGCGCTTCGACACCGACCGTCAAAAGTTCATGGCCCAGCGCATGGTCAAGGAGCAAGGCATCAGCATCGAGGAAGCACGCCGGCAGATCGCCGACTCGATCGCGGCCAAGCGTTTCGGCCAGCCCCTCGAATTCGGTGATGCCTGCGCGTTCCTGTGCAGCGCGCAGGCTGGCTTCATTTCCGGCCAAAACCTTCAGCTTGATGGGGGCTCATATCCTGGTCTGATTTGACCGGCGTGGCAGCCTCGAAGCTCGCCACCGTTGCATCGTAGCTGGGATGCAACGAGCCCATCACGCGGTCCCAGAACGAGAAGGTGTGGGCGAAGTTGTAGCGGAAGTAGCCGTGGTGCTGGTCGTGGAAGACCGTGCTGGCAAGCGGCCACGGCGCGCGCCCCAGCGGCGAGGCGAAATGCTCGTAGCCGGCATGGCCCAGCATGCCGCTGATCTGGTCATAGACTTTCTGCGCCACCAGCATCGGCCAGGGAATCGGCAGCACGAACACGATAACGAAGTAGTAGAGCTGGTTCAGCAACGCCTCGACGACGGTCTCGTGGTGGTTCGTCCAGCAGGTGGGTGCCACACTCTTGTGATGCAGGGCATGAAAGCGATACATCGGGCGCCAGTGCAGCAGGCGATGGACCCAGTAGAACCAGGCGTCGTAGAGCAGTACGGACACGCCCAGCAGCAGCGGGGTTGACCACCAGGACAACGACAGCGGCGCCAGCGCCCAGCCCTGCCATTGAGCGAAGAGACCTCCGGCAAAGCACAGCGACAGGGTCAGGATCGAGCCGGGCGCGTAGGCCAGCTCCTGCCATTTGCGCGCGTTGGTGCGGTGCTTCTGGACCTTGCGCTCGGGATGACGCGCGTTCATGACCTCGAAGAACAGCCCCGTACCCAGCATGATCGCGACGATCACCGCAACGACGACGCCGAAAAGCACCAGGAAATCCAGCAGCCCTGCTCCCGGGGACATCGCACGCAGAAAACGCTCGAGAACCATCGTCGCTATCCGATCGCCGTCTTGGCCGCTCTAGGCGAACTGCAGGCGCTCATGCTGAGGCGCCTTCGTCCAATCCCCGTCCCGCTCTCTCTCGATCCGCTGATTGAGTTCGGTAACCACGTACTGCGCGAAGGTGCCAAGGTGGAGATAGACCACCATCATCATGACCACATATTCCAGCGCGGCAGGATTCTGCCGGGCGCACTCGATGAACGTGCTCCAGAAATGTCGCCTCAGATCCGGCCGGCGCACCGTCATGCGCCACATCACGCGCCCGAGGACCTTCATGTCACGCAGACGGCCCTTCCACGACGCCGGCGCCGTACCATGGTTCGGCCGTTTGAGTTCTCGGCCGACAACACGGACGCGGGCGAAAAAGGCTACGGGATCGTAGACGCGCTGCAGCACGGTCCTGTAGTCGGCCAGAACCTCGTGGCGCGGCCGTCGCGTCACGAAATTCAAGCCGCCAGTGCATTGATCGGCCTCGTCGGTCCAGACGTCCGCCAACAGCCGCCCCTCCTTCTCCAGGCGACGGGTGAGCTGGGTGTTGGGCAACGCGGTCAGCAGACCGACCATGCACCACGGGATGCTGGTGGCCTCGATGCAATCGATCATGCCCTCGGCGACGTTGGTCTTCTCGGTATCGAAGCCCACGATGAAGCCAGCCGTCACGAACATGCCGGCCCGGTAGATCTTGTGGATGCTCTCGGCGAGGCTGCGCCTCGTGTTCTGCTTCTTCTGGGCCGACACCAGCGTATCGGTGTCGGGGCTTTCGATTCCGACAAAAATGGCGAAGAAGTTCGCCGCGCTCATCATCTGCAGAAGCTGGCTATCGTCGGCCAGGTTGATCGAGGCCTCGGTCGAGAACTTAAAGGGATAGCCGCGCTCGCGCTGCCAGTCCCGCAGTGCCGGCAGGAAGATCTTCAGCGCCTTCTTGTTGCCGATGAGGTTGTCGTCGACGAAGTCGACATGACCGCGGTAACCGGTCTGGTAGAGTGCATCGAGCTCCGCCAGCATTTGAGTGTTGGTCTTCGATCGCGGCACCCGACCGTAGAGCTCGATGATATCGCAGAACTCGCAGTTGAACGGACAGCCGCGCGAGAACTGCACGCCGATAAAGAGATAGTGCTCGCGCTTGAGCAGATCGAAGCGCGGTATCGGGCTCTTGGTGACGTCGACCTTGAACTTCTCGGCCTGAAAACGGCCATCCCTGGCGCCGCCTGTCCAAGCCTCGATGAACTTGTCGATGATGCCCTCGGCCTCGCCCAGGACGAGGAAATTGGCGCGTTCATAGATCTCCGGCACCGACGTCGCATCCGGTCCGCCGACCGCGACGGGCTTGCCGCGCTGGCGGCACTGATCGATGAGGGCCAGGGTGTCCAGCCGCTGCGGCAGCATCCCGCCCGTCATCACCAGGTCGGCCCATTCGAAGTCGGCCGCCGTCAGTTCCTCGGCATTGCGGTTCACCAGCCGGATATTCCACGACGGCGGCAACAGTGCGGCCAGCGTGATGAGCCCCAGCGGCGGTGCCGGACAGCGCGCACCCCAGATGTCGCACGCCGCCTGGAGACTCCAGAAGGAGTTGGGATTGAAACGCGGAAACACCATGAGGACGTTCGGTGTCATCATCCCTGCCCCTGTGGCGTCGACCAGCAGTGTCGAAACGCGTAGTGAACGAACTTCCTCTCGCCGGCTTCCGATCTGCCGACACGATCCAGCAGCGGTCGCATTGTACGGGCTTTCGTGGGCGCTGAACACCTGTCCCCGGTGTATTTGCCTCAATCGTGCGAAGCGCAAACCCTGTCCAGGGTCGCCAGGACCATATCCGCCATCTCATGCAGGGCGCAGTCGCGCTGCTGGCCGGGAAGCCATGTGCCGTTGCGGAGCCCCATCACGACGTAATCGGTACGGGGATCGGGAAAGGGATCGGCCAGCGCCGGCATGGTCGGAACATGATCGCCATAGAAGGCGAACACCGCGGGGCGTCCCAACTGTTCCATCCCGGAGACGAGGCGGCCGATCATACGGTCGGCATTGTGCAGGTGGTGGATGTATTGCTCGACCGGCGAGTCGATGCCGGGCAGCCGCCCCTTGTTCCATGGATTATGATTTTCCATGGTGGCAATCATGCTGAAGAACGGTCGCGGCTCGGCCGCCGCCATGGCCAGCACCCGCTCCGCCAGTGCGAGATCCGGCACATAGTACCCATCGCGCGGCACGCCCTCGAAATCGGTCTCCCCCAGCAGGCGCTCGAAACCAAGATTGGGCAGCGCACGACGCCGGTTGAAAAAGTCCAGGTCGAAAGGATGGACGAACAGTGTAAAGAAACCGACATCACGCAGATAATGCGCCAGCGTTCGGGGCGACTGGCGCAGACGCAGGTAAGGATGCAGCGCGTCCAGGCCGAACGACTCGAGGGGATGGCCGGCGAGAAACGCGAACTCCGATCGCAGTGTCCAGGCGCCCTGGACCGGAACCTTGACGCGCCCGTGTGCGACGGCGTGGTCGCGGGCGTTTTGCAGTGCCGGCAACGCCACGTCGTGCAAGCCCGCTGCCCGCAAATCCAGGAAGGATTCCGACTGTACCGCGATCACGACCGGCGATGGGGACGTCGCTCTCGCCACGACTGCGGCCGAGGGCCACGCGCGCGACCCGCTCGTTGATTGCCGCCATCCGATCAGCCCGGCCGTCAGCGACGCGGCAAGACCGAACTCACGGACATGGCGAGTCGAGTCGGCTGGAAGCATGCGGCGATGAAAGGCCGAGGTCAGCCATGCCGGCAATGGTCCGACGACGGCCCAGCCGATGATCAGGGCCAATGCCACCGTACCGGGGACAGCCCAGTCCCAGAGACGGCCTTCGGGTAGCATCGATGGCTCCACGAAGTAGCACCAAAGGAAAATGATTCCCAAAAGGGCCGCGATGCCGACATAGAAGAGAGGGTGCGTCAGGAAATCGGCCTGATACAGCCGCGGATGGCGCAGGATCTGCGGGATCAGCGCGAAGTCCACGAAGTTGAGCGGTTCTTGGACGTTGCGGACCTTGTAGTCCGAAATCAGCATCACGATCACGAACGTGATGATGGCCGCGTTGGCAGAAAAGACCGGCCGCCAGGACGCCGCGAACCACACCCCGTACAGCAATGTCAGGGTCAGCACCGTTGTCAGCAGGGCCCAGGCCGGGCGGCCGGTGAAGCGACCACGGGGCGCGGCCAGCGCGTCCACCTTCAGAGCCACAATCAGGTAGAGGACAAAAGATGCGGCAAACAGCAAGGGGCTGCCTCCGGCGGCGGCCGGCACTCGGTTTGGGGCCAGCAACCGCCAGCGGGCATGCATAGAGTCACAGGACGGCGGTCGACGCAACCCCGAGGTGCCGGCATGCAGTGACAAATCGCCTCGGAGCCGCTAAGAGCGGGCACGATATGCAGGGTGCTTGGGGGAGTTCAGAGAGAGATCATGGTTGAGCAAAGCGCCGGACAGCAAGAGCGCAAGACACCGATGCATGTACTCTTCCTGCAGGGGCCAACATCGTTCTACATGGAGCAGGTCGCGCGGCTGCTGATCGCGCGAGGCCATCGCGCGTCGCGGATCAACCTGCATTTCGGGGACCGCCTGTTCTGGCGCCTGCCAGCGACGAACTACCGCGGCTCGCTCCACGACTGGCGCGCATATATCGCCCGCTTCCTGGATGCCAACCCGATCACCCACCTCTTCCTGCTGGGCGACCGCCGGCCCTACCATCGCATCGCCATCGAAGAGGCACGCCGCCGCGGTGCCGAAATCATCTGCTCGGAGCTCGGCTATCTGCGCCCCGACTGGCTGGTGCTTGAACGCGACGGCATGAGCACCTATTCGCGTATGCCACGCGAACCTGACGCGATCCGCTCGCTGGCGCAGCGCTTCGAGGAACCCGACCTGACGATCCGTTGCTCGACGCCCTTCTGGCGGCTGGCCGTGACGGACATCGTCTACACCATCGGCGAAGTGTTCTTCAGACTGCACCACCCGAGCTACAAACGGCACGCCATCTACCATCCATTTGCCGAGTACGCCGGCTGGATCCGGCGGTGGCTACTGTCTCCGATCGAGAAGCGGCACACGGCACGCGCACTTGCCGCCCTGAACAGCATGGTGGCGCCAACTTTCATCTTTCCCCTGCAACTGTCGACCGACTTCCAGATCCGCGATCATTCACCCTACCCCGACATGCCGGCAGCCGCGGCCGATGTCATCGCCTCCTTCGCCAAGCACGCGCCCGTGGCAGCACGCCTGGTGGTGAAGGTCCATCCCCTGGATAGTGGGCTCACGGCATGGCGCCGTGTCATTACCGAAATGGCCGAGCGCCATGGCGTCGGCGACCGTGTCTTTTACGTGGACGGCGGTGACATCGGACGTATGTTGGTCGGCGCGGCGGGATGCGTTCTGGTGAACAGCACCGTCGGTTTGTTCGCGCTGCAACGAGGTTGCCCGCTCAAGGTCATGGGCAACGCGATTTTCGATGTGCCCGGCATGACATTCCAGGGCCCGCTGGACGCGTTCTGGTCCCAACCGACGCCACCGGACATGCATCTGGTCACCGACTTCGTGCGCCTGCTTGCCGGCGCGCTCCATATCCGCGGCGGCTATTATTCCAAGGAAGCGCTCGACATAGCGGTCCCCGCCACGGTGCTGCGCCTGGAGGAAGGCTTGCCTTGGCTGCCGCCGCGCAACGTCATCGAGCCGTCAGGAAATCGCTGATGGATCAGACCGTCGTGATCACCGGTGCATCCAGCGGTATCGGCCAGGCATTGGCCTTGGAATATGCCGGTAAGGGCACAACGCTCGGCCTCGTGGGCCGCGACGTCGGGCGGCTCGACGCCGTCGCGCGCGCCTGTCGCGACCGCGGCGCGGTGGTCGAGACCGGCGCCATCGATGTGCGCGACGCCGAGGCCACGACCGCCTGGCTACAGGCCTTCGACGGGGCTCATCCCGTCGATCTGCTGATCGCCAATGCCGGCGTCCTGTCGGGCATCGACTCACAACACCGCACCGAGCCTGCCGCGGCAGCACTGCGGGTTATCGATATCAACCTGAGGGGCTCGATCGTCACCGTCGCGGCGTTGGTCGACCGCATGCAGGCGCGCCGTGGCGGCCACATCGCCTTGATCAGTTCCCTGGCCGGCCTGGCGCCGCAACCGGACCTGCCCTCCTACAGCGCCAGCAAGGCGGGACTCGTGTCCTATGGAACCGCCCTGCGCATTCGCTTGCGATCATGCGGAATCATCGTCAGCGTCGTCTGCCCGGGCTATGTCGAGACCCCGATGGCGGACCAGCAGCGCAGCACCAAGCCCTTCTCGTGGCCGGCCGACAAGGCTGCCGGCTACATCCGTCAACGCCTCGACCAGAAGCGTCGCGTGATTGCCTTTCCGTGGCAGTTGGTGTTCGGCGTCCGCCTGCTGGCGCTGACGCCGGTGACGCTACAGGATTGGATCCTGAGCGGATTCCACGCCGAGGTCATACCGGACAAAGAAACCGCGCGTCAGGATCGTGACGGCGGCCCTTAGCCGCCGGCCTGCGCCAAGCCCATCGCCAGCGGCGCTTCCTTGCGCAGGCGCGACAGTTCTCTTGCCGTCAGGTCGACCGCTGTTTCGATCTGCTGCGCGGTGTGCCGCGCCGTGATGAAAAACCGCAGGCGTCCCTGCTTCTCGCCGACGGCGGGGAAAATGATCGGCACGACGTAGAGGCCCAGCTGCAGCAACCGATTGGCCAGCAGCACCGTGGTCAGCGTATCGCCGGTCATCACCGAGACGACTGACGCACCGATGCTCAAGCCGACATCGAGGCCGGCAGCGCGGGCGCGCTGCAGGAACAACGCGCCGTTGGCTCGCAGGGCGGCCACGCGCCCGGGCTCCTGTTCGAGAATCTGCAAGGCGGCCAACGCTGCGGCCGCCATGGCCGGCGGCATGCCGACGCTGTAGAGGAAGCCCGGGGCCTGCAGCTTCAGGAACTCGATCAGCGGCCGGCTGGCGGCGATATAACCACCCGTCGACGCGAATGCTTTGCTGAGCGTGCCCATCCAGATCTCGACTTCCGTCGGATCGATATCCTGTTCCTCGGCGATGCCGCGGCCACGCTCGCCCAGCACGCCGTCCGAATGCGCCTCATCGACCATCAGCCATGCATCGTGACGGCGTTTGATCGCCAGCAGGCGACGCATGTCGGGGACATCGCCATCCATGCTGTAGAGCCCTTCGACGACGATCAGTGCCCGCCGATGGCGCGGCCTGTGCTCGCGCAGGAGGGTTTCGAGTGCGTCGAGGTCATTGTGCGGGAACAGCACGCTGGTCGCGCCCGACAGCTTGACACCCTCCAGGATGCTGTTGTGCGCCAGGGCGTCGGCGATGATCAGGTCTTTCTTGTTCAGCAGACAGCCGATCACGGTGACGTTGGTGGCATGTCCGCTGACAAAGCACAGCGCATCCTCGGTGCCGTGCAGCTTCGCCAGCGCTGCCTCGAGTTCCCGATAGATCGGACGTTCGCCTGCTGTCGGCCGGCTGGCGCCTACCGATGTGCCATAGCGATCGATGGCTTCCTTTGCTGCGGCGACAACCCGGCGGTCGCCGTTCAGCGCCAGATAGTCATAGGTCGAGAAGTTGATCGCATGCCGGCCATCGACGACCGTCGTGTCGGCGGCGCGGCCCTCGTGCATGCGGAAAAGCGGCACCTCGATCTTCAGCATGTCGGCGGCGGCCCGCTGCACACGCAGCGCCTGGTACTCCGGCAGCGCGGCGAAGTCGGCAGCCCGCCGTCCCGCCGCCAGCGGTGAAGCACGACGCGGTGCGACTTTCTCTGCCGCAGGCGATGCCGATGTACGCAGTCTGTCGAGCAACTTGTCTGCGACAGCCCGTTTCGAGAGTGAGTTCGGTGCGGCGCCGTCGTTCACAGAACACCATCCACGCTCTTGGCACGCTGCGCAACAGCGGCTGCTGCTGCGGCGATCTCGGCATCCGAGGCAATCTCCGGAACGCTGAGATGGCCCTGCGTCAATGCCGACATCTGGCCCGACATTAGCGCTTTCTCCTGATTGCGCAACATCGAAGCCAGACGCTTGCTGATGTCGACGAC
>Ga0187894_10001997_pt1 | contig 25119 bp, 28 predicted proteins | sample GBC1701081metaG_FD_136650 | JGI IMG/M metagenome (GOLD analysis project Ga0187894, IMG submission 136650) | White microbial mat communities from a lava cave in the Kipuka Kanohina Cave System on the Island of Hawaii, USA - GBC170108-1 metaG ... | reverse complement strand
TCTGTAGCCATCGCACCTCCTCGGTCGGGATACCTTCGAGGCCTGAATCACCGCGAAAGTACCACGACTTTTTCGAGGGCGATGGCATTTCTACGTACTCATTCGTGAATTATCCGGGCTAGGCGGTGCCGAACATCACCTGACGTCCATCGGGATCCGTCAGCGTGACCACGACTGCATCGGTGGCGTACGGCGTGAGGCGCAGACGCTGGAGGTGTTCGAGAAACGCCGCCTGGTCCTCGATCTTGAAGTAGAGATGCGTGACGTTGGAATCGGGCCGCACGGGATGCGTGTACGCGGCGAACGTCGCGGCGTCGTGGATCGCGAGCTGCAGGCCGTCCTTGTCCACCTTCCAGTAGACGTACTCGCCGGCTCGTCCCATTTGTTCGAGCTCCAGACCGGCGACATCCCGATAGAACGCGGCCGTGGCTTCCGGCGTGTCCGAGGTCAGGAACAGGCCTCGCAGGCGTGACGTCATGAACGCGAATCCTCCCGGACGGGCATTCTGCCACAGCTCCCTCAGTCGAACGTGGTGTTGACGCGCGTCCAGCGACGTGTATACTGAGCATGTTCTATATGCACAGTGATCTGGTCATTTCGCACGCCGATCGACGGCCGATGTACCTCCAGATCATGGAGCAGATCCGGCGGCGGATTGCCGTCGGCGACTGGCAGCCAGGACGGGAACTGCCGTCGATACGCGCACTTGCGGCGTCGACCCGCGTCAGCGTCATCACCGTGAAGCGAGCGTATTTCGAGCTCGAGCGGGACGGCGTCATCGTGACCCGGCAGGGGAAGGGGTCGTTCGTGGCCGACAGCGCTGACCTGAGCACGAAGCTGCGGCGCGAGGAACTGGACGAGCGGTTGGCGGCCGCGGCCGACCTCGGACGACTCCTCGGGATGACGCCGGACGAGATCGCGGGCCGGCTGCGTGACGCGATGCAGAAGAAGGAACAGGAAGAGGGCGAACGATGACCGAGCCGGTGATTGAACTCGAGCACGTCGAGAAGTCGTACCGCTTCTTCCGGTTGTCGGACGTGTGCCTGCGGCTCGACGCCGGACAGATCATGGGGTTCGTCGGCCCGAACGGCGCGGGCAAGTCGACGACCATCCGGATCCTGATGGCGATGATCCGCCCCGAGCGCGGCACGGTGCGCGTCCTCGGGCATGCGCTGCCGCGGGAACAGGCCGCCGCGAAGCGCGACATCGGCTTCGTCTCCGAGGACATGCGCCTGTACGGCCACGCCACGCTGGCCTGGCACATGCGCTTCGTCGCGTCCGTCTATCCGCACTGGGACACGAAGTACGCGGATGTCCTGCTGCGGCGCTTCAACCTCCAGCCGGACCAGGCGATCCGCCATCTGTCCCACGGCGAGCGCGCCAAGGCGACGCTGCTCCTCGCCCTCGCACGGCGTCCGCGTCTGTTGCTGCTGGACGAGCCGACGACCGGCCTCGATCCGGTCGCGCGCCACGAGGTGCTGACCGAACTGATGGATGTCGTCCAGGACGAGCGCCGCGCCATCCTGTTCTCGTCCCACAACACGCAGGACGTCGAACAGGTATCGGATCAGATCACGTTCATCGACCGCGGCCGGATCATCGACACGAGCGACAAGGAAACCTTTCTCGATCGCTGGCGGCGTCTGCACCTCGAAGTCCCGTCCGGCGTCACGCTGCCCCAACTCGCCGGCAGCGTCGACGCCACCGTCAGCGGCCACATCGCCGTGGTCACGACGCAGGCCTACACGTCCGACCTCGAAGGCGCTTACGAACGTGCCGGCGTCATCGTGCGGACCGTGCAGCGCATGACGCTCGAGGAAATCTTCATTGCCACGGTGATGCACAACCGCCGGGAGCACGCGGCATGAACGGGTCAGTCGTCCGACAGTTGATCCTCAAGGACCTGTATCTGGTCCGCTGGCTGATCGTCGGCGCGATCGTCGCCGGAATCCCGGCGCTCGCGCTGATGCCCGCCAGCGGCCTCACGTCCTACGTCGGCGGCGTGTCGCTGATCTGCGTGTTGATCATCCTGAACATCTTCCTCGTCATGAGCGGCGTGGTGCAGGAGCGGAAGGACAAGGTCCTGCTCTTCGCGCTCAGTCTGCCCGTTTCGTCCGCGCAGTACACCGCCGCCAAGGTGATTGGCAACGCCATCGCGTTCCTCGTCCCCTGGATCATCCTGACCGTGGCCGCCATCGTTGTCATCGACGCCACCCGGATGCCCAATGGGATCCTGCCGTTCTGGATCACCGTGCTCGTCTCTCTCCTGCTCTACTACTGCATCCTGCTGGCGGTGGGGCTGGTGTGGGACGCGACGGCCGCGCACGTGTCGATGATTACGGCGGGGAATGTGTCGGTCAACTTCCTGATTGCGTTCCTGCTGGGACTGCCGTCGGTGAGGACGAACGCGGAGAGTCAGACGGCTGTCTGGACGGCGGACATCATCACCATTCTCGGGATCGAGCTGGCAGCGGCCGTTGTCATTCTCGGAACCGCCGTCTACGTCCGTTCGCGCAGAGGCGACTACGTCTAAGGAGCCGTCATGTCACAGTCCGATCGCTTACACGCCCTCGACGCCGTCCGCGCCTTCGCATTGCTGATGGGCGTCGTGTTCCACGCGGGATTCTCGTTCATCCCCGGTCTGATCCCCGGCATCTGGGCGATCAACGACCGATCGCCGAGCGACGCCATCAGCGTCCTGCTGTTCGTGTCGCACATCTTCCGCATGTCGCTGTTCTTCTTCATCGCCGGCTTCTTCGCGCGAATGCTGCTGCAGCGCGCGGGCGCGCGCGGCTTCTGGGGGAACCGGGTCAAGAGAATCCTCGTCCCGCTGATCGTCGGCTGGATGATCGTCTTTCCCGCCATCGCCGCGGTGTGGATCTGGGGATTGACGAAGACCTTCGGCACGCTGCCGGCGGCGCCCGCTGGCGCACCCGCCGCGCCGCCCGGTGCGTTCCCGCTGACGCATCTCTGGTTCCTCTATTACCTGCTGGTGCTGTACGCAATCGTGCTGATCGGCCGCGCGGCGATTGCCGCGATCGATCGACGCGGCGGCCTGCGTCACGCGGCGGATATCGTCGTGCGCGGCGCCGTGCGCACGGGCGCCGCGGCGGCGCTCCTGGCGGTGCCCGTCGCGCTGGCCCTGTACTTCCGAGCGGACTGGATCATCTGGTTCGGCATCCCAACGCCCGATCAGTCCGTCATGCCCCAGTGGACGTCGCTCGTCTGCTACGGCACCGCAGTGACCTTCGGCTGGCTCGTGCATCGACAGATCGATCTGCTCGAGGTCTGGCGCGCGCAATGGCCGTTCCACGCCGCCGTCGCCGCCGCGGCTTCCGTGCTGTGCCTCTCGATCGCCGGCATCACGCCAACGCTCGTGCCCACGCCGCCCGGTTCCACGAAACTCGCGTTTGCGTTCGCGTACGGCCTGGCGATCTGGTGCTGGAGCTTCGCCATCATCGGCGTCGCCATGCGATTCCTGTCGCACGCCAACCCCACGGTTCGCTACGTCGCCGATGCCTCTTACTGGATCTACATCGTCCATCTGCCTGTCGTCGCCGCGCTGCAGGTGGCCGTTGGACATCTGCCCTGGCACTGGAGCGTCAAGTTCCCGTTCATCCTCGCGGTGAGCCTGACGTTCCTCTTCGTGACCTATCGCTATCTCGTGCGGTCGACGTTCATCGGACAAGTCCTGAACGGCCGCCGATCTCCGCGGACCGTCCGTGGCCGCGATGGGGCGCGCGACGCGGAGACGTCGGAATCGGCGCCGGCGCTCGCGATGAACGCGGAGAACCGGCCGGTCGCGACGCTCGACGGTGTCCACAAGCGATACGGCAGGACCGTCGCGCTCGCGGGGCTCGACCTCGACGTGCGGCGAGGTGAATTGCTCGCACTGCTTGGACCGAACGGCGCCGGCAAGTCAACGGCGGTTGCGCTCTGGCTGGGTCTGCTCGAACCGGACGCGGGCGCGGTCCACCTGTTCGGGCGGTCGCCTCTCGATGTCGACGCCCGTCGGCTTGTCGGCGTGATGATGCAGGAGGTTGGACTGACACCCGAGTTGCGCGTCCGCGAGCTGATCGAGCTCACGGCCAGCTACTACCCGAATCCGTTGTCGACCTCGCAGACGCTCGACCAGACACGCCTCAATGCCCTGGCGAATCGTCCTTACGCGAAGCTCTCGTCCGGACAGAAGCGACAAGTGCAGTTTGCGCTCGCGATCTGTGGACGGCCGTCGTTGCTGTTCCTGGATGAGCCGACGGTCGGCCTGGACGTCGAAGCGCGCGAGACGATGTGGCGGAGCGTGCGGGGGCTGATTGCGGACGGGTGTTCCATCGTGCTCACGACGCACTATCTGGAAGAAGCCGAAGCGCTGGCCGATCGCGTCGCGGTGCTCGCCGGCGGACGGCTCATCGCGGCGGGCAGCGTTGCGCAGATCCGCTCGCTCGTCTCGCGGAAACAGATCACCTGCGTGACGGCGCTCGCGGCCGACGAGATCGCGGCGTGGCCGGATGTCGTCTCTGTCAAGCCGGTGGCCGTGGAGCGCGAGACGCGGCGGCTGCAGATGACGGTTGTCGATGCGCAGGCGGTCGTCCGGCGGCTGCTGGCGGCAGACGACCGCCTCCGTGACCTGGAGATTCGTCAGGCCGGTCTGGCCGAAGCATTTACGGAATTGACGAAGGAGGCTGCCTGATGAACGCGACCCCTGCTCTGTGGACCGCAGATCGACCGGTCGGCACGCTGATGCCGATCGGCCGCATCCTGCGGGCGTATGCGCGCGAAGTCGGATACGAATCGCTGCGCATGCTGCGATCCCCGGCGTTCGCGATTCCGTTCCTCGTGCTGCCCGTGCCGGTCTATCTCTTCTTCGGCGTGATGCTGGCCGGCGCCGCGGTGGCGAAGAATCCCGGTATCGCGAACTACCTGTTCTCGGGATTTTCGGTCTTCGCGATCATGGGCCCGGCGTTGTTCGGCGCCGGCTGCACGATTGCGCTCGAACGCGACGCGGGTTTCCTGCAGTTGAAACGCGCGTTACCCGCACCCGGCGGCGCCTACGTCATTGCGAAGATGGCAATGTCGATGGTGTTCGCCGCGCTCGCGATGAGCACCATGCTGGCCGCCGCGCTGATCGGGCATACGACGGGTTTGTCCGTCGCGCAATTGCTGGTGATGACGATCGTGATGGTGGTGGGCGCGGTGCCGTTCTGCGCGATGGGATTGTTCATCGGGACGTACGCCTCGGGTTCGGCGGCGCCGGCGTTCATCAACGTCCTCTTTCTCCCGATGCTCTGGTTGTCGGGACTGTTCATTCCCCTGCCGGCGTTCCTCGAACGATGGGTCGTGATCTGGCCGGCGTTCCACTTGAATCAGGTCGCGCTCGGCGCGGCGGGCGTCTCCGGGTTCACCTTCATCTCACCAACGATTGCGGCGGCGGTGCTGATCGGTGTGACCGTCTTCTTCGGCGGGCTCGCCGTCCGGCGCCTGGCGCGACGCGGATAGCCGATGACGCAGAATATCTACGACAACGAACAGTTTTTCGACGCCTACGGCCGGCTGGAGCGATCGGTCCACGGCCTGGCCGGCGCGCCGGAGTGGCCGGCGCTGCGGGCGTTGTTACCGGAGATGCGTGGACGCCGCGTGCTCGACCTGGGCTGCGGCTACGGCTGGTTCTGCCGCTGGGCGCGCGACCAGGGCGCCGCGCGGGTGCTCGGGATTGATGTGTCGGACCGGATGCTGGCGCGCGCGCGGGAAGCGTCTGGGGACGCTGAACGCGACGCGACGATCGACTACGTCCGCGCGGACCTGGAAGAAGTCGAGCTACCGCCGGCGGCGTTCGACATCGGCTACAGCTCGCTCGCGTTCCACTATCTGACGAACCTCCCACGGCTGATCGCGCGCGTCCACGCGGCGCTGACGCCTGGTGGCCGGTGCGTCTTCTCCGTCGAGCATCCCGTGGTCACCGCATCCCTGCAGCCCGACTGGGTGACGCACGCCGGTGAGCCGGCCTGGCCGGTGGACCACTATTTCGACGAAGGCCCGCGAACGACGGACTGGCTCGTCCCTGGCGTGATCAAGCAGCACCGGATGCTCGGGACGTATCTCAACCTGCTCGTCCGAACCGGCTTCTCCATCGCACACGTCGAGGATTGGGGACCCACGCCGGCGGAGGTGATCCAGAGGCCGGACTGGGCGACGGAGCGTCAACGTCCGTTGTTCCTGCTCATCGCAGCCAATCGTTGACGTTGGCGGCGTCATCAGCCTGACGCCGCCAACCGGCGATCGCGCCAACGGTCGATCGTGATGAAACAGCGTGACAGCAACTACTGCTGCAGCTTCTGCACCAGCGCTTCGAGGCGATCGTAGCTCAGGGCGGCGCCGTCGCTCATGCCGGTCTGCATGACCATGTCGCGCACCTCGAGCGACGGATAGGACGCCGTGACGATCATGCGCGTCTTGCCCTTCTCCTCCGTCAACTCCGTGACCACCACCGACCCCGCATCCGGGTACGGCTCGTAGATCTCGGTGCAGACGAGACGATTGGGCGGCGCGATCTCGCGATAGACGCCGTAAAACGCGGGGTAGTCGCCTTCGGGGCCGTAGCCGACGAAGCGCCAGGCGCCGCCGAGACGGAGGTCGATCTCGCAGGACCGCACGCCGTGCTTGTCGTCGAGGCATCCCCACCATTGGCGCACGTGCTCGCATTTGGTCAACGCGTCGAACACGAGTTGTTTCGGCGCGTCGAAGACGCGGGTCAAGACGATCTCGCGATCCGACGGGGTGGTCACCTTGAAGCTGTCCTTGTTTGCCACGCTGCTGACGCCCATGTGTCTGCTCCTTCGCTGCGGTTGCTCGTTCATGTGCTGAAGATACGCGTCGAGTTGCTCGACGCGGTCTTCCCAGATATCCCAAAGGCCCGGCGGACGCGATCCGCCGCCGAAGCGCTCTCTACTGCCGGGTTGGTCGGTTGGCATTGTCGTCATCCAGACCGAACGTCTTCATCTTGGACCGTGATGAACTCTGCGCTGAACCATCGAGTTAATTAACTTATAGGTTTAATACATCGCGCCGCGGACGCTTGTCAACACCTAAAATCCACGCCGTCGAAAATCCGGGCGAGCGGACCGGCTTCCGCTGGCGCCTGAAGCGTGACGTTCTGGCCTTGGCCGTCACCATGATCGGATGGCGCGCGGCGGGGCGCGGCACCGGACGTGTCCTCCGCCACGGAACTCCGGGCCGTCGCGCCGCGCGCCACATGTCGCGTGTCACCTGTCGGCGGCGGTTTGCGATCTAGAGTGGGAGGAGATCAGACGCCGCCGGGCCGGGCGATGGGGACGCAGCGGCCGCGAGCGGACGTCATGCGGGTGAAGGGAATGGGAGCATCGATGGAGAGAGTGCGCACCGCGTTCGAGCGCAGCGCCAAAGCCGTGTCATTGCGTCCGTCGCTCGGACGCGGCACCGGCGTGAGTCGCGCACGGGTCCGCGACGGGCTGACCTGCGAAATCGACGAGGGACCGTGGAAGCTGACGGCGGACATGCCCGAGCAGATCGGCGGCAACGGCTCCGCGCCGACGCCAGGCGTCTTCGGGCGCGCGGCGCTGGGAGGGTGTCTGGCGATCGGCTACATGATGTACGCGGCGAAGCTGGGCGTGCCGTTTACCTCCGTCGAAGTGGAGATTCAGGCGGACTATGACGATGGGGCGCTGTTGGGGGTGAGCGGGACGTCGCCTGGCTATCAGGAAGTGCGATATATCGTCACCGTCGAGAGCCCTGCGCCGGAGAGCGACGTGCGTCGCGTGCTCGATGAAGGTGACGCGCACAGCCCGTATCTGGACGTCTTCAGCCACCCGCAGACGTGTCGACGGACCGTGCGCATCGTGGCGCCGCGAGAGGACTGAGTGGATCCGAAGCTGCAGCGGCGCGTCCAGCGCTATGGATGGGACAAAGCCGCCGGGTACTACGAACAGTCCTGGCAGCATCAGCTCGAACCCGCGCAGAACACCCTGCTTGCGCGCGCGGCACTCGGTCCGGGCGACCGCGTCCTCGATGTCGCTTGCGGCACGGGTCTCGTCACCTTCCCGGCTGCCAAAGCGGTCGGCCCGGCGGGCGCGGTGGTTGGCGTCGACCTCTCCGAGGTGATGGTCAACCTCGCGCGGGCGCGCGCCGACGCGCACGGTGTCGATCGCGTCAGCTTCGAACGGATGGACGCCGAGCAACTGACGTTACCCGACGCGTCGTTCGACGCCGCGCTGTGCGCGCTCGGATTGATGTACGTCCCAGACGTGCCCAGAGCCATCGACGAGATGGTGCGCGTGCTCGCGCCCGGTGGACGGTTCGCCGCGGCCGTCTGGGGACGCCGCCAACGCTGCGGGTGGGCAGAGATCTTCCCGATAGTCGACGCGCGGGTGACGTCCGAAGTCTGTCCGCTGTTCTTCGCGCTCGGAAGCGCCGACAGGCTGAGCATGCTCGTGGAAGACGCCGGCCTGACCGAGATCGTCACCGACCGGATCGAGACGCGCCTCGCCTGGACCTCGGCCGAGGACGCGTGCGGCGCGGCCTTCGTGGGCGGGCCGGTCGCGCTCGCGTATTCGCGCTTCGACGCCTCCACGCGTCGGGCCGTCGACGCCGAGTATCTCGCGTCCATTGCCGCCTGGCGCAACGGCGCCGGCGGATACGACGTCCCCGGCGAGTTCGTCGTCGTGTCCGGCCGCAAACCCCGATAGCCAGATTGCTCGCCAGAGCGCCGCACGGTTCAGAAGACGAAGTCGCCGGACAGGCGGAACAGGATGCTCAGCGATTCGACGCCGTTCGTGGTCTCGACCGGGCGGATGTTCGCGAAGCGTCCTTCGCGCGCGGAGCGTTCACGCTCGCGGGCCGACAACCGCGGATCCCCTTCGAAGAGCACGTCGAGCAGCGTCTGACGCTGTCCTGGCGGGCCATCGACGCCGACGTGGATGTGTGCGGCGATTTGACGACCGGGATACGCGCCGGGACGAATCGTGCGAAGTTCAAACGCGCCGCGCTCGTCCGTGCGCGCCCGGCCTTTGAGCCGCCACAGCGTCGCACCGGGCGGATGGTAGACGCCGGTCCGATCCGTCTGATAAGCGAAGATCGTCGCGCCCCTCACGGGCGTTGCGCCCGTCTTGTCGAACAACCGGCCACGCACGATCAACGGCGTCCCCGGTTCGTCCTCCGGCGCGATGCGGCCAGACGAGGCCAGACGCGCGGGACGCCCGGCCTGCGCCGCTTCCCACATGCGCAGGAAATCCGGGTCGACGCGCTGCTGCGCAAGACCCTCCGTGCCCAGCGCCAGCGACCATCCGACCGCCAGCCCCATCGTTGTCAGCGCGTCCCGCCTGGTGATGTCCGGTTTCGCCATGATAGGCAGAAGGACGCCGCCGGCTACGGAAATGTTAACCGCGCCCAGACCGTCGCGCAGGCCCCGTCGCACAGGCCCCCCTTCGCACAGGCCCGGCCAGAGGCGAAGGTCACCGCCCCCAGGGCCAGAATGCTGCGCAGCAACATTCGAGAAGCTGTGTCGCGAACCCGCATGGTATCTAGTGACGCGTATGGCAAACACACGTGCGTTGTTGACCTGCGGCATCGCTGCCGGACCGTTCTACGTCGGTCTGTCGCTGATCCAAGTCTTCATCCGCGAAGGCTTTGACGTCACCCGGCATCCGCTCAGTTTCCTCAGCATCGGCGAGCTGGGCTGGATCCAGATCGCGAACTTCCTGATCACCGGACTGCTGCTGATCCTGTGCGCGGTCGGCATCCGCCGCGCGCTGAACGGTGGGAAGGCGTCCACCTGGGGACCGCTGCTCCTGGCCGTCTATGGCGTCTCGCTGATGGCGGCGGGCATGTTCGTCGCGGATCCGGCCTTCGGGTTTCCACCTGGGACGCCGGAGGGACCGCCGGCGGCCATCAGCACGCACGGCATCCTGCACTTCGTCGCGGGTGGCATCGGGTTCATGGCGCTCATTGCGGCCTGCTTCGTCTTCGCGCGCCGCTTCGCGGCATCCGGCGACCGCGGCTGGACGGCGTATTCGATCGCCACCGGAGTGGTGTTCTTCGGTGCGTTTGGCGGGATCGCGTCCGGCGCCGGCGGCGCGGCCGCCAACCTGATCTTCGGCCTCGCGGTGCTGCTCACCTGGAGCTGGCTCTCGGCGTTGTCAGCGCGTCTCAGGTCCACCGTCGCCGGTTGAGGATGCCGGGCGGATTTTTTTGTGGGTCGGGCGCGGGCGATGTCGAGAACCGGGTTCGGACTCCGACTCCCTGACAGAAACGCGGGGAACACCCCTGCTCACTGTTCAAGGGAGTCATGATGCCGACCATTACGCCGTTCCTGTGGTTCGATACGCAAGCCGAAGACGCGATGAATTTCTATGCCTCGATCTTCAAGCGCTCGAAGATCGTGTCCGTCAACCGGTTCCAGGGAAAAGTGCAGGCCGTGGAATTCGAGCTGGAGGGGCAGGCGTTCAAGGCCATGAACGCGGGGCCGCAGTTCCAGTTCACCGAAGCGGTGTCGTTCTTCGTCGCCTGCGACACGCAGCAGGAGATCGACGACCTGTGGGCGAAGCTGACGGCGGACGGCGGCGCACCGAGCCGGTGCGGCTGGCTGAAGGACAAGTTCGGCCTGTCCTGGCAGATCATCCCGAGCAACCTCGTTCGCATGCTGCACAGCAGCGACCCCGCGCAGGCCTCACGCGTCATGAACGCGATGCTGCAGATGAGCAAGCTCGACGTCGCGCAACTCCAGGCTGCCTGCGACGGCAAGTAGGCCGATAGCCCAGGATCGCGGCGGCGGACAGCGAACGTCGCCCCGCCGCCGCGCCGCGACCGCCCGGCGCGGGCTATCGACGCCTGGTCGCGCGCCGCGACGTCGGCCGGCGGGCCGCGATGCGTGTGCCCGGCGCCTTCGCGGCCTTCGCGGTCGCGCGCGGACTGACGGCCGCTGACGTCGCGGCAGTCTTCTTCGTCGTCTTCTTCTTGTTCGAGTGCTTCACGCGCTTCGAGCGAACCGGCGTCGCCGTCGCCCCCCCGGACGCCGCGCGCTTGCCGCCAGATGTCGCCGTCGCGCGCGTCTTCACCTTCTTCGAGGCTTTCGGTCCCTTCGCGGACGCCGCCGGCGGTGTCGCGCGCTTCTGCGCCGACAGGACGTCGGACAGCTCGTACGCTTCCCGAAGCCACTCCGTGACCGGCGCTTCGACTTCGTCCCGATGCGTGATGTGCAGCGTGTGGACGATCTTGGACTTCGACGAGCGATCGACCCGCCGCATCTGCGGCGCGTTCACCGGACGACCAAGGAACATGCAGACTTCGAGAAACTTGCGCTTCGGGCGTACGAAGAAATAGCAGGACTTGCGCGAGAACATGATCGACTTGTGCGACGCGTAGATCCGCTGCTCGCCAAATTCCGCCGCCGTCTCTCGCAGCCGCTCCCAGGCATCCCGCAGGTCCTCCGACAACTCCGCCGTCAGCGCCGCCTCCGTCGTCGTCCAGCAGTCGTGCGGCTCGCCTTCTTCAATCCATTGTTTGCAGTGATAGCACTCTCGGCCGGCCATGCTTCATTTTATGAGCGAATCCCACGGTTGCGGAGCGTGCGCCTGCCTGCCGGCGACGGGTGACGGTCACCCGTCACGCTTCGAGCCGCGTCTTGAGTGCCGTCAGGCGCTCCCGCCAGAACGCGCGCAACTGCTCCGCGGTCCGTGCGTTGGGCAGACGGTCGTGGGAGAGCGCGACCAGACTCTTGTCCGCGTCCTTGGCCGAGAAGCCGACGATCACCCGCGTTGCGCCGTCCTTCCAGTCGAACCGCGCCGAGCGTCCGGGCTGAGACACGCGCTCGTGCAGATGGGCGTCCGCCAGCCAGCGCCGACGTTGTCTCGCGTCGACAAATGCCTTGAACAGCCGATCGACCGGCACGGCGATCGTCTTGCTCGCGTTCACGGACAGCGTGCCGTCGCGGCTGCCGCCGGCCGGACGCAGTCCGCGCGCCTGCTCATAGTCCACCGTCAACGACTGGGCCCACCATCCGTGGACGCCATGCTCGCTCATGAGCCAGGCGGCAATCTCGCCGTGCTTGCGGCTGGTGGCGCCCCACGCGTCCAGCAACGCGAACCACTGGTCGCGCTCCCGTCCAGTCTTGCTCAGCACGGCCTCGCCGGACGTTCGCGGCTCCGGCACGGACGACTGGACCTTCGGCGTCTGCTTGCTGGTACGATGGGCGGCATTCATGGCGTCACTCCTTGTCTGGCCCTTGTTCGGGCGTCTTCATCAAGGATGTCGAACCTGCGCGGTCGGTCTCGACATGGAAGTGAAGGGACGCCGTGTTGACCATTCCTGGAGGAGACCGTGAAGTATCTGATTTTGATCTACAGCAACCCGAAGTCGAGAGAATTGTGGGAAGGATTCACCGAAGCTGAGCGGGCTGAGGGCTGGAACGCCTACGCCGCCTTGACGCAGGACCTGGCGGCGTCCGGTGAGCTCATCCGCGGCGAAGCGTTGGCGGATCCCTCTCTTGCTAAACGAATTACCCTCCGCGACGGGCAGGTCATGACCACGGATGGGCCGTTCGCGGAGGTGAAGGAGCAACTGGCGGGGATCTTCCTGGTTGAATGTGAGAGCGTCGAGCGGGCGGTGGAAATTGCGGGGCGCGTGCCGGAGGCGGACCTCGGACTGGTTGAAGTGCGTCCGATCATGGAGCTTGGCGGGACGGATCTGTGAGCGATGAACGACGCGAACGATGAAGCTGGCGCGCGCGGCGCGGCTGGTGCCGACACGGCAGACGCGATCGGGGACCTGCTCCGCGAGTTGACGCCGCAGGTCCTCGGTGCGCTCGTCCGGCGCTACGGCGGGTTCGACACGTGCGAGGACGCGGTGCAGGAAGCGCTGCTGACCGCTGCGCGGCAGTGGTCGGCGGACAGCGTTCCGGCCAACCCGGTGGGCTGGTTGATCACGGTCGCGTCGCGCCGACGGATTGAAGTGTGGCGAAACGAAACGGCGCGGCGGCGACGCGAAGAGCTCGCCGCCGCCTTGACGCCGTCGCCACCGCCGCCGGATCCGGATCCGGCGGCGGAAACAGACGACACGCTGACGCTCTTCTTCCTCTGCTGCCATCCCTCGCTCACCTCGGCATCGCAGGTGGCCTTGACGCTGCGCGCGGTGGGTGGACTGACCACGGCGGAGATCGCGCGCGCGTTTCTCGTGCCGGAAGCCACCATTGCGCAGCGGATCAGCCGGGCCAAGCAGCGGATCAAAGCCAGCGGCGCGGTCTTCGCGCTACCGCCCGATGCCGAGCGATCCGAGCGGCTGAGTGCCGTCCTGCGCGTGCTGTATCTGATCTTCAATGAAGGACACACGGCGAGTTCCGGCGCCGCGCTCTATCGCGTCGATCTGACGCTGGAGGCGATGCGGTTGGTGAGGGAGCTTCACGAGCGCTTGCCGGGGGATGGAGAGACGAAGGGCCTATTGGCGCTCATGCTTCTGACCGATGCCCGGCGTCCCGCGCGGACGCGCGCGGATGGCACGCTGGTGCCGCTCGCGGATCAGGATCGGCATCGGTGGAACGCGGGTTTCATCGCGGAAGGCATTGCGCTGATCACGAGCGCGCTGGCCGAAGCGCCGATCGGTCCGTATCAACTGCAGGCGGCCATTGCCGCGGTCCATGCCGAGGCCACACGTGCCGAGGACACCGACTGGCGGCAGATTCTCGTCCTCTACGAGCTGCTCCATCGACTTGCCCCCGGCCCCATGATTACGCTCAATCAGATCGTTGCGCAGGCGATGGTCCACGGGCCGGCCGCCGGGCTCGAGCGACTTGCCGCGGCGGAAGCGGACCCGGCCCTCGCGGGACATCACCGCGTACACGCCGTCCGCGCGCACCTGCTCGACATGGCTGGCGATCGCGCCGCCGCCCGCGCGCAGTATCAGATTGCCGCGCGGTGTACGCTCAGCGTCCCCGAGCGGCGGTATCTGGAGTTGCGCGCCGCGCAGCTCGGTGACGCGTCGCGTTCGTCCTGACGATCGCGCCCTGCGCAATCGCGCCTTCCACGTTGCGTATGAGAGGATGAAGCCGACAAGGACGCGGTCGCCGGTCAGACGCGTGAGGAAGAGGAGCCGTTTCAGATGAAATATATGTTGATGATGAACACGCCGCGCGGCGGCGACTATGCAATCGCGCGATGGCCGAAGCCGGCCATCCAGGCGCATATGGCGTTCATGATGGACTTCGCCAACAAGCTGAACGCGGCGGGCGAGCTGGCGGCCGCGGAAGGATTGGCCGCGCCGAGTGAGGCGAAGCTCGTACGCGCCGGCAAGGACGGCACGCCGGTGACGGACGGCATCTTTCCGGAATCGAAAGAATTTCTGGCCGGCTACTGGATCGTCGACGTCGCGAGTCCGGAGCGCGCGTACGAACTAGCGGCGGCAATCTCCGTTGCGCCCGGGCCCGACGGGGCGCCGCTGTATCTGTCCGTCGAAGTCCGTCAAGTGATGAGCCCGCCGACCGACGCGATCAGGTGACCGCGGACCGGACGTTGAAGCGCGGGTCCTGCCATTCTCCGCTGGTCAGGACCTGCGTCAGTCGATCGACGGCGTCCCACACATCCACGAACCGCGTGTAGAGCGGCGTGAAGCCGAAGCGCAGGATGTCCGGCGCGCGGAAGTCCCCGATGACGCCGCGCGCGATGAGCGCCTGCACGATCGCGTATCCGGCCGTGGCGTGCGCGAAGGACACCTGGCTGCCTCTGTCGTCTGGCTCGCGCGGCGTGACCAGCGTCAGCCCGTGGCCGGCGCAGCGCGACTCCACCAGCGCGATGAACAGGTCCGTCAACGCGATCGACTTGTGCCGGATCGCGTCCATGCCGCCGGACGCGTTCGCCGCCAGCACCGTGTCGACCCCGCATTCCAGCGCCGCGAGCGACAGAACCGGCGGCGTGCCGCAGATGAAGCGCGAGATGCCGGCGCCCGGTTGATACTCAGATGTGAACGCGAACGGCGCCGCGTGACCGAGCCAGCCGGAGAGCGGCTGACGCCAGCCTTCGCGATCCATCCGCGCGGTGTGGCGCGGATGCACCCACGCAAACGCCGGCGCGCCCGGACCGCCGTTCAGATACTTGTAGCCGCAGCCGACGGCGAAGTCGGCCGCGGACCCGGGCGTGCCGTCGCCGTGCAGGGACACCGGCACGGCGCCAGCCGAATGCGCGAGATCCCAGATGACGATCGTCCCAGCCTCGTGCGCCGCGCGTGTGACGTCGGCCATGCGGTGCATGCGGCCGGTCCGGTAGTTGACGTGCGTCAACAGCAGGATGGCCACACGCGCGTCCAGCCGCGAGGCGATGTCCTCCGCGTCCGCGAGTTCCAGCTCGAAGCCGTGCTCGCGAACCACCGTGCTCGCGATGTAGAGATCGCTCGGAAAATTCGTCCGCTCCGAAAGAATCCGCCGCCGATCGGGCGCATCGGCGGACGCGGTCGCCATCGCGGCGCTGAGGACTTTGTAGAGATTGACCGACGTCGAATCGGCGACGATCAATTCACCCGGCTGCGCCCCCACCAGTTGCGCGATCTTGTCGCCGATGCGCTGCGAGAGCGTGATCCAGCCCGCGCTGTTCCAGCTCCGAATCAGATCGACGCCCCACTCTTCCTCCACCACCTGCCGTACCCGTCCCATCGTTTCGACCGGCAGCACGCCAAGCGAATTGCCATCGAGATAGATCAGGCCCTGCGCGTCCACCGGCGCCAGCGCGAACCGCGCGCGGACCGGCGCCAGCGGATCGCGTGCGTCGCGGTCCAGACAATGATCTCTCGTGATGCTCAGGCCTATGGTGGTCATAAAGGGGTCGTCATAGCGCAGTGGTCACAGTGGGGCGGTCAGAGCGTGTGATCAGAACGATCGCAGAATGGCCCGTACGGGCGACGCATCGGCGTTCGCCAGCTTCAGCGGCAGCGCGATCAGTTCGTAGTCTCCCGGCGCCACGTCATCGAGCACCAGGTTTTCCAGCACCCGCATGTCATGTGCGAACAATTGCTGATGGCTCTCAAGCGTCTTGCTGTCGGCGGGATCCACGGACGGTGTGTCGATGCCGACGAGCCGTACGCCGAGGCCGGCAAGCCACGAGAGCGTGGCCGGATCGAAGGCGGCGAAGTTGTCCATCCACTGCGTCGGCGCGTGCGTGTACGTACGGACGAGCACTCGCGGCGGCAGATCGGCGATGGCGTGCGCGAGGTGCTCCGGACGAATCAGCGGGCCACGATCGATGGCGTGGATCACGCGGCACGGACCGAGGAACGGGTCGAGGTCCACGCGGCCGATCGCGTCCGCGTCGCGCGCGTAGTGCAGCGGCGCGTCGGCGTGCGCGCCCAGGTGCGGCGACAGCGTAATGGCGCTGACGTTCACCGGGCAGCCGGGGCCGATCTGCGTCGTCCATCGCTGCGCGTACACGGTGTCACCAGGGAAGGCCGGCGTGTCACGCGAGAGAGGCGGTGAGATGTCCCAGATTCTGCGCATGTCCACCCGGACACGATAGCATCGCCGCGCCCCGTCGTTCGCGGAGTGTTCGCGAGGATGCGACCCGCGCTCCGCCTCCTCCCGCGGCCATGCTAGGCTACGCGTCATGCCTCCACCGACGACCGCGGATCCGCCGGCTTCGACCGCCTCGACATCACGCCCGCCCGTCGAGCCGCTCATTCGCGTCATCGGGACGCTGGGCCTCGCCGCCGGGATCATCAACATCACCATCGGCGGCGGCATCTTCCGCCTGCCCGCAAACGTCGCCGGCAGCCTCGGCCCCGCCGCGCCCATCGCCTATCTCGTCTGCGCCGTCGCGATGGGCCTGATCGTGCTCTGCATCGCCGACGCCGGGAAACGCGTGTCTCTGACCGGCGGTCCCTACGCCTACGTCGGTACCGCGTTCGGGTCGTATGTGGGGTTCCTGTCCGGCGTCCAGTTGTGGATGCTCGGGACGTTCGCCACCGCCGCCGTCGCCACCGTCTTCGCATCCAGCCTGGGCCTGCTGGTGCCACCCCTCGCCACCCGCCCGGCACAGATCATCGTCCTCGTCTCAGTCTTCGCCTTCTGGGCGCTCGTCAATCTGCGCGGCGCCATGCTCGGCGTCCGCATGAACAGCGTCGCGACGGTCGCCAAGCTCCTGCCGCTGCTGCTCGTCGCCATCGGCGGCGCATTCTTCATCCAGCCGGAGAACCTGCGGATCGCGGAGATGCCGGCCGCGGGCGACGTCGCCCGCACGTCGCTCCTGCTCATCTTCGCGTTCGCCGGCATCGAAGTCGCGCTCGTGCCGAGCGGCGAAGTGCGGGACACGTCGCGCACCGTGCCGCGCGCCATCGCGCTGGCGATGATGGGCATCACCTTCTTATATGTCGCGCTGCAGATGGTGGCGCAGGGCGTCCTGGGCGGCGGGCTCGCGCAGGCGACGGTCTCGCCGCTGGCGGACGTGGCCGGCGCGTCATTGGGTGGCTGGGCGCGCGCGCTGCTGCTGGCGGGCGCGGCCGTGTCGATGTTCGGCTATCTCGGAGGCATGACGCTGTCGATGCCGCGCATGGTTTTCGCGCTCGCGCGCGATGGCTTCCTGCCGCGTATCCTGTCGGTCGTCCATGCTCGTCATCGATCGCCGCAGGCAGCCATTCTCGCGCAATCGGTTCTGACGCTCGTGCTCGCGATCTCCGGCACGTTCGAGAAGCTGGCCATTCTCGCGAACGTGTCCGCGCTGGCGTTGTACTTCGGCTGTGCGCTGGCCGCCTGGCGGCTGCGACGACTCGACACGGATCAACAAGTGGCCGCGGCCGGATCGGATCGATCCGCTGGCGGGATGCTCGGCAGCGTCGTGCCGTGGCTGGCGTGCGGCGTCATCATCTGGCTGCTCTCCGGCTTGACGAGGGATGAGTGGTTGGCGTTTGGCGGTGCGATGGTGGTCGCGTCGCTGGGCTACATGCTGACGCGCGGTCTGCGTGCGCGACGGCTGGCCGGCGGCGTGGCGCTCATGGCCTGCGTGAGTGTGCTGACGGCGTGCGGCGGACCCGCGTCCGCGCCGCCGCAGGGTCAGCCTGTCCTAGGCGCGTGGTTTGCGGGCGATGAAGACGTCGTGGGCGCCGGGTTCGAGGTCTGGATGGACGAGGGGGATGATCTCCGGGTGGAAGCCGGCGTCCGCGAGCAGGCGTAGCCAGACGGCGCGGGGGAACAGGCCTTCGATGTGGCGGTCGTGTTCGACGCAGACGAGGCCGTCCGGGGTGCGGAGCAGGTACGCGTAGTCCACCTGATACGTCTGGTCGTCCGGATCCGGATCCCATCGCCATTCCAGGAACCGCAACCCGTGGGTCTCGTTGTCGTCACCGCCGTGATCGGTGCCGGGCTGGAAGTTCTCGCGGACGTAGTCCGGCGCGAACAGCGCCGCGCCGCCGGCCCGACAATGGACGAACGTCGTCTCGATGACCATCCGCAGATCCGCTTCGGTCGTCATGTAACAGATTGCGTCGTGGACGAACACCGCGTCGAACAGCCGGTCCAGCCGCACCGTCCGCATGTCGCCTTCGACGTGCTCGCAGTCCGGATTCAGCATCCGGCTGACGGCGAGCATGCCCGGCGCGATGTCGACGAGCACCATCGAAAAGCGCGCCTTGAGGTGTGACGCGTTGCTGCCGCCGCCGCTCCCGAGTTCGAGGACCGTGCGCGGCGGACGCTCGCAGGCCGCCACGAGCGTGTCCCCGTAGAACGCCGCTTCATCCACATACTCCGCCGGCGGCGAGAGCACCGGCCACCAGGACGCCAGCTCGTCGTACATCTTCGGCATGTCCAGATGGACGTCGGACACGCGCCGAGAGTTTCACGGATCGCCGTGCCGAGCTTGACAGGCTCCCGAAACTTGAGTGCATGCTTGACCAGGCGCGTCGCTCGACCAGCCCGACGCACGAGACTAAAGGAGCAGATGATCATGAGCGAACGATCCGTCACGCATGCCACGTTCGTCCTCGAACGGACATACGACGCGTCCCCGGCGACGGTCTTCTCGGCATGGGCCGATCCCGCGGCCAAGGCCCGCTGGTTCGCGGAGGCGGACGGCTGGACCACCGGGATGTACGAGGTCGACTTCCGCGTGGGCGGACACGAAACCTATCGCGGCGGCCCGAAAGGCGGCGGCCAGACCCATCGCATGAACGGCCAGTATCAGGACATCATTCCGAACGCACGCATCATCTATACCTACGACATGCACCTGAACGACACGCGCATCTCCGTGTCGCTGGCGACCATCGAGCTCGAGCCGTCCGGCGCGGGGACGCGGCTGATCCTCACCGAGCAGGGCGCGTATCTGGACGGCTACGATTCGCCGGATCAGCGCAAGGAAGGCACCGGCAGCCTGCTCGACGCGCTCGCTGCCGAGATCCAGCGCCAGACCGCACGCGCGTAATCCATCCACGCGGGCAGGCGCGACACGCCGGGGCCCGCTGAATCGCACCGACGACCGTCCGCGCTCGCGGGTGGCCGTGTCTCCTCCCGGTTCCCTCCCGTGAACCGCGGTCATCCACACGACACATGTCCAGGAACGACGACCGTTTTCATGTCATTACCGGAGGCCCCGGCTCCGGCAAGAGCACGCTGATCGACGCGCTGCGCACCGCCGGGTTCCGCGCCGCAACCGAAGTGGGCCGCGAGATCATCAAGCAGCAGGTCGCCATTGCAGGACGTGCGCTGCCGTGGCAGGATCCGGCGCTCTTCGCGGAGTTGATGCTGTCGTGGGAACTGCGCGCCTACGACGCGTTCAGCGCCGACGCGGGACCGGATCCGATCGTCTTCGATCGCGGCGTGCCCGACGTCGCGGGCTACCTGCGCCTCGTGGGCCTGCCAGTTCCCGATCACGTGCAACGCGCGGTGACGCAGTGCCGCTATCACACGCGCGTATTCATCTGTCCGCCGTGGCCGGAGATCTTCGAACAGGACGCCGAGCGCAAGCAGACGCTGGAAGAAGCCGTGCGCACGTACGAATCGCTCGCCAAGACCTATGCGGCGAACGGCTACACGCTCGTCGAGGTCCCGCGCGTCTCCGTCAGGGAACGGGCATCTTTTGTCATCAATGACATCGGGATGTGACGAATGAATCGCACCTCACCTATGGCGATCCGTTGCGAAAAAAGAGGCGTTCCGAGACCTTGACACGACTTCATCCGCTGCCATAATGACCGGGTTGTCGCTGCTCACGAATCCGCGTCCCTTCCATTGAGGTTATCGTGTCTACTGAATCCACCTCGTCTGCTCCAGTCATCACTCCTCAGGCGCTCCTCGAACACTGGCAGGGGCACCGCCGGTTGACGCGGCGCGTGATCGACGCGTTCCCGGACGAAATGCTCTTCACCTTCTCGGTCGGATCCATGCGTCCGTTCGGCGTGTTGGCGCTCGAGATGTTGACGATGACGGTGCCGATGGTGAAGGGGGCTGTCACGGGCGACTGGGACGCGCCTGGCGATCGGTCGTCGCAGCCCAAGGCGGACCTGCTCAAGGCCTGGGACGAGAGCACTGAGCAGTTGAACGTACTCTGGCCGCGCATTCCGGTCGAACGCTTTCAAGAGACCATAACGGCGTTCGGCCAGTATACCGACACGCTGACGAACCTTTTGCTCTACGTGATCGACAACGAAATCCATCACCGCGGACAAGGGTACGTCTACCTGCGTGCGCTCAACATCGAGCCGCCGCCGTTCTACGAGCGCGCCTGATCGCGTCCCTTCGTCAAATCCAGGAGCGGGTGGATTCTTGACGAGGTCCGTTTCTGGCCAATCGTCGGACGCGCGGCGCGGTAAGCTCGCGGAGTCATGGACCTCGATCCTCGTGTCTGCGACCGGGCGCGCCGATCGCGCGATGCCCGCTTCGATGGACGCTTCTTCATCGGCGTCACCAGTACCGGCATCTACTGCCGGCCCATCTGTCCCGCGCGCGCGCCGAAGGACGAGCACATCCGCTACTATCCGACGGCGGCCGCCGCGGAAGCCGCCGGTCTCCGGCCGTGTCTGCGTTGTCGTCCCGAGGCCTCGCCGGGTACGCCGGCCTGGTTCGGGACGTCCGGCATCGTTTCCCGGGCGCTGCGTCTGATCGGCGAAGGCGCGCTGGACCAGGACGGCGTCGAGGCCCTGGCGGATCGCCTCGGCGTCACCGCGCGTCACCTCCGTCGGCTCTTCCTGCAGCATCTCGGGGCGACGCCGTTCGATGTGGCGTCGACCAGGCGCGTCCATTTTGCGAAGAAGCTGCTGGATGAGACGACACTGGCGCTGAGTCAGGTGGCGTATGCGTCCGGCTTCGGCAGCCTGCGTGGGTTCAACACGCAGATGCGCCGCACCTACGCGCGAACGCCCACGGAGCTCCGGCGTCTTGCGCGACGCCACACCGCGGCCGATCCCGAGTGTTACCGGTTCCGCCTCGCGTACCGGCCGCCGTACGACTGGGACGCGCTGCTGGCGTTTCTCCGCGCGCGCGCGATTCCGGCCGTCGAGTCCGTAGACGAGAACCGCTATCGGCGCACGATCGTCGTGGACGGCCAACAGGGCACGATCGCCCTTTCGCACCTCGACTCCCGATCCGCGCTCCTGCTCGACGTGCGCTTCCCAGACCCCCGCGCCCTCCTCACCATTGTCGAGCGCGTCCGCCGCATGTTCGATCTCGGCGCCGATCCGTCAACCATCGGAGACCATCTGCGCGCCGATCCGCTGTTACGCAGATCACTGGCGAGACACCCAGGCATCCGCATTCCTGGCACCTGGGACGGATTCGAGCTGACCGTGCTCGCCCTCCTGGACGACCGCACCGCGGCGCGCACCGCATCCAGCCTCGCCGGACAGATCGCCGCGACCTTTGGCTCAGCGTCCACCGCCGGTGTCGGATTGGAGCGGTTGTTCCCGACGCCGGCGCAACTGGCGGACGCGGAGATCGAACGCTGCGGCGTCCCGCCGTTGCAGGCCGACGCGATCCGCATGCTCGCGCGCGCTGTGATGAAAGCCTCGATCGCGTTTGGGGCCTGTGTCGATGGACGTGCGGCGCTCCGCGCGTTACCGGGCATGGACGAGTGGTCGATGGAGTACGTCGCGATGCGGGCGATGAACGAGCCCGATGCGTTTCCGTACGGCGATCGCGTGTCCGTCCAGCGGTCGGACGTCTGGCGTCCGTGGCGGGCGTATGCGGCAATGCTGCTCTGGCAGGACGCGGCGGATGAGCCGATGCGCGGCGTCCGCCGCAAGCGGGCGCCTCGGGCCGTGCGTGCGCACGCGGGAACCGCCGCCGCGCCACGAGTGGCCGCCGATCGGTAACATCAGTTTCCACATTCCGTCGCCGCGATCCGCCGCCCGCGATCCATGCGCGCGGCCGCGTGTCCCGCGATCGGCGCAGCGCGTCGACTGTGTTTACATCTTCGACAGCGTGGCAGGCAGATCGAGAAACCTGCCGAAGCGTGCGGATTCAGCCGACAGGGCGCGGTCCTCGTCTTTCGTCAGCGGCCGATATGGTTCGACGGCGAGCAACACGGACCTGGACGACAACGTCCGCCGCCAGCGGCCGACGAACTGACCGTCAACCGTCAGAAGGTGCGGGTACTCGTCCGCATCCGTACGCCCACGCGGACGCGGCACACCCGCAATCACCGCGCGATCCTTGTACGCAATGCCGTACTCGTCGTAGTTGGGGAGCAGGTCGATCGCAGGCGATGGCCGTGCTGCCGGCACGCGCGAGGGGACGAACCACACGGTCAGATCGTCGATCGTCTCACGCTCCAGCGTCGGCTTTGCCAAGGCGATGCCGGCCTTCGCATCCCGCACGGTCAGCCCCGACCACCACACGTAATCCCGCACCGTTGCCGGACCGTGACTCGCAAAGTACCGGCTCGCCAACGCCGCGAGCGTCTCCTCTCGCGTCAGGACCGGCGCCGGCGCGACGCGCTCCTCCAGGAGCATGTAGGTGAACTGCTTTCCACGCCTCGGACCACTGCAGATGACGCGCTCCAGCTCGTTGTGCATCACCACGTAGGCGAGACGCATGCCGGATGCCGGAATCCGCGCCCGTTCCAGGGACGAAGCCAGTTCCTCGCGTGTCAGCGCCTTCCCGCCTTCCAGGGCTCGCTCGACGACACCGCGGGCGCGCGTCAAGGTGGGGGGATCCAACTCCTGTTGACGGTAGTAATACGCGTTGACGGCGTGAACGCGCGGGGCGGACAGCGTCAGGATCCAGCGGATGTCGGCGGGCGCGACGAAGTGCCACGTCGGGCGCAAGACGTGCGTCCGCAGGATGGCGCCGTCGTTGAACGCGCGATCGACGTCCTCATCGGTCAGAGGCTTCGCGCGCAGCGCCAGCGCCCACTTCGCGCCGCTGTAGTCCTGGGCCTGGACGGCGCCAAGCCAGGACACCACCGCTGCCGGCATGGTCAGATTCGTACGAAACAGCTTCTGGTTCCGGAGGCGATGGCGGATCAGATCGGCGCGCGTCATCACCGGCAGTGAAGCGCAAGTCAGGTTGCGCGGTCAACCGGTAGCCTGCAACCTACGTGGCGACGCGCTCCGGACGCGAGACCGCCGCTTGCTTGGGGCGGCGCAGCGGCCGGTTGGACAGGACCTCGTCCTGCGTCGGGACCGGATCGTCGAACAGCGTTTCGAAGAAGTCCGGATCGTTGCGCGACCGGAACCGGTTCTGTACACCCCAGTAGTCGTCCGGCACCGACGTGATCGTCGGCACAGGCAACTCGTGCGGGTAGAGACGGCCGCACCAGTAATCCGCGGTGTCCCCTTCGCGGCGCGACAACGTGACGTCGAAGAGTTGCGCGATCGGCGCGGTCGGATCGAAGCGCAGGCTGTTCTCGGCGCCGGGGATGTCGTGATCGAGGATGAACCGGACGATCTCGTCCTGTTTGGCGTTGAGGAGCGGATCGCGGAAGTGCGTCGACACGAGGACGGGAATGGCGCGTCCACCGGCGTTCTGGTAGGCCACGATCGAGGCGAGCCGGTGACGAAGCTGGGCGTCCGTATCGAGCGCGCTGACGGACACGCGAACCTCCGCGTCGACATCGACCAGGCGCTTTGCCACGTCCGGTGTCATCGTTGTGAAACTCTTGGTGACGAAGCAGGTCAGGCGACCGCTGTCGTGGATGACCTCCGCGACGCGCGCGGCGAGCATCCAGCGCCAGGACGGATCGCTGTGCCAGCCGTTGCGCAGATAGCGCTGGCGCACCGGCAGCCGATCGAGATCGGCGCGGAAGCAGTCCTCGTCCAGCGTGTTCTCGACACGGATGCCGAAATCGACGCCAAGCCGGAACGACTCGCGTGCGGCAAAGCAACTGCCGTAGCAGACTTGACTGGCGGGCAGACAGCCGACGCACACGTCCGTGGTCAAGCTGTCGAAGGCCAGGCCGCCGGCCTTGCCGGCGCGGATCACGTCCGGCGTCGGCTGCGCCAGGCCCTTGGCAAAGGGTTGGAACGTTTCTGCAATCAAGTGACGAGTGCGCCGCTCGATCGCAATGGTTTCCTCGCTGCGGATCACGGCTCCACCTCCTGGTTCGAGCGTGCTCGTTGTTCTCATCGCCCGTGGCCAGAGGGGCTACGCCGGTTGCGCGGCGTTCACCACCTCGCCGGCCGGCACGGCGAACCAGTCCTTCGGCGCGAAAATCTTCGTGGCCTTCATCCAGCGGATGCCGTCGAAGGCTTCGCGGCGATGGGTGGACTGCGTGTTGTCGAACAGCAGCAGATCCCCGAACCGCCACTGGTGGTGGTAGATGTTCTCCTCGGCGAGCACGTGATTGAGCAACTCGCGTTTCAACGCATGCCCTTCCTCCTCCTCGACGTCGAGGAAGCGGATCAGCAGCTCGCTGATGTAGAGGCTGTCCTTGCCGGAAACGGGATTCCGCAGCATGAGCGGATGCGCGACCTCGATGTGCTCGACGTTGTCGTGCGTCGGCGCGGGCCGGCGTGTGCTCTTCAACGGACGCAGCCTTGCGATCAGCTCGTCTGACAGGCCGAGCGTGTCAACGCCGGTTGCCGCGAAGCTCGTATCGCCGCCGCGTGGCGACGGGATGAGGCAATACAGCGACGCGAGCGTGGCGGGCGCGCGCCGGTACTCCTGATCCGAATGCCAGTAATCGGTGTCGTTCC